>Ga0180009_10003654_pt1 | contig 17392 bp, 16 predicted proteins | sample OS_PC_MetaG_FD_123537 | JGI IMG/M metagenome (GOLD analysis project Ga0180009, IMG submission 123537) | Groundwater microbial communities from the Aspo Hard Rock Laboratory (HRL) deep subsurface site, Sweden - OS_PC_MetaG | ecosystem: Environmental > Aquatic > Deep subsurface > Groundwater... | reverse complement strand
CAAATTTTTTCATGAAGCTTTGCAATCTTTAACCTGGATTTTTTCCTGTTGCTGCTCCTCGGCTTTTTCCGGGAGTGTTTTCTTTGGAAGAAAGCAAGCTTTTGCCCTGCTTTTCTCAGATAATGGGGATGCTCAATTGTATCCCCCTCGCTGGTGGCATAGAAGTTAGCAAGCCCAAGGTCAATGCCGATAGATTTTTGCTCCCGCGGCAATTTCTTCGCTGGCTCGTTTTCTACGCAAAAACAAGCGTGCCACTTGTTTGTTGGTGTTCTTTTTATTGTTAAAGTCTTAATCTTCCCGTCTAATTTGCGATGCCTTACTATTGCAACCTCGCCAACCTTGGAGATAAAAAGCTTTTTCTCCAGCTGAAAGCCTGATTGCGGGTAAGTCAATGAATCAAAGCGGAACTTCCCTTTAAAGCGCGGGAACCCTGGCTTTCCGCCTTTCTTAAGCCGACTATAAAAATTCTGGAAAGCATATGAAATCCTCTGATTGATATTTTGCAAAACCTGTGAATGAACTTTTTTCAATGAGGGATATGCCTCTTTTAAACGATGAAGGCTGTTGTTCAGGTCAAATTGTGTAATATTTTTATCCTCTTTTTGGTAAGCATAAATCTTAAGCTCCAATTGCTTATTGTATGCAAAGCGGGCAAGCTCCAGCATTTTGTTAAGCGAGAATTCTTGTTTCTTGCTGGGATACAACCGAAATTTATATGCTTTATGGGTTGCTGCCATCTATTTTTAAAAAAGGGTTTGAATCCTTATAAGCTCTGCGCGTATGTTTGTCGAGTGGCAAGTGGTCGCTTAGCCTATTGGCATCGCAGCAAGCTGCGGGGTATTAAACCCAGACGGGAATAAAAAAATTATGCCGGAGGCTGGCTTTTCATTTATGTCTTTTAGGCTTCTCAGGATTATTCGGGTTTCTCTCCAAAAGCGTCTGGTCATCAATCCTTGGCTCCATGAAGTGCCGCTCAAGGCAGTCGCTTAAAGCCCATTCCCACTTTACATATTTTATTCTTTCATCCTTTGGCAGGAGTGTGTTTACAACGCCTGCTGCGCTTGACAGCTTTGAAATCTGGTCAACATACCTGTTCCAGGTCTGCCTGCCGGGCGCCAATGTGTAGGCAGTGTTGTCTGCAAATCCGCCTCCGCCGTGGTGCCTGTCAAAGAACAATACAAGGTCTGCGTCTATTCCCTGTCCCTGTATCTGCCTGAACGCATTGACAAGCTCATCATTTCCTCCCCTGAGCTTGTGGGTGGCATAGACTCTTTTCCCGCCAAAGAGTGCTGTTTCTCCGCAGCCAATACTGTCCCCTTTTGCATGGAAAGGCTCTACCTGTTTCTCAAATCCAGGCGGTATCATGTTTGCAATCGCAATTGCCTCATCCCTGCCAGAGCCTGCCTTGTTGTAATGATTGCCTGATGCAATAGCCACCCTGCCTCCATTCTGCAGCACTTCCAGCAGATATGGCAGGCACCTGTCTTTCCATTCTCCAAGCGCGGCGTCAATGTGCGTTATTGGCGTTGCGTACACCTGCTCCTTCCCAACCTGCATGAGCCTTCTTATCTTTTCTTCTGGACTGTAAGATCCATTGGCAATCGCTTCAAGCCTTTGCTCGAACTTCTTTGGCGTAAGGCCCATGTATTGCTCATTTGTGCTGCACACTCCTGGTATAGGCGCGTGTATTGCCTCGCTTATTACAACCATGTCTGGCAGCCCATATGCTCTCTGGAATCTCTGCACAGCGTCAACAATTTCATAATTGCTTCTCCTGCCAGGCTCGTTTGCAGAGCTGAGATGGCTGTCTCCGTCAGACTCTGTCTTGCTCAGATCGCTTGTGAATCTCATTATTTTTTCAAATTCTTTTAACTCTGAATCCAGCTTTGATTTTCTATCTTCTGCAAGCCCTTCCTTTCCAAGCTCTGCCTTTGTCTCGTCAATTGCATTGCCTATTGTTGAAAGGAACCTTAGTGTGCTTTCATCAAGGAATTCAACCTCAAACCTTCCGTTTTCATAGGCAGTATGGAAAACAACGCCTGTTGCATATGAGCCGTCATTGTAGCGCTTTGTATGCACATTCCTTAGCCCCTTCCTTCTTAAGACTTCCAGCTTTGGCATTGACTGCAGCGTTGGCAGCTTGATATGCAATACTGTCTCAGGGATAAGCCTGTTCTGTCCGGCAACTATTGTTTCCCTGAACTTCATCTGCGGCTGGTACCTGAAGCCCCCTCTTCCATGAGAGGATAAAGTTACGTCAGGTATCGGAATATCAAGGATGTCAGTAAGCTTTACAAGCCTCTTTACCTCATCTTTCATCATCTGCAGGTCTTTTGCAGTGCATGCATTTGAACCAAGCATGTTAGGGTTGTGCGCAAGCATATAAATCAAGCCGTTGTCACTTTTGATTAGCGCGCCTTCAGCCTCGTTCGTACTTGGGTCTGATATTGTCTTGCCATTGCTTAATGGGTCTGTAAGCTCATTAAATGCGCTTGAGTGTATATGCGACCTTGCCCTTATTGCTTCAGGAAAAACGCCATAAATCATATCATTATAGGTTGTCTTGGCAATCCTGAAGAATATTTCCTCCTCGTCAGGCTCAAGCTTGTGCCTCTTTGTGCCCCTAAAGAAATCCCAGAACTCCTTCTGCCTTTTGACACCGTCAATCTTCTGCTGGTTTCCTGCAATCTGCTGCCTTATCTCTTCCTCTTCCTTGCCGAGCTGCGCAGTTGCCGCCTTCAGCCTTTCTGCCTTGTCCAGCAGCTGCCTTGTTGTGAGGCTTTTCTGCGCTATCATCTTGAATATCTCTGCCTTGGCAGTTTCATTCAGGCTAAACTCCTGAGCCTTTGCCTCAAGCATTGAACCTACATACTCTCTTAATTCATCCCCTGTTTTTTCCTTGGTTTCCTTAAGCCTTCTGCTCATGTACTGCATGAATGGCAGCTCATTCGTAAGCCCTTCTGCCTGCTTCTGCAGCTTGCCAAGCTTTGTCTCAAGCTTTTTTATTTCATCAGCATACTGCTTGAAATTCTTCTTTTTTTCAGCTGCATCAGCAATCATAAGCTCCTTTGCTATCTTCATGTTCTCCCTGTCTTCCTCGCCGTGCTGGTAATGCCATTCTGCTCCGGGAATAGCTGCCACAATCTTTTCAAGCTCTGCTCTTGCAGCATTTACAGCATCCTGCCCTGTCTTGATTTTCCCATCAACATGTTCTCTAAAATATTCAACATCGCTGGGCCTTAGCTCTGCTTTTTGCACTGCAATCTCAACAGCCTCGCTTGCCGGCTTTGTGGGATCTTTTGCCAAAAATCTCATATCCTCTGAGCCTGACACGCTGTAGAATTCAGGAACTCTTGGTATCATGGCGCCGAGCATCATTACATTTGTAATGTCTGCCCCGCCGTTATATTGGAGAAAATATCTTAACCCTGTCATTGCCGCAGGGTCAAATGCCTTTGTGCCGAAACCCATCTCGCCCATGTAAAGATTTCTAACTTTTACTGCATGCAGGTTGTCAGGAAGCTTTGATTCTATTGTTTTCTGTTCAGGTGAAGCAGAGTTCAGGCTTATGTTAAATCCTTTTTCTGCTTTCTTCTTGCCAATAATGCTTGCGTCAATTCTTTCAATTGTATTGATTCTTCTTCTTACTAGGGGCTCGCTTATGCCCATCATTTTTGCAAGCGCAGAAGTATGAATTGTTCCTTCTTTTGGTATTTTGTCAAGCAGCTCCATCTGCTTCGGAGTCAGCCTTGATCCTCGTGAAACCAGCCTTTCTAGAATATTTTCTATACCCAACTTTGCACCCCCCTTTTTAAAGCCTTTTATCTTATTATATGATAGTGTATTACTATTTAAATACCTTTATGTTTTGCAGTATATAGGTTGTTTAAATCGTGATTTTTTCTTTGTAGATGGAATGACTTGGATTTATTAAGGCTTTCTATAAGAAGGTTTCCGATAAGCTTTTATATTCTTGATTGTTTGTTCTTCTTATGGCAAAAAGGGTTTTTATTATTCATGGCTGGGGCGGGAAGCCGGAAGGAGAATGGTTTCCTTGGCTGAAAAAAGAGCTTGAAAAGAGAGAGTTTGTAGTTGAAATTCCCGAGATGCCTGATACTGATAACCCTGTAATTGAAGCAGGGGTTCATTTTTTAAAAAAAGCAGTAAAAAATCCAGATGAAGAGACTTATTTTGTAGGGCACAGCATTGGGTGCCAGGCTATTTTGCGGTATCTTGCAGATACTAATGTGCAAATAGGCGGCGCTGTATTTGTCGCAGGCTGGTTTACATTAAAAGGTTTGGAATCAGATGAGGAATGGGAAACAGCAAATCCGTGGATTGAAACACCGATAGACCTTGGGAAAGTTAAGAACCATTTGCCTAAATGCTCTGCCATCTTTTCTGGCAATGACCCTTTTGTGCCTTTGGAGAACTCTTCTGTATTCAAGGAAAAGTTTGGGGCTAAGATTATAATTGAAAAGCAGAAGGGGCATTTTAGCGAGGCAGATAATATAAAAGAGCTTCCTTCTGTTTTGAAAGAATTACTTGAGATTGCTAAATAAGATTTCCGGCGTTGCTGTAAATCTTCCAAATCCAGAATGCAAACCTTTTTTAAGAATGGCAGAATGGAAGTGGCATGGCTAAAAAAGGCGGCTGGCAATGAAAGTGGTGCTTGATACGAATGTATTGCTTTCAGCATATCTTTGGAGAGATAGCGTATCTAAAAAATTAGTGTCAGAACTATTGCATTATAAAGCAGAAATTTATACCTCGCCCGATATCATGGTTGAGTTCCAGCGTGTTTTAAAGAAGGATTTTGCTTTTATGGATAATGAAGTTATAGACGCCATGACAACAGTACTCTCTTTTGCCAGAATTGTACATCCTTCCGTAACGGTTGCGGTTGTTAAAGACGACCCTACTGACGGCAGAATAATTGAATGTGCAATTGCCTCTAATTCCACTTACATTCTCTCTTATAACAAACACTTGCTTAAGCTTAAGGAATACGAAGGCATTAAGATGCTGCGCCCGGAAGAAATGCTGGCCATGCTTAGGATGTTGTATTAGCTCTTTTTTCTTGCGCGCTCTCTTTCAGCGGCTTTTAATATGTCTTTCTCTGTAAACCCCATTGCCTGGAGCCGCTTTTGGTTTTTTGCAGCAATCTCATCCAGTGTTTTAATAATCTCTTCATTGGAATGGGCCTTTATCTTCTTGAGAATCACAGTATCTTCTATTCCCATTACTGAAAACATTGTCCCTTCTTCAGCCCCTATCGTTTGCCTTATATCTTGGGGTATTACGACCTGGCCTTTTGAGGACATCCTTGTTGTTTCCATAGTAAGAAAGTAAGATTATCTTATTTATAAACTTATCCCTTGCAAACACCCATTGGAACAAGCTTCACAACCTTTGTTGAAATGCCTGCGCCTGCAACGCTTTCAATCACTTCATATATCGGCTTGTATGCTGCATCTGCTTCCTCTGCCAATACATCAGGATGGGTGCATTCAACGCATTCGCCTTTTGCTTCCAGCTGCTTTCTGATTTCCTTCCCGCTCATTGTCGCGATTGCCTTGTGCCTTGACATTACCCTGCCTGAGCCGTGCACAGAGCTTCCAAAAGATTTTTTCATTGCTTCTTCTGTTCCCTTCATTATGTATGATGCAGTGCCCATAGAGCCTGCAATCAAAACAGGAACTTCAGGGAATGCCCTTGTTGCGCCTTTTCTGTGGACTATAACTTTTCTTTTTTCTTCATTAACAACATGCTCTTCAATCTTCACAACATTGTGGCACAAGCCGTAAACTGTTTCCATTTCCATATCCTGCCATGTCTTTCCAAATATTTTTTCAAAAGCTTCCCTTATCCACTGCGTCATGACCAATCTGTTTGCAAACGAATAATTAACAGCGCATTTCATTGCCTTGAAATAATCCTGCCCTTCATCTGAATTAAATGGCGCGCACACCAGCTGCCTGTCCGGTAATTTAATGTTGTATTTTGCCGCTGCTTTCTCATGCAATTGCAGGTAATCAGTAGCAACCTGGTGCCCTAAGCCTCTGCTTCCGCAATGCAATAGAATGCAAACCTGGTTTTTCTCTTTTATTCCCCATTTATTTGCAGTTTTCTCATCATGGATTTCATTAACAGCTTCCACCTCAAGAAAATGGTTGCCGGCGCCTAAAGTTCCTAATTGCGACAATCCCCTTTTTTTTGCCAGGTCAGAAACCTTTGAAGCATCCCCGCCTTCCATGCATCCGTTTTCCTCAGTATGCTCCAAATCATCTTTTGTGCCGTAGCTGTTTTTAACAGCCCATTTCAGGCCTTTTTCCAAAACTTCATCTAATTCTTCTCTTGTTAATCTTAATTTTCCTTTCGCACCTACACCGCACGGGATTTTATTGAAAAGCGCTGCCATGAGCTCTTTAAGCTTTGGCTTTACTTCATTTATTGTTAAATTTGTTCTTATGCTGTTGACGCCGCAATTTAAATCAAAACCTGTACAACCAGCTGAGATTACTCCTGTCTCATAATCAAAAGCCCCTACAGCTCCCATCGGCAGGCCGTAGCCAAAATGCATGTCAGCCAATCCTATCACAGGCTCTATCACGCCTGGCAGGCAGGCAACATTTGTCAATTGCTGTATTGCCTCTGTCTCCAAGGCATCTAATATGTATTTGTTTGCAATAATCTTTGCATCAACATTCATTCCTTCCCTTGCTGTTTTTGGAATTATCCATTCATAGTTATTTAGTTTTTTTATTTTGTCTTTCATGCGTAGAATAGTTAGGGAGATTGTTTATATAAGTTTCTAATTCAAACCCTATACAAACCTCTCAGCCTTGAAATAACCTGCTCTTGATTGTCTTTTCCTGACTTTGCAACAATCTCATAATGCTCAGGCCCGACTCTCCTGAAATAAAGCCTTCCGCCTCGCCTTCCTCGCATTTCATTAACATCAGTGCCTTGCACATGCGCTAATCCAAGCCCTGCCTGCAAATTTCCCTTGCTTAATTCATACACTAGGTGCTTTAAGTCCTTTTCAACATCCTGGTTGCGGACAGCCTCTCTTGTAAGGCGGAGAATCCTGTCATCTTTTTTAATCGCGCTTGTAAGCATGACATGATGCTCAAGCCCTTTCCGCAATGCAGCTATTCCAAGCAGGACAATTGCAGTGCCTGTTAATGGAAGAAGGAATGATGCAGGAGCGCTTCCGATAGCTGCGCCTGTTATTACCGCGCCTGTGCATGTGATAACAGCAGCTCCGAACAATATTGCTATGAGTGCGGTTGTTGTGTAAGGTTTCATGGCTAAAGAAAAGGCGTTTGATTATAAAAGGGTTTCGGGGTAACGCAGGAAAGCACGTTGGCTGAAAGTAAGGCATTGTAGCACGAAACGCACATAGGTAGTTTTTTGGAAATTTTGCAATATTTTTGGAATATTGTATAGTTCTTTGAAAGAATTGACTTTGACAACGGAAAATTGAACACTTTTCCGGACAAAGATTTTTATATAAGTCTATGCATAGAGAATCGTTCAAAAATTGGTGAAAAATGAAAGAGAGTGAAATCCTTGAGTTGAAGAAATCAACTTCTGAATTAAAAGAAGCTGTTATCTCAATAGCTGCAATTCTCAACAAGCATCAAAGGGGGGAAATGTATTTTGGTATAAAGAACAGCGGCGAAGTTGTCGGGCAGAAAATTGGGGAAGACACCATAAGGGATGTTTCAAGGGGGATTGCAGGGCATATAGAGCCGAGGATATACCCCCAGATAACACTTGTGCAAATTAAAGGCAGGGACTGCATACATGTTGAGTTTAGCGGCAGTAATATTCCTTATCATGCTTACGGGAGGGCCTATATGCGCATGGGAGACGAGGACAGGCAGATGAGCGTTAAAGAGCTTGAATCAATGATATTAAGGAAAAACAGCGAGAATATAAGATGGGAAAATGAAATTTCCCAGTATAAGCTAAGCTTTGTTGATGAGCCAGCGCTTAAGGCATTTATTCAAAAGGCAAACGAATCCGGAAGAATAAGCTTTTCTTTTGACAATACGAGAAATATTCTAAAAAAACTTCATTTAACAAAGGAAGGAAAACTGCTGAAAGCAGCAGAAGCGCTTTTCTGCAATGAAAATAGGCTTGAGGTTCAGGCAGCTGTATTTGCAGGAACAGACAAAGTAACTTTTCTGGATATTACGCAGTTTAACGGTAACATTTTTGCTTTGCTGGAGAAATCAGAGACTTACATAAAGGAGCATATTAACTGGAGAGCGGAATTTGGCTCGCTTGAAAGGAAAGAAATACCTGAAATCCCTTTAAGGGCGTTGAGGGAAGCATTGGTTAATTCGCTTTGCCACCGCGATTATTATGCTCCTGAAAGCAATAAGATAGCCATATTCAAGGACAGGGTTGAGATATGGAATCCCGGAAACTTTCCTGAAGGCCATACGCCTGAAGATTTCATATTCAAGGCAGAGAAGTCAATACTAAGAAACCCGCTTATTGCAGACATATTGTATAAGTCAAAAGACATTGAGAAATGGGGCTCCGGCATTAGAAGGATTTACGAAGAGTGCGCTGCTAATAATGTGAAAGTGAAGTTTAAAAGATTAAAGTATGGCTTTCTTGTTGTGTTTTACAGGAGGGAAATTACTACCCCCCAAACTACCCCCAAAACTACCCCTAAAACTAGAGAGGTAATTTTGCAGATTATAGCTCATAATTCAGGGATAACAAAAGAAGGCATTGCCAGGGCATTAGGAATTAGTGTTGACGGTGTAAAATATCATCTAAAGAGGTTAAAACGCCAAGGAAAGCTCTTATGGGAAGGCTCAAGCAAGAGCGGAAGGTTTGTGGCTGTGGAGAAAAAAGGCGCTGAGAATGTCACTGAAAAGGTCACTGAAAAGGTCACTGAAAATCAAATAAAGATTTTAGCTGAGATAAAAAAAGACAGCCATATATCCGCAGAAAAAATGTCTGAGGCAGTAGGCATTTCGTCACGGAAAATTAAGGATAACTTGAAAAAGCTGAAAAATAAGGGCTTATTGAAAAGAAGAGGGCCTGACAAGGGAGGTTATTGGGAGGTTGTTCGGAGATAGGTGTTTGCTGCGAAAGATATATAAGCACAAAGAAAATTATCACTACTGAAAATCATTAAGGGGGAATCAAAATGGCTGAAGAAAGCGACAAAATAAAACAACTGATGGGAAAGGAGTTGGGAACTCTTGTCCTGCTGTATCTTGTGGATGAAACCAATCTCAATGTGCAGACAACACTTACTCCGACTTACCATAAGAAATTGGAAGGTGTTGATGACAATGAGGAAACATCTAAATCATTTGTTGGGTATGTTGCGCACATAGATGATGAGCAAAGAAGGGTGCATCTCGCGCCTGGCTGGGATTATGATCAAAAAAGGCCGGCTGGATTAGGGTCTATTGGGATGGTAAGATTTGATTTTGACGTGATAGAGCATATCACATATCTCAAGCCATACTAGCTTGCATGAATGCTGGAGGCCGCTCTTTTTTCTTTTTTCCTTTATACTCTAAAGCAACCAAAATACTTATAAACCTTGATTAATTATCTCTGTTAGAAGAGAGGCGATAACAAATGGGAAACTTTTTTACAGACCTGTTCAGCAAGCTGACATTGCTTTTTGGCAAAAAGAAAGATATCAAATTAGGGCTCTATGGCCCTCCAAATGCAGGAAAAAGCACCTTGGCAAACAGAATCTGCAAGGACTGGCTTGGAGAAGAGATGAGCTCTGTAAGCTCTATTCCTCACGAAACAAGGGAAGTTATTGTCAAGGAAAAAATTGAGGTAAAGTCAAAAGGAAAGTCACTGACATTCAACCTTATTGACACTCCAGGGATTGCAACAAAAATTGATTATGAGGATTTCATGAAGTTCAAGATGAACAAGGAGCTTGCAAAAGACAGGGCAAAAGAAGCGACAAAAGGCGTTATCGAGGCGATAAAATGGCTTGACAACATGGATGCTGTTGTTGTAGTATTGGACTCAACAATAAACCCTTATTCGCAGGTTAACATAACAATCATCGGCAATCTTGCCGCAAGAAACATTCCAGTATTGATTGCAGCAAACAAGACTGATCTGAAAAAATCAGACATGAAAGCTGTTGAATCAGCTTTCCCGCAGTATCCTATTGTAGGCATATCAGCTGAGAAAGGGAAAAATATGGAAGACTTTTATGAAGAGCTGTTCAAGGTGGTAAAATGAATCTAACATTGCAATTTGTGCCATACGGAGAACTAAACAGCCTGGCGCCTGAAAAAAGGATTAACAGGCTGCTTGACATTGTAAAGAAAGACAAGATTGTGCTTTTGCAGGGGAGATTAAAGCCAAGCGAGGAAGCGTGGCTGATACAAAAAACAATGGAACTTGTCAGCAAGGATTTCAAGGGCATTGAGCTCTGCACAATATATCCTGAAGAAGCAAACCAGAAGATTTTCAGCCAGTTCAAGGGACTTCTTGTAAAATTCCTGATGGGCGCCAGGGAAGGGCTTACAATAATCGGCCCTGCCACAGTGATTAAGGAAATAAAAAGAAATCCTGACAAGATTGAGCTTTTGACAAAAGCAAGGTAATTTTTGGAGCAAAAACATGCCACACCAGTGCGTTAAATGCGGAAAGCTGTATGAAGACGGCTCACAGGAGCTTCTTACAGGATGTTCTGCGTGCTCTGGCAATTTCTTTTTCTATGTAAAGAAAGCTAATCTGGAAAAAGCAAAGGAAATAACAGAAAACCTGACTCTTGAAGAGAAAGAGCAGATGGAGAAGGATGTTCTGGACCTTGTTGGCGAAGATCTAAAGGAGGACCAGCCTGTTATTCTTGATTTGGAGTCAATCAGGGTTGTCAAGCCAGGCAAGTATGAGCTTGATTTGGTTGATTTATTTAATGGAAAGCCCTTAGTCTACAAATTGGCAGACGGCAAGTACATGATTGACATTGTGAGCACGCTTGGCGCAAAAAACAAGAATGTCAAGAACAGGCTGAAAGATAGAAAATGAAGACAGCGCTTGTTTATTCTGAAAAGCATAAATTGCATAATGATGCTTCGCATCCTGAGAATGCAGAAAGGGTTGAAGCGATATTAAAAGCAGTTAAAGATATTCCATTAATACATTTAAATGCAAGAAAAGCAAATAAGGATGAAATCCTTAAAGTGCATTCAGATGAATATTATGAATATTTGTCAAAGCCTGCGTTTGAAGTGATTGGTGAATTGACAAGATTCAATCCAGAAGTGTACAGCGGGGACACTTATTTCACAGACGCAACATTTGAAGCTGCTTTGTATTCAGCAGGCTCTGTGTTAACTGCAATAGATGTGATAGCAGAGGGAAAAGCAAGCAATGCTTTTGCATTGTCAAGGCCCCCTGGCCACCATGCTGAGAAAGAAGAGGCAAAAGGCTTTTGCTTTTTTAATAATATAGCGATAGCTGCAAGGTATGCTCAAAGCAAAGGATTCAAAAAAGTGTTTATTTTGGATTTTGACGCGCATCACGGAAATGGCACGCAGCACATATTCTATGAAGATGGCAGCGTATTCTACTGCTCAACACACCAATGGCCTTTGTACCCTGGAACAGGAAAAGCAGATGAAACAGGGGAAGGCAAAGGAAAGGGTTTTACATTGAATCTGCCATTAAAAGCCGGCACTGGAAGTAAAGAATACCTGAAATTAATGCAAGAAAAGATAATCTCTGCAATTGACAATTTCAAGCCTGATATAATTTTTGTATCAGCAGGGTTTGATGCTCACAAAGACGATCCTTTAGGAGGATTAAATCTTGATGAGCAATGCTACGGCAAAATTACTGAAATGCTGAAAAAAGCAGCTGAAAAGCGCTGCAATGGAAAGATAATCTTCTCTTTAGAAGGCGGATACAATATAAAAGCTTTAACAAGAAGCGCTCTTGAAGCGCTTAAAGAGCTTTCATTGTAGCGGCTTTTTACCATTATTACAAGAATCATACTTATGATAATGTTAATTGCAACGCAAGGTTTATAAACAAGAACGTAATAATCATACTTATGATAATGTTAATAGACAGGGAAGATGAGATGAAGGCCCTCCTTGAAATCGAGAAGTCCACAAAAGCGGAGCTTGTGCTTGTTTACGGAAGGAGAAGGGTCGGGAAAAGCAGGCTTCTTGTGGAATTTGCAAAAAAAAGGGACTGCTTATACCTGCTTGCGGACATGTCGGAAAACATACTTGATATATTTGCCAGGCAGGCAGGGGAAGAGTTTGTAAAATTCGGCTCGTGGGATGATTTTTTTGAGTTTGTATGCAAATGCAGGCATAAAACCATAATAATAGACGAATTCCAGTACATTTACAATATAAACAAGGCGTGGCCGAGCATCCTGCAGCGATACTGGGAAAAGATAAAGGAAACTGACAAGAAAATAATCCTCTGCGGCTCAATAATCTCAACAATATACAGGATTGCGAAAGGGCACGGCTCGGCCTTATACGGGCGAAAAACAAGGGAAATTCAGCTCAACCCGCTGCGCTTTAAGCATATTAGCGGGTTTCTGGGGAAATATAACACAGAAGAGCTTGTCAGGGCATATTCGGCAACAGGCGGAGTGCCAAGGTATCTTGAAGAAATGAATCCGAACGAGAGCCTGGAATGGAACATAAAAAATAAAATACTCGACAAAACCTCTTTTCTTTATAACGAGCCGATGAACTTGTTATTTGAAGAGTTCAGGGACCCTGCGCCCTATGTTTCAATATTGCTTGCAATCGCCCAAGGCTATACGCGCTTTAACGATATTGCGGTTGTCAGCAAGATTCACGGCAATAAGCTGCCTAAGTACCTGATTGTTCTGGAAAGGGTGAGGATAATCGGGAAAGAAACGCCTGCGACTGAAAGAAAAATTAAGGCAAGAACAACAAGATACAGGATAATGGACAATTTCTACAGGTTCTGGTTTACATTTGTATTCAGAAACAAATCAATGATTGAGCAGGGCAAGAACGATGAGCTGCTGGGCATGATTAAAACAAGCCTGAATGCTTATGTCGGGCTTTGCTTTGAGGATGTATGCAAAGAAATGCTTGAAGAGCAGGATTTTACAAGAGTCGGCAGATGGTGGCATAAGGCGGAAGAAATAGACATTGTTGCCGTAAATGACATAAAAAGCAGGATTCTTTTTGCGGAATGCAAATGGAAGGGCAATGTTGACGCTTCAGCCTTGCTTTCAGAGCTTAAGCGAAAGGCGGGGCTTGTTGACTGGAACAAGGGCAAAAGAAAGGAAAGTTATGCAATATTCGCAAAGTCATTCAAGAAAAAAGATGACGGCGCATTATGCTTAGGCTTAAAAGATATTGCGAAAAAAATCAAGCAGCAAGCAAAATAGCGCTCTTGAAGCGCCTAAAGAGCTTTCATTGCAGCGGCTTTTCACCATGTTGCCAGGGCCTGCATGATTCCACTGCGCCATGTTTTACGCAACTATTCATTCCTGCTTTTGAAAATAGCCATTGCATTTTTTGAAGCAGCCTTATAGAGCTTTTCCATTACTAAGTTAAAATCATTGTTTGACACCCAGAATTTAGGCTTGCCCAGCCTCCTTAAGATGCTCATTTCCACCTCCGGTTCCCTGACTGTAATGGCTATTTTTGCATCTGAATTAAAGCTGAAAAAATCTTTCATCTATGCTTTCCCCTTGTTTTTCTTTTGCAGGCATTTGATTCCTTTTTTGTTGCTTGTTCAGCGCGATTCACTTTAGCCGGCTTTTTCTTTGCCCTGCCTTTTTTCACAGGCTTCTTTGCTGCAGGCTCTTCTTCTTTATTGTCCAGTATTCCCATTTCTTTGAACAGGCTTTCTTTGCTCATGCCGCGAAGCTTGAACAGCATCATAGGCTCATAATCAATCTCATCAGCCAATGTGTAAAACACGGCTGCTATGTGCTTGCAGGGATTTGCATAATCAGGGCAGCTGCATTTTGCTTTGAACTCATTTGGCACAAAAGAGCAGCCTGCAACCTCGTCTATGCGCTCAGGCATTTCATTGTTAAGCAGCTTGCCCGCGATAATAGGCGTATTGCCAAGTTTTTTTATGATGCCATTCCATTTCTGTTTGCTGAACTTATTAAAGTTTATGCTTACTTTATAATTTCCCATCGAACCCTTGACAGCAGCGCTTATGTTTCCTTCATCTACCTTGAAATTCTTGACCATTTCCGCGCGCGCATACGCCCTTCCCCTCGCCATCCTCTGGTCGTATTCAAAATCTGAAAGGGATTCAACCCACTTCTTGCCCCACCATGTTTCTCCAAAATTCTTTCTCGCCTTCCCGGGTTTTGGCTTTGGCCTTGGCGCCGCCTTTGGAAAATAGTCCCAGTGCATTTTTATTCCTCCAAATAGTTTTTTCTCAGGGCAAATAGCTCCCTGAGCTGCTCGTCATTAAGCTCAGTCACTGCAATCTCCCCTGATAAGAGCAGCGAGTTTGATAAATAAAGCTTTCGGTTTATCATTTCATCTATCTTCTCTTCTACTGTGCCTGACGCAATAAACTTATATACAAAGACATCTTTTCTCTGCCCTATCCTGTATGCCCTGTCAGTCGCCTGGTTTTCAACAGCAGGGTTCCACCATCTGTCAAAGTGTATTACATGATTGGCTTTTGTCAGGTTGATTCCCAGCCCCCCTGCCTTTAACGACAGCACGAATATCTTTGGCGAGCTGTTGCTTTCTGACTGGAAAGTGCCTATCATCTGTTCCCTCTGTTTTCTGCTCAGCTGGCCATGAAGAAAGCATACAGGCGTGTCAAAATATCCTTCAAGGTCATTTTTAAGCATCCTGCCCATTTCCGTGTACTGTGTAAAAATAAGGCACTTCTCATTGTTCCGGAGAAATACGTCAATAAGTTCTCTGAGCCTTATAACCTTCCCTGACCTGTCAGAAAGCCCTGAGCCGCAGTCCTTTAAGAAGTTGGATGGATGGTTGCACACCTGCTTTAGCTTGGTTAAGGCTGCCAGTATCAAGGCTCTCCTATTTTCGCTTTTTTCCTTTATCGCTTTAAGAGAGCTGTCAACTATAGCCTGATAAAGGCTTGCCTGCTCTTTTGTGAGGAAGCAGTAATCTTTTATTTCAGTTTTTGCAGGAAGGTCTGCTATTATCTGCTTGTCTGTTTTTAGCCTTCTTAGCACAAAGGGGCTTATTATCTTCTTCAGGATGCTTGTCTTATTGGCGTCATTCTGCAGCTCAATGCCCTCTGCAAAATTTTTCTTGAAATTGCCCCAATTTGACAAGAAGCCGGGGTTAGCGAAGTTCAAGATAGACCATAATTCAGAAAGCCTGTTTTCAACAGGCGTGCCTGTCAGGCAGAACCTGTTTTGGCTTTTTAGCTTGCTTATGCTTATGGTTTGCTTTGCTTCAGGGTTTTTGATATTCTGCGCCTCGTCAAGTATAACATTGCGCCAATTGGCGCCGATGAAATGCGCTTCGTCTTTTCTTAATGTGGCATAGCTTGTTAAAACAACGTCGTTGTTTTTTAATTCATCTTTCAGCTTTTCAGTTTTTAGCCTGTTTTGGCCATGGTGCGTGTAAGCTTTCAGTTCAGGCGAAAATTTTTTCAACTCCTTTTCCCAATTGCTTATGACAGAAGTGGGGCACACCACCAGCGACGGCCTTTCTTTGGCCGCAAGCAGGTAAGCGATAGTTTGGATGGTTTTGCCTAATCCCATATCGTCAGCCAGTATGCCGCCAAATCCCATGTTCCTGAGGTAGAGCATCCACGAGAACCCTGTCTTTTGGTATGGCCTGAGCTGGCCGATAAAAGAGCATGGAACCTCTAATTGGCTGATTTGCTTGAAATCAAACAAGCCATTTATTTTTCGTTCGCACCATTCCGGGGCATTTATGCTGCTTATTTCAAACCCGCCTTCCATTAGCGATTTCACGCTGAATGCATCACGAAGTGAAAACTTTTCTTTTTTTTCAAAATAATCAATAAGCGTTTTCATGTCCTTTTCATTTATCTCAACCCATTTGCCGTTTACTTTCACAAGCTTATCCTTGCGCCTGCTTAATTCGTAGAAATCCTCTCTTGACAAATCCATATCCCCTATTGCAACAGCGTAGTCAAAATCAAAGAGAGCTTCCCCAAGCAGCCCTGCGCCTGCCAGCTTGAATTTGCCGCTGTCTTTGAGCCGAATTTTTACTTTGAAATTGTTTATTCTTGCAGCCGCTATCTTTGGCACATGGACAACATATCCTATGTCCTTTAGGAGGAACGAATCCAGAGAAATGAAATCAAGCGCTTCACTGGCTGAAATGCTCACCTTGTAAGGGTTGGGCTTGTACAGGGCGCTTTCAACTATTTTTGAAACTTTCGCGGCAGTTCCAAGATCCATCAGCAGGTGGCTTTTGATGTTTTTTACTGGAATCTTATTATTGCCCTGCCATATTTCATTTAACCCTATCAACAGGCTAGGGTCGTTTTTTGACTGAATATTAAATGTGAGCAGCCAGCTTTTTTCTTTGCCCGCAGGCTCTTCCAGCTTGAACAGCAGATTGTAATTAAGATCACGATTCACTTTGCGCGTTATGAGCCACTCCTTTAGGCCTTCTTGAACAGGGCTTGCGACACTCACTTTCTTCCCAAGGAGCCCGCGCAGCCAATTGTCTGTTTCTGTTTCGTTGCGAAGATTGAAGCTTGCATTCTCTATTGAAAATGAAATAATGGCATTAACCAGATATTCCAAGCAGCTTTTCACAGCTTCTTCTGTATCATCTGATAATTTTGGCTTGACACAGGAGGGGGCCTTTTTGACTAACTCCATGAACATGCTGTAATCGCCGGGGTTGTCAAGGTTAGGGATAAAGCAGCTTTGCCTGTTTCTGCAGAAAGGCACAAACCTCTGCCTTGAAACAAGGCTGAATGCAAATTTGAGGCACATTCTTAAAAACTCATAAGAATCGCCGAACAGAAAGCCGCGCTTTTTTTCCTGGCTAAGAAGATTGCGCGCCAAGGAGAAGCTGTCTGCGTTTATCCCTTTTATTTGAAACGCCTTTGGCGCTGCTTTTTTTATGCTGAACTGATTGTAGAACAGCTTCATGGAAGCCGGCATGACAGGCGCGCCCCCTATTGCGGGGATTTCAATTATGCAGGAAGCTTTGCTTGTTTCTTTTGCCGCAAAAAGCTCGGGATAAGCCTTCTCTATTCTGCCTATTGGAGTAAAAACTTCTTCTGTGTTTGATGAAACACCCCATATGAACAGCCCTCCTTCCACAAATGTTGCCTGCAGCTCATCCATTTTAACAAGGGAAGATGAAGTGGTAAATAAAGCTTATGCAAACCATTAAAAACATTACAGCCTATCATTTTACACAATGAAAGCAGT
>Ga0180009_10003653_pt1 | contig 17396 bp, 17 predicted proteins | sample OS_PC_MetaG_FD_123537 | JGI IMG/M metagenome (GOLD analysis project Ga0180009, IMG submission 123537) | Groundwater microbial communities from the Aspo Hard Rock Laboratory (HRL) deep subsurface site, Sweden - OS_PC_MetaG | ecosystem: Environmental > Aquatic > Deep subsurface > Groundwater... | reverse complement strand
CAGATCAGCCGCGTGAGACACAAAGCCCGGGAGCAAGGCGACCCGGCGCGCACATCGGGATACCGATCAAGGCATCGGGATCTGGTTTTTCTCATCGGGGACGATGTAGCCGCGCTGCACGGCGGGGCGGGCGGCGAGAGCCAGATACCAGCGCTTGGCGTTCAGGTATTCGTTGAGGTCGATTCGCTGCCACTCGAAGCGCGCGGCCCAGGGGAAGATCGCGATGTCGGCGATCGTGTATTCGCCGGCTACGTATTCGACCTCGCCGAGACGCTTGTCGAGGACACCCCACAGCCGCTTGGCCTCGGTGCCATAGCGTTCCTCGGCGTAAGGGGCCTTGCCTACATTGTACTTGAGGAAATGATGCGCCTGGCCGAGCATCGGGCCGAAGCCGCCCATCTGCCACATCAGCCATTCGATCGTGCGCCAGTGGGCTTCGCCATCGGCGGGCCACAGCTTGCCGGACTTCTGCGCCAGATACATCAGGATGGCACCCGACTCGAACAGTGTCAGGCCGTTGTCGGTATCGCGGATGGCCGGGATGCGGTTGTTGGGGCTCAGTTCAAGGAACTTCGGCTCGAACTGCTCACCCGTGCCGATGTTGACCGGGAATACCTCGTAGGGCAGCCCGACCTCCTCCAGCATAATGGAAGCCTTGCGGCCGTTCGGCGTACTCCAGGTGTGCAGCTCGATCGTCATCGGTAATTCCTTGTCAGTAGACCCTCGTCAGCATCACCCAGGCGGTGACCGTGAATGGGGATAACACGGTCGACATCATAATTGCAGTGCTGAGGAACTTTGGCTCGCGGGCGTACTCGACACAGAACAGCGCCAGCAGGATGCCGATCGGGGTGGCGGCGGCGACAACGAGGAGATCGCTCAGTTCTTCAGGCATGCCCATCGCTATCGCCAGGCCCCAGGTCACGGCGGGGGCGACGACGAGCTTGAGCATCAGGATAAGACTGAGGCGACCGATGTTAACGGCGCCGGCCGTGCGGGTGGCAAGCTGGGCGCCCATCGCAAATAGCGCCAAGGGCGGGAAGGTCGCACCGAGCAACTCGATCGGCGTGCCTATGGCCTGCGGCAGGCGGATTTCAAAGCCGCGCAGAACAAGGCCCAACATCACCGCTGGGACAATCGGCGTCTCGAACGCCTTGGCCAGACGTGAGGCAAATGTCGCCTGCTGTTCGCTGGGGGCAAGCAGCCAGGTGCCGACCGTCACCATCAGGATCGTCATCAGCGCCGTGATGACCGACTGGTGCAGCAGGAATTCGCTCGGAAACGCGAGTTGGACGAGCGGAATGCCGTAGTTGCCGACGTTGGCGTAGACGGTCGCCATGGCCAGCAACGGGCCGAAGGCGCGCGGCAGGCCGAATGCCAGCGAGGCGAGCCAGCCGACCGGAATGAGGAACAGGAACTGGACGACGGTGAAGTAGGCCACCGGCCAGATCTCGCTGACCGGCTGGCGGGCGGAGGCCAGGAAGTGGACGAGAAAGCAGGGCATGATGACGGTGACGAGCAGGCGGTTGATGCTCGCCACGTCGAGCTTGATGCGCGTCTGCATGACGTAGCCCAGCGCGGCGATGGCAACGATGGGCAACGTCACGTTGATGGCGATGTCGATGAACAGTTCCAATTGCGCCGCCTCAGTCCGCGAGCCGCGGACGGCGGCACGCAGGAAGTTCGCGCCGAATTGCCGGTGACGAAATCGCTAACCGCAGCCTGACATTAAATTCGATCAAGGTAGGTGGCCCCGTACTATGCCGGGACCTCCTAGCACGAGATGTTGAGAAACGACGAAGGGAATTGTCGCAGCTTTTGCGGGCGGTTCCCCTCGGGCTCGTTTCCTCAGGGCTTCGCAACCCGGGCATCTGCCGCCGCGAACATGCGGCCGGCGAGGCGCAGGAGGTGGACGCCGATGAAGACCGAGACGGCGCAGGCGGCGATGCCGAGCCAGATGAGCGGGTAATAGAACAGGACCCAGGTAAACGATTCGAACCCAAGCACGAGCAGCGGGTGTACCGAGGCCTTGACGACCTTGGCTTCGGCGAGCAGCATTTTCACCGTGACGAATTCGTTTTCCGCGTCGAAATCGCCGAGGCTGACGCCGAGGCCCTGGATCTGCTGTTCAAGCGAAAGGATCTGCTGCTCCAGTTCGATCAAGGCGCGCATTTCGCCGTCGCGGTTCTTGAGGGCGGCGAGCGCCTCGCGGGTTTTCTCAAGGGCGCGGCGCTTGGCCTGCAGGTCGCGGTACTCGTTGGTCTTGTCGGCCTTGTCGATGGTGAGGCGCGTCAGTTCGCCGAAGGTCTGGACCTTCTCGACGAAGGCGTCGAAAAATTTAGGATCGACGCCGATGGCAAGGCGCAGGCTGCGGTGACCCTTGAGACCGTGGCGCTGCTCGAATTGTATCAGCGCATCCTTTTCACCGATGAGCTGGCGGATGCGCTCTTCCTCCTTTTCGAATTCCGCCGATTTGAGGCCGATGTTGGCGACTTTCTCGTATTTCTGGTCGCCGCCCACCTGTGCGCCCGCGCCTGCCGGCGCGGCGGCGGCGGACAATTTGCGCTTGAGGGAAGCGTAATTCTTGATGTCGGTGGCGAACTCCCAGCCGCCGCCGTAATTCGATTGGTCCTGGAGGATGAAGTTGGGGGTGGAGTCTCCGGCCAGGTAGCCGAATCCGAAGCGAAGAAGGAAGAGGGCGAGGAAACCGGCAGCGAAAATGGTGAGTGCTATTCGTATCGGGGATTGGGATTGCATGGGGCTTGCCTTCTCGAAGACGTTGGAAATAACGCGTGAGAGAAGGCTCCTTGAAAAGTGACTGACTTGAGACCTGCGGCAGGCCGGCAGCCCGGAAAAACCTGTCATTTCCCGCCCGCCAACGTACACTGCGGGACAACTCCAGAGCGAAGCGTGCATCAGCGGTGAACCTCAAGGCCTACAACGCGTTCTGCACGTCGCTGCCGCACACTACTCAAGTGGTGCAGTGGGGCGGGGCGGACGTGTGGAAGGTCGGCGGCAAGGTGTTCGCTATCGCGCGCCGGGATGAGGACGCCGGGCAACTGTTCGTCACCTTCAAGTGTTCGCCGATGAGCTACGACATGCTGAAAGAGATGCCGGGATGCCGGCCGGCGCCCTACCTTGCCTCGCGCGGCATGAAGTGGATCCAGCGGACCGGACCGGAGACGCTGGATGACGGGGCGCTGAAGGATTACATCCGCGAGAGCTGCCGGCTGGTGGCGCTCGGCTTGCCGAAGAAGGTGCGGATGGATTTGGGGATTGCGTGAGGGGGCGGATTGGGGAATGTAGGGTGGATTAGCGAAGCCAACACCGGCTTGCCGTGTGTTGAGCAAAGAAGCGCAATCCACCGTTGGAAAGGGCAACCTCTGCGGCGCCATTCCGCTCATTCCCTCAACATTGGGCAAGCCCATGTTGGATGCGCTAATGCGCCCTAAATGTTCGTTTTTTTAACCCGCCCTACTTGCTTTGTTGATGGCAATATAATTGAAGTATATCGTTGAAAATGCTACAATTATTTACATACCATCGAGAAAGTAGGACGGGATGAAAAAGAGAAAAATCAACTTGAACGACGAGGACTGTGAACCAACGCACGGAGATTTCAAGAAAATCTTCCGCTCGATACGCGATGACGTGCGCCAGGAATCTGTCAGACTTGAACGGGAAGCCTCAGCCAGTGCGGCTCATTGTGTTGTTCGGTGCGCAAAGTCTTAGTGGCGGAAAGAATACCCACCCTGACCGTCATCGCTGGACCTAACGGCTCAGGTAAGACGACGTTGTGTCAATCGAGAGCCACTGCTGACCTGCGTGTGGTTGGTCGAGAGACTTCGGTGGTGTTTGACGCGTGAATCTCGCGGAGGGAGCCGCTGAGAACGATTGAAAATGCAACGAAACATCTGCAAGCTGAAAAGATGACACAAACCATCTTCGCTAGAATAGCTATCGCCAAGTCGCGCCTTGATCAGATTCGGCCACTGTCAGGTGAAGCGTTACGCCAACTCGATGAATGGTACGATGTCAATTTCACCTACACGTCGAACGCGCTTGAAGGCAACACGCTCACGCGGAATGAAACGGCAATTGTTATTGAAAAGGGTATTACGGTTCGTGGCAAGCCGCTTAAGGATCACAACGAAGCGGTTGATCATTATGCCGCTGTGAAATTCATGCGGGATCTTGCCAAGGACGGTTGCGCATTCACGGAAGCAGACATCAAGCAGCTTCATCAGATGGCAGTTTCGAGGACGTTGTCGAGCGCGGGCCGGTATGCCGCTGGGGATCGCTTCATAACAACATCGCAAGGGATGCGAGCATTTCCACCGGCACATGATGTTCCAATATTGATGCAACAGTTTATCGGCAACCTTCCCGACGAATTGTCACCACATGCCGCCTTCATGGCGCATCTGGATCTGGTGACAATTCATCCATTTGACGATGGCAACGGACGCACGGCCCGATTGTTCATGAACGCGATTTTGCTGCGCGGCGGGTACCCACCCGTCATGGTCGATCCTGCGGATAGGCCCGACTACATTGACGCCATCGAAGCATTTCAGACTGGCGGAACCCCTGACTTGTTTTTGTCCTTCATGGGTTCTCAGCTGCTGATCACGATCGACAATCACATTGCCCGCATCACTGGTGATGTGCCGGACCCGAAACAAAATGCTGATCCGTCCAAGTCGCAATCGAACGATCCCAAGCCGAAATAGTTGACGTCGCAGCAAGCATTCCTGCTGTGTATGTATTTGGGTGCTCTGGTGGCCGGCCATGCAAGCGGTCGCGAACCCATCAACGAGCGAACAAAGCCAGTCAGCGTTCTACGCAATTCTGGGTACGCTTGCGAAAGGCAAGTTCAAGCGGCCTTCACCTTGGACTGATCTCAGAGGCTTACGCAACAAAATGTGCTGGTCATAATCCACCGTTGGAAAGGGCAACCTCTGCGGCGCATTCCGCTCATTCCCTCAACATTGGGCAAGCCCATGTTGGATGCGCTAATGCGCTTTAAATGTTTCGTTTTTTTAACCCGCCCTGCTTGCTTCAATCGTGAACCCACACCCCGCCTGCGCGGGGATGACGGAGGTGGGTGCGGTGCGCTCAGCGGCGGGTTGCGCTCTTTATCCCAACATTGGGCAAGACCATGTTGGGGAGCTTAAACCCACCCTACGAGTGACCGTCACTCACTCCGGACATACTCGAACACCAGCGTGTCGTCGCGATAGCCCGACACGCTGCAATCGTCGCGGCGGCGGGGGGCTTGGCCGTAGAGCGTCACCTTGAGGCCGCCCTTGGTAACCGGACCAGAAACGGGGTGGCCGATGGGGCCGCAATCGCGCGAGAAGACGTAGGCGGTGCCAACGTAGCTATCGCCCTGCTTCTCGCCTTCGAAAACGACATCGCACTGGTTGATGCCTGCGCGCTCAAGTCCACGCCGCGGGCGCTCGTAGGCGAAGCGGCGGGTGGCTCCATTGGCCAGGGGGCGCATCGTCGAACCGTTGTGGTTCCAGACCGTTCCGGGGCCGCAGCTATCGGCCAGGCCACCGCCGCCACCGCCGGAATTGCCCGCGCTGTCGAAGGTGACGACTTCGCGTTCGCAGTTATAGGCAGCCGGCAGTCCGCTGGAAGCGAACTCGCACGTCGCCGTCGTTTCAGGGTGCTGCCATTGAAAGAGAAACGGATGCGCATGGTCGAGTTGCGACCCTCGAAGGGGAACTTCTTGCCCTTCGACATGCAGTACCCGCGGCGCTCGGAGGTGGTGGTCTTGTCGAGGATCTGAAAGGCAATCGGGCTTGAGGGATTGGACTTCGCGTAAAGCTCGTCGTCGTTGATCTCGAAACGCGGGTCGGCGGTGGTGCAGGCGTTGTGGTAGTCGCCGGCGGTCGCGGTGCCTGCCACCGCCATCAGCGCAACGGCGGCCACCGCTGCCGCCAATACCTTCTTGAAAGTCATCGCAATCCCCTCCCGCTCCGCCTGTATCAACTCTGCGACGGTCCCGCCCGACAATGGGATGGGAATCTAAGTCCCAGGATATGAAAGAAAAGGCAATCGTTACCTGGAAGCCTTTCAAGTTTGATTAGAAGACTCGGGAGCGTGGCTGCTGCCCCTTGCAATTGGCGGCCCGGCATACCAAACTCTGGGGAATTCCGAGGGGCGCCGGGGAACCGGCTGAGATCTGCTTCAGAGCCAGCAGAGCACCCTTTGAACCTGATCCGGGTCATGCCGGCGAAGGGACGGGGCAATTCAAGCGATCCTATTCCCGTTCCGCAGCCGGCTGGCATCGACCCCGCCAGATGGCGGCTGGCCCGTGCGCAAGGAACGTGATGAGCACTGCGCAGTACATCGCCGGGTTGATCGGGCCGCTGTTCATGGCGATCGCCGCGTTCATGGCACTGCGCCGGGCGGCCTTCGCGGAGTTCGCGCAAATGGCGATCCGCGACAAGCCGCTGATCCTGTTCGCGGGCGTCGTGCTGCTGGTTGCGGGAACGGCCATCCTGCAAAGCCACAACCTTTGGGTGGGCGACTGGCGCATCCTCATCACTCTCATCGGCTGGCTCGGGGTTATCGGCGGGCTCATCCGGATCTTCGCGCCGGAGTTCGCCACCTCCGTCGTCGAGCACATCAAACCGGACCATCCCGCCGTCATGGTCACAGCTGTCATCTACTTCGCTCTCGGCGCCTTCCTCTTCGGCAAGGCTCACGCACTCATCTGAAACCTTTCGATCGCGGGCCGCGTTGACGCGGCAGCTACACAGGGACATTTCGACATGAACCACCACGACAAAGAGCTTCGCACTCCGGAAGTGACGACCGGTCCGCTGTCGGCGTCGACGAAGATCTACTCGTCGCCTGAAGGCCATGCGGATGTCCGCGTGCCGCTGCGCGAAATTGCGCTGAGCGATCCGAATGAGCCGACGTTCCGCGTCTACGACACCTCGGGGCCTTACACGGAGACGGAACCTTCGATCGATGTCGAAAAGGGTCTGCCGCGCATTCGCGAAACCTGGATCAAGGAGCGCGGCGGCGTCGAAGCCTACGATGGCCGCGAGATCAAGCCGGAAGACAACGGCAACGTTTCCGGCAAGGCACTGGCGCGCGACTTCCCCAATAAGCAGCAGCCGCTGCGGGCAATGATGCCTTCACCCCGATCGCGGGGAGAAGCGCAGCCTCTGCCGGTAGCGCAAGCTTCTGCCCCTCAGCCTGACCCACTCCCCGTGATAACGGGGAGCGGGGATTATGCGGTCACCCAGTACGAATTCGCCAAGGCCGGCGTGATCACCAAAGAGATGATCTACGTCGCGCACCGCGAAAACCTCGGCCGGCAGAAGATGCTGGAGCGGGCGGAAGCGGCAATCGCCGACGGCGAAAGCTTCGGCGCCGCGATCCCGGCCTTCATCACGCCGGAATTCGTCCGCGACGAAGTCGCCAGAGGACGCGCCATCATCCCGGCCAACATAAATCACCCCGAACTCGAACCGATGGCCATCGGGCGCAACTTCCTCGTCAAGGTCAACGCCAACATCGGCAACTCGGCGGTTACCTCGTCGGTCGAGGAGGAAGTCGAGAAGATGGTGTGGGCGACGCGCTGGGGCGCCGACACGGTCATGGACCTGTCGACCGGCCGCAACATCCACAACACGCGCGAATGGATCCTGCGCAACTCGCCGGTGCCGATCGGCACGGTGCCGATCTATCAGGCGCTTGAGAAATGCGACGGCGATCCGGTCAAACTGACCTGGGACATCTACCGCGATACGCTGATCGAGCAGTGCGTACAGGGTGTCGACTACTTCACCATTCATGCGGGTGTACGTCTCGCCTACGTGCCGCTGACGGCCGAGCGCGTCACCGGCATCGTTTCGCGCGGCGGGTCGATCATGGCCAAGTGGTGCCTGGCGCATCACAAGGAGAGCTTCCTCTACGAACACTTCGAGGAAATCTGCGACATCATGCGGGCCTACGACGTGTCGTTCTCGCTCGGCGACGGTCTGCGGCCGGGCTCGATCGCGGACGCCAACGACCGGGCGCAGTTCGCCGAACTCGAAACGCTCGGCGAACTCACCAAGATCGCCTGGGACAAGGGCTGCCAGGTGATGATCGAAGGCCCTGGCCACGTGCCGATGCACAAGATCAAGATCAACATGGACAAGCAGCTGGCCGAATGCGGGGAAGCCCCGTTCTACACGCTCGGGCCGCTGACGACGGATATCGCGCCGGGCTACGACCACATCACCTCTGGCATCGGAGCGGCGATGATCGGCTGGTTCGGCTGCGCGATGCTGTGCTACGTGACGCCGAAGGAGCATCTCGGCCTGCCCAACCGCGACGACGTGAAAGTCGGTGTCGTGACCTACAGAATCGCAGCACACGCCGCCGATCTCGCCAAGGGGCATCCGGCAGCGCAACTGCGCGACGACGCCTTGAGCCGGGCGCGCTTCGACTTCCGCTGCCAGGACCAGTTCAATCTCGGCCTCGATGCGGAAACCGCGATGGCCTATCACGACGAGACGCTGCCGAAGGAAGCCCACAAGGTGGCACACTTCTGCTCGATGTGCGGGCCCAAGTTCTGTTCGATGAAGATTACCCAGGACGTCCGCGACTACGCTGCGACGCTGAATGCCCGCCAAGGTGAACTCGACGTCGAGATAGCGGAGGAAACGACGCAGATCGACCCGGATGCCGGCGCCGCGTCGGCGCTTGCGCGGGAGCGGCAAGAGGGCATGGCGGCGATGAGCAAGAAGTTCCGCGAGATGGGCGGGCAGGTCTACGTCGACGCGGATGTCGCCGAGGCGGAAGGCGGAGAGATGCCGCAGCGCGTGAAATCGGGTGACAGGGACGCGGTGAAGAAATCCAACGAGGCGCTGGGGTAGGATGGACCTTTTGCAATGCAGGAGCTGATCATACTTGGTGGACCTAATGGCGCCGGCAAGACCAGTTTTGCAAATGAGTATTTACCATCGGAGCGTGAAGACCTTGCGTTTGTGAATGCGGATGAGATCGCGCGTGAACTGCTGCCAAGCGGGCTAACAGGCGCGGAGCTGGAAATTCGAGCCGCACGGATGATGCTCGAAGAAATTGGGCAACTCACGGTACAACGACGCGAACTCATGATTGAGACCACTTTGAGTTCGCGGAGTTACGCTGCTCGTATCCCGGGCTGGAAAAGCCTGGGTTATTCGGTGCATCTCATCTATCCGCGGTTGCCTAATGTTGAAGCCTCAGTTTCGAGAGTTCGCACCCGTGTTGCGGCGGGTGGGCATGATATTCCGGAGACCACGATCCGGCGCCGGTTTGTGAGAAGCCTCAGTAACCTTGAGAATATTTATATTCCTATTGTCGATGAATGGTATATTTGGGACAGCCTTGAGGGTGACTTCCAACTTGCTGAAGCATGGGACGACGGATGCCTAAACGTATGAATACGTCAGAAATTTCGGCGGCATTGAAGAGGGCCGCAAAGCTCGCCACAACCGGATCGAAAGAGCAGCGATCGGGGCGCTTCTTGTTGCGCGATACGCGAACCGATCGCTTCCATTCCTTGAAGCGCGAAACGAGCAAGGCAGGCAAAAAATAATCGCGCTTTTCGTCACCAGCGGTTAGGCAACATGAATCGTTTTTGCCGTCAAGGAAACGTTGTCGGAGAACATGCCCCCCCTAAACCTCATCGTCGTCGCGGTAGACCATCCAGAAGTTTTGCAGACGGAAAACCGTGTAGGAGGCAGACCAGGCCATCATCATGATGCCGGTCAGGGCTTCGAAGCCGCAGATCGTGCGAACGAAGCCGGTCGGCCTGATGTCGCCGTAACCCACCGAAGCGTAAGTCACCACCGAGATGTAGAGGTAATCGCGCCACGAGCCGTCGAATGCTCCTTCGAGATCGCCAAGCGAGAGGTGGTTCTTGGCAAGGTAGATGCCGCCGGCGAACAGCCAGATTTCAATCGAGTGGGCCGCAAAAAGAAGAAAGACGCCCAAGACGACCTTGGTGCGAAGCCCTCCCCATCGATAGTCGTGCCACCAGTGCACGAGCCGCAATGCCTCATAGTGTATGAGAATCGTCAGGGCCGTAATGGCGGCGGTCAGGAGGGTCGCGGTCAGCACATCATTGGCTCCAGGATTCAGCTGTTGTCCCAGCATAGCGCGTCGGGGGAGGGAGTTGGGAAGCTGCGTCGTACTTCCACACCGTTCAATTCGGCCTCGGCTTGAAAGCTGAAGGGGTGCATGGCGGCGCATGTTTTCCCGTCGAGTGCCCTCGTCGATCCCTGAATTGCATGTTGCACTGCAGACGACAGCGCGGCCGTGGGGGGCCGTGGGGCCCTTTCAATAAATGCGTCTTCACGTAGGGACTTGCTGGATATTCGTGCAGCGATGCAGTATCTTTCCTCAACGATTGGGGGAGGCATAATTGTCAATCAGGCGAGGCGTTGGTCGCGTGCCGATCGGCGCGCAACCTGATCTATCCGGTCCTGTTTCGGAATGGCGGCCAACCGCCGGCTGTGGTGGCAAACGACCGACTTTCGAGAATGCGGTTACGCGGCCCTTTCAATCCAGGACAGGCGGCTGGATAGATGCATCCGTCCGTTCAAGCGCGACTCGAACGAACACTGGGCCGTGCGGGACAAGACCGGCGCGCCAAGTCGACTCGCGGACTGGGTGCCTTTCTTTGGGAGAAGCGATGGTTCTTCATCGCGCTACTGGTTGGCGGCGTCCTGATGCTGTTGCCGCCCCCTGACGGCCTGAGCCAACGCGGGCTTATCATCCTGGCGATGTCGGTGATCGCCGTCATTTTGTTCGTGACCGAACCCATTCCGCTGCCGACCGTTGCGATTCTCATCATAATCGGACAGGTGCTGCTCCTGGGGATCGATTCGACGACTGTCGCCAAGAGCTTGATGAGCGACAGCGTGCTGTTCATCATGGGATCGCTGATGCTGGCCGTGGCGGTCGTCAAGCAGAAACTGGACAAGCGGATCGCATATCTCATCGTGCGCATGACCGGCACCAGGACAGCCAATATCTGCCTCGGCATTTCGCTGGTTTCGGGGCTACTGTCTTCGGTGATCGGCGAGCATACAGTCGCGGCAATGATGCTGCCGGTCGCGATCACGCTGAGCACGCTGACTTCCAGCGATGCGAAACAAGTTCGCGGGCTGGCGGCGGTGCTGCTGTTCTCGGTCTGCTACGGCTGTTCGATCGCCGGGATCGGCACACCGTCGGGCGGTGCGCGAAATGCCATCATGGTCGGGTACTGGAAAGAATTCTTCTACGACCCAGCCAACCCGGAAACCTATAAGTACCTGGTCGACTACCTGACCTGGTCGCTCTACTGCTATCCGGTGTTTCTTGTCCAGCTCCCGATCGTCACGGCGTTGCTGCTTTATACGTTCCGGCCCGAGTACGATAACCTGTCGCGTGCGGTTGTTAAATTGCGCAGCCAGGTGAAAAGCCAGGGTCCGATGGGGCAGAAGGACTGGACCGCAATCGTTGTGTTCCTGCTCACCTTGATCTGCTGGATACTGTTTTCGGACAAGTTCGGTCTTGGAACCATTGCGCTCGGGGGAGCGGCGGCTTTCCTGATCCTCGGGCTGGTGAAGTGGGAAGACGTCAACTCCGGTGTCAACTGGGGGGTCGTGCTGCTCTACGCCGCCGCGATATCTCTCGGCATCCAAATGAAGGACAGCGGCGCGGCGCTCTGGGTTGCCAACAGTTTCCTGCAAACGCTTGCGCCTTTGGGCTTCGACAGCGGCCTGCCGCTGTTGGCGGTGGTCTCCTTGCTGACCACTGGGGTTACCAATACGATGTCGAATGGTGCAGCGGTTGCAGTGCTGGGGCCGATAACACTCAAACTCGCCGTCGCTGCAAACGAGAGCCCGCTCGTGGTTGGTTTCGTGACTGCCATTTCGTCCGCGTTCGCGTATCTGACCGTGATTGTCACGCCGGCGTCCACGATCGTTTATTCGTCCGGATACCTGAAAACCCAGGATTTCCTTGTCGTCGGGTTCCGGATGGCAGTCGCTTCGACACTGGTTCTGCTGCTGGCCGCCTCCGTATACTGGCCGCTCGCCGGTCTGTAAGATTTGGAGTGTCCTTGAATGGCGATTCGAAAACCAGGCTTGAGCACCGATGGCGAGCGTTTCAGCATTGTCGTCTGCTTTGACGGCTCCGAAGAATCCCACCGCGCGCTGCGCTATGCCGTGCGGATTGGTTCAGGGACGGACGCCGACCTGACGCTGCTTTACGTGCGACCGTTCGACCAGGGCCTCAGAACAAGCGGCCTCGATCTTTCCGTGGTGCGCGAAAATATACTGTCCTGGGGCCTCGACCTGCCCGGCATGCGCGTGCTGAAGGAGGGCCGGGATGCGCTGGTGGAATTGGGATGGCTGGAGACGGACTGGGAGAAGGAGCATGCCCATGCCCAGGTTCGAGGGGACCCGCTCGGAGACAACGCAATCGTGTATTCCAGTCCGTCGGGTCGGTCGATCGTCCTGAGGCTTCTCGTCGCCAAGTCGGTTGCAGACGGCGTTCTCGATGAATGTGAACTCGGGCAATACAATCTGTGCATCGTCGGCTGGCCGCCCGCCACCGGTGGTGCAAGCGGCGTAGGGTACATCACCCAGGAGGTTGCCAACCGGATTGCACGTGAGCATTCGGGCACCGTGCTCGTTTCAAGATTCCTCGAGGAAAGCCATGGGCATCTCGTTTGCGTATCGAACCACGAGGGGTCAATTCTATCGGCACGCATGGACGCAGAGGTGGCGGCGAGATGCGCCGGCCCGATATATCTGCTTTCGGTCGCGCCATCGCAAACGAAGCTCTATTCGGCGAAGCGCGCCATAGCCCGGGCCCGGGCTGCAATTCGCGATGCCGGCCTGGAAGTCTCCGGCGCAACCACGCTGGTTGGCGATCCGGTGACGACAATCATCGAAGAGGGTAAGAAATATTCCGTCATTGTCATGTCGCGCTTCCGCCGCCGCACCGGATGGCGACAGTTCTTCTCGAACAGCATCGCGTTCAAGGTTCTGGCGAAAGCAAAAAATTCGGTGATGATCGTGCGCTGATTTGCTGCCGGTACAGCCGGGGCCATGGAGAGAGGGTGCCTCGATGTGGGCACTCAGGGCGACGCGAGCACGACGGACCAGAAAAATGCGGCGGTCGGCAGGCTCTGCCGACGCACCGCATTCGTTACTCTGTAAATCCGCCTCGGCAGAATGGGTCCATTTGAGTTGAACAGGCTCTAAAGATCGCCGTTGGCGCCGGCCTCCATGATCGATTCAATCGACTCACGGACCTCAATCGCCTTGCCGCGCAACTCCTCAGAGATCTTGTTGGGGTTGGGGCTGGTGTCGAGCCAGCGCACGTCCCAGTCCATCGTCATGATCCAGATGTCCTTGTTCGCATCTTCGAGAATCGCGATGCGGCAGGGCACGAAAACGGCAAATTCCGGCACGTAATCGAGGATCATGCGCATCGTCGGCACGTCGCAGTAGCTGATGATCTCATGGCGCGAGGACGGCTGGCCGGTAATGCCTTCGACGATCTTATAGGGCGTGTTGTGGCCGACTTTTTTCATATTGAGCACGTTGGCGCGGAGGTCCATCGACTCGACAACTTCGTCGAAGGAAATGCCTTCCTTGACCTTCTTCTTGACCACCATCATGCCGATCATCTGGCGCAATGACATCGGGTTGAACATCATCATCGACTGGAACGCGCGCATCTTCGCTTCGGCTGAGATCTGCGGCTGTACGGTATTGTCCGGCCAGTCCCGCTTCGGCGCTGACGGCATCTTCAGCCAACCCGTGGGGAGCTCGGGCTTCTTGTATTCCTGAGAATAATAGGTGACGGAGTTGTTGAATTCTTCGTCCTGCGCGAGTGCCGGTGCGGCGAGCCATGCGCAAAGGATCAAAATCACTGCCGTTGGAGCGGCGAACAGTGTTTTCAGAGTCATGCTTCCCTCCCAAGGACACAGTTCAGTTGATTGGGGTCCGTGCCATTCTTTTCAGTTTTTTTGCTACTTTTGCTACTCAAGTAAATCCCGGTCGCAACGAGAGAACCGGGCCAGTTGAATTATTGGGCGGGCCGCGCAGGCAGACCCGCCCAAATCAATCCGGACGAATTAGTTCTTCTTTTCCGGCTCGGCTTCAGCCTTCGGAGCGGCGTCGGCCTTTGGAGCGGCGTCGGCCTTTGGAGCGGCCATGCTTTCGCCAGCCTTGGCCATGCCTTCGCCGGCCTTCGACATGCCCTGCATCATTGCGGGCATCGCGTTCATCATGGACATCGTCATGGTCATCATGTTGGCCATGAGTTCCGGGTTCATGGTCTTCATCATGGCGTCCATGAACTTGGGTTCGGTCATCATGCCCATCCACTGGTTCATCATGGCGGGATCAACCATTTTCATCATCGCGGTCATGTACTGCGGATCGGTCATGATCTTGATGAAGGGCTCCATCATCTTCGGGTCGGCCATCTTCATCATGGCGTTGATGTATTCAGGATTGGTCATCGCCTTCATGAAGGGTTCCATGACCGCCGGGTTGGCGAACTTCATCATGGCATCCATGTAGCGCGGATCGGTCATCATCTTGGTGTAGGATTCGATCATCTTCGGATCGGCCATCTTGAGCATGGCTTCCATCATGCGCGGATCGGTCATGGTCTTCATGAAGCTTTCCATCAAGGCCGGGCTGACCATCGACATCGCTGCATTCATGAACGTCGGATCGGTCATGATCCGCATGTAGGGTTCCATCAATTTCGGATCGGCGAACTTCATCATCGATTCCATCATCGCCGGATTGGTCATCATCTTGATGTAGCCGTCCATCATCTGCGGATTGGCCCAGCCGATCATCGCCTGCATCATCTGCGGGTTGGTCGCAGCCGTCATCCAGACTTCCATGAGCTTTGGATCGGCCATTTTCATCATGGCTTCCATCATGGCGGGGTTGGCCATCATGGTCATGAAGCCGGTCATCATCTGCGGGTCGGCCATCTTGGTCCAGGCGTCAGCCCACTTGGGATCGGCCAAGGCGCCGGCCCAAGCGTCGGTTGACCCGTAAGCGGAAGCCGCGGGCTTTCCTGGGCGATGGTGAGGCTTGGAGCGCCGACAAGTGCGGCCGCGGCGGCGGCGGCCAGGATCGTATTCTTAAACGACATGTGTAATTCCCCTCTAGACGGGTTGCAGGGCCATGCGTGGACTGAGCAAAATGGTATGCCTGCCAGCCAGCGCTATCTTGCATATATTCGAGAGTTCTTATATTCACGCATTCGAATGTGAGTCTCTCGCACAGATTGTCGCAGATGGCAAGTCGGGGCTCCGTCTTCGGGGCTCCGTCTTGGCAAACCGCCCAGGTGGAAAATATGTCCGCGTCAAAATGCGCAACCGGCACCATTGCACACATTCATGAATTCGAATATACGAAGAATTGAAGATGGCCACGTCACAGGGTTTCCAAGTCACTGGGTTCAAGATCGTCCAGGGAGATGACGATGAATTTCAAGCCACGGATTGCATTTAAATCACTGGCGGTGGCCGCGGCACTTTTTGCGGTTTGGGCATCGAACGGTCCGGTCAGCGCCGAAGACGCGAAACCGGCGCCTGCCGCACAGCCCTCCTTGGCCGACAACATCAGCAAGATCGCTGAGATGTGGGCCCAGATGGGGAAGAAGTGGGCGGAAGCCACTCCTAAAATGATGGAAGACATCAACGCGAGCTGCGTCAGCTGCCATGCGCAGAAGGACACCTATTACGCGGAATGGGCGCAGAAAATGACCGATTTGATGAACGCATCGGCCGCCGCCGCGGACGCTCACGCAAAAGCCTACTCCAAATAAGCCGATGACGCGGCACCGGTCGAGCAACCCGCCGAACCGAAGTAAATCGCCGGCCGGCCATCGCTTCCACCAATTTGAAATCGAACTACCAGAGAGGAATTCCCAGATGCAATCCGCTACCAAGACGTCCGCGCTGCTGATTGGCGCAATGTTGTTGGCAACCCCCGCACTGGCTGAACCAGCCACGCCTGTCGAAACCGCCAAGGCAGATTCCGGCTACAGCGAAACCGTCGCCAAGACTGCCGATGCGACCGGCGAATGGGCCAAGATGCTGGCCGATCCCAAGTATGTCGAAGCCTGGGCCAAGGTGATGAGCCCGGAGATGCTCGATCCGTGGATGAAGATCGTCGCCAACCCGGCCTACGTCGAAGCAATGGTCAGAATTGCCGATCCGAAGCTGATCGAACCCTACATCAGAATCATGACCGATCCGCGCTACGTGGAAGCCATGATGAAGATGGCCGATCCCAAGATCATGGACGGCTACATCAAGATCATGACCGACCCGCGCTACATGGAAGCCATGATGAAATTCGCCGATCCGGACATCATGGACGGCTACATCAGAATCATGACCGATCCGCGCTACATGGAAGCCATGATGAAGTTCGCCGATCCGGCCATCATGGACGGCTACATCAAGATGCTCACCAATCCCGCCTACATCGAAGCCGTCACCAGGATATTCGACCCGAAAATCATCGAGCCGTTCGTCACGGCGCTGACCAACCCGGCCTACATCGACACGGTGACCACGATCATGAACCCAGCGCCGTGGGCCAAGATGATGACGACCTGGGCCCAATCCATGACCAAGGTCGCAAGCGCAATGGGTGAAGCGGTCACCAACACGGTAACCGTGAAGCAGTAAGGCTGCCCGTAAGGCCAGAACGAAGCGAAGACAAGTGGTGGCAATGGGAAAAATCCGGTGCCGCCACTTTGCCGTTGGAGGAGCCTGGCGCGGCATCGCGGCGGGTTCACCACAATCTACAGTGCCAGGAAGCATACGACGGCGATGCCGATGCCTGGGACAACAGCGAAGGAGCACGCCAGTATGAGCGAAGCCATGGAGGTCGAAGTCCTTTCGGAGGACGTACATGCCAATGCCGAAACCGCATGCGAGTTCCTCAGATCGATCGCGCACCCCTATCGCCTGATCATCATGTGCCTCTTGATAAAGCGGGATTATCCCGTGAGCGAACTTTGCCATGCACTGGGCGAAGACTCGCGGCAAAGCGTGGTCTCCCAACATCTCAGCAGGCTGCGTCAGGAGAACATGGTCGAGGCAAACCGGGATGGAAACCTGATGCGATATACCTTGAAGCACCCTGCCGCCCGGCCGATCCTTGCCGCCATACATGGACAGTTCTGCACGCTGCCGGCGAAGGAGAGGATCTGAGCCTGGAGGAATCCGGCCCTGGCGCGGCGGAGATACGATCGGTTCCACATCGTCACTGGAGGCGTTGGCACTTACCGGTTTTCGGGCCGGCAATGCAACGCGAGAAGTTCTTGCCGCAGAGATGATGAGTCCGGCCAGCCTGCTT
>Ga0180009_10003652_pt1 | contig 17399 bp, 16 predicted proteins | sample OS_PC_MetaG_FD_123537 | JGI IMG/M metagenome (GOLD analysis project Ga0180009, IMG submission 123537) | Groundwater microbial communities from the Aspo Hard Rock Laboratory (HRL) deep subsurface site, Sweden - OS_PC_MetaG | ecosystem: Environmental > Aquatic > Deep subsurface > Groundwater... | reverse complement strand
TATCCATGGCCAATACTGCACAAAAAGAGACAATGATATATTTTTTACTAAAAAAAGATATCTATTTTTTTTAAAATGAATCTTGATATAATTTTGATATTTACTTTCCCCGCCCCGGCTATGATAAGCTACTGCCTGGGGTTCATACATGCAACGGTATCCTCTTTTTTGTAAACGCCAATCTAAATCTCCATCCTCATAAAAAGCAAAAAAATCTTCGTCAAAAATTTCTCCTTTTACGCTTACAGCTTGCAAGGCTTCTTTTTTATACATTGCCGCCGCAGCACAAGCCCCAAATACTAACTGCCTCTGGTTATACTGTCCATTATCAGTCTCCAATACACCCCGATTATGTATATTTAAATCTGTAAAAAGAAAGTGTCCAGTTGAATCTATGATGTTGGTTTTTATCCCTTCTTTTATTCTTAAAAGTTTTGCTGCCACCCAGCCAATTTTCTTATCCGACTTAATAGTTTTAATCAATTCCTGCACGAAATTTTCTGTTAAAATCACATCACTATTAAGTGTCAAAATATATTCCCCCCGGGCTTGTTTAATGCCTATATTTTGCCCCCGGGCAAATCCCTCATTTTTTGTATTTTCAATTAATGCAAGGCCGCTGAATTTTTCTTTAATTAATTGTTTTGAACCATCGGTTGAGCCATTATCGACAATTATTATTTCTATATCCGCATATTGCTGGGCCAATACAGATTCTATGCAACTTGAGATTATGGACTTATTATTCCAATTTAAAATAATGACACTTACCAATTCCATATCAATTACTTGCCCTCATATTTTGAAATCTTGTCCATTTCACAAAGGTCTTATAAGTTTTCTCTCCGCAGAAAGATATAAAAACAAAAAGGTAATATTTAAGATTAAACGGAAATTTTTGACAAGCTCGCACTAGATACTCACGTCCTTTTAAAAACTGTCCTTCATTACATAATACCCGGCCCAATACATAATAATACCTAGCCAATAACTTTTTCCTTTTTTCTAATTCTCCGGCATACTTTTGTATCAAATATTCCAAGGCAACGATAAATTTATTTTTATCCCGGGATATGGCATCGGGTAATTCGTTAATGATCGCTAACGGTTCATCGATAAATTCAAAATTATAATGCCTTGAAATTCTAAGCCATAAATCCCAATCCTGAAACCGCGGTAATTTTTCATCAAATAACCCCACCTTCTTAAAACATTCTTGCCGGACCACAGCCTGGATCGTAATAAAGTTACCGGCAAGCAACAGATCATGTAAATTGACGCCTCTTTTTTCTATCTTGGCCAAGGGCGGAAAATATTCTTTTCTTTTACCCCAGATTCTCCAGACCGCACTATAAACCACGCCTGTAGTCTTAGGTGCGTTTTTAAATACATCCATCTGTTTTTCCAGCTTATCCGGTACCCATTCATCGTCACTATCTTCAAAGGCAATAAATTCTCCCTGCGACCTCTGTATCCCTTCGTTACGCGAACGTGCTGCTCCAGCTTTCCGAGAAAGCTGTACATAAATAATGCGGGGATCTTTAAATTGGCCCATAACTTCTACCGTATTATCGGTTGAACAATCATCGACGACGATTAACTCAAAATTTTGGTAAGTCTGCCCAAGTATACTTTTTATAGCACGCGGGAGAATTTGGGCCCGATTATAGGTAGGAAGAACAATGCTTACAAGTGGATTAATATTAGATTCTGCCATATATAATTTATAAATGGGATAACCGCAATTGATCGTTACAATAAATTAGCATATCAATTCTCTGGATTATTGGCCCCAGATTCGGGAAGTTCCGCCTCTTCAACAAGCATAATCGGAATATCGCCCTTGATAGGATAACGACGGCCGCACTTAATGCAAACCAGCTTATCTTCTTTTAATTCCACCGTTGTTTTGCATACAGGACACGCCAATATTTCCAGTAATTCTTTATTTATCATAATACGCCTGCCTTTCTTTAATTGCTTGGCTTATTATCTAATAAACCCGCTTATTTTTTTGTTTCAACCATAATGTAAAAAGCGACAAATTCTCATCAGGCATAAAATCTTTAACTATTTTTATAGGACTTTTGCCTAATTTCTTCATGTTCTGATTTGAAATTAAAAGCTCGCTAAAACCCGCGGCCCGGGCGGCCTTGATGCGCGTTCCATAGACTAGTTTAGATATTTTTGCCCAATGACAGGCACTAAAACACATCGGACAAGGCTCGCACGTAGAATAAATCACACAATCCGAAAGATCCACTGTGTTTAATCTTTTACAGGCAAGCCTAATTGCGTTGATTTCTGCATGGGCGGTTATATCCATTTTCTGCCAAACAATATTATGGACACAACTTATAATTTTATTTTTTCTTACAATGCATGCCGCAAATGGTGTCTGGCCTTTTTTTATGCCTTGCCTGGCTTTCTCGATTGCCCGCAGCATAAATTTTTCATCTTGCCTGTTCATTGCCATAGCCGGCTATATATTAAGTATTATTTTTTGCATATCGGACATTTCCAATCCGTATTTTTGTTAGGCTCCGGATGCTTATCATTGCTTAATCCTATAGAGCCATCAAAATCATGAAAATTTTTACATTCTTTTTCGAAAGCGGCCTGGGGGCAGGCGGCATAAGCATATTTAAAAAATAAACAGTCACTTTTTCTGTTAACCCACATCTGCAGGTCTTCATTTAGATCCACATCAGAACGCCCTACATAAAGTACGATAAAATCTGTTTCGGAAATATAGCCCAAGGCAAAATTACCGGCTGATTTTTGCGTAACTACTTCATTGATCTTATCGGGACTAAGAACATAGGGCCCCTTCATTTTCAACGATGCCATTTTAGCCTCCCTTAATCTTAAAACCGACAAATAGAGTTTATTTATCTTTCTCTGATTTTATCGGTTCATGCTTAAAAATGGATTTTATGATATCAAGTGGACCATATACGACGAGCTTGTCCCCCACATTTATTATTTCATTGGCCTTCGGAATCGGCATCCATTTTTTATCTCTTTCAATCCCCAAGACCAATAAACCCTTAGTCGTCAATTTGTGTTCTAACAGGGAACTGCTGACTAGCTGGGAGTTTTTTTTGATAATTACCCGCAGCAATCCATAGCCTTCAAGTAAATGCAGAAGATCCTCGGTAATGCCTTCTTCAAAAGAAGAGGCTTGGGCTAATTTATTTTCAATAAATCCTTCCCATCTGCGAATAAAACCTTTGTTCGTACCGATCCTATAAATCACAAATACGCCAACAAAAAGAATCAATACATTAACAAATAAACGTTCTTGGCCCACTACGAATGAAGACGTCGCGGTTACAATTACAGTGACAATTCCGGCATTTCCCAGTATCATCAACCAGCTTATAATTCGTCTACGCTCTGGTCGATTGACCACATATTCGGCTTCTTTTGTCGTAAATCCGGTACCCGTAAAAGCCGAAATAGCTTGGAACCGTGCTCTTTTTTCATCCATACCGGTCATCATTAAGGCAATAGATGCAGCCCGGATAACAAGAAACGATATAAACACCACAAATAAAGTAGGCATAAGAAAATACAATCCGCTCATATTTACCTCCCCGTATTATAATTTTAAATAATCTAATTACAGCTAAGAGATCTTACTATTTTTCTTCTGCAATTATATTTATATTACATCTTAAATTGAACTTTGACAAGTCTAATTCCGCAGTCTATCATTTGCCGCGTTATCCCTTGTCGCAGATATATATCCTTGCTATAATAAGCCCATGCTAAAACAGATAAGGGCATTTATCGCTATTGAAATAACCGAACAAATGCGACAGGAGCTATCCCGCATCCAATCACAGCTTAAACCCCGCCTTCCCGGTAAAATATCCTGGGTTAGGCCAGAGAATATTCATCTAACGCTGCGGTTTTTGGGAAATATCGACCAACAGATGCTATTACAAATAAAACAGGCTATCGTCGATACAGCAGATACAGCCTCAGGTTTCTTTGCCGGTTTGGGAGAACTTGGGGCTTTCCCTAAAGTATACAACCCGCGTGTAATTTGGATAGGGATAAACGCTGGCCAGGATAAATTAAAGGCCTTGCATGCACAGTTACAGGAAAAACTGAATTGTATTGGTTCTGCCCTAGAAGAGAAGGATTTTCACCCTCATTTAACCATAGCGCGTGTAAAATTATTGAAAGACAAACAGGCACTTGAGACGCTTTTGCCCCAGATAAAACCTCTCAACTTATCTACTGCCATCAATAGGATTATTCTCTTCCAAAGCCAGCTTTCTCCGCAAGGCGCAATCTACAGCAAACTTTTTGAACAGAAATTAAAAATGTGAAGAATGATATTGGTGTAAATAGCAGCGATAATATCATCAAGCATTACACCCCGACTCCCGTTTAAATTCTGTATTCTTTTTGCCGGATATGGTTTAGTTATATCGAAAATCCTAAACAGGGCAAATCCTAAAATTAGATTTACAAGATGGAACGGGATAAGAAAAAAACATAAAAGCATCCCACTTACCTCATCGATAACAATACAACGCGCATCTTTTTGGGAAAAAGTCTTCTCCGCTGCCCCTGATATTAAAAAGCCAGCCACGGTCACACCTAGAGTTACACTCGCATAGCAAAACAGGCTATCTTTTATGAGAAAATAGATTAAAATACCGGCCAAACTCGCATATGTACCGGGGGCCAGAGGTAGATAACCGATATAAAAAAATGTGGATATTAGCTTAACTAATTTTTGCACTTTTAAATATATTTTTATTCTCTTTAATATAAAAAACGCCTGATATCAACGTCAAGGCTACTGTGATTAACATAAGGATATAAATACCAAACTCAAGCCAAAATTCGAGGCTGCTATCCCAACCGCCAAAAACTTCCACACATAATTCTCGGCCGACTATAAAACCGAGGATGATAAATATGGAAACCATTTGCGAAACGGTTTTATGTTTACCGGCTTTTGCTGCGGCCAGTATTTTACCTTTATTGGCCGCCAAAAACCTTATCCCGGTAATTATCAATTCCCGCAAAATAATAACCACGACCATCCAAGCCGGGATAATTCTCATCTCTACAAAAGCCAAAAATGCCGCCAATACCAAAATCTTATCCGCAATCGGATCAAGTAATTTACCTAAATCGGTAATCAAGTTATATTTTCTGGCAATATAACCGTCGTAGAAATCAGTAAGCGCGGCAATGCTAAATGCCACCAGGGCCAAAATTTTAACCAGCAGCCCTTTAGAAAATAATAAAAACATAAAAACAAAACTAAGGATGATGCGTAAAACTGTTAATCTATTTGGTAAATTCATAGTTTTACCCCGCATAAATCATATAACAAACTGTCGGTGATCTTGACTTTTATAAAATCACCTTCTTTAATATTTTTTCCTCTTACATATATCAGTCCATCTACTTCCGGTGCATCAAACTGACTCCGGCCTAAAGCCACATTACCGGATTGCCGGCGATCGATTAAAACATCCATTTGACGGCCAATTAGCGAACTATTCTTCCTGGCTATTGCTTTTTGCTGCAGTAGCATTATTTTTTTAAATCGTTTTTCTTTTATCTTATCGGGCAGGTGTCCGGATAATTTTGCGGCCGGGGTATTCTCCTGCCGCGAATATTTAAATACCCCTAATCTTTCAAACCCAACCGCCTGGACAAAATCACAAAGCTGTTTAAAATCTTTTTCCGTTTCTTGCGGGTAACCGACAATAAGCGTAGTACGCAACGCCGCCTCAGGCAGCCGCTTCCGGATATCATCAATCAACTTACAGATTTCATAACTTGCTATCTTTCTCTGCATTAGTTTTAGTATTTTATCATTTATATGTTGAATAGGCAAATCAATATAGTTGCAGATCTTAGATTCTCTGGCAATTATATCTAACAGGGAAGGCTTAAGATGATGGGGGTGTGCATAAAGCATCCTTATCCACTTTAATCCTCTTATCTTAACTAATCTTTTCAACAACACATCCAATTTAGGCTTACCGTAACGATCTTGCCCGTAAAATGTTGTATCCTGGCTAATAAGGTTTATCTCTTTTACGCCGGCTTTGGCTAACCCCTTGGCCTCCTTGATTACAGATTCGATCGTTCGGGAACGGTAATTTCCTCTTATTTGCGGAATAATACAGTAACCGCATCGGTTATTACAACCATCGGCAATCTTTACGTAAGCGTAATGCGAAGGTGTTAATAGTTTGCGCGGAGTTGAATCTTTATATAAATAATGCGGCCTGTCTATTAATAACGGACGTTTTCCTTGGCAACTTAATGCAACAACCTTAACAATGTTATGAATATTCCCGGGCCCGAGAAAACCGTCAGCCTCTTTTAACAATGAGCTAAGTTTATGTGTATAGCGCTGGCTCAGGCATCCAGCCACAATTAACGTCTTTAAACCACCTTGTTCTTTTAATCTCACTAACTCAAATATGGCCTCTATCGCCTCTTGTTTAGCATCATTTATAAATGCGCAGGTGTTTACAATAGCGACTTGGGCCGCCTCTGGTTTCTCTGTAATCGAAAAACCAGCCTGTTTTAAAACACCGAGCATGATTTCAGAATCAACGAGATTTTTTGAACATCCTAAACTTACGAGAAATACCTTCATATTATCGTTTAGTTAAAGACTAAAGACCAAAAACCTTTTTCTTGTTGGTCTGTCCGTTTCGGTCTTTGGTCTTAAATATTATCTGCTTTAATTTCTTTTAAATTAAATTATTCCGCTTCCGACTCCTCTTCATTTCCTTCTTTGGCTATAGCCACATCGTCCCAACTGCCGACTAATATCTCTCTTGCCTTTGAACCCCGAAACACGCCCACAATACCTTCTTCTTCCATCATGTCAATTAAACGTGCTGCCCGCGCATACCCAAGGCGTAATCTTCGCTGTAACATGGACACCGAGGCTTGCTGGGTATTAATAACCAGTTTTGCTGCTTCTTCAAATAGCTCATCTTTTTTGTCTCTATCTTTATAGCTAAAAATCTTTTCCTGTTCTTTTAAAATTTTATCGGTATACACAGCCGAGCGCTGGCTTTTTGCAAAATTTACTACGGCCTCTATCTCTTTATCGGAAACAAGACTGGCTTGGGCCCGAATAAGCTTAAAATTGCCTGGTTTTAAAAATAACATGTCTCCTTTACCCAGCAGCTTATCCGCACCGTTCATATCCAAAACCGTACGTGAATCTACTTTAGTCGCGACCCGAAAAGATATGCGTGCCGGAAAATTGGCCTTAATCACACCGGTAACCACATCAACCGACGGCCGTTGAGTGGCGAGAATTAAATGTATTCCTACGGCGCGAGAAAGCTGGGCAAGTCGGGTTATCGAGCCTTCCACCTCTTTTGGCGCTAACAGCATCATATCGGCAAGCTCATCAATGATAATTACAATATAAGGCATAGGCTCAAGTGTAATTTTTTTATCGGCGTCGGTTATTTCTTTTAACCCTTCATCTTTAATCTTACGGTTAAAAGCAAGGATATTTCTCGCCCCTACCTTCGCCAACAGTTTATAGCGTTCCTCCATCTCGGTCACAGCCCAATCCAAAGCCCCAGCGGCTTTTTTTACGTTGGTCACCACCGGACAAATTAAATGCGGGAGCCCATTGTACATCGACATCTCGACCATCTTCGGATCAACCAAAATCATTTTTACTTCTTCCGGACTCGATTGAAATAGTAAACTCATTATTAATGAATTCACACAAACGGTTTTTCCAGCGCCGGTTGTTCCGGCCAGTAAAAGATGCGGCATGTCCGCAAGATCGGTAATAAGCGGAACCCCTGAAATATCTTTTCCCAGGGCAAGCGTAAGTTTGGATTTTGAATTTTGGAATTCTCGTATTTCTAAAACTTCTTTAAGGTATACAAGCGTCGCTTTGGAATTAGGCACATCAATACCCACCGTGCCTTTACCTGGGATAGGGGCAACAATATGCACACTGGGTGCCTTTAAATTTAAGGCGATATCATCGCCTAAATTCATTATTTGAGTAATCTTCACCCCGGGGGCAGGCTGAAGTTCATACCGGGTTATTACCGGACCTTGTTCTACCTCGACGACCTTTACCTCTATGCCAAAATCGCGCAACGTCTCTTCTAATACTTTGGAGTTGCCTTCAAGATCATCTTTGATCATGCGCTCTTGCGGCGGCGGCGGGTTCATAAGCAAATCAAGCGAAGGTAATTTGTAATCACCAATGAATTTTGGGGCTTGCGGCCTAACTGGTTTTTGCTTGGCTTTTATCGGTTTTACCTTATTTATTACCAGTTTAGGCCTAAATAAAGCGGATACCGGTTCTTCGGCCTTGGCCTTTCTATCATCCAATTCCTGTTTAGCCAAGACAGATCTTTTATCTAAATCTACCTTTTTATCATCTTGACTTACCGAACGAACATGTGATCTTCTAATCTTTAACGCCGGTCCTGTATTTTTGGAAAATTTTATCCAGCTAAAATGCTTATCGATACCTGTCAACCGAACCAGATAAAATATACCTTTTACAGCCTGCATTAGGATGGGCAAAATGAGAAACTCTGTGGCCAAAAGCAGCGCCAGAAAAAAAATCGTCCCCAGGATAACAATTGTCCCGGCTTCACCAAAATATCTTATCAATATCAAAGATATATAAAAACCAACAATCCCGCCTGTATTAACCCGGCTTACATCATAAGAAGCAGTCAAGGTGCTCATCATTGCCGAAAACGATAAAATAACAAAAGAGAACCCAAAGAATTTAGTATAAAAATTCAGGGTAATACGTCCGGTTATTTTGCCGACAGCCCAAATACAAAAAAGCGCAGGCAAGAAATACGCACTCCATCCTACCGAAAATAATAAAGACCAAACAAGATAGGCCCCTACATACCCGCCAAGATTTCTAATATGTTCATTGGGGCAAGAGGTATTAAAGGGGATATCGCTTGGATCGTAGGAAAGAAAACTAATCACAAGGAAAGCGCATAGTCCTAACAGGATAACTGACCACAGTATCCTAATCTGCTTTTCATTCATGTCTTAAACTCCGGTATGACCAAATCCGCCGGTATTACGATCTGTACTGTCCAGTTCATCAACGACTTCCAGATCTACTTGTGTAACCTTATTAATAACCATCTGGGCAATCCGCATGCCCCGTTTTATCACATAAGGGGTCTTGCCAAAGTTAATCAGAATTATATTGATTAAGCCCCGATAATCGGCATCAATTGTCCCGGGACTATTCACAATACCAATACCATATTTTATCGCCAAGCCGCTGCGTGGTCTAATTTGGGCTTCATAGCCTTCGGGTAGGCTGATATAAATCCCCGCGGAAACTAACCTGATCTCTCCCGGCGCAAGCGAAATCTCACTATCCACATCAGCATATAAATCCATCCCGCTGGAATTTTGACTCATATATTTTGGTAGCGGTAAATCTTCGCAGTTTTCTTTCTTCCTTATCTGCAATTTTAACTTGTTCATTAAGTTTGTTTTAGTCACGCGTTGAATCCTCATCCGTTGCCTGGGCCTTTTTTATGCTCAGATTGACCCTTTTCATAGAATCTATTTCAATCACTTTGACTGTTACCTTATCTCCAACCTTTACGACATCTTCTACATTCTTAACAAATTTATCCGCTAATTCTGAAACGTGAATAAGGCCTTCTTTACCCGGTAGGATTTCACAAAACGCACCAAAATTCATAAGCCTGGTTATCTTACCATCATAAATCTTTCCGACCTCAGGTTCTTCGACCAACGATTTTATTATATCTAGCGCTTTCCTTACTGCCGCCTCATCCGAAGAAGCTACGGAAACGCTTCCATCATCCTCGATATCTATCTTAACGCCTGTTTCGCTAACAATCTTTTTTATAATCTTACCACCCGGGCCAATAACATCTTTTATCTTGTCCTGGGGAACCTTGATTACTGTAATACGAGGGGCATATTCAGATAATGTGGAGCGCGGCTTATCCAATACTTTCACTAGCTCCCCTAGTATAAAAAGCCTGGCTTGCCTGGCCTGTTCCAAAGCTCGTTTAAGAATTTCAAAACTAATACCATCAATTTTTAAATCCAACTGAATTGCCGTAACCCCGTCTTTGGTACCAGTTACTTTAAAATCCATATCGCCAAAATGATCCTCTACCCCTAGAATATCGGTAAGGATAACGGCGTCATCACCTTCTTTAATCAACCCCAGCGCAATCCCGCTTACCGGGGCCTTAATCGGGACCCCGGCATCCATAAGCGATAACGTTGCCGCACAAACTGTTGCCATACTCGAAGATCCATTGGATTCCAAGATTTCAGATACAAGGCGAACGGTATAAGGAAAATCTTCTTTTGACGGCATTACAGATTCAAGTGCCCGTTCGGCTAATGCCCCATGACCGATTTCCCGACGACTTGTGCCGCGCATTGGTCTTGCTTCTCCCACGCTAAACGGCGGAAAATTATAATGTAACATGAAGTTTTTAAACGACTCTCCGGAAAGTACATCCATCCTTTGCTCATCATCACTTGTGCCCAGGGTCGTAACAGATAAACTTTGTGTCTGACCGCGTGTAAATACCGCGGATCCGTGTGTACGCGGTAATACGCTAACCTCGCTCTTAATCGGTCTTATCTGGGTATAATTACGACCATCAACCCTTGATTTATCCTTCAAAATCATTTTTCTAACTTGCTCTTTTTCAACCTTGACCAGGGCGTCCTTAACATCTTGTTCGGTATAACCACAGTCATCGGTTATCAACTCCGAAATTAAATCCTTGGATATAGAACTTAATTCTTCTTCCCGTTGCTCCTTGCTGCCTATTTTATATACTTGCGCCAATTTAGATAAAGCCCGTTCTTTTACCTGCAGATATAATTCTTGCGGTAACTCGTTTAATGGAACTTGGATTTTCTGTTTACCGCATTTTTTTACAAACTTTTGCTGCAATTCAACTATTTTCATTAAATTATCATGCCCAAACTCCATGGCTTCAAGCATCAAGGCCTCGCTAACCTGCTTGCAGCCAGCCTCGATCATCATAATGCCGTTGGCTGTACCCGCCAAGACAAGTTCCATAGAACTGCGTTCGATTTCTTCATAGGTAGGATTGACAATAAATTTATCATCAATTCTTCCTATTTTTATCGCTCCAATCGGGCCAGAAAACGGAATAGCAGAAACCGCTAAGGCGCAAGACGCGCCAATCATCGACAAAACATCCGGATCATTCTGTCCGTCGCTGGAAAGCACCATAGCAATAATCTGAATCTCATTACGTAGCCCTTTATCAAATAACGGCCGTATCGGTCTGTCAATCAATCGGGCCGTTAGTATTTCTTTTTCTGAGGGCCGGCCTTCTCGCTTAAAAAATCCACCTGGTATTCTACCGGCAGCATACGTCTTTTCTTTATATTCGACGGTTAACGGCAAAAAATCAACACCCGGCTTCGGTTCCTTGGACATTACCGCGGTAACTAAAACAACCGTACCCCCATACTGAACCGTAACCGAGCCGTCGGCTTGCTTAGCCAATTTTCCTGTTTCAATAATTAGCGTTTCGTTCCCAAATTTCAAATCTATTTTTTCTATCATTTTTCTACTTTCTTAAGTTAAGTGTGTCTAATATACCTTTATATTTTTTAAAATCTTCACGTTTTAGATAATTTAATAATCTTCTTCTTGTTGAAACAAGCTGTAATAGACCTACACGAGAACTAAAATCCTTCTTATGTAATTGCAAATGGCCTGTTAAACCATTAATCCTCTTGGTAAGCAGTGCGATTTGCACGCTGGCAGAGCCAGTATCCTTAGGATGCAGCCGGAAATCTTCAATTACCTTCTCTTTTTGTTTTTTCGATGTTGTCATCCAGGTTTCACCTCCTTTCGATTTTTTCTATTCTATCACAAACCAATGTAAATGTAAAGCCAAAGCGTGTGCTGCAGTTAAGATAAATATTAAGTTTATAACTATTTGGATTTAAACAGGTTAAGTTCGTAATCTTTGATCTAAAAACATGCGGGCTGAATAAACAGCAAGGGCCCCATCCCCGCAAGCCGTAATTACCTGGCGCAGTAAACTGTTACGACAATCACCGCAAGCAAAAATACCCTTGGCGGAACTCTGTAATTTTTCATCGGTAATAATATATCCAGCTTCATCTGTATCTAACAAACCGTGCAAAAAGTCTGTCTCAGGTTTCATCCCAATATAAATAAATACACCCGCACAAGATATTTCTGTAACTTGACCTTGGGCATCTTTAACCTTAACTGCCTGAACATATTGCTGGCCCGTTATCTCAACACAAACCCTATTCATAATAAACTTTATTTTATCATTACCCTTGACTCTTTCCTGTAATACCTTATCCGCCCTAAAGTTATCTCTTCTGTGCATAATCGTAACTGTATTGGCAAAACCAGTCAAATAAAGCGCTTCTTCTAAAGCCGTATTCCCGCCTCCGATAACCACAACATCTTTGCCTTTAAAGAAAGGGGCATCACATAACGCGCAATAAGATACACCTTTTCCGGTAAACTCCTTTTCTCCCTTAACCTGCAGCAATTTATGTCTTGACCCCGTAGCTATAATCACCGTCCTGGCCATAAACTTCTCTCTATCGCAATCCAATTGCCATAAAGATTCAGGCGAAAAGCTAACTTTTTCTACCTGTTTTAGCTTGAAATTAAAATCATATTGTTTTAATTGTTCTTCAATTTTTTTTACTAATTCTATCCCGGCAATACCTTCGGGAAAACCAGGATAATTTTCGAGTCTATCAATGCTGACCAAATATCCTCCCAACTGCATTTTATCAATCAACAATACTTTCTGCCGGCTGCGCAAGGCATATAAGCAGGCGGTAAGACCAGCTGGCCCGGCGCCGATAATAATTACATCATATATCGTAGTATTAGCCATTTTATTTCTTCCTCCCTATCGGCATAAAATTTTTAATAAGCTATTTAAGCTTTAACGTAAACATCTTTAATCTTAACCAAAATCTAGCATCCCAGTTAAGACCATCCAAAACCTTCTGTTTTATCATATTGTAGGCATTAACACATTCGTCAACATCTTTTTCTGACAGTATGTTTTTACTGTAACGCGCCTTTTCAAAAACATCGGTCAGCTTTGCCAAGGTTGTTTTTGACCAATCAAAACGTAACGATATATAAGAAACCGCTTCCTGGGGACTCATCCATTTATCTGTCTTAATTCCCCTTTTTGTAAAAATAAAACGCAGATTTCGATATGTACATATAATAAGTGCATTTAAATCAACCTTGGCCAGATAACGTAAGTATAAATCTTTTATCCACTTAACCAACAATAAATAAAAAATATAAATGAACTTTGGCAGCAAATACGCTAAGCACAATACGATAAATCCCAAAAGTAAATAAAATAAGTAAGGCCTGGCTTGTCTAAACTTTTTTACCTGCTCTATCATAGACTCTTTTTGCGGGTTATCTTGAGAACTTTGCTGCTGTGATTCCGGCATAAGTTCTTCTTTTTTTTCCTCTTTTGATAGTGTTTCTCCTTTATCTTTAACCTGCTCTTGCTTATCCTCTTCTTTATCTAGTTCGGAGTTACTTTGTTTTTCTTCTTCACTAGCAACCTTTATTGCCTCTTCTTGCGCAGGAAGAGATGGTGCCTTAGCCTCGCCTTGGCCTTGTCCTCCCCCTTCATTTCCTTCACCTTTTTCTTGGCCAGCTGCTTTATCTTCTCCTCCTTCAGCATAACGCGTACCATATTCAGATTCGCCTATCATATACCTACTGTCTGCTTCTGTTCCCTCACCAGTTGTTTTACTAATGCCGTCTTCTACTTCTTTTTTTTTCGTATCTACTTCACCTTTCCCTTTATCTGCAACTTCACCAATCTGGCCTCCACTACCATTTTCTAGCTCGTCCGTTTTTTCCTCGTGCTTTACTTTATCCGTCTCATCTTCAGCTTGGGTATCTGTTAACTCATCCCTATCTTCTCCTTGTTTTGCCTCATCAGTCTTATCCTCTTTTTTGCCATCTATCTGCCCGGGCTCTTTTTGATCATCACCTTGTTCTGCTTCAGCCTCTTTAACCTCTTCTTCTACAGATGTCTTTTCTCCGGCATTTAAAAATATACTTCTCTCATTATCCTGAGGCCCTTGTTCATCATAAGTCAACACCTCGACCCGCCCGCCAGAAACATCCACGGAAGTTTTATGCTTACCTTCCTTATAATTTTTCCCGTATACTTTGTATCCTTTGTCTAAAGTGTCATAATCAAACCCGCCCCATTTTCCATGGGTAACTTCTCCGGGCTGGGCTACCCCTGATCCTTCTCCGGCATCCCTTTCTTCTGCTTCGTCCTTATCTGCTTTAGTATGTTTATCCAATGCTGCCAATTGCTCCTTATGACTATTAAGCCGTTCGGACACATTTTGCGCTCTTTCCTGCTGTATAGGATCAGTTTGGCCCATATAGCTCAAAAATTTATGCAATTTTTTTTCTCTTTCGATAATTTTTTCTAGTTCTTTGCGCCGTTTTGTTAAATAATCCTCCTTTTGCCTTAAATCGCTTACGCTTTCACTTGAATCCTCGTCTATTTGCTTGATGGTATCTATTAAATCAGGGGCATCTTGCAAATCCTTTTTTTTCTTAACCATTAATGGTTGCTGCCATTGATCATCATAAAAAGACTTATCTATCCGCGCTTGCGAACCAGCCAAAAATATGGCCTTAAAATCTTCTATGCTCTTTTTGTCTGATTTATCTTCAGCGCTTTTACCCTCAATCCTATCTAATTTTAAATCAGATTCCGGCACAGTCTTAAAATTTATCCAAGACCCCCCTGCCCTTTCCAAATCCAAACTAAAAGATAGTTTTGGGGTTATCCAAAATAAAGGTCGGCAGCTAAACAAAATTATAGCCGAAAACAAAAAAGAAAATATAAACCGACGGAGTATATTTATATTGGTAAGTATAAGCTTGGTTTGAATTAAGGTTGCCGAAGAATTTACCTGAGTCGTTTGCAATAAAAAAATCAATATAAAAACTGCGGTTGCCACTATGCCGAATTGAAAAAAAGGCGATCTTGCCAGCGGCAAACACATCGAAAAGATAATAATAAAAAAGCTTTCTACGTGCACGAGGTTCATTCTAAAATCTTGCTCGATATTAAAACACGTCAGCAGTATGGCCAGAAGAAGCAAGCGCAAAAGGCTAGGAAAAATATTTTTATGGCTTGAGCTTGTAAATAAAAAATGCAGAACAATAATCGTAAAAATAACTGTAACGACCAGATATACTTTTTTTCTTAAATAAATCGGGGCATTAGAACTAAACAGGATACCTATAGCGCAACTTATAGCAAACATTATTAGTTGGGAATTGTTCAATATGCCGGAAACCGAAATTGCCGCAACAAGACAAAGCAAATATGTACAAAAATAATAGATAAAACGCAGTCTTTTATTTAACATGTACAAACCTCATCTGGCGAAATGTATTTTTAAATCGTCCTGGCAATTGATAAAATATACTCTTGGGCTTATCTTATCAAAGACATTTTTGATATAATTTAATTTCTTTTGTGCAGTTTTTTGCTGTTTAAGAGGCATAAAAGATCCTTTATTTAAAATAATCGGGATAACTCCAATATTTTTTTTGAGCTTTAAGTGCCACAAAAAATCAACCAGCCGCTTACTGCATTGATCGGTAATAAGAATAAGGCTGGAATTTGATGGTATTTTAACTTGATTCTGGGCAATAACCTGTCTTAATAAGACATCCCCATCGGCGTCAATAACCGCCAATCGATGAAGCATTTTAAAAAAATGATCCTTCCCCTTACTCATGCGCATATATAACTGATTTTTATTTGAGGCAATCAATCCAAATGAGGCGTTCCTAAACAATAAATATTTAGCCAAAGACGCCGCAATTTTCACTTCATATTCAAATACCGTATTTTTCCCAAAACCAGTGTTGTTAGATTTATGAGCATCTAAGATTAAAGTTGCCTTCCACTGAGAACTCAGTTCAAAATGTTTCACCATGAGCTCACTCAGGCGCGCTGTAGACGGCCAATGGATACGGCGCCAGCCATCTTCTTGATGATATTCTCTGATCCCGTAAAATTCTTCATAATCTCCGCTTAACCTGGTTGTCTGTTCGCCAAATCGTGGCGCCAGATGCCCCAGGATAAAAGGTAATTGTTGAACATGAAATACGCGCGGATAAACCACCAGCTCTGTATACACAGGCAATATCTTTTGCACATAAAACAGTCCTAGCGGTTCAAAAATTTTTACCCGGAATGGACCAATACGGTATAAACCACGTTTATAACAAACCTCTTGATAGGAATAATCTAAACTCCCTTTGGATAAACCATTAAACAATATTGTTTTTTTTCTTTTGTATGATTCAGCCGCCGTAAAATCATCTTCGATCTCTAGGGTTTGATCAAGTATAGTTAGGCGATTGCGAAGCTTTATGCAGACTGTAGCAATATCGTCTTCGTAGGAAGGTGAGGAAACCTGACGCTGAATTTCCAGGTTGAAAACCAACAAATGGCTCAAGGCATAACTTAATAATATCAATCCCAGGCTGACCGCAAAAATCAGATAAACTAAGACCAAACCGCTAAGCCAAGCGGTAATTAAAATAATTAAAGTAAATAAAAATATGAAAATACCTCTTCGGGTGGGCATCTTCTCCTCTTACACTGGAACCGTAACTGTTCTTAAGACCTCCTCAATTATTTGTTTTTTTGTTCTGCCTTCTACCTGCGCTTCTGTTTTCAAAACCACCCTGTGCCCAAGTGTATAAAAAGACATATCCTTTATATCTGTAGGGCTGACAAAATCTCGGCCCTCCAAAAGAGCAATCGCACGACTTACCTGCATAAGGGCCAGCGATCCGCGCGGGCTAGATCCCAACATTACATCCGGATGATTACGCGTTGATCGGACAATATCGGTAATATAGTTTACTAAATCGTTGGAAATAAAAACCGTAGTCACTCTTTCCTGTAAACTCTTTATTTGGTCTAAATCGGTTACCCCTTCTATTGACTCGATAGGATGACGCTTCATCTGTCTGTCTATAATCTGAGCTTCTTCTTCTGCGCTAGGATATCCGATATCAATCTGCATAAGAAAACGATCCATCTGAGCTTCCGGCAAAGGATATGTCCCGTGAAACTCTATGGGGTTTTCCGTAGCCATAACAAAAAACGGCTGCGGCAATGCATAGCTTACTCCATCAATAGTAACATGGGCCTCCTGCATACATTCAAGTAAGCCGGACTGGGTCCGCGGGGTAGTACGATTGATTTCATCGGCTAAAACAATATTAGCAAAAATTGGGCCCTGAT
>Ga0180009_10003651_pt1 | contig 17401 bp, 11 predicted proteins | sample OS_PC_MetaG_FD_123537 | JGI IMG/M metagenome (GOLD analysis project Ga0180009, IMG submission 123537) | Groundwater microbial communities from the Aspo Hard Rock Laboratory (HRL) deep subsurface site, Sweden - OS_PC_MetaG | ecosystem: Environmental > Aquatic > Deep subsurface > Groundwater... | reverse complement strand
TTACCGCTTGCATCCGAAGGGGCGTCCACAGATGTCATTCAATGCGCCACACGAAAATCCCCAGCTTCCTGGCCTTGTCGACGAGGTTGGCATTGATGCCATTGCCTGGACAGGCGACCACGGCCTTGGGCAGCGCTTCCAACAGTTGATCGTTGCGACGAAATGGGGCCGCCTTCTTGAAGCGTCCCCAGTCTGGCCGGAACGGGACATGGGTGATCTTGCGATTGCGTGCCCAGAGCGAAGCGATGTGTTCGCCGCCTGTGGGGTTGCCGCCGTGGAACAGAACCATGTCGGGATATTTGGCGAGCACCTTGTCGAGAACTGCCCAGATCCGGCTGTGGTTCTGGTAGTCAGGGCCGGACGTGAACGCGATACGGGTGCCCATAGGCAGCAACGGTTCGGTCTCTGAGCGGCGCTTGGCAGCGAGGAAGTCCCGGCTGTCGATCATGCTGGCAGTAAGCGCGCGGTGATTGATGAGCGAACCGCTCCGCGGGGTCCAGGCCTTGCGAAAATGTGCTTCGAACTGGTCGGAAGCAGCTTCGCGCATGAATTCCATCGCATTGCGCCGCTCGATCAAGCCCGTGCCTTCGTGGAGCAGGCGCTCGAGTTCGACGGACTTGACCTCGGAGCCATCCTGCTCGCGCTGGCTGCGCTTCTGGGCGTCCTCGTTGTCGTCGAGCTCGCGCTGGATCCGGCCTTCGGCGCGGTGGAACAGATTGGCGAGCGACCAGCAGAGCTCTTCAAGATCGGGTTCGAGCCTAGTGTCGATCATGGTGGCGATGAGAGCGTCGAACATGTCGGCGACGGCGCCCGCGGCAATGCGTTCTTCGGGCAGTGGCCGCGGGTCAGCTTCGTCGGAGAAGGGGCGATAGCCGTAGAGCGCGATTTCATCGAGGAGATGGGCGGTCGGCGAGACTTCGTGTTCGGATTCAGCATTGGGCATGATGGTCATGGCGCGTGTCCCTGGAGCCTTCAAACCGGGCACCTTGCCCGGCCTTCATGGGCGTCCCTCTGACCGGCAGACGCGAGGGCGCACCCGCCACCCCAAAAACTACTGCTTTTTGGGGTGGGCAAGGGCCGAAGCGTGAGCGCAGGATGGTGGGCGGGCGGCTATTTTGGTTCGCGATGGAAAGGCGCAGGCCTTGCTAGTTGTCGCATCGCTTGATGCGATGCTTCAAGCGCCGCCGGAAAATAGCCGCACGACTGCCATTGCGGCCTCGCGGCAGCCGGTCTCCCGGACGCCGCTCGAAGAAGGCGGGGCTAGACCGGGTCATGGCGCAAGACCCATGCACGCCACCACTGCCCCATCCTCTGGCCCCGTATCGGCTCAACCAAAATCCAGACAGAAGCGCGTCTGATCCTGCTCTCGGAACTGATGGCGAACCCGTTCGGCCAGTGCTTTTGTGCCATGCTGGCGGAGGTCGTCGTTGAAATCTGCGAGATCAGGCAAGAGCGAGGCAATTTCGATCCCGGCCGCCCGGGTTCGGTCGGTCAGAATGCCGAACGCCGCGTCCCCCGCCGCATCCCGGTCGCGTGCCACATAGAGACGCTGGAGCATTGGTGGGAACAAAATGGCGGCGAGATGGGCCGACGAGGTAGCGGCTGCCATCGGCATGGTTGGAAGAGCTTCGCGCAGGGAAAGTATCGTCTCGATGCCTTCTCCTGCGATCATCACATCCCGGCAGTGACCAAAACGGACCGCAGCTCCAAGAATATTGCCCATTGCCCGGCGCGGTGTAGCGACATTGGCCTTGCCTGCGCCTGCCGGATCAAGCCATGTCCGGTGCGCGCCGGTTTGCTGAGCTTCGCAATTGGTCACGGCTGCTATCAGTGCAGGAAATGCCCTTGGGGTGCCCGGCGCGTCGTCGCCATTGGGCCGATAGTAGCAGCGCGGATGGAACCGCAATGCAGTGAGGTTGTGCAATCGCGTGATGCCGCGCGCTTTGAGATAAGTCGCGCCGAGTGACCCGGTGAGCGGTTTGGAGGCCGCAAACAGACGCCGGGCAGCCTGCGGCGAGCCTGCTCGTGCCGGTTGGGTATGGCTGACACAATCGTGGTTCTCGGCTGGGGGCGGCAGGGCAAGGAAGCGCTCTGCCTCTTTGATGGTATCGCTCAGATGAGAGTGGCGCTGGTTCATACGGATCAGGTCGAGAAGATCGCCATATTCGCCGGTTGCAGCATCGACCCAGTTGCCGATTGCGCCCCGTCCGGTTTCAAACAGGCGGACATAGAGGCTGCGTCCGGGCGTTCCAGCCACATCGCCAACCATCCAGTAGCGCCCTTCGCGCCGACCATTGGGGAGGTAATGACGGCACACCGCCTGCACGTTCTGTGCAAGCCGCTGCGATAATTCGCCCGCATGGGCAGAAAGCCGCGATCCTTCGACTTTGCTCGGCACAGGCATGTCAGGCCGCCTTCCGGTCGGTGATGCGAACCAGAGGGTGCCGCTTGAACAAACGCTCGAGTACAGCCGACCCTGTCAGCACATCGTCGGGCACAAACAGGCGCAGTTTCCAGCTGATGATCTCGGAGAACAGCCCCATGGCCTTCAGCCGGTCGACCCCCGTCGATCCAAACCCGGTCAGCTCGATCCGGTTGACCTGCATCAGCCGTGAACGGCGCAGTTGCAGCCCGTCAGCCAGGTCGAGGTGCGCATGGCCTTCGCGCAGCAAAGCGAGTGCCTGCGGTGGTGACAAGATCGGGGCATTGGTCCCGGCCACGCTGGTGGCCCATGCTGACGACACTCTCCGGCCGATGATGCGTGCGCCGTCATCGGTCTGGAGACGGTAAACGCGGGTCGATTCCTCGGGCAGCTGTTTCCAGATCGGCAGCAGCAGGCCGGTGACGATGTGCAGTTCGCTTGTCGTGAACTCATCCACCTGCGCCACTTCATCCTGCCATGTTGCCGCAAACGTGGACTCATCCACTTCCTCCCAGCTGGTTTGCGCGAGGTGGTTCAGCGCGACGTTCAGCCGCTCCATCGGCCTGATCAGACGGACACGGCGCTCTACTTCGCCATCGTCGAGCATGAGGCTGCGAGCGGGCAGTTGGACCGCAGCGCGTTTCGAACGGGTGTTGACCAGCAGCTTCGCACCGGGCTCGCGCAGCAAATCGAGCGCTTTGGCGAGCGCCAAGGGCTGATTGCGGTCACGCCTGGCAATGGTGAGGAGACGCGTCTCTGCACCGGTTGCCGGGTGGGCGTAGATCGGCTCGCTGCCAGTGACGGCAAAGCTGTCGGCAACCAGCGTTTCAAGCCCGAGATCGTAACTGCCCGAGGCAATCGCACTTTCGACCTTGGCGCTGAGCAGCTTCTCGAAGGCGCTGAAGAGCACGTTCTGCATCGCGATGGTCAGGGCCAGCAACCGGTTGAGGAAGGTGGTAATCGGCGGCAGCTCATCCCTGAGACAGCCGCTGGCATCGGTCAGCGACAGGCCGGTCATCGCCTCGAAGGTGGCAAGCGAGCACTGCTCGACCTTTCCTGCATAGATCAGCCGATAAAGCTGACGCAGCGCGTCGCGGGCGTAGGGGCTTTCGAGATTATCCTCGGGACGGAACAGGCCCTGACCGCCGGTCTGACGTTGACCGCGGGTGATCGCCCCCAATGTGTCGAGCCGCCGGGCGATGGTTGAGAGAAAGCGCTTCTCGGCCTGGACATTGGTGGCAACGGGGCGGAACAGCGGCGGCTGCGCCTGATTGGTGCGATTGGTGCGGCCCAGCCCCTGGATCGCGGTGTCAGCCTTCCAGCCCGCTTCGAGCAGATAGTGATGGCGCAGCCGCTGGTTCCTGGCCTCGAGATCGGCATGATAGCTCCTGCCCGTGCCGCCCGCGTCGGAGAAAACGAGAATTGGTTTCTTGTCCTCCATGAAGGCCTGGGCCTCGGCGAGATTAGCATGGGCTGGCCGGTTCTCGACGACGAGGCGCGCGCCATCCGCATCGATCTTGCGCACGATCCGCCGGGCACGCCCGGTGACCTCGGCGACCATGTCGGTCCCGAAGCGCTGGACGATCTGGTCGAGCGCGCCTTGCACCGGTTCCATTGAAGCCAGTTGTTCGATCAGCCGGTCGCGCCGTTCGATGGCGTCGCGACACTGCACGACGTTGCCAGCCTCATCATAGGCCGGGCGCGAGGCAAGATTGCCGTCGCCATCGGTATAGCTCTCGTGGAGCTGGGTCGGGAAGCTGTGCAGCAGATAATCCAGGACGTATTCGCGCGGCGTGATGTCAATCTGGACATCGTTCCATTCGCCCGGATCGATATCGGCTAGTCGCCGTGACAGCAGCGCTTCGCCGGTTGAAACGATCTGGACCACGGCTGCGTGGCCATCGGCAAGAGCCTGATCGATCGCCGCGATCAGCGTTGGGGTCTTCATCGCCGTGATCAGGTGGTTGAAGAAGCGTTGTTTGGCAGATTCGAAGGCGGAACGGGCCGCAGACTTGGCCTGCGCATTGAGCGTGCCCTCGCTGCCCGTGACATTGGCTGCCTCCAGCGCGGCATCGAGATTGTTGTGAATCACCTGGAACGCGCCCGCATAGGCATCGTAGATGCGGACCTGATCGGGGGTGAGCTTGTGCTCGATCAGCTCATATTCGACGCCCTCGTATGACAGCGAACGGGCGGCATAGAGGCCGAGCGCCTTGAGGTCGCGCGCCAGTACTTCCATCGCCGCAACCCCGCCCGCTTCAATGGCCGCGACGAATTCGGTGCGTTTGTCGAACGGGAAGTCCGCGCCGCCCCACAGGCCAAGTCGCTGGGCATAGGCAAGGTTCTCGACCGTGGTCGCCCCGGTTGCCGAGACATAGAGGATGCGAGCATCTGGCAATGCATGTTGCAGGCGCAATCCGGCGCGCCCCTGCTGGGACGGGGCGGCATCGCCGCGTTCGCTTTTGCCGCCACCGGCATTCTGCATCGCATGGCTTTCGTCAAAGACAATGACCCCATCGAAGTCGTTGCCCAGCCAATCGACGATCTGCTGCACCCGGGAAACCCGGTTCTCGCGCGAATCGGAGCGTAGCGTGGCATAGGTGGTGAAAAGGATGCCCTGCTCGAGCCGGATAGGCGTGCCCTGCCGGAAGCGCGAAAGCGGGGTGACCAACAGGGGCTCCTGACCAAGAGCGCGCCAGTCGCGCTGGGCGTCTTCGAGCAGCTTGTCGGACTTGGAGATCCATACCGCCCGCTGGCGGCCCTTGAGCCAATTGTCGAGCAGCACGCCTGCGACCTGGCGGCCTTTGCCCGCACCGGTGCCATCGCCCAGAAACCAGCCCTTGCGAAAAGCGACGGCACCATCGCAGCTGCCGGGTGCGGCTTCGATCTTGTCGAAGGTTGCATCGACCAGCCAATGGCCCGCCAAGTACTGGCTATGCGCTTCCCCGGCATAGATAACGGATTCGAGCTGGGCGTCGGAAAGCAGACCCTGTTCGACCAGCCCGTTAGGCAAATGCGGGCGGTAGCTCGGCTTGGGCGGTGCCACCGAGGCCATCGCAGCGGACTGAACCAGTTTGGTCGGGTGCGGCTGCGCGCCGGGTATCCTCAAAGATTGCAGCGCATAGGGCTCGTAGAGCGTGTCGGCGAGTTGGCCATCGCTCGGAGGGTTCCAGTCGATCGCCTCATATTCCAGTGGTGCTCCGCTTGGCTCGGGCGCTGGAACAGCCGCACGTTGCCGCTTGGGAGTAACTGGCAACCTGCGCGTGCCGCCTGCCAGCGGCGCTATGGGTGCCGGAGTTGCAAGGGCCAGGCGCGGCGGGAGGTGATCGGCCAGCCAATGCAACAATGTCGCGAGGTCGGGCGCCATGCCGGACGAAGCCGGAAACCGGGTCGCATCTGCGGCTGCCAACTTGTCGATCACGGTGAGCCGGGTTTCGACCGAGGTGCCATGGGCTGCGAACACCTTGCCAGCGATCCCTGCAGTGAAGACGATGCGGGCCTGTGCCTGCAATCGTTCAAACCGTCCCCGCCATGCCCCGTGATCAGGTGCGCAGTTCGCGCCGGTAATGGCGACGAGCCGTCCGCCGTCCGCAAGCCGGGCGAGAGCCGAAGACAGATGCTGAAATGCGGCATCGGCAATGCGGGTCTCGACATTGAGCGCGGTCGAGAATGGCGGGTTCATGACGATGCAACTCGGCACCACGCCCATATCGAGCCGGTCGTGAAGCTGCGCCGCGTCGTGCATGGTCACAGCGTCCCTGCCGAACAGCTCGGCGAGCAGCGCGCTCCGTGTTTCGGCGACTTCGTTGAGCGCCAGCCTGCATCCAGACAGTTCCCCCATGATCGCGAGCAAGCCCGTGCCTGCCGATGGTTCGAGCACCAGTTCACCTGGCACGAAGCCCGCCGCAAAGCCCGCGACCCAGGCCAGCCCCAGCGGCGTCGAGAATTGCTGAAAGCTGAGCATCTCTTCGTTGCGCCGTGTTTGTGTAGGAGCAAGCCGGGCAATGCGTTCGACGAGCTTCAGCCGTTCGAATGGATCGGCGGTCCGAGCGTCGATTGCGGGGCCATAGCGGCGCATGAACAGCAATTGCGCGACCTCGACCGCTTCATAGGCGGACTTCCAGTCCCAGGCCCCGGTCGCATCGCTTGCGCCAAGGGCCGTCTGCATCGCAGTGCGCATGGCGGGGGCTTCGATGCGGCGACCGGCGGCAAGGTGGCCGAGCAGGTCATGGGCAGCGAGGATGATCGAGGCAGCGGTCTGCTGCGGGCAAGCAGCAGCAAGCGGGCGCGTGGAAGCACCCGCCACAAGCGAGTTGGTCATGGGATTAATCCTTCAGGTATGAGTCGGAGTGGTCTGCCGCCGGTCAGGCAGGCGGGACATAGGTGTCGTAAGGGTTGCCAGGAGCGAGATGGCCAAAGGGCGTCATGACATAGTCCCCGTGATCGCGGCCGACCGCGCACAGAACGTAACGGGTTTCGCCGCTGGCAACCTCAGTGCATTCCATCAGCGCGAGATCACCTGCCTTGGCGGCTTTAACCAGTGTCTCGAAATTGGCGCGGGCATGGTCAGGGATTGGCATGGCTGATCTCCCCATTGGCGGCAGCTTCCTTGTAGAAGCGGTCGAACAGTGTGCGGGTGGATTCCGAACGGATGGACGTCCCGGTGATCAGCATGGCGAGCCCGCCAAAGCCATCGGGCCGCATTTTCGAACAGGTGAAGGCCATGGTGACGGTCAAATGGTCGAGATCGCACGAGCGGCGCACGATATCCTGCAACACATCCGGCCATAGGTCGCCGCACTCGTCGAGTTCGATCTCTTCGTCGCCCAGGATGGCTTCGGCGTGTTCGTCGATCAGCTTCTTCGTCAGGCTGCTGGACTCGGCCGACGTGACGCCGAGTGCAGTTCGGACCGCTTCCGCGTCGAGGTAGATGAGGTCGGACGCAGCATCGTCACTCCAATAATTGGCCGTCTCGCCTTCGACCTCTTCGCTGAAGACCTGGGCGAGGAAAAGGCGTTCGATCGGCAATATGGCGACGAGCGGAATCAACGGCTCGATCACGGTCGGGGTGTAGTAGTTTGCCATCGTCTGGCTCCTTCGATGTCGGGAATTGGGCGCGGGACGATGCTGGGCCGCCCCGCGCTTGAGGCTCATTCAGCAGCGATTGCGCAGGCATCGTCGCCTTCGGGCAGGTCTGCCTGTTCATCCTCGGCCAGGAAGTCTGGGAGAATTGCGACATCGGCTTCGGACTCCGGCTGACCTTCCGCCCGGGGCAGCCGCAGCGGCTCTGGGAGCCAGCCCGTGCCATCGAGCAGGCGCTCAGCCTCGCGGGCCATGTCGCCTTTCTTGAGGTGCTCGATCAGCACCGCGGTCGCGTCGCCCCTGGCTTCGCGCACCGCCTCGATGATCCGGGGCTTGGTAACGCGACCGAGGTAATTGTCGACCGTCGGCGTCCAGCCTGCTTCGGCCATGTCGAGTCCGACCACGGCGGCAAGGGCATCGGCAGCGGCGATCCGCTGTGCGATGCCATGCTCCGAAATCCGCCCGTCATAGCCCTTGCTTGCCTCGAACAGCGCGTTGACGCCGAGCGATGTGCAGTGGGCGAGGAGCGCCATCTGCTCTTCGTGAGCAAGATTGGCGATTGCGGCCCACAATTCATCAGGTTCGCTCGGCAGACGCACTGACCACTGCTCGTGCCGCGCCTGGATCGACTGGCTCCAGACGGTTTCGCGCAAGGTCGGTGCCACATTGCCAAGGCAGGTCTGCGTGATGCCGATCTGCACGCAACCCGCTTGCCCATGCGGACGCAGCACCGACAGGTACAGCGCATGGAGCAGCGCGATAAAGGCTGTATCAGGCGCGTTGGCCAGCGCATCGCGCAGCGCCACAGTGCGTTCGGCGGTCAGTTCGGAAACGAGCCGGTCAGGTAGCGGACGGATGGCATCGTCCTCGTCCTCAATCCGTTCGCCGGTCGGCCCCTGACCGCCGACGTTCACGGCCGTTCTGCTCGGCGCATGATCGGCAAAGGACCCGGTGCTGGCTTTCTCCCCCTCTGCCATCGGCTCGTCTTCCGGGCGGACATAGCCCCGATCAATCCGCAGCCGCCCGTCGTGCGCCAGCGCGATGAACACGCCTGCACGGGCCATTTCATCGGGGTCGTAGCTGACAGGACGCTGGGTAAGCGCAGTGATCCCGGCGTCGATTTCGGTCAGGCGCGCAGCGACGTCGTCGGGAAGGTCGCCGCCGTCCTGATATTGTTCGCCGAGAGCGTCATATTCCGCAACCAGCGCATCGAGCCGGGCCTGCTCCTCGTCGCTCAGGGGAGCGGTCGTGCCGGTGATCCTGCGTTTGCCGTGTTCGCAGCCATAAGGAAGGTCGATGGCCGCTTCGACCCATTTCCAGCCCTCGGCGCTGATTTCCTGTGCGGCCTCTGAGAGCTTCTCGCTTACCAGCAGCTCGACAAGCGCCGGATCCTGCAGCCAACTGTCCTCGTCCGACGAGAACAGGTCGCGCATCACATCGCCTCCGGCTTCGGTATAGGCATCGAGCCCGATGAAACGGACGCGGCGGTCATTGGCGGAAATCGTATCCTCGGTCAGCAGGCGGCGGATATGGTAGGCAGGCACATGGTGTCCCTGACTGACCTGTTCCCAGACCTGCTCCTGGCGTCCATGGTTGTCGGTGACCGAGAAGGCCATGAGCTGTTCGAGCGTCATGCCGTCCTCGCCATAGACTTCGAGCAGGTTGGGCGAGACCGAGGCAAGCCGCAGGCGCTGGCGCACGGTCGAGACAGACACGAAGAAGCGCGCGGCAATGTCTTCTTCCGACAGGCCCGCTTCGGTCAGCGCGCTGAAGGCGCGGAACTGGTCGAGCGGATGCAGCGCGACGCGCATGACATTTTCAGCCAGCGAATCCTCTTCGGCGATCCCTGCTTCGCGCACGACGCAAGGGACGGGCTGATCCTTCGCCATCCGCTTGCGTCTAACCAGCAGTTCGAGCGCACGGAATCGGCGGCCGCCAGCGGGCACCTCGAATTTGCCTGTTGGCTGGCCATTGTCATCGAGCTCCGCGCGGACATTGAGGCTCTGGAGCAGGGTGCGACGATAGATGTCGTCGGCGAGGTCCTCGATCGAGAGGCCGGCCTTGACGCGGCGGACGTTTTTCTGGCTCAGCACCAGCTGGTTGAAGGGTATATCGCGTGAGGCGCTAAGCACGAGCTTGGGTAATGGCTTGGTCATGATGGTTTCTCCATGACGGGCCGCCCGAAAGACTCTCTCTCAGGCCCGGTCCCGTCACGAAGCGAAGCGCCGCCCTCTCACTCCGGGAGAAGGCAGCGCAACGCAAGAGCAACAGACCGCGGCCGTTCAGGCCTAGTGGACCCGGTCGAGCAGCTTCCTGGCCTTGCCCTCCATGTCGAGCCGGGCGTCCTGGTGGGGCTTGGAACGGGCTTGCGCTGTGATGCCCTGGACGAAATCGAAGATCGATTCCGGCGGGCGGCCTTCCTCGGCCAGCACGGTTTCGATGATCCTGCCGGTCTCAGCTTTGGAGAATCCGCGTGCCCGCAGGAAATCCTGCCGGTCTTCGTCGCTGCGGGCGACAATCCGCTCCCGCGCGGCTTTGATGCCGTTGACAAAGGGCTGGGGCGAGGAATTGGCAAAGTTCAGAAGCGCCGGTTCGGCTTCGTGGGCAAACCGGTTCGCCGCATATTTGCTGTGGCGGATGCTGATCTCCTCGAAATCTTCCACACCCCACAGGTTCCGGTTCTGGCAGACTGCACGCAGATAAAAGCTGGCCATGCCGAGCGTTTTCGCACCGACCTCGGAGTTCCAGCAGTAAAAGCCGCGGAAGTAGAGATCGGGCGATCCGTCGGACAGGCGCCCGGCTTCGATCGGGTTGAGGTCATCGACCAGGAACAGGAATACGTCGCGATCCGATGCATAGAGCGTGGTTGTATCCTTCGAGATGTCGACCGTCGGGTTATAAACCCCGGTTGACCAGTCGAGCACGCCGGGCACTTTCCAGCGGGTATCGCCCGTGCCGTTGCCCGCGATGCGCTGCACGGCTTCAACCAGTTCGTGATCATAAATCCGGCCGTAATCGGGGCCGGTCACCGCGCGCAGTTCCAACCTGCCCCCAGATCCGTCAGAGTCGGTTTCCAGCGTCTTGATGTGCTCGGTCCGGTTAGAGGTCAGACCATATTGCAAATTGATGGCGGCGAGCGGCGCGGGAAGTTGGCGCAGATAGGCGGCGGGCGCGCCTACTTGGCTAGCCAGTTGGCCGAAGCTCCAATGGGTCGGCTGAACCGGCGCATCGGCACCGGGGAGCATCAGCGCCAGTCGCTCGGGATCATTGCGGTTGGCTTCGACGTGGATGAGCGCGGTTTCGACCACGCGTGTCTGGCTCCGTTCGGACCGCCTGCGCACTGACCTCGCCAGATCGTTCAATGAGAGGTACCGCTCATCATCGGGCCGTGAATACCACTCCGAAGAGACACGGCCAACGCGGGAGCCGCGGGACGCATCTACCTTGTAGCCGCCGCTTACTTCGCGGCGCGCACCTGAAACCTGCATATCCATAGGAAATCTCCATGACGGCCGGCCGGGAGCCTCTCTCTCGACCCTCATCCCGTCACGGCGAAGCCCGCCAGACTCTCACTCTCTCATCGCCAGAATTTCCTCATTGTCGCGCGAGCGACCAGCGAGACTGCCGGAACAGGAGGCAGCACCCTGAAGGAGGCGGCAATCGGTCCCATGCCCTTGCAGGCGGAAAGCCGGGGCCTGTCGGCTTTCCCGGCCGGCGCGTGATAGGAAATGCCCGCCGGTTCAGCGTGCGTGCGGGGCCCTGCGTATGAAGCACCGCGCCCTTAGGAGCAGGGCAGAAGGCCCTGCGGGACAGAGCGCGACGACAGCCCCGCTCCGATTTGAAGGGCGTTGCGGGGTATCCCCGCACGAAGGGGTAGGCCGAGATAGCGAAGCAGCTCGGGCTCAGGGGAAGGCTTTCCCCTTTGCGACGTTGCGTTTTCGGAAGGTGCCGCTCTTCGTCAACAAGTCGGGTTTGCTTCAGGCGAATCGCGAAAGAGGTTGTTACAAGACCTCTGATAAAAATCGATCTTGTCATAGGATTTGTAACATGCCCGGCATAACGCAAAGCCAGCGTGAGCAGCTGAAAGCCCTTGTGTCGAGCAAGACGATTAGCCAACACCACCACCCCGATCGCGTGGTCATCATGATTAGAGGAGAGGTATGTCGATCAGCAGCGGCTTGAGCTCTGGGAGCGAATAGTCGCGTCCACAAGATGGTGCGGGGTGAATGAGTAGTGATGCCAGTCCGGTCAGACCGGGGATCGTGGAAACCCAAGGGAAGCAGATGCTACTCGAGCGCGATGACGTGATCGGGGAAACGATCCGCGGACTTCACTAGGGCCAACAGCCATGCTGTGCAGCACGAACTGGCCGAGCACATGGATGCACCCGACCGCTGCTCATCAATGCCCAAAAACCTCTTGCACCGCAGGGCGGCGTGCACCCCACCACGTCACCGTCAATCGCCGCGACAAACCGGTCCCGAAGGAAGCGTTCGTGCCATCCGTGCCAACCTCCTGCTTTCAAAAGAAAACCTGAATCACGAAAACAAGTCCAAGGGGAACCCCGTCAAATCAGAACGTGTGGAAAGCGCTTCATATTGGGTGAGACAGCTACGGCCTACTTCATTCCGCGAACGCCGGAAGGAATTGTGAACCGGAAAGTTGCTCCGCCGTCGCGATTATTTGCAGCGCTCAGTTTCCCCGAGTGCGCTTCAATAATCGCCCTGCTTATGGAAAGACCAATGCCTGTCCCGTCAGGCCGTGAGGACACAAACGGCTCGAACATTGTTTCCATCATCGCTTCTGGGATACCTGGCCCGGTGTCGCTTATCGCGATGTCGAGCAAGCCATCCACTTCGGCAGCAGCGATCGTGATTTCCCGATGTTCCGATTCCGCCATAGCATTGCAAGCGTTGCTGATCAGATTGATCACAACTTGCTGGATCTGGACAGGATCGCCGAAACCCCTCAGATCCTCACTCATCGCGTAATTTATCCTCACCGCTACCGGCGTGCCCGCCAAGGCAATCCTGCTCGCCTCTACAATATACTGATTCACGTCGAAGACGGTAGCTGACAGCTTCGACCTGGCAGCCAATCTGCGGATAGCCCGAAGAATTTCACCAGACTTAAGAGCACATTCTTCGATACCTCCCAGAATGGTCTCCACTTCGTTTTGGCTATGATCGCAATCGCCGCGCCGATGCCCAAGGACATTCCGCAATGCCGCCGAGTATAGGGCTATAGCGGCAAGTGGTTGGTTAAGTTCGTGAGCCAAGGTTGAGCCTATTGCATCTATCGCGCTCAAGCGGGAAAGATGGATATGTTTTGACTGAAGGACCTGCAAATGCAGTTGCGCTTCTTTTTCCTTAGTGATGTCTTGTTTGGTTCCAAACACTTTAGTCGCAATATTATTCTCGTGCTCAACTTCTCCAGTTATCCTGATCCAGCGTAAGTTCCCGCGCTTGGTTCTGATCGCAACATCGACATCGAAAGTTGAACAGGTCGCGATGGCGTGGGCACGGGCCCGTTCCATCTCTCGCCGTGAGTTTGGTTCGTAACATGCCAGCGTCTCGGCCCGGTTGACTTCCGAACCGATGGGCATGTCGAACATTTCGTAAACCGCCGACGTCCAAGACAACCTCTCCGTCGCAAGATCACACTCCCACACTCCGATTTTCCCAAGTTTGGAAATCCGATCATACATCTTCTGGAAATCGTACGGCACGTTCACTGGAACTGACGTGACCCCCTGATTTTCCTCCGCGAGCGATTAGAGTCTGGCCTGAAGGAAGGACAGACGATGAAGCGCAAGAGGTTTTCGGAAGAGCAGATCATTGGCGTGCTGAAGGAAGCGGAGGCGGGCGCGAAGACCGCTGATCTGGCCCGGCGGCACGGGGTGTCTGAAGCGACGATCTACAACTGGAAGGCCAAGTATGGCGGGCTGGAGGTATCTGAAGCCCGCCGGCTGCGGGAGCTTGAGAGCGAGAACGCGAAGCTCAAGCGGCTGCTGGCCGACACGATGCTGGACAACGTGGCGTTGAAGGATCTTCTTTCAAAAAAGTGGTGACGCCCGCCGCGAAGCGGGAAGCTGTTGCTCATCTCCAGGCATGTCATGGGATGCCCTCCTGATCCGCGCCATCCCGTTCGTGGCGCAAGAGCAGTGCTTCGCGCTCAAGGGCGGCACGGCGATCAACCTCTTCGTGCGCGACTTGCCGCGCCTCTCTGTGGACATCGACCTGACCTACTTGCCGGTCGAGGATCGCGCTTTATCACTCACAGCTATCGACGCGGCGATGGTGCGGATCAAGAAGCGGATCGAAGCCGGGATACCGGGCGCGGCGGTCGCCCCATCGCGATCCGCAGGCGACAACATCATCACCAAGCTCATCGTCCGCTCCGAAAGCGTTCAGATCAAGATCGAGGTCACGCCTGTCTTGCGTGGCACCGTCTACGACCCGGTGGTCATGAGCGTCGTTTCCGCAGTCGAAGACACGTTCGGTTTCGCCGAAATGCAGGTTGTTTCCTTCCCCGACCTCTATGCGGGAAAGATCGTGGCGGCGCTGGACCGCCAGCACCCGCGTGACCTGTTCGACGTGCGAGACCTGCTGGCGAATGAAGGCATAAATGACGAACTGCGGCGCGCATTCCTCGCCTACATTATTAGCCACAATCGCCCGATGGCCGAAGTGCTCGCTCCGACCCGCAAGCCACTGGCTGAGGAATTCAAGCGCGGCTTTGTCGGCATGACGCAAGAAAATGTAGAGCTTGCCGATCTTGAGGCTACGCGCGAGACACTCGTCGCCAAAATGGTTGGCGAGATGCCAGACGCGCACCGCCAGTTCTTGATCGGCTTCAAGCGCGGTGAACCGAAATGGGAGCTTCTCGACATACCGGAAGCAAGGCACTTGCCGGCAGTCTTGTGGAAGCAGCGGAATCTGGAGAAGATGCTGTCTGAGAAGCGGAACGAGCTGATTGAGGTTCTGGAGAAAGTACTTCTCGGCTGACCGAATATGCGCTTGGCGAAAATCAGCGTGACCTCTCATTCGCAAAATGGCAGGCAGTGCATATGTCGATTGTCTGGAAAATCATCCGCATTATCGGGCTTTACGCCGCCTCTTTCTTTGTTTGCGTAATAATCGCGGCAATTGCATTGGACAGTCTATCCGATGCGCTTGAAGCATTGTTCGCACTCCTCGCGCCGATTGCTTTCATCTGGTGGTACGAAAAGCGCCGAACAGCACGGCTAGAGTCCGTACAAGTCGGAGCGGCTGACGAGTCGTCCGTCATTCGGAGACCTGTCCAACTGCGTGAGAGTGCTCGGGTTGCTGCAGGCAGACCTGAGGCGGCACAGCCTGAAGCTCGTAGGATCGTTGACACGCCTGAAAGAGCCTCAAAAGGCTTCGAAAATCTCAAGGAAGAGGAAGAGGAGGCTCAGCCAGTGCGATCTCGAACCAAGGAGCTTCGCGAAAAGCTGTTTGGGGGCGATACATCGATCTTCGACCCAAAGAACGCACATCGGGTGGAGGAAATCACATCTCGCATCCCCACTCATGGTAAAACTACAGACTCATCGAGTAAGTTGCCTGATCGCTTTACCTCACACACCTATCGCCCAAAACAGGACAACGCCGAACTCATACGAGTAGGAAAAGCTGCGAGAGAAGCTCTGGAGGCTGCTTCTACAAGGAGGGCAGCTGAGAAGAGGTCAGAAAGTTACCGGCAAGAACCTGCCAAGCAGGACCCCGATCCCGTGAGGAGCGTCCCAGTAGCCGGGGCTACTGAGACGCTCCACTCCCGGATAGAAGAACTGCGTGAAAAATTGTTCGGCCATGAACCACCTCCCGATCAATCAGCCTCAAGCGCAGAGCCTTCACTTCAAGAAGGACTCACCGAAGAGGCAAGCTCACCCCGTTCAATCCAAGGCTGGGTTCCACAGGGGCAGGCCGTCACAATCGCGGGCCGAGAAATTGCGGGTATGATCTATGTCGGCGTACCTCCTCGAATTGGATCATCCTACTATGGGGAGAGTTGTCGGGCATACATCGATCCATCACTATCAGTTGCGCGAGTTGGGTCGGCACGAACGGCAGGGATGCCGTATTGGCCTGGATATTCCTCAATACCAGCGGTGTGCCGCGCTAGTTACCTCGACTGGTTGTCCGAAGGGAGGATCGATGGATCAATAAACCCCGGCTACATGTTCCTGTTTTTCTATGGTCTGGAGCGCAGGTTTCTGGTCGACCAGCCGCCCGACGATGAGAAGCAGGAAATAGTTGCGGAGGTGGAACGCCTGAAGGCTCTTTTCGCCGATAATTATTCCGCCCAAAGGTATCTCGGTGAGTTTCTCGACATCGCGCGTATCATGGCGATGGGCGGCATCTCCTTGGACGATACGACACTCAAGCAGGCGATCCTTGAGAACCGTAGCTGGGACTTGCCATTTTCGCTGAAGTTCGCGCTCGGCGGCATGATCGCCGAAGGCAAAGCCTTCGATGCCGAATGGCTGCATCTCTGGCTGCATTGCCACCCAGAGCGACGCCTTCGCACTCCAGCCGAGCGTTGCGGTGACGAATTCAAGGCACTTTTCAAATTGAAGTTCGACGCGCTTTATCCTGATGGCTTGAAAGTTCGAACGCCTCGCAAGCTTCTGAGAATGGACTATCGTGCTGCATCCAGCGAGTTCAATTGCTCGGTCAATCTCACTGCGGGAGATGGCGGAGATGTGGCGATCCCCGACGTTACTGATTTGCGGTCGCCGGTGCAGAAGGCGCAGAAGATCGCAGGTGAGGCTATGGATGAACTCGACAAGTTCAGCCGATATCTTGGACGAAATCCACATGGTCGTGGGAGCATTGAAGCACAGGCGCTGCTACCTGCTGAGCTTTGGGGTCTGTTCCCGTCAGAAGAGTTGGAAGAACTCAAGGACTGGGCGCGCGAACAAGTAGCCGCAGGCGGGCTGGTCCCAGCAATCGATGTGATCTCGCACCTGGAAGGAGAAATGCCGGAGAAGCTCGGCAAGCGGAACCTGACTGGCGCAGCGGATGCACTCGCCCGTATCGGATTCGGTATGGCTCCAGACCCAAGATTCTCGCTGCGCGGACCGAAGATCGACGAACCCGTTGTGATCTTCGAACTCGGCGAGCCGGTCGAACAGCTTGAAGACGTCTCCCCGGCCTATCGAACCGAATTGTTCGAACTAGCGCTGGCGACCTTCGTCGCACATGCCGACTGCAAAATTGTGGAAGCCGAGCGCAGAGCACTCCGTGAAAAGATCGACGCTGTTAGCGGCCTGACGGAGCTGGAGCGAAAGCGTCTACACGCCAACCTCGAATGGTATCTCGATGTTCCACCAGACATGTCATGGCTGCGGAGCAAGCTGAAAGATGCGGACGCTGAGCATCATCTGGCCTTGCGCGCTGCGGTAGTCGCAATCGCGCACGCTGACAGCGTGATTCAGTCTGAAGAAGTGGCTTGTATCGAGAAGATCTACAAGGCTCTGGGGATCGATGCTGGCCTCGTTTACGCCGACCTCCATGCTGGCGACGTGCCAGACCGCCCGGTTCGCGTCAAAGCTGCCGAAGCTGAAGCACCAGGCGAACAAATACCGGACGAGCCGAAAGCCAAAGCCGCTTCGCTCGATGCAGCGCGTATTGCCGCTATTCGAAATGACACCGAGCGCGTTTCAAGCGTACTGGGCGAGATTTTCTCGGCCGACGAAGACGTGAGCGACGAGGCCGCCGCAGCACATGCTCTTCCATCGTCAATGGCTGGCCTCGATCCCAAGCACGCGATGCTTGTAGAGCAGATAATCCAGCGCGATCACTGGACTGACGAAGAGTTTGACGAGATCGCCAGTAAGCAAGGGCTCATGCCCTCTGGCGCGCTTGAGGTAGT
>Ga0180009_10003650_pt1 | contig 17402 bp, 15 predicted proteins | sample OS_PC_MetaG_FD_123537 | JGI IMG/M metagenome (GOLD analysis project Ga0180009, IMG submission 123537) | Groundwater microbial communities from the Aspo Hard Rock Laboratory (HRL) deep subsurface site, Sweden - OS_PC_MetaG | ecosystem: Environmental > Aquatic > Deep subsurface > Groundwater... | reverse complement strand
ACGAGCGGATGTTCCTACGGGGCGCACTTGCACTTTCAGGTGATGACCACGTGTGGCATTTGGTTCTGTCAGTCGCAGGCGATGTCGTTCCAGGAAAACTCGAACATCGTCACGAACACGACGGTGGCTTCGCAGAATTGTTTCTGATTGGTTTTCCGCTGCGCTGTTGAACCGTCAACGTTGACCACGAGACGCACAATGAACACCAACTCCTTTCTGCTCCTTGCCGTTGCCACAGCCATCCTGTTCATCACGACCCCATCCCTTGCCCAGGAAAAGCCCAACAATGGCGCCCTTGGCGCCGATGCTGCTGTGCTCCTGCCCGTGGGAGACTGGAGAGGCGGTGGTGCCAACGTGGGCTTCGGCGTTCTGGCCTATGGTGACGTGCGGATCGTTGGCGACCTGTCCCTGACCCTGCGGGCCGGCTACGTGTATCACCTGCCCAGAACAGAGTTTCTGGACGACGCTTCGTACCGCCATGTCGACGTGCTCGCAGGCGGCAAGTACCGATTCGGCGGTCCGTATGTCGCCGCGGAAGCCGGCATCGTTTGGGTCACGTTGCATACGGAGCCGTACACCATCCAATCATACGGCGGGCCATACGACTTTCCTGGGCACAGGGCCACCGAGTCAGACTTGGGTGCGACGGGCGGCGTTGGGTACGAATTCGGCGACTTCGACCTACGCGCACAAATGCTGTTCCCTGCTGTCACCAAATCGAGCGAGTGGATGGCGGTCATGGCCACCGCCGGCTATCGTTTCCTCCACTTCTGATGATCGACCCCAACCTCCCATCCCACATATCCACCTTCATCGCAGTCCGGGACTTGGATGCGTCGAGGGCTTTCTACCAAACCGTCTTCGGCTGGCCGATTCGCATCGAGGTGCCCGTCCTCGTTGAGTTCGCGCTGCCGGACGGCCGCGGGCTCGCCCTGTACCGTCGCGAGAACTTTGGCAACAACACCACGCAGCTCCCGGAGGAGATTCGGAAGGGGGGGATCGCGGGCCACGAGTTGTACTTCCATTGTCCGGAGCTCGACGCGGTCATCGAGCGGCTCGAGAAGGCCGGCGCGCGGTGTCTGTCTCCGTTACGAGGGCGGGATTGGGGGGATGATGCGGCTTATTACGCGGATCCCGATGGGACCGTGATTGCGGTGGCGCGTCGGAGTATATGATTGGCCGGACCGCCCGGGGGACGGGCGGACTACGGGAGGCAAAGGGCAGAGAACCACAGAGGACGCAGAAGACACAGAAGGGGTTGACCTGAGTGATGGACCGGCCACCGGCCCCATTCCCATTCTGTGACCTTCTGTGCTTTCTGTGGTTGCTTCTCTGCTCTGCTCTTGGAGACTTGCTTGGCCAGGCAGGAGGAGATCAGCCCTCGCCCTCAGGCGCCTCTTCCGCTGCTTTCTTCACGTCCACCAGGATGTCGCCCGGTTTGACCGTCGCGCCGACTTCCGTGTTGATGGCGTCTACCACGCCCTTGTGCGGCGCGGTCAGCGTGGTTTCCATCTTCATGGCCGCCACCACCACCAACCCCTGACCCTTCTCGACCTCGTCGCCGAGCTCGACCATGATGCGTACCACCGTGGCCGGCATGGGCGGCGTGATCGCTCCGGGCAAGGCCTTGGCCTTGCGTTGCTTGCGCTGGCCATTGGCATCTTCGACCCAGCGCGCGCGGCCGGCGTGCCATACCCACGTGCCGCCTTCACCTCGCGCCACCACCACCCGCTGCCGCTTTTCGCCGATGCGCAGCCAGATGGATCCGTCCACGCCTTGCACACCGACCCGGACCGGATCGGGTTGCTCCAATGAGGTCGCATCCTCCCAACCCACGAATACCACGTCTCGGCTCTGGCCTTCGATTTGGTACTTTTCTGCCACGTTCGCCTCCCTACGCCAGATCCCATTTCCCGAGCCGCAGCCACGGTGACCGGTTGTCACTTCGTTGTGGTCCGCTGGTCGTGACTTGGGGTGAAGCGACGGTTCGGGATGCCGCTTCGGCCAGTTTCGCAAACTCGTCCGCTTCCGAGCTGGGCTTCCACGATGCGAAGTGCTCATCGAGGAAGGCTGTGTGGGTATCCCCGGCCCGGAATTCTTCGGAATCGAGCACGTCGATCATCAGCTCGATCGAGGTCGTGACTCCGAGCACCACGCAATCACGCAGCGCCTGAATCATGCGGGAGATGGCGGCGTCCCGCGTCTCCCCCCAGGCGATCAACTTGCTCAGGATGGGGTCGTAATAGACCGGTACTTCGACCCCTGCGTAGATGCCACTGTCGTAGCGGATGCCCGGACCCATCGGGGTGGCCGCGGCCAGAATCTTTCCCGCCGAAGGCATGAACCCGTTGGCCGGGTCTTCTGCATAAATGCGGCACTCGATGGCATGCCCGCGCTGCTTCAGATCCTCTTGCGAGAATGACAACGGTTTCCCGTCAGCAATGTCGATCTGATGCCGGACCAGGTCCAACCCCACCACCATCTCGGTGATCGGGTGCTCCACCTGCAGCCTCGTATTGACCTCGAGGAAGTAGAAGTTACCCGAAGCATCCAGGAGGAACTCCACCGTTCCCGCGTTCTCGTAGCCCGCTGCCTTGACCACCGCGACGGCGGCCGCGCCCATCTTTTCGCGCAGCGCAGGGGTGAGCACGGGGGAAGGGGACTCCTCGATGATCTTCTGGTGGCGCCGCTGAATGGAGCATTCGCGCTCGAACAGGTGCACCACGTTGCCGTGCTTGTCGGCGAGAACTTGCACCTCGACGTGACGCGGGCGCTTGAGCGCCTTTTCGAGGTAGATAGAGCCATCGCCAAAAGCGGATTGTGCTTCGCTCGAGGCCGTCTCGGCAGCGTCCTTCAACTGATCGGGCGATTCGACGAGGCGCATGCCCTTGCCGCCGCCGCCCGCGGAAGCCTTGAGCAAGATCGGGTAGCCGATGACCTCCGCCGACTTGCCGAGCTCCTCGAGGTTGTCCCCGGTCTTGGTCGTGCCGGGAATGATGGGCACGCGAGCCTTGGTCGCTAGCTGTCGCGCAACCGTCTTGTGACCGAGCTGGCGCATCGCCGCGACGGGGGGCCCAATGAAGGTCAGCCCTTCCTCCGAGACGCGACCCGCGAATGCAGGATTCTCTGCGAGGAAGCCGTAGCCGGGGTGAATGCCATCGGCCCCGGTATCTCGCGCGGCCTTGATGATCGCGTCGATGTTCAGGTAGCTCGCCGACGGCTCCGCGGCGCCGATACCGACGGCTTCGTCGGCGACCGCGACGTGAAGGGCGTTGGCATCGGCCTCCGAGTGGACGGCCACTGTGGCGAGGCCCATCTCCTTGACCGTGCGCATGATCCGAACGGCGATTTCGCCTCGATTTGCAACCAGGATCTTCGTCAGCATCGTTCGCCAGCCCCTCTACATCCGGAAGGTTCCGTGCCCCTGGTCCCGTCCCTCGAGTGGTGCGTTGAGCGACACCGAGATGGCGAGGCCCAACACGTCGCGCGTCTTCGCCGGATCAACGATGCCGTCGTCCCAGAGGTTAGCCGTGCTGTAGTACGCGTTGCCCTGCTCGCGCGACTTCTCGATGATGGGCTTGCGAATCATCGCGGCGAAGTCCGCCTGAATGGGCTGCTGCCCCTCTCGAATCAGCTGATCGTTCTTAACCGTCACGAGCACGTCGGCAGCTTGTTCGCCACCCATCACGCCGATCTCGGCGTTCGGCCACATCCACAGGAACCGTGGTGAGTAGCCCCGGCCGCACATCGCGTAGTTACCTGCGCCGAACGAAGCGCCGACGATCACCGTGAACTTGGGCACCGTCGCCGTCGCCACGGCATTGACCATCTTGTGGCCGTCCTTGGTGATGCCTCCGCGCTCGTACTCGCGGCCGATGATGAAGCCCGCGATGTTCTGCAGGAACACGAGCGGGATCCCCTGTCGATCGCAGAGCTGAATGAACTGGGTGGCCTTCAGCGCGCTGTTTGAGAACAGCACGCCGTTGTTGCCGAGAATCCCTACCTGGTAACCGTGGATGTACGCCCACCCGCACACCAGCGTCGGACCGTACAACGCCTTGAACTCGAGGAACTCGGAGCCGTCGACGATGCGCGCAATGAGCTCGCGCACGTCGTAGGGCTGGGAGATGCGCTTGGGCACGAGGCCGTAAATCTCCTTCGGATCGTAGAGTGGCTCGCGTACTGGTCGGGTGGGTATGGTGGCCCGCTGCGCCTCGGGCAGCACCTCCACGATGTCCCGCAGGATCTGAATCGCGTGCTCGTCGTCCTCCGCGAAGTAGTCCGACACGCCGGACTCCTGGCAATGGACCATGGCACCGCCAAGCTCCTCGGCGGTTACCTCTTCCCCCGTCGCCGCGCGAACCAGCGGTGGCCCACCGAGGAAGATCGCACCGGTCTTCTGCACGTGCACCACATGGTCACTCATCGCCGGGATGTACGCACCGCCCGCCGTGCACAGCCCCATGACTGCCGTGAGCTGCGGGATGTTCATCTTCGACATCCACGCCTGGTTGTAGAAGATCCGACCCCCATCATCGACGTCCGGGAAGATCTCGGATTGCAGGGGCAGGAAGGCACCACCGGAGTCGACGAGGACGATGGAGGGGATTCGGTTCTCCATCACGATGGTCTGGCATCGGAGTGTCTTCTTGACGCCCATCGGGTAAATGGTGCCGCCCTTGATCATCGGATCGTTGGCGCTGACGAGGACCTCGCGTCCGTGGACGACACCGATGCCGGCGCGAGAGCCGGCTGCGTGCACTTTGCCGTCGTACATCCCGCGTGCAGCCAGCGGAGCGATCTCCAACCACGGCGTGTTGCGATCCAACAACAGGTCCAATCGTTCCTGAATAGTCAACTTGCCGAGCTCGGCGTTCCGATTGCGCGCGCGTTCGGAGCGTTCCGTTCGCGCCTTCTCGAGCTCGGTTCGCAACTCCGCGACCAAACCCTCCATGGCTTCGGCGTTCGACTTGAACTCGTCGCTCCCCGTATCGATGTTCGATTGGATCACTTCCATCGGTTTCCCTCAGCCTCCCGTCTTCGTTCGCGTCGCTTGGCGCAACGGCGTTCGATCACGCCGAACCCGTCGCCCACGCATCCTACCCGCCCTCAGCCCGGTCCGGCGTCACAACTGGAAGTCGAAGGTGGAACAATCACCGAAGTCTGGGGAGGACGCACCCGTTTGAGCTCCATCCCCACCGCGATTGACATCAATCCGCACTCTGCTGACGGATTAATGAAGTCATCGTCGGCTGCCAAGTCCCGATTTGGGAGAAACATGGACATGCCGATTTGCGCCATGGACTCGTTGCAATTTGTCGCTTCGAGCATGCCGATCCGGAGCAACGGCTCGAGGGTCAGGGTGTTCAACGCACCCGCAAACATGCCGCCCTTCGCCTCGATATGCTCGTCGTCCAGCTCCACTGTCAACGTCGCCGTCTCGGCGGGAACCGGCGCGATGACGTTGAGCACCATCATGGGCACGACCATCGGGGGACCCTTGAAGTCTCCGCTCACCCAAACGTTGTTTCGCACATAGCCGTTCGGCAGCTCGTACTTCGAGTCGGCGATCCCCCCATCACGCAACGATTCGACGTCGATCTCGAGCAGATCGTTGCCGTCCCACAGCATCCCGCCGTCCTTGGGGGCCGTCACATAAAGCCTTCCCGGTGCGTAGGGGTCGTCAGGGCCGTCGTCGAGGTCTTCTATCTGCAGGATGACCGTGGGCTCGTTTGCGTTGAACGTTCCGATGTGCTCCTTCTTCTCGAAGCTCTGGTCGACGAACCCCAGCACCTCAGCCAGCAGGTGCCCGCCGGTGTTGTCGCGGCAATCGTCGCCGTCCTCCAGCGACATCGCGTTCGCGTTCGGGGGAAGCTGGCAGGTGCTCGATCCGTTCTGCTCGGATTGCTGCTTCGTCGTGCATTCGCTGTCGTAGTCGAAGCCGAAGCCGCGCCAGGCCTCCAGATCGATGTTGTCCGTCTCGGGGTTCACCGTGCCGAGGTAGAAGCGACGGACTGCGAAGGTCAAAATGGTCGTTGAGCCCGATGCGGCAGCATCCCCCGGGGGGCGCTCGGGCGGGTGTGCTCCGGTGCTTGCGTCCAGAACATCGCTTCCAGCATCCGTCACGTCCGGGGCGACGTCGATCGGTGCGTCGTTTCCGGCTTCGGTTCCCGAGGTGCCGCCGGACCCGCTGCTGCCTCCGGTCCCTCCGCTGCCGAGCGAGGGATCCAGCTCCTTGTCATCATCGACGCCTGCGAGGGTCTGGCAGGCGACACCGGCGGCGAGCAATCCCGCCACGCCCAGCACCAACACCGCCGATATGCGAGGATTCACCATGCTCCACGCACAACGATAGCAGCTTGTTCGCGTCCCGCGACGGGCACCAACTGGATGCGCGCGGCGGAATCAGCGCTGGATCGACCTTTCGCAGGCTTCTCCGCGCCTCGTTCCGGAGCGTTGTCGGGTTCGGTCAGCAACAGGTACGTGCCTACCCCCACGCCGACGAGCCCGAGGCCGATCGCGATGTTCGATACCTTCGCCGCGCTCCTGGCGTCGTCGTTGAGATCGAGCCCGGATTGGTCACACAGCGTTCCTCGACAGTGGTCGTCGCTCTCGTTGCTTTTGGATATGGCCCGCAGGCCGAAGAACGTGCCAACACCCATCGCCACCACGCCAACGCCACCGACCACGTAGGCCGTCATTTGCCGTGAGGAAGGCCCCTCGGGTGGCTTGGGCTTCGGTGTTGGTTTGGGCTCTGGTGGTGGGGGGGGCGGCAGAGGCTCCGCTTCCAACACCGGGACGACCACGGTCTTGTCTTCCCCGACCTCGAGCACGAAGGTGTTGCTCCAAGGCATCATCCCGGGGGCCTTGGCTTCGAGGGCTTGCTCCCCTGGATCGACGGGGATGGGGGTGCCCCACACCGGTTGGGCGATCGGTACACCGTTGCGCATGAGCTCGAATCCATCGACGGCGGCACCGGGGGCGACCTCGATCGTGAGGTTGGGGATCTTGCCCTCGAGCGCTTTGAGCCGGCGTTTTGCCAGTTGGATACGGTCCCAGCGTTTGGCGGCCTTGGCAGCTGCGAGCGCCTCCTGGAACTCCACCCACGCCGTTGCGATCTTGCCTTCCTTCTCGTGGCAAACGGCGAGGTTCAGAAGCGTCCCATCACGGGGGTCCAATCGCTGGCTTTCCTGAAGCTTGCTGCACGCCTCCTGATAGTTTTCCCGATGCATCAACACCTTGGCTTCCCGGAACAGCGCGTCTGCCATCGCGCGTTCTTCCGCGGTCGAAGCCGTGCTGACGGAAGGAGCCGTCGCCAATCCCAGCGCTACCCCAATCGCAAACGCCCATCGCATCCGGCGATGCTGCGATTCAGTAGCGATCTCCCAACGGGTCACTGCGAGGGGCTCCTGTCCTTGGTGGCGGCGCGGCGGACCTTGCAGGGTCAGCGGACGACACTTTAGCAGGACTCGACCCCTCGTTCCCAGCATCCGACCCCTGGCTTGCCGCAGACGCCACGCCGTCTGTCGTTGCGCTGCCGCTCGGCTGCTCGCCAGATGCTCCCGAAGACGCTTCGGAAGACGCCTGCGACGTGGTTGGGGCCGAGCTCGCCACGGCCTTCGGGCTACCCCGCGTTGTCGCCAACCACCAGATCCCGCCTGCCACCAGGGCGGCGGTCGCGCCAAACGCGAGACCCAGCAAGCCGCCACGAATGTTGCGCCGAAGCGATTGCGTCTGGCCCCACGCGTGCGGCTCCTCCTCGAGCACGGGGAGGGAAGGCCTGGTCGCGCTCGGGTTCGGCACGCGGGCTTGCTGCACGATGTGATCGATTCGTTGCGGCCAGCCGTGGGTCGTGCCCGGTGCGAAAGGCGCCAAGAGGCGAGCGAGATGGGCCACCGAGGGGGGGCGGCGCGCGGGGTCCTTCTCCAAACACCACATCACGGCGGCATCGAGACCATCGGGCAGATCGTTGCGGTGATGCGACAGTGGAAGGGCGGTGTCGGCCACGATCTTCGCGGACAATGCCGGTAGACTTTCGGCCCAGAACGGCGGCGTGCCGACCAGAAGCTCGTAGAGCATGACGCCAAAAGCCCAGATGTCAGCCCTCGCCGTGACGTCCTTCGTGCTCCGAACCTGCTCGGGCGACATGTACATCGGCGTTCCCAGCGTGTCCGCCGTCGCCGTGAGATCCGGCGTGTAGTTCGGGTTGCCCACCAGCCAGTCCGCTTTCGAAATGCCGAAGTCCAGCACCTTGATGAGCGGTGACCCGTCGGAGCGGCAGGTCAGGAACAGGTTGGCCGGCTTGATGTCGCGATGGATGATGCCGCGGGCGTGCGCTTCGGCCACCGCCTCGCTGCCCTGCATCACGTACTGGAGGGCTTCGTCCAACGGAAGCTTTCCACGGGAGGCCAGCAGCTGCGCCAGGTTCGTGCCCACCAGGTACTCCATCACCATGAACGGAAGCCCGTCGGTGTGGCGGCCGAAGTCCAGGATTCGGACGACGTGCTCACTCTGCAACGCGGCCGCCGCCTGCGCTTCCCGCAGAAACCGTGCAACCGCCTCCGGGCTTCGTGCTGAGGACGGATACAGGATCTTGATGGCGACCCGCTGACCCAACCGTCGATGCGTGGCTGCAACGACGGCGCCCATGCCCCCGTGCCCGATGATGCCCTCGACGCGGTACTTCTTGGCAATGAGCGAGCCCTTCCGGGCAATGCTCTCTAATTCTTTCTGTCGGTCCGCGTTCGACACCGTCATGCAAAGGTAGCTAGTTGGCGTGGCTCACACAAGATCCAGGCCGAGCGGACAGGTCCGGCAGCGCAATCATCGCCGCGTGGCTCGCGTGCCGCGGGCGAGATGCGGCCATCGCACAGGGGTCGTCGAACGACGCTTCCGAGCGAGCGCGCAAAGCGGTCTCGGTCCGAATGGGCACGGAAGCGCCCGAAGAGCCGCGCGCGATCCGAACTAGCGGATCTGCGGGTTCCGTTGTGGCGCCTCCCTATCAAAAAGGAACCTGAATCGCTGCCGATTTTGGTTTGAAGGGAGGGTTGAATGTCCACACCAATTGGGGTCCTGCTTGGATATGCAATGTGGACCATCGCTGTGCTCATGGTCGGCATCGGTAGGCGCCGTTGGTCGCTCATCTTCTCAGGGAAAGCCCAGCTCATTGACTTCCCAGGCGACACGCCTCACGGCGGCGTTGCCTACCGCCGTGCTGTACGCGCGCACGCAAACTGCGTGGAGAATCTGCCTGTCTATGGCGCCATCGTCCTGGCCGCCTTCGTTGCACGCGTCGACACGTCGGTCCTCGACGCGTTGGCGCTCGCCCTCCTTGCGGCACGTATCGGTCAAACGCTGACGCACACCCTGTTCGCCGAGACGAATTCGACGGTCCTCATCCGATTCCTTTTCTTCCTCACGCAGCTCGCCTGCATGTGTTGGATGGGCGCTGAAATCGCGCTTCGCGCGTCGTGGTGATGCCTTGGCCCGCTGTTGTCGCAGGCCGCAGGTCGGCTACCTGAGAGCCACCACCAAGGGCGCATGGTCGCTGGGCTGCTGCCCCTTGCGTGCCTCGCGGTCCACCTCCACCGAGACGAGCCGCTCCACCAACGAGCTCGTCAGGTAAGCGTGATCGATCCGCAGTCCGCGGTTCTTTGGGAAGCCCAACAGGCGGTAGTCCCACCACGTGTAGACGACATCGTCAGGGCGGACCGCCCGCAGCGCGTCGTGCAATCCGAGCTCTCGCAGCCTTGCGAGCGCTTCCCGTTCCTGGTCCGAGCACAGGATGCCGCCCTCCCACTGATCGGGATCGTGCGTGTCCCTCGGTTCGGGCGCGACATTGAAGTCGCCCAGCAGTGCGACCTCCCGACCCGAAGCAACTTCTCGCTCGAGGCGATCCCGTAGGCGAGCCATCCACCGAAGCTTGTAGGCGTACTTGTCCGAACCCACCGATTGCCCGTTGGGGAAGTAGGCCGAGAACACGCGGACACCCAACACCGTCGCAGCAATCAGACGCGCTTGATCGTCGTCCTCGTCGTCGATGCGCACTGTCACTTCCTCCAGATCGTGCCGTGCGATGATCGCGACCCCGTTGTAGGACTTTTGCCCGTGCGCAGCGACGGAGTAGTCGATTGCCTCGAAGTCCTCCGTGGGAAACTTGTCGTCCGGGGTCTTCGTCTCCTGAAGGCACAGCACGTCGACCTGGGTACGGCTCAGCCAATCGAGGACGCGGTCCAGGCGCGCTCGAATGCCGTTGACGTTCCAGGTTGCGATGGTGAGGGGATGGCTCATGTTTTCGCCTCGCGAAATGGCGGCGCCATGAATTCGGGTCCGACGGGGTCCACGACGTGTTGGGCCACGATCTCGTCGATTCGTGCCAGCTGCTGCTGAGACAAGCTCCAGCCGCACACCCCCTCGAGCGGCTCGAGCTGGGCGGGGTTGCGGGCTCCCCAGAGCGCCACGTGAGAGCCGGGTTGATCGAGCACCCAGCGGACGGCCAGGTGCAGCACTGTCTTTCCGAGGTCGTGGGCGAGCTTCTCGAGCTCCGACACGGCGGCCAGGTAGTGCGAACGTCGCTCGCCGCTGAACTTTGGATCGACCTTGCGGATATCGTCGCCCTCGAAGCTCGTATCCATGCGCATCCGGCCGCTGAGCAAGCCGCGACACAGGGCGCCGTACATCAACGTGGTGATTCCGTTTTCCCGGCAGTGGGGCAGGACGTCGTCCTCGATCTCGCGCTCGAAGAGGTTATAGGGAGGCTGGGAGGTGTGCAGCGGCGCGAACTGGGCGAACGCCTTCATCTGCTCGGGGCTGTAGTTGCTGACCCCGATCGCGCGAATCTTCCCCTGCTCGAGCAGCCTGGACAGCGCCTCTGCCGTCTCCTGGGCGGGGACCAACGGGTCCGGCCAATGCACCTGATAGATGTCGACGTGGTCCGTACCGAGCCGCCGGAGCGACTCTTCAATCTCGACGAAGATGCGCTCGCGGCTGTTGTTCCTGTGCACCTTCTCGCCCTGCCATTCGAGGCCGAGCTTGGTGGCGACCACGGCGCGTGCGCGAAGGCTCGAGGTCGCGAGCGCCTTGCCCACGATGGATTCGGAGGTTCCGAAGCCATAGATAGGCGCGGTATCGATCAACGTGACGCCGCGATCGAGCGCCTCATGCAGCGTGCGGATCGCCTGCTTTTCGTCCGTGCCTCCCCACATCCATCCGCCGATCGCCCAGGTGCCGAGCCCGATGCGGGAGACTTCGAGGTCTGTTCCAGCGATCTTGATGTATTCCACTTCTTGATCCCTTCCACGGGCTACGACGACTTTGGGAGCGGATGCAGCGTGACGAGGGTGGCGCCCCAGCTCCCACTGCCGTGTCCTCCGAGCTGATACTCGGCCACCTCGGGGAGCTTTTCGAGGATGGCGTGCACCGTGCGTCGAAGCGTTCCCGTTCCCTTGCCGTGGATGATCCGCAGCTCGAGGATGCCGCGCTTTCGACATTCCTCGATGTAGTCCGGGACGAGGTACTTCACGTCACGAGGCTGGAACGTGTGCAGGTCGAGCACCCCATCGATCGGCACCTGGACGATGTCATCATCGTTCGCGCTCATGCCAAGCAGACCTAGCGCTGGGGGTGGCGGGCGGCAACCGGGGCTCTGCGGATGTGCTTGAGGGAATCAGTGCTTTGATGGTTGTGGCAGCGTGCTGAGCAGCTTTCGCATTTCGTCCACGGCCGCGACCTTCGTGTCCGCCATGCCCCAAGCGTCCACGACGGTAGTGGCCATGGTGCGAGCACGCTCGACATCCCGCCGGGCAGCGGCTCGCTTCGCTTCGCGTACGTGGGCCAACGTTGCTCCATGATAGTTGGGCGCACCTTCGAGCTTCTTGGCGTCGTTTTGAGCCGCCAGCTCGCTTTCACCAGCCTCGTCGAGTGCAACCGAAGCGTAGTCGGGAAGCGTCGCGCCCGCCGCGACCAGGGAGCGCCAGGCGGCCACGGCGCCGGGGAGGTCACCCTTCGCGTACCGCTCCGCCGCATCGACCAGATCGTCCGTCGTGGAGACCTGTCCTTCGAGGAACCAGTTGTCGGCGACAAGCGACCGAAGCCGATCGAAGCACCTGAGCGCGATGGGACGGGATGCCACTGCGCACGCGTTGGCGGCCAGCATGAGCGCGAAATGACCCTGCGCGAGACGGGTTGGCTGGGGCAATACGAAGCGCTCGGCGAAGGCGTCCGCCAACTCGTGATCGTGACCGAGGATTGCGCTCGCGTACAGTGCGAGGGGGAGGAGGTGGGCATCGGCTCTCTCGATGCTTCCGAAGCGCTCGAGCGAATTCAGCGCCTTGCGCGTCCGCGTCGACGCGGCGAGAAACCGCGCGTTGCTGCAATCGATTCTCGCCAGGATGGTTTCGGAGGCCGCGCGTTGCTCGGGGCCACCCGCCGACAACCTCGCAGCGACCGAGCGGGCCCGTGCGGGTTGTCCCGAAGTGACCAGTTGATGCGTATAGTTGAGGCTCCAGAGGGGGAGGTTGGGCGCCAGATCGACCGCCCGTCGAAACATGCGCAAGCGCTGCTCGTTGGCCACATCCGGTTCGCCATAGGCGAGCATGTTCCAGCCGTCCGGGTTGGTCGGCTCCCATGCTGCCACGGCGCGCGCTGCGTACACGAATCCCTTCTTCCGATAGGTAGACGCGGTGATGGTGGACCACTCCGTGCGTCGTGGGTCGTCGTTCGCCACGGAGAGGGCGAGCTGTGCCACTTGCTCGGTTTGCCCCAGCTGGTAGCGCAGATTCGCCTCGACGCTGGCGAGCGAAGAGCGCGCGACGGGGTCGGTCGTCTGGTTGCGAAGCGCAGCCATTTGCTCCGCGAGCGCGGCTCGATCCGCAGAGGCATCCGCCACGGACTGTGCGTACGCCGTGAGCATGTGGCGCTCGGGACTGGACGTATCGAGCGACGGGACATCGAGCTTCCCGATAGGGAGGTCAAGAACCTGCGCCGAACGGAAGTTGAGGGCGGGCCAGAGCGGACCAAGCTGGGCACGCCGGGCCTCGAGCCGGTCGTATTCCTCCTTCGTTCCCACGCCGTCGGAAAGGCTAGCTCTCCAATCGAACACGGCGAGTGCCAGCTCCCTGTCCTCGATCCCCGTCCAGCGGGCCACGGTCGTTTCGATGCGGGGCGCCAGTGGCAGGCACCCGTCTTGACCACTTCTTCGAGCGCCGAACGGACCGCTTGGTAAAGCGCGCGCGCCGTTCCCGCTCCCGTCGCCATCTCGTGCCCGTCCTTGGCGATGAGACGAAGCCGAACCGCGAAGCCATCCTTCTTCGACTCGACATCGCCATCCAGCCAGGCGCTCGCTCTCTCTCGTGCCGCTGCGATGCTCCTTTCCCGCGCATCCGGGGCGCAGTAGGGATCTTTCGGGTAGTCGTCGATCAGCTCTGCCGGCAAGTCGAGCAGCTGCGCGGGTATCAACGTGCGTTCCGTGCGGCCCCCGAGCATCACCGTCAGCCGATCGCATGCAAGGTGCGCAGTCGCTGCGCCCAGCCAGTCTGTTGGCGACTCGACTCCCCTCGCCTCGAGCAATGGACAAGCCAGCACGCTGTCCTCGGCCGCGAGCGGGGAGACCGCGGACGCCGGCCCGGAGGATCCCGCGTCGGCGTCGCGTGGAAACCACCGAATCACGCCTGCCGTGACCGCAACGCAAACGACCGCCAGAAGCAGGCCGATCGTCCATCCCCGCTTGCGCGGTGTTGGCGGAAGTGCAGAGGGTTCGGGACTGATCAACGACGTCGAACCAACCGCGGAAGATGCTGAGGAAGTGGACTCGGACCTTGATCCCCAATCACCCGACCATGCCTGGCCGGTGAGCGCGCGCAGTCGTTCGAGCAACTCGGAGGCACTCGAAAACCGTTCTTCGGGCGCCTTGGCCAAACAGCGATCCACGATGGCAAGAAGCGGCTCGGGCGTGCTTGGGCGATGTTCGCGCAGTGGCGTGTGCTGGTCACGCGTAGTTGCGATCAGCGTGTCCAGTGCCGAGTCCCCACTCGAAGTCCGGTGAGCATTTCGTACAGAAGGATCCCGAAGGAGAAGACGTCCGATCGCGCGTCGACGGCGGTGCCGCGTCCCTGTTCAGGCGACATGTAGCCGGGGGTACCGAGGATTCTACCCTCGACGCTTGGCTCTAGGACGTGAGCCGCTTCTGACATCGCGAGCTCGGCGCCCTTCAAGGTCAACTGCTTCGCCAGCCCAAAGTCGAGCAGTTTGACTTGCCCATCCCTCGACAGCATGACGTTGTCGGGCTTGAGGTCGCGATGGATGACGCCTGCTCCGTGCGCGGATGCCAAACCGCGCGCGATCTCAATCGCGACCCGCAACGTCTCGTCCACGCCCATCGGACCCTCGGAGATTCGATGCCGGAGGGTTACGCCGCGCACGAGCTCGATGGCGATGAAGACTCGGTTCCCCGCAGTGCCGACTTGGTAGACCGTCGCCACGCACGGATGGGTCACCGCCGCCGCCGACCGTGCTTCTCGCAGGAATCGACTTCGCCGTGTCGGGTCGAGGGTGAGCTCTGCGGGCAGCACCTTGAGGGCAACTGTCCGTTGGAGCGACTCTTCCACGGCCTCATACACCACACCCATGCCGCCGGCACCAAGCCGACGCACAATACGGAAGCCGCCCAGTACGGTGCCGACCAGCTCGGGCTCCGTCGACGGCGTCACGGAAGGCGCCAATTCTTGATTTCCTGATGCCACGGACAGGCGCTTGACCTTGTCGCTGTCCTCGGGTGCGCGTAGCGGCGATTCCCCTTCGATGCCGACCTCGCAGATCTCGTCGGGCTCGTCCACGCCCTTTAGCGAATAGGGGCCGTGCGACATCCACCGGAGTTTCTCGCTGTCGATCTGACCAACGGTCGAGCGCCGCGCCAGATCGAACGCAGTACGAGTCAGCAGCGTTTGACCACCGATGGCCACCGACATGACACGCGCGGCGAAGGGTTTGGCGAGCCCTTCCACCTCGATTGGCTTGGCGCCGCGTGCGATGTCCTCCGAGGTGTTGGGGACAATCTGCACCTCCCCGACGTGAATGCCGATGCGCGTGGCGAGCACGAGGCCAAGGTCCGTCGACAAACGGCGCAGCGCGCGGTGGTACGCAAACGAATACAACACCGCTTCCACCGGGCGCTCGAACAACAGGAGGAAGCCGTCGGTCTTGTCGATCTCCTGGCCTCCGTGCTCCCGTAGCAAGTCGCGTGCGATGCGGTCGCGCTGACGAAACACTTCGGTCGCGCGCATCGCCGATGCGTCCAACAAGTGCCGTGCTGTCCACGAGATCACTGACGAGCAGTGTCTTGAGTGCGAACTCCGCCGAGCTGGTGGAGCCGTCCCCGCTGGATAGGTCCTCCAGACCCGTGGCGCCCATGCTCCGGACGGTATCATGAACTGCCGATGATTAGGCGCGTCGAAGGGCTTGTCGAAGAGGGAGAAAACTGAGGGGAACGCCATGGCCGGTGGTACGCTCGCGACCGCCATGATCCGCATTCCCGCTCGCGTCGTCCTTGCCTCGGCTTTCATTCTGGCATTCTTCGCCACGGCCCGCGAAGCTCGCGCTGAGAAGGCTGTCGCCAAGTTCATGCTTCACGGGACCGGGATGGTCACGCGGCACCAGGACGCGTCCCTTTCCTCTGCGGAGTTTCAGTCCGAACCCGACATGCTCTCCGATCGCAGCGTCCGCCTGAAGGACGACGGACTGCTGCTCGGCGGCGGCATGATGGGCAGCTTGATGATCGACCGGACTCGTCTCGGTTTCGGTGTGACGTTTTTCGGCGTGAAGGACACCGGGTTGATCCACGACGCGCTGCCCACCGGGTATCGACTGGAAGCCGACAGGCTCTGGGGCGAGAGCTTGGAGCTGCGGTTGGGCCGCGAGTTCCAGGTGGGGCCGCTGTTCCCCTACATCGATCTTCGCTTCACGTTCATGATCATGGCGGTCAACACGAAGCTGCTGAACGAGGAGCAAGGCCTGCTGGGCAATACGCAGTACAACCGCATCTCGCTTGAGCTCGGTCCGGTGGGCGGGTTCTTCATTCCCTTGGACGACGTGTTCTTCTTCGACGTCTCGGGATACGCCGGGTTGTTCGGTGACGAGAAGTACGGTGGGTTCGGCGGGCTGGGTGTGTGGGCGGACCTGTGAGGAGCCACCGGTAGGGCGCGGTCGGGATTAGTCCTCGAGCGTGGACACGTCGCCTTCGGGCAGGCCCAGCGCTCGCGCCTTGAGCAGGCGGCGCATGATCTTGCCCGAGCGGGTCTTGGGCAAGGTCTCGACGAAGTCGATCTTCTCGGGCTTGGCGATGGGTCCGGTCTCGCGTCCCACGTGCTTGCCGAGCTCGTCAGCGAGCTCCGGGGAAGCGGTGTAACCGGCACGTAGAATCACGAACGCGTGGATGGCATTGCCGCGCACCTCATGCGGCAAGCCGATCACCGCAGCCTCGGACACCGACGGATGACTCACGAGGGCCGACTCGATCTCGGCGGTGCCCAGCCGGTAGCCCGACACCTTGATGACATCGTCCATGCGGCCGATGATCCAGAAGTAGCCGTCCTTGTCGACCTTGGCAGCGTCGCCCGTGAAGTACTTGCCCTCGAACGTGGACCAGTACTGCTCGACGTAGCGATCGGGGTTCTTGTAGATGCCGCGCAGCATCGCCGGCCATGGCCCCTCGATGACGAGCTTACCCTCTTCTCCCGCGGCCGCTTCGGTTCCGTCGTCGCGCAGCACCTTGGCTTGGATCCCCGGGAAGGGTTTGGTGGCCGAGCCGGGTTTGAGCGCGAGTGACGGAACGGGACAGATCATGAACGAACCGGTTTCGGTCTGCCACCAGGTATCGATGATGGGGCATCGCTCGCCGCCGATGACGCGGTGGTACCAGCGCCAGGCTTCGGGGTTGATGGGCTCGCCGACCGAGCCAAGCATTCGAAGCGAAGATAGATCGTGTCGGTTGGGCCAGGCCTCGCCGAAGCGCATCAAGCCGCGGATCGCCGTGGGCGCGGCGTACAGGATCGTGATGCCTTCCTTTTCGATGATCCTCCACCATCGATCCGGATAGGGATAGGTCGGTGCCCCTTCGTAGATCATCGAGGTGACACCGAGGATGAGCGGGCCGTACACGATGTAGCTGTGTCCCGTGATCCAACCCGGGTCCGCCGCGCACCAGAAGCGGTCCTCGGGCTTGACGTCGAACGCGTAACTCAACGTTGTTGCGACGCCGACCTGGTAGCCGCCGTGGGTGTGCACGATGGCCTTGGGGGTGCCCGTGGTTCCCGAGGTGTAGAGCATGAACAACGGGTCCTCAGCGTCCATCACCTCAGTGGCGCACCGGTTGCCGTTCGGGGACTTGGCGATCGGAAGCGCCATCAGGT
>Ga0180009_10003649_pt1 | contig 17404 bp, 12 predicted proteins | sample OS_PC_MetaG_FD_123537 | JGI IMG/M metagenome (GOLD analysis project Ga0180009, IMG submission 123537) | Groundwater microbial communities from the Aspo Hard Rock Laboratory (HRL) deep subsurface site, Sweden - OS_PC_MetaG | ecosystem: Environmental > Aquatic > Deep subsurface > Groundwater... | reverse complement strand
TACCCGGCTCCCGTCCCCCTCAAAACGACTTTACGAAAAATTATTTCACACTCCCCCGGGAACCACCACCAACACTCAATAAAAATTTTCACCCATTATTGCTGCCATCCAACAAGCCCGGCAGAACACCGCTTGATCGTGGCGAGAAAAAGGACGTTTCCGGAACCACGTCGCTTTTACCTGTAGCCACCGATTTCAGGCGTTGGAGCATTCACTTGCTGGTTCCCCAAAGACCGACGCGAGTCAGTCCCGGCCCACCAGACGGGCCAGGAAAACCTGCTGTTCGCGGGTGTCGGCCGGGGGAGTCCGGAACCGGCCTTCGGGCTTGGCCGCCAGACGCAGGGCTTCGGCCGGGCAGCTCATGACACACAGCCCGCAGCCGATACACCGCTTCAGATCGATCCGGGCCCGGTCCTGGTCGTCCAGGGCAATGGCCGCCATCTGGCAGCGGTCGATGCAGGTTTCGCATCCGGTGCACAGGTCGGGGTCGGCTTCGGCAAAGTAGTTGGAAAAGACCAGCGAGGCCGGTTCGGGATGGCGGTTCAGGGAACGCAGCACGCCGCAGCAGTCTCCGCAGCAGTTGCATATTCCGCCCGGATTCGCGGCCGTGGCCGGCTGGGTGACCAGTCCGGCCTCCTGGGCCTCCTTCATGATCCGGACCGCCTCCTCGGCCTCGATCCGGCGGCCCATGCCCTGGTCCAGGTAGAACTGGCCCATGGCGCCGAACATGAAACAGACTTCGAGGGGTTTGCCGCATCCCTGGTCGATCAGGGCCTGCTGCTTGCGGCAGAGGCATTCGCCCACCACGATTTTTTCCGTGTTCCGGAGTATCCGGCAGACGTCCTCGTACGCGGCGATATGGGGCGTGGCATCCACGATGCGCTGTACGGGCACGGTGCGCACGAACCCGGCCGCGCCCCGGACCACGGCCTCGCCAAAGGCCTCCAGCATGTAGGCTTCGATCAGGGCGGCCATGTCCCGGTCCATCCGTCGGAGCTGGAACTCGTAGATGCCGTGCATGAAGGGGACGGCCCCGTACCGGGCCCGGTCCCCTTTTTTCATGCGGAACAGGAGGCCCCGCCCGGTCATGTCCTCGAGGCGGACCGCGATTTCGTCCGGGCCGTCTCCCGTCCGTCCGGCGATCTCCTCAGCGGTCTCGAGACTCCGGGACATGGCCAGAAACAGGACCGCGTCCGCCTCGGTGAACAGCATTTTCAGCAGGTCGATTTCGACGCCGGACGCCGCGGCCGGAAAGCCGAAGGAGAATCCATCGAGTCGAACCTGTAAATCCCGGTATATGTCTTCGGACATCGCCGTCTCCCTGGGGGCTGCTTCAGGTATTATCAAATCGGAAGACCGCGGCCGCGGCATCGCCTTTGATCATGCGCAAGGCGTCGGCCGAAAGCCCGGCTTCCTCCATCTCCCTGAAGTACCGGCCCGGTTTGATCAGGGGATAGTCGCTGCCGAAGAGCACCTTGTCCGGACCCAGAATTCGGAAGGCCAGGTCGTAAACCTGGGGTCGGTAGAGAAAAGGCGAGGCGGCCGTGTCGAAATAGACGCCGGCCAAAGCTTCCGGGACCTGCTTTTTCAGGGTCTGAAAGAAAAAGAGCCCGCCGCCCCAGTGGGCCAGGACCAGCCGGGTCCGGGGCAAGGCCCGGACCAGAGCGTAGATTTCCCGGATGGTCAAAGGCGCCTTGCCCGGGTAGTCGTGGCCGATGGGTTCGTTGACGTGGACGACCAGGGGCAGGTCGCGTTCTCGGCAGAGGCCGCCCAGGGCGGCCAGGCGGGCCAAGGCCGGGTCGTCGAAACCGGCCGTGTACACGGCCAGTTCGCCCAGCCCCCGCAACCCGGCGTCCAGGGCCCGCTCCGCCTCCCGTTCGGCCCAGGGCTTTAGCGGGTCGAAGCAGGCCAACCCCGTGATTCGGCCGGCGTAGCGGGTCTGGGCCTCGAGTACGTAGTCGTTGTGCATCCGGGCCGTGTCCTCGGAGGACCAGGGGAAGCCGAAAGTCACGGCCCGGTCCACGCCTTCCTCGTCCATGGCCCGGATCAGCCCCTCCGCGTCGACGGTTCGGGCGTTGGGCGTCCCGTACATGGCCGAATAGACCGGTTCGGCCGGCGTGGCGTACCGGGCCGGGTCCTGGCGGACCCGGGGGGGAAAGAGATGGGTATGGGCGTCGAGGATCACGGCCGGCGCATGTCCCGGTAGGCCGGCATCTCGGGCACGACCTCGGATTGGCGGGGCACGGTCACCGCGGCCTTGGCCCCTTCGGCAATGGCCCGGCCCAGAACCTCGGCGGCCAGGACCCCGACCACGGTCTCGTCCACTTCCGGGCCTTGGCCGGTGGACAGGGCGAAAACGTAGTCGCCGTCCCACATGGTATGGGCCGGACGAATGGCCCTCGAGATTCCGGCCGCGGCCATCTTGGCCACCCGGCTGGTCTGGACCTTGTTCAACTTCGCGTCCGTGGCCACCAGGCCCAGGACGGTGTTGGTCCCGGCCAGGAGCGAAAAAAAGCTCTCCCCGGCCTGGATGACCGACACGGCGCCCGCATAACCCTTGCCGTCCAGGGTCCGGACCCCGGCCAGGACCTCGCCGGTGTCCGGATCGACCACGTCGCCCAGGGGGTTGGGCACGGCCAGGGCCGCGACCTTGACCCCGCAGGCCTCGATGCCCGCCGAACCCAGGCCGCTCTTCATGGCCCGATCGATCCCGGCCAGCTTGCCGGCCGTGATTCCGGTCCCGGCGCCGATGCAGCCCATCCGGACCGGGTCGGTCGAAGCGTTCATGGCGGCCTGGTAGCCCATGGCCTCGTCCGGCTTGCCCAGGCTCCGGTTGTAAAACAGGTCGTAAACCACGGCGCCCGGCACCAGGGGCACGCGGGCCCAAATGGTCTCGAGTCCGTATCCCCGCTCGGTCAGCCAGCGGACCACGCCCGTGGCCGCGGCCAGACCGTAGGCGCTGCCGCCGGTCAGCAGCAGGCCGTGAATCTCTTCGGTCCGGGTGTGGGGCTGGAGCAGGTCCGTCTCCCGGGTCCCGGGGGCGAATCCCACCACCTCGCCGCCGGGCACGGCCCCTTCGGGGCAGAGAATCACCGTGCAGCCGGTCCGGTGCTCCTCGTCCGTGGCGTGTCCGACCAGCAGGCCCGGTATGTCGGTCAGGGTCATCATAAATATCTCGCTTTTATCTCGTCGTCTCGGTTTCAGGTTCGTCGTCCGGACGGGGGTGGACCGGCTTGAGCAGTCCGCCGGGCGCGGCCAGAACCGCTTCCGGATTCATCTCGATTTCCAGATCGATGGCCTGGCCATCCACTTCGGCCCGCACGTCCTCGAGGGAAAAGGCGCTTTGCCCATTCCAGGCCGTCAGCCGCCGGGCCGCCTCGGCCGCGAGTCGGAAAACGTACGTCTTGTCCACGGGCAGGACAAAGGGGCTGGCGACCGACTGAAAGCGGGCCGTCGCCTCGAATTCGAAGTCCCGGACCCGGCCCGTCTCCCCGGCCATGCCGGCCGAACGGATGACGGCCTGGATCGGCTCGCGCAGCAGCACGGCCGCGGTTTCCTGAAGACCGAAATCGGCCGGGTCGAACATCGGTTCGAAGCGCAGGCCCAGGCGCAACGTTCCGCCCGGGGACAGGGCCAACGAGCCGGGGACCAGCTCGAAGCCATGAGTCCGACCCGTTTCGACCAGGTCCAGAATGAGGTTCCGGAGGCTTTCCGGGACTTCGGACCCGGACGAGGCGTTTTCCGCCTCGGACAGGTATTCCCGATAGGCGATCAGGCGCAGATCGAGGGTCAGGGGCTTCGGGTCGGGGACGCGGTCCAGGGCCTGGAAAAGCGGGTCGGACATGCCGGCGAATTCCTGCTCGTCCTGGACTTCACCCCGGCCCGGCACGTATCCGCTTTTGAAAATCCGGTACTGAAAGGCGGTCTGGTAGGAGAGAAAACGGTCCTCGATCGCCAGGTCGTCCATGGGGTTCTGGATGACCGGCTGAATCCGCAGGCGTATCCGGCCCCGCGCGTCGGAAACCAGGTCCGGATTTCCGACCAGGCGGCCCCGGATGAGCATCACGTCCACCTCGGCCCCGGCCAGGGGGCGGCCCCGAAGGTCCACCACCTTGATCTCGATCGACCGGTCGTATTCGGCCGGCGGAGCGGCCGGACCGTAAGCCCCGGCGACCGCCGGTCCGGCGGCCAGCCCCAGCAGAACGAGCAGAATCCAAAGGCCGGGGCCAAGGCGGGACACGATCACGTTCCGTCGTTTTGCGGCGGGGCGGATTCGGCGTCCGCCGACTCGCTCTTGCGAATGAATTCCAGGTCGGTCGATCCGGGCAGGACCCGGGCATCGCTCTCCAGGTGAATCGAAACCTGGTACCGGGACTCCAGGCTCAGAAGTTCGTGGCGTTTCTGGTTGAGCAGGTAGTTGGCCACGACCGGATGCAGACGCCCCGTCACTTTATCCACCTGGCCCTTGGAAATTTTCTGCTTCATCAGGCGCAACGCGGCCAGGGCCGTCGTTTCGGCCGAGCGAATCACGCCCCGGCCGCCGCAGACCTCGCAGACGTGGAAACTGCCGAACTCGATCGGCGGACGGAGCCGCTGGCGGGACATCTCGAGCAGGCCGAACTTCGAGATGCGGCCCGTGTCGATCTTGGCCTTGTCCTTTTTGGCCTCGGCCTTGAGCTTCTTTTCCACTTCCCGCTGGTGCTTGGTGTCGCGCATGTCGATGAAGTCGATGACGATCAGGCCGCCCAGGTCCCGCAGCCGCAACTGGCGGGCCACTTCCTCGGCCGCTTCGAGATTGGTCTTGTAGGCCGTGTCCTCGAGGCGGGCCTCCCGGGTCGAGCGGCCCGAGTTGACGTCTATCGAGACCAGGGCCTCGGTGGGATTGATGACGATGGCGCCCCCGGACTTGAGACGCACCTCGTTGCTGAAAATGGTCTCGGTCTGTTCCTCGATCTGGTACTTGGAAAAGATCGGCCGCTTGTCCTTGTTCAGCTTGACCATGTTCTGCAGCCGAGGCGCGATGACCTTGACGTACTCCAGGGCCCGTTCGTAGACATCCGGATCGTCGACCAGGATTTCCTTGATCTCGGGCGTAAAATGGTCCCGGATGGTGCGGATGGCCAGGTCCTGTTCCTTGTGCACCAGGCAGGGCGCCGGCAGGTCGGCAACCTGCTTGCGGATTTCCTCCCACAACCGGACCTGGTGGCTGAAGTCCCGGGTGATGTCCTTTTTGGTCCGGCCGGCGGCCGAGGTCCGCAGAATCACGCCGCAGGCCTCGGGCACGGGCAGGTCCCGGGCCAGTTCCTTGAGGCGCTTGCGTTCGTCCTCGTCCACGATCTTGCGGGAGACGCCCAGGTTTTCTCCGCCCGGCATGAGGACCACGAACTGGCCGGCCAGGGAGATGTAGGTCGTCAGGGCGGCTCCCTTGATCTCGGTGGCGTCCTTGGTCACCTGGACCAGGAGTTCCTGCCCCTTGCCCAAAACCTTGCGCAGGTCGATGGGGCCGCGCTCCGGGGGATCGACCAGAAAGTATTCCGGATGCACGTCGTTGATCTGCATGAAGCCGTTGCGCTCGGCCCCGAAGTTGACGAAAACCGCCTGGAGGCTGGGTTCGACGTTCTGGATCATCGCCTTGTAGATGTTGTGAACCTTGGAGCCCTTCAGGGCGCTCTCGATATAGAACTCCTCCAGGTAGCCGTCTTCGACGATGGCGATACGACACTCTTCCGGGTCGCTCGCATTGATGATCATCTTTTTCACGGAATAATCTTGCCTCTCTTATTTGTGCTCCCGCCGGTCCTTCCGATATTGCTGGACTTGATACATGAAAGCTTCCAGACGGGTCAGCGTGTTGGTCTGCTCCTGCCCGTCAAAGGCCATGTTCAAAAAGGGAATGCCGTCATTGTCTTCCCGGAACCGCTTCATGATGGCGGTGACCACGGTCCCGGGCATACAGGTGAAGGGCATGATGTTGACCAGGCCCGAAGCCCCTTTTTCGATGAAGTCCTTGCACTTGCCCAACGACAGGATGGCCTCGCCCTCGAAGGTGGGGTCGAGATAGGGCTGCGCGTAATCAAAGGTCTCCTTGATCGGGGGCTCGTGGAAGTTTCGCAGGAAGCCCTTGTAGGTCGCTTCCAGTTCGTGCAGGTCCTTGAGCTGGAAATGATGGGTGATCTTGAGGCCGGCCATGTCCTTCCAGCGTCCCCTCAGCCGGCTTTCCATAAAAGTGGTTTCGTTGCTGTAAAGCAGCCATTCGGAAATGGGCGGCAGCCAGGCCTCGCCTCCGAACTTCTCGATCTCCCGGATCGAGTTCTCGTTCGAGTAGTCGTTCGAGCGGACGTATATCTCGCCGACCACGCCGATGACCGGGCGCGAACCCGGGGCTTCGACCTCGATGGCCTCCTGCCGGGCCCGGCAGCGCTTCAGGCAGGCGACCAGGTCGCCGCGCCCGGCAATGGTCCGGCAGAGGTCGTCCAGGCATTCCTCGTAGACCCGGTCGGCCTCGCCCGGATTGACCTCGTAGGGCCGGGTCTGAAACAGGCCCTTCTGGACCACGTCCACGGCCACCAGACCCCGCCAGGCGACGCGCACCAGGTCGCCGCCGACCATGTCCAGTTCCTTGTACATCTCCTCGGTCTGGTCCACTGAATAGATCGGCACGTTGGGAAAGCCCATTTCGTCCAGGACCAGGCGCTGGAAGCGGTGGTACTGGCCGAAACGGCAGGGGCCGTAGGCCGAGGGCATGAAAAAGGCGGTCTTGTCCGGATCGAAATCAGGCCGCCGGACGATCTTGGCCATGTCGCCCGTGGTCAGGATGCAGGGGTAGCATTCCTTGCCCGAGGTGAGCTGCCGCCCCAGGCGCAGGGTTTCGTCGTCCGAACGGGGCATCATTTCAGCCTCGACGCCGCAGGCCCGGAAGGCCGCGGCCACGGCCATGCCCTGGTCGGTCATGGACGGTATCCAGACCTTGCGGCGGTTGTCCATGACCATCCGGCCCCGGAAGGTCAGCAGACTCTGGCTCTTATCGGACACCGAGACGTTGCGCAGGCTGTCCAGAAAGGCCTCGAGCCGCGTGACCGCGCCCACGTCCGAGGAATGTTCGTCGATCTCGATCTCGAGGTAGGGCTTGCCCCGCATGATGTCCCGAAAGAAATGCAGGATGAAGGAGTCCGGACCGCAGCCGAAGTTGGTGATGAAGACCGCGTACAAGCGGGGGTCCTTCCGGACGAACTCCCCGGCGGACAGAAGCTTCTGTCCGTATCGCCAGTAGTGGTACTTGGCCTCTTCGTGCAGTTCCGGATTGTCCAGGGGCAGGAAGTCCATGGGGATGCCCACCACGTCCAGGTCCCGCAGCTTGGCGGACAGGTTGAGATTGAGGCCGGGATCGAAACCGTTGTACGGCCGCGAGACCACGACCATGCCCAGCCGGTCCGGCCCCAGGCCGGCCAGGACCTCCCGGCCCCGTTCCAGCAGGCGGTTGTAGAAGTTCTCCTGGGCCTTGAGGGCCAGCTTGACCGCCTTCTTGATCTGGCCGGAGGGCACGTCCAGGGGCCCGGCGATGTCGGCCATGTTCTTGGTCAGCACCTTCTCCCCGAACCCGAAATAGACGGGACCCTGAATCAGTTCGACGCCCAGTTCCTTGAAGTCGATGGCCGAGTGGACCGTGTAGGCCAGACTCTGGGCGTAGGGGCAGACCTTGGTGTGCTGGAGCTCGGGGTCCTTGCTGGCCATGTTGATCACGGCGGGCAGGAAGATGCGCCGGACCCCCTGGTCCACCAGGTCCAGAATATGGCCGTGGGCGACCTTGGTCGGGAAGCAGGGCTCGCTGATGACCACTTCGCAGCCCCGATGGATCATCTTCTTGTTGGATTTTTCCGAAATGATCGTTTCGAAGCCCAGGGCCGTCCAGAAGGTCTTGAAAAAGGGCATCAGCTCATGGAAGAACAGGGCCCGCGGCAGGCCGATGACCCCGCGGTCCTTGCCGTCCAGGGGCTTGGCTTCGGGCGGGTTGAGAAGCATCTCGGTCCGTTCGGCGAACAGGTCCGGGATGCCGCTTTCGGCGGTATTCTTTTTCTGAACGTCGTACTTGTCGCAACGAGAGCCGTAAAAGAGGGGCTTTTCGTTTTCCACCGATACCTTGCGGATTTCGCAGGTATTGGCGCAGCCGTTGCACTCGAAGGAGGTGATGGTGTACTGCCGTTCGGACAGGTCGAAGCCCTTGAACCCGCTCTCCTGCCAGGTCCTTTCCTGCTTGGCCAGCAGGGCCACGCCGATGGCCCCGGTCACGTCGGCGTGATCGGGCACCGTGATCTTCTTGCCGGTGACCTTTTCAAAGGCGGCCACGATGCCCCGGTTGAAGGCCGTGGCCCCCTGGTAGAAGATGTGGTCGCCGATGCGCCGGTCCTCGACCACCTTGTTGATGTAGTTGATGACGATCGAGTAGCTCAGCCCGGCCACCAGGTCCGGCAGGTCCACGCCCTGCTGCTGGTAGTGGACCAGGTCGGACTCCATGAAGACCGTGCAGCGCTCGCCGAGTTGAACCGGATTCTCCGAGGACAGGGCGATCTTGCCGAACTCGTCCTTGATCTGGATGTTCAGCTTTTCGGCCTGCTCTTCGAGGAAGGAGCCGGTGCCGGCCGCGCAGACCTTGTTCATCATGAAATCGACGATGGCCCCGTTATCCAGGCTGATGAACTTGGAGTCCTGGCCGCCGATTTCGAAGATGGTGTCCACCCGGGGGTCGATGGCGGCCGAGGCCGTGGCCTGGGCGGTGATCTCGTTGCGGACCACGTCCGCGCCGATGAAGTCGCCGGTCAGGTACCGTCCCGAGCCCGTGGTCCCGGCCCCGACGACGCGGACCTTGTCACCGACCCGGCCGCCTACGGCCCGAAGCCCGGCCTTGATGGCTTCCAGGGGCCGGCCGGCGGTCATGAGATATTCCCGGTCGATCACGTTCATGTCCGCGTCGATCAGAACCACGTTGGTGCTGATCGAGCCGACGTCGATGCCCAGATAGACGTCGGCCTTCTCGCCCGGGGCCAGGTCGTCCAGGCTGCGGTACGCGGTCGAGGGGCGGGTCTCCGGGTCGGTCAGGGGGGCCAGGCGATGGGTCTCGGGTATTTCGTGTCGGAGATAGTGTTCGAGCCGGTCCAGACCCTGGTATTCCATAAGCCGGGCCTGGCCGGTTTCGAGCTGGTCCATCGTGGTCAGGGCCGCGCCGACGGCGCCCATGGACAGAAAATGTTCGGGGATGATCAGGTCGCCATCCTCCATGGCCATGACCTCGACGATGGCCTTGCGCACGCCCAGGTTGGCCGCCACGCCGCCCTGGAAGCTGACCGGAGCCACGATCTTCTTGCCCTTGGCGATGTTGCTTTTCAGGTTGCGGACCATGGCGTAGCAGAGCCCGGCGATGATTTCGAAATCCGGCGTGGCGCCCTGCTGAAGGTGGATCATGTCGGACTTGGCAAAGACGCTGCATCGCCCGGCCAGGCGGGGCGGGACCTCGGAACGGAGGGCTTCGGAGCCGAACTGTTCGATGGTGTAGCCCAGTCGGTGGGCCTGCTGGTCCAGAAAGGAACCCGTGCCGGCGGCGCACATGGTATTCATGGCGAAGTCGGCGATGGCCAGGTGGCCTTGGCCCTCCCGGGTGGTCAGGATCAGCTTGGAATCCTCGCCGCCCATGTCGACGATGGTTCGGGCCTGGGGCACGAATTCGCTGGTGGCCCGGGTCTGGGCGATGATTTCATTGACGAACGCCCCGCCCAGGAGTTCGGACATGAGCTTTCCGCCGCTTCCGGTCACCGACACCGAGGCGATGCGGGCGACGTCGAACCGCTCGGCCAACGCCCCCAGGACCCGCAAGGCGGTTTCGTAAGGTTGCCCGTGGGTCCGGGAATAGTCCTCGAACAACACGACGTGATCGTCGCCGATCAGGACGGTGTTCAAACTGATCGAACCCACGTCCAACCCGAGATGATATCTGACAGTCATAACGCCGATAGGCCTCCTGAAAATGCTATGAAAATCCGTTCCGGCGGGCCGTTATCCGACCTGCCGGAAAAAACAGTTCCGGTCGTGTTTCTCAGTCCGCACCCGTCCGCTCTTTTCGAGCACGGACAACTCGTAACTGGCCCGTTCGGCCGTCAGGCCGAGGGCCGCTGCCACGTCGTCCCGGGTGCAGGGACGGCGGGCCAGCATGGCCAGCACCCGGGGACCCAGGCCGTCGATCTCTCCGGACGGACCGCCCCCGCTGAAACCGGCCACCACTTCCGCCCGGGGGCCGAAGAACGAGGCCGCCCGGTCGAGCGCTTCGCGGGAAAGCGGCCCGGCCGCCCGATAGGCCGGCGGCCGGTAGACGGTGTTGAGCTGGACCCGGTCCGGCCGGATGCGGCCGACCGCGTCCTTGAGGGCCGCGAGCTCCTCCTCCCCGTCGTTGAACCCGGCGACCAACAGAATCTCGAGCCACAGGTCGCCCCGGAAGGCCCGGCTGAAACGAACGAGCCCCTCGATGAGTTCCTCGATCTCCAGGTCCGGATGCGGGCGGTTGAGGCGGCCGAATGTCTCGGGCCGGGCCGTATCCAGGGAAGGGAGAACCAGGTCGGCCTCCAGCAGGGCCTCGCGAACCTCCGGCCGGTTAAGCAGCGTGCCGTTGGTCAGCACCGCCGTCGGAACGTCGGTCAGGGATCGGACCCCCGCGATGATCCGGCCGATTTCCTCGTTCAATGTCGGTTCGCCCGATCCGGCCAAGGTCACATAGTCCAGGCGATGTTCCCAGTCGGGCAATACGGCGGCCAGTTCGCTCAGGACGATCTCCGTCGTCCCGGGCCGGAATCGCTCGACGGTCTGGCGGGTCGTTCGTCCCACTTCGCAGTACAGGCAGTCCAGGGTGCAGGTCTTGGCTGGCACCAGGTCCAGGCCCAGGGAAACACCTAACCGCCGGGACGGGACCGGTCCGAAAACATGTTGATAGATTCCGGCGGCCCCTTTTTCCAAGGATTTATATGCCAATATACCGCTTCAACGGCCTTCCGCCCGGCCGATTCATTTCGCGGCCGCGGACGGCCGCGTCCCCAAACCCCACTCGCTCCACCCGGACCGGACCTCGAAGCAAATCCTTAGCGGCGCCAAGTGGAAAAATTAATTGTAACTCATATTATATATACACGGATGTGTCAATAAAACAAAGAAATACAACCGGCTCCCGCCAAAGGGTCCGGCCGGGGCACGGAATCACATCTTGACAGGGGACCTGTTTCAATGTTAGTAGAATTCTTGAGAAAAACTTGAAAGGCCCGCCTCGGTCAGGCGGGTTCACGGTGCCTGTTTATGAAGTTGAACCGCCCTTGGTGGCTGATCCTGTCGGCGTCCGTCATCCTGCTCGTCTGCATGGGCGGATTGTCCGCCGGGGCCGATACGGCGAAAAAAGTTCTGGTCCTGCCCTTCAAGATGAATGCGGCCCAGGACATGACTTTTCTTCAGCAGGGTATTATAGACATGCTCTCTTCCCGGCTGGCCTGGGACGACAAGGTCGTGGTTCTGCCGAAATCCCAGTCCCGTGAGGCCTTCGACAAGGTCGGGGGCCGGGTCGACCAGACCGCGGCCAGGTCCGTGGGCGGCGAGTCCGGCGCGGACTATGTGCTTTTCGGCTCGGTTACGGTGCTGGGGAAAAACGTCAGTCTGGACGCTTCCATGCTGGACCTGCGCTCCGGCGCCGCGCCCATGACCATCTTCACCCAGACCGAAGGCATGGACGCCGTCATCCCCAAGGTCAACGAGTTCGCGGACGAAATCAACTCCAAGCTCTTCGGCCGGGCGGTCCAGCGGGGCGCCGCGGCCGCCGAGGCCCAGTCCAAAGCCCAACCCGAGCCCAAGGGACCGATCCCGGCCTACCGCCGGCATCCCGACTACCTCCTGACGGGCAAGGAAGGTCAGGTCCGGCCCTCGCCGCTCAACCCCTACCTGATTTCCAGCGGGGACACTGACGCCGAAGGTGTTTTCTGGCGCAGCCCCTCCATGGCCAACGCCCTGATCGGCCTGGACCTGGGCGACCTGGACGGCGACAAGCAGAATGAGATCATCTACGCCGACCGCCAGGCCGTCTTTGTGGGGCGTCTCGTCGAGGGCCAGTTCCGGCAGATCGCCAAGTTCGAGGGTCTGACCTCCGATCGCTTCATCACCCTGGACGTGGCCGACATCGATGGAAACGGCCAGGCGGAAATCTTCGTCAGCAACCAGCGGCAGACCCTGGCCCGCTCCCTGGTCCTGGAACTCAACGGCGGCAAACTCGTCCCCCGCATCAAGGACGTGGACTGGTATTTCCGGGTCCAGACGGTCGGGAACCGGACCCGGCTTTTAGGTCAGCAGGGCGGCATGACCAACCGGTTCTACGGGGGCGTTTACGAAATGCGCTACGAAAAGGGCGGGTACGTGCCCGGCCAGCAGCTCGGACTGCCCGCCGGCGTCAACCTGTACAACTTCGCCGCAGCCTCCCTGGGCAAGACCCCGGACAAGGAATACCTGGCCGTCATCGACGACAAGAGCCAGCTGACCATCATGTCCCGAGGGGGGCAGGAGTTGTGGACCGGAACGGAACCCTTCGCCGCGACCATGAACTACCTCGAAGAACCGGTCGACCAGATCAATCCCACCGTGACCGACACGAATTCGCCCCGGAACCCGCGCTTCTACGTCCCGGCCCGTATCCTGATCGTGGACCTCAACGAGGACGGACGCAACGAGATCGTGCTGGCCAAGAACGAATTGGCCGGCGTGACCAGCATCCTCGAGCGGCTGCGCAGCTTCGTCAAGGGCTCGGTCTATTCCCTGTCCTTCGACGACCTGTCCATCCGGGAGAACTGGCATTCGCGCAAACTGGCCGAGTTCGTGGCCGACTACCAGATCAAGGACTACAACAACGACGGCAAAAAGGACCTGGTCCTGGCCGTGAACATGAAATACGGGGAAGGCATCCTGAATTCCCGCAGCACCATCATCGCCTATGAACTGGCCCCGCCGGAAGATATCCGGAAAAAGGAACAGGAGACGAAAACGGAACGCTGAGGAATTGATTTTTGTTGACACCTGGACCTGAAATTATTAAATAGCCCTTCAGGGCGGTGTAGCTCAGTCGGTCAGAGCATGCGGCTCATATCCGCAGTGTCCGGGGTTCAAATCCCTGCACCGCCACCAACCAGTTCACTATTCGAAACCCCTCGGCCCGAGGGGTTTCGTTTTTCATCCGGTTGAAAAGACCCGCCGGATGAGATAGCATGGCTTTGAAGCGAATATTTTTGGAGGAGGAGCAGGGGCCGGTGAGTCGATTTCTTGTCGTCCTGTGGTCAATCGCCCTGGCCGTTTGTCTGGGCGGCTGCGTGCCGACCCGGAGTCCGGGCTGGAGCCCGTCTTCCCAATACGGCGACCCGTCCCTGATCGGACTGGTCCTGGCCGAAAAAGTCAGCCTCCATGTCCAGCCCCGGGCCTCGGTCGGGCTGGTCCTGACCCCGTCGGCCGAAGCCCGGTACCAGGCCCTGATCCAACCCGGGGACGTCCGGGTGACCTTCCGCCGCCAGGGTCGCGGGGATGTGTACCTGGCCTGGGCCCCGGCCGGGGAGGTCGAGGCCGGCGAGGTCACCGTCCTGCTGCTGGGCCATGAGGCGGACGCTCCGGGAACGGACCTGAACATCGTCTGGCCCGAAAGCCGGGCGCCCCGGCTTACCGGCCGGGTGGAGCCCGGCCGGGTGACCTACCTGGGCCGGGTCCGGCGGGACGTGTATTACCGGCCCGCTTCAAAGACGGACCAGGCGGCTGCCGCCTGGGACATGGCCGTCGAGTCCGAGCCCGACCCGGGGGGCCGGGCCATCGAGGGCCTCTGTCTTGATTATCCCTGGCTTCGGGACAGCCTGCTCAATCCGCCGAGCCGGCCGGGCTCCTGAATCCAGGCCGGCCTTCCGGCCGGCGCGTGAAGCTTGACCACCACGAAAATAATCCATTGATGGAGTCGCCCGATGAAAAAGGCCGAAATCAAGAAACTGGAAAAAGCGCTCAAACACCAACCCCGCCTGGTCTGGGACGCGCTCAAGCCGGACCAGCGACCGGAACTCGATGAACGGGCCCGGGACTACAAGGCCTTTCTCGACGCGGCCAAGACCGAACGCGAGGCCGTCCGCGAAATTACGGCCCGGGCGGAAAAGGCCGGTTTCAAGCCCCTCGATTCCGACGGGCGATCCGGGCGCCGCGTTTATGCCGCCTTCATGGACAAGGTCATGGTCCTGGCGGTCACCGGCCGACGGCCATCATCCGAAGGGCTGCGCCTGATCGTTTCCCATATCGACGCCCCGCGCCTCGACCTCAAGCCCCGGCCCCTGTACGAGGACGTCAACCTGGCCTTTCTCAAGACCCACTACTACGGCGGAATCAAGAAATATCAGTGGATGTCCCGCCCCCTGGCCCTTCACGGCCGCGTGGTCAAGGCCGACGGCCGGATGGTGGACGTGGTCGTGGGCGAAGACCGGGACGACCCGGTCCTGACAATTTCCGACCTCCTGCCCCACTTGGCCGGCAAAGTCCAAGGGGACAAAAAGGTCTCCGAGGCCTTTCCCGGCGAAAAGCTCAACCTGGTCGTCGGCTCCCTGCCCCTGGGAGACGAGGAGGTCAAGGAACGCTTCAAACTGGCCATCCTGGACCTGATGCACCGCCGCTGGGGCCTGATCGAAGAGGACCTGATCAGCGCCGAATTCGAAGTGGTCCCGGCCGGACCGGCCCGGGACGTCGGGCTGGACGGGGCCCTGATCGGGGCCTACGGCCAGGACGACCGCATGTGCGCCTATACCAGCCTGGCCGCCATCCTGGCCCTCAAGGACCCGGAATACACCTGCGTCGCGCTTTACGTGGACAAGGAGGAAACCGGAAGCGACGGCGCGACCGGGGCCCGGTCCCGCTATCTGGAAAGCTTCCTGGCCGACCTCATGGCCGCCCGAGGCGAAACGCCGTCTTCGGCCGCCCTCCGCCAGACCCTCATCGAAACCCGGGCCATTTCCGCGGACGTCAACGGCGCCCTGGACCCCGACTACCAGGAGGTCCATGAAAAATACAACGCCGCCCGGCTCGGCTACGGACCCTGCGTGAGCAAATACACCGGCAGTCGAGGCAAATACGGAGCCTCGGACGCCTCGGCCGAATACATGGGCTGGCTGCGGGGCGTCTTCAACCGGAACGATATCGTCTGGCAGTCCGGCCTGATGGGCAAGGTGGACGAAGGCGGCGGCGGCACGGTGGCCATGTTCCTGGCCCAGTACGGCATGCAGATCGTGGATTGCGGACCGTCGGTGCTCAACGTGCATTCCCCCTTTGAAATATCCAGCAAGGCCGACCTGTACATGACCGTCCGGGCCTACCAGGCCTTCTACCGGGCCTGATCCGCCCCGAGGGGCGGTCCGTCGAGGTGACGGGAATGGATGCGCTTCTGCCCTTCAAGTCCCTGGAGGCCTTCGAACAGTGGGTCCTGGCCGACGTGCTGACCACCGGGACCCTGATTCAGGCCCTGCTCCTGGTCTTCGTCCTGATCCTGGCCCTGGCCGTGGGCCGGCCCATCGGCCGTCGACTCCGTTCCGGCCTCAAAGACCGCCTCGCAACCCGGACCCTGATCGCCGCCTTTCTCGAAGCCCTCATTCAGCAGCTTCCCCTGGTCCTGGCCGTCCTGCTTCTGCCGGCCGGCATCCTGGCCGCCCAGCGCCTGGTCCAGGCCGCCTTCATTCTGAAACTGGCCCAGAATCTGCTCCTGGCCTGGGTGGTCATCAAGCTGGCCACGTCCATCATCCGCGACCGCCTCTGGGCCAAGCTCATCGCCTTGTCCGCCTGGACCCTGGCCGCCCTGGATGTCCTGGACCTCAACGCGCCGGCCGCCCGGCTCCTCGATGGCCTCGGCTTCAACATCGGCCGGATTCATCTGACCGTTCTGTCCATGATGAAGGCCGTGGTCATCCTCCTGGTCCTGCTCCGCGTCTCGGGCTGGCTGGTGGACTACCTGGAAAAACGCATCGAGGCCGTCGGGGACCTGAGCCCGTCCACACACGTCCTCCTGGCCAAGATCATCAAAATCTCGGTCTTCACCGCGGTCGTCATGATCGTGCTGGACAGCGTGGGCATCGACTTCACGGCTCTGGCCGTCTTCAGCGGGGCCGTGGGCGTGGGCGTGGGCTTCGGACTGCAGAAGGTAGTCGCCAACTTCGTCGCCGGCATCATCCTCCTGGTCGACAAGTCCATCAAGCCCGGGGACGTCATCCAGCTGGGCGAAGTCTACGGCTGGATCACCAGCCTCCGGGGACGATACGTCTCCGTCATCACCCGGGACGGCACCGAATACCTCATCCCCAACGAAGACCTCATCACCAACCAGGTGGTCAACTGGTCCTTTTCCACCCGGTCCGTCCGCCTCAAGCTGCCGGTCGGCGTCTCCTACCAGGCCGACCCCCGCCGGGCCATGGCCCTCATGCTCGACGCGGCCCGGAAAACGGAACGGGTCATGGACGAGCCCGGGCCCGTCTGCCATCTCAAGGGCTTCGGAGACAGCTCGGTGGACCTCGAACTCCGCTTCTGGATCGATGATCCGCAAAACGGGATCAGCAACGTCAAAAGCCTGATCCTGCTTGAAATATGGGACCGCTTCCAGGAAGCGGGCATCGAAATCCCCTATCCCCAGCGGGATGTCCATCTCGACGTGCGCCCCCGGGAGCCCGCCAAGGGCTGACTCATCCCCGGCTCAGGTCCGGACCCGGCGCCCGCCGAAACAATGAATGGTCCTCGTCCCCGCCGTGAACTCGCCCCCATGAGGCAGACCCTTGACGATGTGCAGTTCCTCCCCCGGACCCAGCGTCCTCCCGCCGTCCGGCAGCACGACCTTGTACCGCCCCTGGATCACGACCATGTACTCGTCGAAATCATGAACGTGCTCGGCTGAAACCCCGTCCCGGCCGGCCGTCCAAAAGGCCATCTGGCTGCCGTCGCGTCCCTCGAATACAAAACCTTCCAGTCCCGCGCTTTGGGAACCGGCCCCCACGGCGTTGGCCGGGTTCTTCATGAAATCTGGAAAATCGTCCATAATACCGCTCCCGGGTTTTTGGTCCACCATATCCCGGATGGGGCCGCCACGACAAGGAGCGCCGGGCCGTTTTGACTTGACCCGCCCGACGGGACAAGGTTACATGGCCTCCAAACACACCGTTTACGAAGGAGAACCGCCATGCTGGATTTGTTTTCACTCAAGGGAAAAACCGCCCTGGTCACCGGGGGCTCGCGGGGCATCGGCCGGATGATCGCCAAGGGGTTTCTCCAGGCCGGGGCCAAGGTCTACATCACCGCCCGCAAAGAGGGGCCTTTGAATCAGACCGTGGCCGAACTGTCCGAG
>Ga0180009_10003648_pt1 | contig 17407 bp, 15 predicted proteins | sample OS_PC_MetaG_FD_123537 | JGI IMG/M metagenome (GOLD analysis project Ga0180009, IMG submission 123537) | Groundwater microbial communities from the Aspo Hard Rock Laboratory (HRL) deep subsurface site, Sweden - OS_PC_MetaG | ecosystem: Environmental > Aquatic > Deep subsurface > Groundwater... | reverse complement strand
TCACGGCGTTACCACGATGTCGCGGCGTGTCCTTGCGATGCTGCGCGACATGTCGGGCCTGGAAGTCGAACAGCACTGGTTCGGCAGCGCGCGAACGATCGAGGACATCGGCCGCCGGGATCTCCGTAAGGTGATCGGCTTCGGTCGGCTGCTTGTGTGGCTCGTGGGTCTGTGGGTTTCAAGAACGCGCGTGGCGTTCAGCTACCAGACGCTGGCCCCGCACGGTGATGCCGCCGTTCGCGACCTCCTACTGATCGCAATCTCGAAGCAGGTTGCAAGCCGGGCGATCGTTCATCTTCACACGCGCGGTCTCGAGGAAATTCTGGCCGGTGGCACCTGGAAGACGCGCCTCATGCGCGCCGCCCTTCGCGGCAGCGAGCTTATCGCCATAACCCAGGGCGTCGCGGACGCCGCGACCGCGTCGGGCGTCTTCTCCCGCGTTCACTGGCTGCCCAACCTCGTCGACGATACCGGCGGCGAAGGTTCGCGGTCAGGCAACCGCAACGAATTGCAGTGCGGGTTCCTCGGTCATGTCGATCCACGCAAGGGGGTGTTGCGGTTCGTCGATGCCGTGCGCGCGATGACGGACGCAGGGCTCGATGTGCGCGCCACCATGGCAGGCGGTCCAAGCCGCCATCTGTCGCTTGCCGGGCTACGTGACTATGCGCGCGACAAAGGCTTGGAGGACCGCATCGATATTCTCGGCTTCGTTGATGAAGATCAGAAGCTCGAGATGTTTCGCGGCCTCGACCTGTTCATCTATCCAACCGAGCACGATCTCTCGCCGCTCGTCGTGCTTGAAGCGATGGTGATGGAATGCGTCCCGATCGTCTACGACACAGGCGGGCTGCGCGAGATGATGGGAGCGGAATTCGCCGATCATGTCATCGAACCGGGAAGTCCTGACGCCACTGCGCGGATCGTCGCGCTGGCCGCCCGATATGCGGCCGATCCTGCGACGTTGGCAGCAGCCAAACTGCGGGCCCGCAAGCGCGTCCTCGATCACTATTCGGAGGCCGCCTATCGCGTGCGGCTCAGCGCAGTGATCGATGCGCCGTTGCAGGCGAAGAGAAGCCGTCAAGCTGCCGCAAGCGGGGCCCTCGACAGTCTTGTTGACTGATTACGCCGACCCGTCGCTTGACGTGCGGTCAGGCTGATGGCGTAGCGATGGCGATCAATCCTCACGCGTGGTGAAAGTTCTGCTCGTGGCGGATTGCGCGGCTCAGTGCGGCGCCTGCGTCAATCAGCTTGGCGTTGCCAGACACTTCGACGGCACGGCGGATGCGGTCCGGATTGTGACTGTAGAAGAGCATGAGGCCCGTGCGGTTTTCGGCAAGGGCGGCGGCAAGAAGCACATCTGCAAGGACGCGCGTGTCGGCAAGATCGGCATTGGCGGCAGCCGACCAGCGCGCGCCTGCATCGGGATCGGCAGCGAATCTCGCGGCCATCTCCTCGAGAGCCGGGCCGATCGCCCCATGGGTGATGACGAGGCCACCTGGATCAGCCGGTAGCGGTGACTCGAACACGTTCCAGCGGTACTGCTGCACGGCGGCAAGGTTGGGGTAGGCGGTGGCGATTTTCACCGCTTCGTCACGCGTCGTGCCGACGCCGATGGCATCCGTCAGCCCGTTGCGCAAAAGCTCATTGAGGAGTTCTGCGAGCTGCGGTGTGAGGCTGGCCGCCTCGATCTCGTGAAGCAGGAATATATCGACCTTGTCCGCGCCGAGGCGGAGAAGGCTGTCGGCAAAGCTTCTGCGAACAGAATCGGGATCGAAGTTGCCGCTTGGAGCCGCCGTGTCGCGAACCTGCTGGGCGGCGGCCGGCCAGCCGGGCAGGCGCCCGAGCACCGGCTTGACCAGGTGACGAACGCTCGACATCAAAAGCGGACGCCGGGGCCGCGCGATGCCGGCCTTGGTGGCGAGTGTGATCTCGTCGAGACGATCGGCGAAATGCCCGCCAACAACACCCTCGGCCAGTCCGAGGCCATAGGGCGGCGCGACGTCGAAATGCCTGATGCCGGCCTCGAAGGCCGCGTCAAGCAAACGGCCGCTGGCGCCGGCGAGCAGACCGCCATGCAGCGGCCCGCAGCCAAGTCCGAGCTGAGAAGTCGCACGTCCGCTCGGTAGGGTTATATGCCGCATTCGGTTCCTGTTGTCGTCGTGGCGCTCTGCCGGACAGTCTCGCAACCAGTCGCCCGGGTGAGATGGTCGCTGAGGCGAAGGCCAAGCGCTATAGCGGTGAAAGTCGGGTTGGCAAAGCCCGCGAGAGGGAAAACCGCCTGGCCTGCGACATAGAGGTTGTCTGTTCCGTAGACGCGCAGGTTGGCGTCGACGACGCCCAGATTTCGGTTGTCGCCCATGCGCGCCGTGCTCATCTGGTGGACGCAGTCGGTCAAGGACTCGAGGAATGCGGGGTCCTCCCGCTCGACGGCGGGCTCGATGAGGACGTCGGCGAGGCCACGCTTCTCGAAGGCATCCTGGACGCGGCGGGCGAACAACGCGATGGTCGAAATCTCGCGGCCGTCGATACGCCAGTCGACTTCGACGCGGCGCATTCCAAGGCCGTCCACCTGTTTCGACAGCCCGATGGCGCTGGCGGGGTTTGGCCATTGCTCGCATGAAACCGCCAGCCGCACGTTTGCGTCTCGCGGCTTATAGGATCGGCGCGCACTCAGGTAGCGCCACGCGAGCGGTCCCGCGATTGCAGCAACCGATGCGATATGGGAGGGCAGGTGCAGCAGTCCGTCAGGACGCCGGCCATCCCGCAGCGACCTGATGAACATCTTGATGTTGTCGAGATGCTGGGAGAAGGCCGTGTCGAACAGGAACTCACCGGAAATGTCGAGGCTATTCGAAGCTGCCTGGACCGCAGGCGACAGGCGCAATCGCGGATAATACTTGCAGCCACTGAGGAAGACGCTGTCGAATAGGCCATGGAACGCTTGATAGTCGCGCACTTTGACGTCGGCCACGGGACCGTTCAGGTGATCGGCGAAACCGCGCCCCAGCCATTGGTTCGCGTGCCAAGGTAGGGGGCCGCCGTCGGTCGCTGGGTGAAGCATGAGCCGGGCGATCTCTATCGAACCGCAGGCCAGAACGAAATTGCGGGCGGTGACGGTCGCAGCACCCCCATCGAGGGTCTTGGCGGTCAACCCGGCAATGCGGCGGCGGTCGGCATCCATCGCCAATCCGGTGGCATTGGCATGTACGATAACGCGCAGGTTAGCGAGGCCTTCGATGTCGGCGCCAAAGTGACGCGCGAGGTTGCGCGTTGGCACCCAGCGGGTCAGGAGAAGATCCAGCTCATCGCCCAACTGGGGGTCGACACCCAGCCTTCGCCAGATTGCCGCGTCGTCGTTCTCCGCCTGCCCGAGCCCGAGCAGTTCGAAAGCTTCGGCATGATAGGCTTCCAGGTCGCACGGACCGATCGGCCAGCCGGGTGCCTCCAGCCACGGGCGCTCGCTCATCGCCTGCGCTCCGACCGGCAGCACCTGCCCGCCCCAGAACGTGGTCGATCCCCCAAGGACCCGGTAGCGGCCGACGTCGATGTTGTCGAAGCGGCGACCCGTTGAGGCGCCCTTGTGCAAGGCCTGCGAGGCCGATTCCAGGGATTTGCCGCCGCCTTCGAGAACAACCACATCGTGGCCCGCCCTGGCCAGCCGCACGGCCATCGACAGACCCACCGCGCCGCCGCCGACAATACAGATGTCGGCGTCGATAAGGCGGGGGGCGTCGGGCGCCTGCAGGTCGATTAACATCGTCGGTCGCTCGCGGATGGAGAAGGCAGAGGCGCTGATCCGAGACAGGCATACCATGCACCGGCTGGCCGCAAACGCCGGCTTGCGGGAAGGTGCATAAGACGGTTAAGGCCGTCTGCCGGACGAGGAAGCGAGGCGGGCGGAGGCCTGCCTCCCGAACGCCGGGCGCCATCAATAGATCGAGTCAGCGTATTGGAACTCACACTTGATTCAGGGCACCGTCGTCGAACGTCAGATACGCTACACGCGTGCTGCGGCGGCGGCGCTTGGCAATGAGACGCGGGGTCGGAACACGAGAGCATTATCCGAGTCCACGGCACCGCATCCGCGTCTCAGTCGTCGGATGTAGCTCTCGTTCGCAGCCATGCTATCATTGGTCGGAGCCCTGATCTGGCTCCGGCGAATGTCAACAGAACCTAGTACGCGTTTCTGTAGGCGCGCGGCGAGACGACGGTCATAAGCAGGATCAAGAGGTCGAAAGCAATCGACCAATGATCGATATAGTAAAGGTCGTAGCGAAGCCGGTCTCTCATTGCCTCGTCGGCAAGCGTCGGGCCGCGGAACCCGTTGACCTGCGCCCAGCCGGTGATCCCGGGCTTGACGTTCAGCCGGCGCGCGTAACGGTCGATTGTACGCTCGTAGCGCCGGTCGTGGGCGACCGCATGGGGGCGCGGCCCGACCAGCGACATCTCTCCCTGCAACACGTTCAAAAGCTGCGGCAGTTCGTCGATGTTGGTGCGTCGCAAAAAGGCGCCGATACGGGTGATGCGCGCATCGCCGGCCGTCGCCTGCACAACTTTGTCACCGTCGTCGAGCGTCGTCATTGTGCGCAGCTTCCAGATGCGGAACTCCTGCTGGTTGAAGCCGCGGCGGCGCTGGCGGAAGAAGGCCGGTCCCGGGCTGTCGAGTTTCAAAGCTACGACCGCCAGCAGAAGAACGGGGCTGACCAGGACCAGGGCAACCAACGCAAGTATGAAATCGAACAGTCGCTTGGCCCCGTCTTCGAAGACATTGAGCGGCGACCTGACCAGGGTCAGCGTCTTCAGCTGGCCGATGCGATCGGCCCGCAGGCCAGGGAAACTGTCGATGATCGACCAGCCGCCGAGATGGATCGCGGCGGGCAGTTCCATCAAGCCTTCCGTAACCCGCCGCAGGGCCTTGTCATGGCGCGGATCAAGCAGCACCACGACGTCGCTGACCGCCTGTTCACGGCCGCGCAGGATGGCCTCGTTCATGTTGTTGCGGAACTCGGCTTCGCTAATTTGTTCCAGGTCCTCGGGCGCCGGCAGGCACATGGCGCTGGCGATCTCGATGCCCAGCCCCTCGTTGGATACTCTGGCGACGAATTGCGCCAGCCGCTCGGCATCGCCGACGAGCAGCAGGCGCCTGGGAGCGACAAGGCCGGACTTCACGGCGCGGGTAACCCACTCGTGAAGACTGACGTTGAGGACGGCCAATGCGCCCAGCCCCACCGCGTAGAAGACTAGAAGCCACCCGCGCGAGGCGCTGTCCGTGATGTTGGCCAGGAAGCCGATCAGCGTCATCGTCAGGATGGCGTAGGTCCAGGCCGCAAGGACTTTTGCAAAACAGCGGGAACGGTCGAGGTAGGCTTCCACGACGTACTGGCCGCGGTAGGCGAACGGCAGGATAAAGCATGCTCCCGTGAGCAGTCCGTAGTGCACAAAGTCGATCACAGGGCCGACAACGCCATAGGCTGCCAAATGATACAAAATACCGCTGGCCAGCGATGCAAAAGTGATGACGGCAATTTCCAGGAAGACGACCGCTGAAGAGAAACCGGCCTTTCCTACCGCGTATTTGGTCCTGCGGAATGACCGTCTTTCGGTGTAGCCAACCTCCACGAGCATAGTAAGACTGATCCCTGCGACGCGCTATTGAGTTGCATCGGCCGCCAAGTAACCGGAATCCAGCCGTCTCCTGGATCCTGCCTTCGGCAACGAACATATATCCGGAGACCTTCGCAGCTGCAATAGGTCATGCCGTAATATGATATACTTACGGTAGCATGCTAATTTCAGGAGTGAGTTGTGGAGTTCTGAATGAGCGTGTCGAGAAGGGCCGCGCGTGCTGGCGAAGGGCGTGGATTTGAGGTTTTCGATCGAGACTTCGGATGACGCTCTGATTGTGGCGCCGCCACGCTGAGGTACGCAGGTTGATCCACTAAAATGTTTTTTTTACTGTACACTGCATTTTCTTATCCCGGACTTTCGTTGAATGACCGGCATTGAATTAACGGCAAAACCGACGAATTCATCCTGCGACCTTTATTCCGGATGAAGCGATTTCCTCCCGCTTCGCGACACTTGCGTTAGGTCCGAACAGGCGCTCTGGACTTACCCGGCCTTGGCTGCCACAGCGGCTCTTGGGAGGTGTCCCGTTTGCGGCTACAGTGTCTGCGCCCCGCAGCCGTCAAGAGTCCCGCCGGTTCACGGGACACAGGCTTCGCTCGTCGGATCAGGGCGACCCGGCACGACCAATCCGATTTGAAGGACTGCGCTTATCGTGGCACAAAAAACCAACACCAATGCGGCGGCTGGTACCAGTTCCGCCGGCTTCGGCGCTGCCCAGACTAAAGCGACGCTTGTCGTGCGGCGCGCCAAGGTCAGCGACGCTCCAGCAATCGCGGAACTCGGCCGCAAGGTCTACGCGCCGGCACCCTCGCTGTCGGGGCGCATGATCAAGGGCCAAATCCACAATTTCCCGGAAGGCCAGTTCGTTGCCGACTACGGCGGCCAGATCGTCGGTCATTGCGCGACATTCATCATCAGCGGGGAGATCGCTCTGAAGGCGCATACCTATGATGAGATCACCGGCAACGGCTATGCCTCGCGCCACGACCCCGAAGGTGACTATCTCTACGGTATGGAGGTCAGCGTCGATCCCGACTTCCGGCGTCTGCGCATCGGTCAGCGGCTTTACAAGGCGCGCAAGAACCTGTGCGAGGAATGGGGGCTGCAGGGCATCGTGTTCGGCGGCCGGATGCCGGGGTACCAGCGCCGGAAGAAGAACTACCCCAAACCGATGCACTACATCGAGGCAGTGCGCGAACGGGCCATCCGCGATTCGACGATCAGCTTTCACATTTCGAACGGTTTCGAGCCGATTGGGGTTCTGGAAGGCTATGACGAGGACGACAGGCAATCGGGAGGGTTTGCCACACACATGTTGTGGCGCAATCCGCGCGTGCCCGACGCACCCGAGGGGAAGGGTTCGAAAGAGCGCCTTGCGCCGCAGGAACGGGTGCGCGTTGCGACCGTCCAGTATCAAATGCGCAAGATCACCGACAAGGAGGAGTTCCGCCAGCAGGTGGAGTATTTCATCGACGTGGCCGGTGACTACCGCACCGACTTCATCGTATTCCCCGAGAACTTCACGCTGCAACTCCTGTCGCTCGAGCCGACCCGTCTGCAGCACAAGGACAGCATCAAGCGCATCTCGACCTACGTCGACTGGTTCTGCGAGTTCATGAGCCACTTTGCGGTCAGCTACAACGTCAACATCATCGGCGGCACGCATCCGATGATCGATCGCAAGGGTGAGATCAAAAGCGTCTGCTATGTTTTCCTGCGCGACGGCTCCGTTCATGCCCGCGAGAAGACCCATCCGACACCGAGCGAAGGCTACTGGTGGAACATCAAGGGCGGCGAGCGGGTCGAGATCATCGATACGGACTGCGGGCCGATCGGCGTCATGGTCGGATATGACGTCGAGTTTCCGGAAGTCTCACGCCACCTCGTCGATCAGGGCGCGATGATCCTGTTCGTGCCGTTCTGCACCGACGAACCGCGCAGCTACCTACGGATTCGCTACTGCAGCCAGGCCCGGGCGGTCGAAAATCAGTGCTACGTGGCGATCTCAGGCGTTGTCGGGAACCTTCCCAACGTCGAGGACATGGACATCCACTACGCCCAGAGTTGCATCTTTACGCCCTGCGACTTCGCTTTTTCCCGCGACGGCATCGCGGCCGACACAGCCCTCAATACGGAAACGATCGCATTCTCGGACCTCAGCCTGTCCGATCTGAGAGCCGCGCGCAATGCTGGAACAGTGAGAAACCTGCGCAACCGGCGCTTCGACCTCTACCGGGTTGCATGGTCGGACAAGTCGCGCCTGCGCGGGCGATCCGCAGGCCGTGGTCGCGCTTGAACACGCTCTTAAGGTTACTCGTCATCTGTGAAGCGCAAATGCGATCCGGCTCTTGCATCGCTTGCCTGATATCACACTTTGGGATGAGGCGCGGAAGAGGTGCGCGCCAAGACTTTGTAAGGCGATGGCGTGCTGATCGAGGAAAAGACGTCTGGCGGAAGGATGCAGACGCCAAGTCGGGAACACTGCGTTGCGGACGGCGGGCAACTTGAGCTGTCGATTATCGACACTCTGTCCGCTTTCGAAGAGTTGCGTCCCGAATGGGATGCGCTCATGGCGGCTTCTGGCAGGCCCGACCAGGTGTTCCAGCAACATGCCTGGATCTGGCACTGGTGGAACACTTATGTCGGCGATCGAGACGATCCGGTCATCATCGTCGGCCGCCGCAATGGTCGCCTGGCGATGGTCATACCGCTGGTCGTCGAAGCGAGGCTGGGGGTCCGCACGCTCACCTGGATGGGGGATCCGGTCAGCCAGTATTCCGACGTCCTGATCGCCGGCCGGCGCGATACCAGCCGCGACATCCTGCGCGGGTTGAGGTTTGCCGCTCACACTCGTGGCATTGACCTTCTCGCCGCAGGAAAAGTGCGCGAAGGCTCAGCCTTGGCGGCTGCCATAGAGGCCAGCGGCGGCCGCGTCGCCGACGAGCAGATCGCACCCGCGATGTCGCTCGTTGGACTATCCGGGCTCCAGGACATTGAATCGCGGTTTTCATCCAAGATGCGCCGCGACAGGCGCCGCAAGCGCAAGCACCTTGAGCAGGCCGGCCGCCTCGACTTCAAGGTGGTGAGCGAAGGCTCGCAGGCTCTGGAAGCCGTCGAGTGTGCCATTTCGTTCAAGTTCGATTGGATCGAGAAACATGCGATCGTGTCGAATACGTATGCCGATTCCAGATTCGCGGCCTTCTGGCGCAGCGCTGCCGGGTCGAGCGAGCATCGGGCCGGCTTGGCTGTCGCCATTCTCAATATCGACGGACGGCCGGCGGCGATAGAGATCGGGCTGCGCCACAAGGGCGTTCACTTTGCCCACATCGGGGCATTCGACATCGCATACGAGAAGTTGAGCCCCGGCGCGGCACAAATGGATGCCCTGTTCGACACCTGCATCGCCGAGGGCGTGCGCGAATATGACATGCTCGCTCCGAACGCCGCCTACAAGCAGCGCCTTGGCGATCGCTTCGTTGTCGTGCGCGACTATGTTCTACCCGTATCCTCAAAGGGGCGGGCCTGCGATGCACTGCGCCTGACGGACGGCAGGACGCTCGCCAAGGCGGCACTGACAAAATTGCCGGCCGGCGCCCGCAGGGTGATCAAGTCGACGCTCGGCGTCTAGGCCAACATCCTCAGGGTCGCTCGAACCCGGGTGTTCAGCCGGCCCCCGACGAAATGCTCCGCAAGGACTCGAGGATCGGCTCGTAGGCATCAACATCGCGGGATTCAGGGTAGACCACGAAGACCGGATATACGAATTTGCGCGCTCTGGGTGGCTGACGCAGGCGGCCCTTGGCAAGGTGCTGCTTGACGAGGCGGCGCGGGCAATAGCAGGACGCCTCGTTTTTCAACAGGTAATCCACTCCGGCGGCACCTATGTCGAGATGCAGGCCGCTGGTCTCCAAGTGCGGAAAAGCCGACGCGTGATCGCGCAGGAAATCGCCGCCCCAGTCGGTTGCCACATATTCGTCGGTGCGTCTGCGCCGACTGGCCTTCGAGGATGTAACGAGGACGAACGTCTCGTCGAACAGGTGCTCGATGACGAGGCCCGGCGGCTGCGACGGCTGATAGAGGACAGCCAGATCGAGCGTGCCCTCGAGCAGACGCTGGATCAGATGCGTGCCGCTGGTGGCCGTCGCGGAGACTGCGATGTCGGGCATGGTCGTTCTCAGCCAGCCCACCCAGTCGATCAGAAAGTCTTGCCAGAAGGTCATTTGCGCGCCGACAGCGAGGTGATCGCGGTGTTCTCCGGACAGCCGGACCTCGAGCTGCGCGTGCTGCCAGACGCGCACGAGTGCCAGCGCGTGCTTGCGGAACTGTTCGCCCGCCGCGGTAAGATCCGCGCCGGTGTGCGAGCGCTCGAACAAGGGCCGGCCAAGCTGTTCCTCAAGCACGCGGATGCGCGCGGAGATGGTCGACTGGGTGACATTCATCTGGCGCGCGGCGTCGATGAAGCTGCCGTTCTCCGACACGGTAAGAAAGGTGCGCGCGAGCGTGATATCCATTACACACTCCTTGTCAAAAGAAGAGTCTTCGCGATATCTATCGACTTTTTCGATAGCCTCAACCGGAAAATTCCGTTTGAGGACCAGTGCGTTTGCAACCAGAGTGAAGTTATCACGCGCGGTTTCTTGCGCCCTGACGCAAGTTTCGGCGATCGCAGATCCAGAAGAGGTACGAGCGTCATGAAGACCAAGACAGCCAAAAAGCCAGCAGCGAAGAAGGCCGCAGCCAAGAAGGCACCGGCCAAGAAGCCTGCAGCGAAGAAAATAGCTGCTGTGAAAAAGCCGGTTGCAAAGAAGGTCTCGGCGAAGAAGCCAGCCGCCAAGAAGGCCGCCGCGAAGAAGCCAGCAGCCAAAAAGCCGGCAGCCAAGAAAGCTTCCGCGAAGAAGGCTTCCGCCAAGAAGCCTGCCGCGAAGAAGCCCGCGGCGAAGACTGCGGCAGCAGCGAAGCGGACCGCTGCCAAGAAGGTGTCCGCCAAGACACCTGCAAAAAAGCCTGCGCGCAAAGCAGCAAAGCCGAAATCCTGAATGCTTTTCGCCCGTGAGCGAGCGGGAGGGCTAGCTGCCCTCGCCGCTGGCCTGTCGATCGGACTCCTGCTCGCGGTCGCGTTCGGTGGCGCGTCAGCCGATGCGGCAACTGTCGGCAACAAGGATGGCATTGCCTACAAGCTTACGATCGACGAAGACGGTAACCGCACGACCCACGAGCTTGCTGCCGGCGCCCAGTTGGACGGCGTCTGCCTCAAGGGCTGCATCCTGATCCTGGATGGCGTGAGCGACGGTTCGTATCGCCTGCCCGAGGGCAACGAAATCGTCACGATCGAAGAGGGTGTGCTGTTCTATGACGGGGCTGCAGCGCTCAAACCCGAAGCGCAGTAATGGTCGGAAGCGGAGAGAGGCAGGGCCGGCTGCCCGCCAGCTTCTGACAAAGGTTTGGTCAAGGAGACCATAGCGCTGCTGGCTGTTTTGCGCACCCGGCGGCCGTATTGCGTCTGTATTGTATGACGCTCTGCCATCTTCCCGTCATACCCGTGCCGTCCCTTCTGCGCGCCTGTGGCAACGGCATTCTGGGGGTTCTCTTGCTCTTGACCGGTTTCGCGGCGAGGCGTTGCGGGTTTGCCGCCAGCGCTCTCTTGATGTTCGTCGGCAGCGTGTTCGCCATGGCCGGTAATGTGTCCGCCGATATGAAACAGGTACCGGGCCGCGTAGCGACCGGCGCGGAAGCACTCGTCGAAACAGGCTTTGCCGCGCTCGATGGCAAGCGCGTGGGGCTGTTGACGAACCAGACGGGGCTGGTCGGTGGCCGGCATCTGGCCGACCTCCTGCACGCCGCCCCCAACGTCACGCTTGCAGCCATCCTCGTACCCGAGCACGGGTTCCGCGGCCGGGTGGAGGCCGGGGAGAAGGTTCGCGACGGCATCGATCAGGCGACCGGCGTCGTGGTCCACAGCCTCTACGGAACATCCCGCAAGCCGACCCGCAGAATGCTGCGCGATGTCGACATACTGGTGTTCGACATCCAGGACATCGGTGCCCGTTTCTACACCTACATTTCGACGATGGGGCTGGCCATGCAGGCGGCAGCCGAAGCCGGCATCCCGTTCATGGTGCTCGACCGGCCGAATCCGCTTGGCGGCGATTATGTCTCGGGCTTCGTTCTCGAATCCCGCCACGCTTCGTTCGTCGGGCAGTATCCCATCCCTATCGTGCACGGGCTGACGGTCGGCGAACTGGCCCGCATGATCCAGGCCGAGCGCTGGTTGAAGGGGCTCGGCAAGCTCGACTTGAGGATCTCCAATATGACGGGCTGGCACAGGGCAATGCGCTGGCCGGCGACCGGACAGCCCTGGGTGGCGACGAGCCCCAACATACCGACGTTCCGATCGGCACTCGTTTACCCCGGCATCGGCATCATCGGCGAAACACAACTCGTCAACGAGGGACGCGGCACCCCCGAGCCGTTCACGGTGTTCGGTGCGCCGTGGCTCGATGCCGGCCGCATGGTGCGCGAGCTAACCGCACTCGGCCTGCCCGGCGTGGCGTTTCAAGAGGAACGCTATCAGCCGCGTTCCATCCCCGGGGTTGCGGCGAGCCCGGTGTTCGTTGGCCGCACGATCAACGGCGTCAGGGTGATCGTCACGGATGAAGCGAGCTATCGGACGCTGGAGGTCGGCGTGCATGCCCTGGTCGCTCTGCTGCGCGAAGCCCGCGCCAAGAAGGTGAAACCGCTGTTCGCCAAGCTGAAGATGTTCCATGCCATCGCGGGCACACGGCGGCTCTACCGGATGCTGATGGATGGCGCATCGGGAGAAGCGGTGATTGCCGCCTGGCAGGACGAGGTCGCGAAGTTCAGGACGCGCGCCAAGCCCTACCTGATCTACTGAACCGGAACCGCCGCGCGCAGGGCTGGCGTGGCGGCTGCGCGCAAACAAAGATGGTGCACTTAGACATAACTACATCGAACCAACTTCTCGATACTCTGGAGGAGTGGAACGTGATGCTGAATGCCAACTCTATTAGTTACGAGCCCGATTTATAAGGATTATTCCGTAGGCTGTCAATCTCGACGGGATGCAGGTGCGGAATTAGCCAATTTGCTCATCACATCCCAGGAACCGACCCTGATTTGTGCGGGAAGAGGATGGTCATCAGCACGCATGAGTCTTCTATGCCAGCGATGGAATGGTCCTCAGACCGGTCGAGGAACACCCACTCGCCAGCCATGAGATCGAGCTGACCGTCGCTCAGGCCGAGCCGCACGTGCCCCTCCAGACAGTGAAGCATGACATTGCCCGCCACCTCGTGCGTTGCGATCGTCATGCCTGCATGGACCACGAGCCGGATCGCTTCGAAATGCTCGGCCTTGATGATGGCACTCGTTTTCGTGCCTTTGAGCTTGTCGCCTAGCGGCTTGAGATCAACGACCTCCGCCGACTTTGCGTGTTTCAGCGCCATTCGACTGCACTCCCTTCTTAGCCAGACGGCTGCCGCCCTTAGTGCTTGAGAGCCGTCGGGTTGTATCTGGCGGCCAATCGTCGGCTCAGCCGTCCATGGGCGGTCTCTCTATTATGCCGATCCTGGCGTCGTGGCGCAGGGGCTTCAAGGCCTTTGGCCTCGGCAAACGGCTCCGCCGGCCGCCGCGCCTTGTGGGGCGCGGTTCCGCCCCCGCTCATTCCCCGCCGCCCTTCGTCCCGGCACCCGAGACCGCCAATTCCGGTGGGCTCGAAGCCTACGAAAGGGCCAGAGCCATGACCAACGCTTCCTCAAATTCCAAGCCGCGCCGCGATCTGCATGCCGAAATCACGCAGCGCCTTATCACTGCTATCGAAAGCCATCCCGGCAATCCGCAGATGCCCTGGCGCAGGTCAGGCCGTCCGCTCTGGATGCCCGAGAATGCCCTCACCAAGAACGCCTATAACGGCATCAACGTCCTCAACCTCTGGGTCTCCGCCGAGCTGCGGGGCTTCTCATCGCCGATCTTCGCCACTTACAAGCAGTGGCAGGAATTGGGCGCGCAAGTGTGCAAGGGCGCGAAATCCGAACTGGTCATCTTCTGCAAGGAATTCGAGATCGAGACGGAGGACGACTCCGACAACGGCAAGCGCCGCGTTGCCCGTGCCTCTTACGTCTTCAATGCCGATGACGTCGAAGGCTACGACATTCCGGGCCGCCCGGAGCCGCTTGGGCCCATCGCCCGCGTTGAGGCGGCTGACCGCTTCATGGCGCATACCGGCATTCCGGTCATCCACGGCGGCGAGCGCGCCTTCTACCGCCCGGCGACCGACACGATCACGATGCCCGATGAAGGCCTCTTCATCGGCACGGACACCATGACCCGCGATGAAGCATATTTTGCTGTACTCATGCATGAAGCCACGCACGCGACCGGCCACAAATCTCGCTGTGACCGCGACTTCACCGCGCGCTTCAAGAAGGACGCCTATGCCGCCGAAGAGCTGGTTGCCGAAATCGGCTCCGCCTTCCTGTGCGCCGAACTTGGCATCACGCAGGACACGCGTGCCGATCACGCCCAGTACATCGCGAACTGGCTGCGGCTGCTCAAGGACGATCCCAAAGCCATCTTCACCGCTGCCGCGAAGGCGTCTGAGGCTGTCGCCTGGCTCAAGAAGCAGCAGCCTTCATAGGGCAGCATCGGCGCGGCGCTTTATGTGCCGCGCATAAAATCCTACGCCTTGATTAGCCGAATAGATTCCGTCAGCATGACAAACATGCACGATCCCAACGACCACAAGACAATCACGAAACGCCTCGACCACCTCGGCGAATCCGAATGCCAGCGTCTCGGCTTTCTCAGCAAGGATGACAACGCCACGCTTCGCATATCACCCAAGGGGCTTGGCTATCTGCTCGATGTTTTGGCGCCAGAGCTGACAAGCCTCCACGAGGCCTATGCCGCCGGATACGATCAAGGCCATACGCAAGCGAAGGACGGCTTCTAACCGCCCCTTAATCTGGCGTCTTCCACCCAAATCTCCCATCGGCGCATGGCACGCTCATTGGCATGATGCCCGACAAACGCCCGCAGAAGAAATCCGCCAAACCCCGTGTTCTGCTCTCTGTGCCTTTGACGCCGGAGCAGAAGATGCATCTGCTGCGCCGCGCTGGAACGAAGCCTATCAGCCGCTATGCGCGGGAAGTGCTGTTTGCGGCCAATGATAACCCCAAACCCTCCCGCATTCGCTCGCGAAAAAGCCGTGAGCATCTGGCAGCGACGGTACTTTCCCAGTTCGGGAAGAGCGAAGTCGCAAGCAGCCTTCGCGAGATCACGCGCGGCGTTCAGCTGGGAATTATCGTCGTCACCCCTGAAACCGATGCCGCCTTGCGCGAAGCGGCTGCCAATGTGAATGCCGCCGCACGGGCTGCTCTGCGCGCTCTGGGTGTGACGCCCCGGTGAGATGCCATGATCCTCAAAGCCTCTCAGCGCGGCGGCGGCAAGCAGCTTGCCCTTCACCTCCTGAAAACCGAGGAGAACGAGCACGTCGAGGTTCACGACATTCGGGGCTTCGTTTCTGACAATCTTTTAGGGGCCCTCACCGAGGCCCATGCCATCAGCAAGGCCACCAAGTGCAAGCAGTTCCTGTTTTCGGTCTCCCTCAATCCGCCGCCGCAGGAAAAGGTCGCGATCAGCACCTTCGAAGACGCCATTGCCCGGATTGAAGAGAAGAACGGCCTGACCGGCCAGCCGCGCGCCATTGTCTTTCATGAAAAAGAGGGCCGAAGGCACGCCCATGCCGTCTGGAGCCGGATTGACGCCGATACGCTGACGGCGAAGAACTTGCCGTTCTTCAAGAACAAGCTGCGGGACCTCTCTAGGGACCTTTATATCGAGAACGGCTGGAAGATGCCGCGCGGCCTCATGAACAGCCGCGAGGCCGATCCGCGCAACTTTACGCTCGCCGAATGGCACCAGGCCAAACGAGCCGGACTGGATGCCCGCGATATCAAATCCCTGATGCAGGAATGCTGGGCGGCTTCCTACTCTGCTGCCGCCTTCACACAGGCCCTCAAGGCTCGCGGCTTCACGCTGGCACGCGGCGACCGGCGCGGACATGTTGCCATCTCACCCGAAGGCGAAGTGTTCTCCGTGCCGCGTGCCGTGGGGAAGAAAAGCAAGGATGTCGCCAAGCGGCTCGGGGAGCCTGAGAAACTCCCCAGCGTCACGGACGCCCGCGCGCAGCTTGCCAAGGATCTTTCCCAGACCTACCAGCGCCACCGAAAGGAAGCCGAACTTCAAAAGAAGCGCGAACTGGCTCCATTCGCGAAGCAGCGTAGCGAAATGGCAGCCGCTCACCGCGCCGAGCGCGTTCGCCTTGATGAACGCCAAGAGCAGCGCTGGACCCAGGAATCGAAAGAACGAGCCGCACGCATTCCGGGCGGCATGCGCGGGCTTTGGAGCCGTCTGAGCGGCCAGCAGGCCCAGATTCAAAAGCAGAACGAGCGAGAGGCCTATCAAGCGCTCCAGCGAGACCGCGCGCAGCGGCAAGCTATCATTGATGCCCAGCTGGCTGAGCGCCGGAAGCTCCAGGCGCAGATCAAGGCCGTGCGCGACCGGCACGCCGCCTTGCTCCGCGAATTGCGCACCGACCAGCAGCAGATCAAGCAGACCCTTTCGGCTCCGCCTGTGATGAAGGAGTTCCAGGCGCAGGCGAAGCCGCCGCTTTCTCCCGACGCCAAACGGCGCGCAGAAGCGCCCCGCTCCTCGCAGGAGCGGCTTGATCGCCTGCGTGAGGGAGGGTCATCCCAACGTCCAGCGTCTCGCGATCAAGGCAAGAACCATGATCGCGAGCGGTGATGAACTTATGCCGCGACGGACGTTTTGGAGTTAAGCGCAATCCCCCGGAACCGGCCGCCCTGCTCTGGCAGGTCTATCGCGCTGGCCAGATCACAGAACGTGGAGGCAAACGCAGCCGCATCCATGGCGCTGTAAGGGCCGCGTGCGCACCACTGGAGATAGGCCTCCTGCAGCTCTGCAAGGGATAAAGTCCCACTGGGCAACGGCCTCAGCCCTTCCAGAACAAAATCCTCAAGATCGCCCAGCACGGCCTCACGCCTGAAGGCTTCATCAAAAACCGGCTGCTTGCCATTCTTCTTGGTCATGTCGCTCCCCTGATCTCATCAATCTATCAGAAAAGCCCTCCACTTTTTCGGGGGAAGTCCATCGCAGATGCTCGCCCGACGCGGCCCCTCCGTTACCGGACGTCGTCGGCCGGTGCGCTTCGCGTCGCCGTTCAGGCCTTCCTAGAATTCCGCTATTGGGATCAAGCGCCTGTCGCAGATCAGAGCCCCGACGAGATGGGCCATAGAACGAACCCGCTTTCGCGGGAGGGCGCTGCGCGCGGGTCGGTGTGTGAAGCGAAGGGCCGCAAGGATCGCCACGCGATGCTGTCGCCGCAACTCTTGGAGCTGTTGCGTGCATGGTGGTTACAGTGTCGCTCGCCGGGCTGGTTGTTTCCGGGACGCGATCCGCTCCTGCCGATAACAACGCGGCAACTCAACCGCGCCTGCCACATGGCTGCCGACGCGGCGGGCCTTGGCGCGTGGGTGACGCCGCATACTTTGCGGCACTCATTCGCGACGCATCTCTTGGAGAACCATACCGACGTGCGCGTCATCCAGGTCCTACTCGGCGTCTCCCTCCGGTGAGCACCGCCTTGCTTGGTTGTCGGCGATCGCCGAGTCTCGAGCCTGATGTGTTGGTCAGGCTAGGATGTGCCCACGATGTCGGATGTGGACACAAGTGAGGGCAAGCG
>Ga0180009_10003647_pt1 | contig 17410 bp, 16 predicted proteins | sample OS_PC_MetaG_FD_123537 | JGI IMG/M metagenome (GOLD analysis project Ga0180009, IMG submission 123537) | Groundwater microbial communities from the Aspo Hard Rock Laboratory (HRL) deep subsurface site, Sweden - OS_PC_MetaG | ecosystem: Environmental > Aquatic > Deep subsurface > Groundwater... | reverse complement strand
TCACTTTAGGCACTTCAAATTTAAACTTTTCGACTTCAGCTTATACAGGATAGTCGTCCTGGTAAAAATACGTCATCGAATTTACGAATTAGAGCACTAAGGTGCCGATACGAAGTCTAAAGTGATCAATTAAGTAATAAAAATACCGGAGCCGGTATGCCAACGATCTTTTTATCCCGGAAAAAGGTATTCTTGGTAACCAAAAAATAATTAATCAATCAACCATTTATCAATTCCTATATTGCAGATATCAATCATCGTTCTGATCAATAAAGTACCCAGATTGATCACCGAGCTTTTCAATATTAACCCTATTTGACCGGATGTTAAGAAAAACGTCATTGAAAAAGCTTCAGGGTTTTTCTTGACAAAAATTTTATGTATTGTATATAGTTGTATATACAAGTTGGCCAGCTGCATGCAGTGATTTATCAACTGTCCTCCCCGGTCTCATTTTACGTTACACGTTATTATCATATATAATGGTTGCATGCGGTTGGTGATTTCTATCGGGTTCATTTACGTACCTTTTTGATGAACAAAAACAGGAGAAGGAAAAATGGTTACCAACACCGATATTTCAAAAGCCATGACCATTCGGTTGGAAGATATCCTGGAGGATCTGCCGGAGCTGCCGCCTTTTGAACAGGGAATCCGCAGGGCGCCGAAAAGAGAATTCACCCTGTCCCGGTCCGATACGGAACTGGCTTTGAAAAACGCCCTGCGATACGTGCCGGAAAAATGGCACAAGATTCTTGCACCGGAGTTTTTAAAAGAACTGCTGAACACCGGTCGAATATACGGTTACCGGTTCAGACCCCGGGTGTGCATCACCGGAAAACCGATCGATGAATATAAAGGGAACTGCATCGAAGGCAAAGCGTTTCAGGTGATGATCGAAAACAATCTCGATTTCGATGTGGCCCTCTATCCCTATGAACTGGTTACTTACGGCGAAACCGGACAAGTCTGCCAGAACTGGATGCAGTATCTTTTGATCAAACGATACCTTGAAACCATAACCGATGAACAAACGCTGGTTGTCGAATCCGGGCATCCCCTTGGGTTGTTTGCTTCACCACCCGAGGCTCCCAGGGTGATCCTGACCAATGCATTGATGGTCGGATTTTTCGACGACGAGGAGAACTGGCACCGGGCTGCCGCTATCGGGGTGGCCAACTACGGCCAGATGACAGCCGGCGGTTGGATGTATATCGGTCCCCAGGGGATCGTGCACGGAACTTACAATACCATCCTGAATGCCGGGCGGATGAAATACGGCATATCTGATGATAAGGATTTAAGCGGTTATCTGTTTGTCACATCCGGGCTGGGCGGCATGAGCGGCGCCCAGGGAAAAGCCGTAGAGATTGCAAACGGTGTGGGTATCATTGCCGAAGTGGATTACTCCAGAATAGAAACCCGCTACCGTCAGGGCTGGGTGAGCAAGATCATCGACAACTCCTCTGAAGCCTTTTCTCTTGCCAAGACCTACATGGATCGTGGAGACAGCATTGCCATCGCATTTTACGGCAACGTGGTGGACCTTCTGGAATATGCGGTGGAAAACAATATTCGAATCGATTTGTTATCCGATCAGACATCCTGCCATGCGGTATACAACGGCGGGTACTGCCCGCAGGGGCTCACCTTTGAGGAAAGAACCCGTATGATGGAAACCGATGCAGCCGGGTTTAAAGCGTGTGTGGACAAGTCTTTGAAGCGCCACTTCGAGTTGATCAAAACCCTCGTGGATCGGGGGGCATACTTTTTTGATTATGGGAACAGTTTTCTCAAGGCGATATACGATACCGGCATCAAAGAGATTTGCAGAAACGGAAAGGATTCCCGCGACGGCTTTATTTTTCCTTCCTATGTTGAAGATATCATGGGGCCGCTGCTGTTCGACTACGGGTACGGTCCGTTCAGATGGGTGTGCTTGAGCAGAAAGGAAGAAGATCTGATTCAGACCGATAAAGCAGCCATGGAAAGCATCGACCCGACTCAGAGATTTCAGGATAAAGACAACTATGTCTGGATCAGGGACGCCCTCAAAAACAAACTGGTGGTGGGCACCAAGGCACGCATCCTGTATCAGGACGCCATGGGCAGGATGAAGATCGCCCTTCGTTTTAACGAGATGGTTCGAAACGGAGATATCGGACCGGTTATGCTGGGACGGGATCATCACGATGCCGGCGGTGCGGATTCTCCTTTCAGGGAGACGGCCAATATCAAAGACGGCAGCAACATCATGGCGGATATGGCCATTGCCGGCTTTGCGGGAGATGCTGCCAGGGGAATGAGTCTTGTGGCAATCCACAACGGCGGCGGGGTCGGTATCGGAAAAGCCATCAATTACGGTTTCGGGCTGGTGCTGGACGGCAGTGAACGGGTGGACCGGATCATTAAAACCGCGATTCCCTGGGATGTCATGGGGGGGGTTGCCAGAAGAGCCTGGGCAAGAAACGAGCATTCCATTGAAACCAGCATGAAATACAATCAGGAAAGAGAAGGTAAAGATCATATTACGATCCCGTATCTGGCTGATGAAGAGATGGTGAAAGAGCTGGTTGCGAGAGTTTTTGAAGAGCTTAAGAATTAGGTAGTCAGTTGGCCAGTTGCCAGTTGGCCAGCTAACCAGTTGTCCAGTCGTAGATTACCATTAATTGCTTGCAACGAGTCTTTATAGGATAGATCTATGAAGATAAAACGATTCGAAGATTTGAAATGCTGGCAAAAAGCAAGGGAGTTGACCCGGACCATCTATGCTTATGTAAGACGAGAAGAGTTTGCGAAGGATTTCAGATTATCCGGGCAGATAACCGGTGCATCCATTTCTATTATGAATAATATTTCCGAAGGCTTTGATTCAGGTTCAAATAAGGAATTCGCGAGGTTTCTCTCCTATTCGAGAAGGTCATGTTCAGAAGTTCAAAATTGTTTATATATCGCCTTAGATCAGGGGTATATTTCGGAAGATGATTTTCAAAAGACATACTCAGATTGTGAGGAAACCCGAAAGACAATTTACGGTATGATCAGATATTTAAGAAGCAAATAACCGGTCAACTGGCAACTGGCAAACTGGCAAACTGGCAAACTGGTCAACTATAGAGGGACGAAATCATGAAAAAGATACTCGAGACCGTACCCAACTTCAGTGAAGGAAGAGATCGAGATAAAATCGAGAAGATTGTGGAGCCTTTCCGAGGGAAGGAGGGTGTCAAACTCCTCGACTATCAGAGAGATGAAGACCATAACCGGCTGGTGGTTACGGCTATCGGGGAACCGGATTCCCTTAAAACGGCTGTAATCGAAGCCATGGGAGCCGCCATCGAAGTCATCGACATGCGGAAGCATGAAGGGCAGCACCCGAGAATGGGGGCTGTAGATGTCGTCCCGTTTATTCCGATACGAAACATGACCATGGAGGAAGCAATCGGGGTATCCAAAGCGGTTGCGGAAACAGCATCTGAAACATACGACCTGCCCATTTTTTTGTATGAGGAATCGGCCGCCCGACCGGAAAGAAAAAATCTTTCAAACATCCGAAAAGGCCAATTTGAGGGGATGGCGGAAAAGCTCAAACAGCCGGAATGGCGTCCGGATTACGGACCGGTGGCGGTTCATCTCAGTGCCGGCGCGACGGCTGTGGGCGCCAGAATGCCGCTGGTTGCCTATAATGTAAATCTGGATACGGATAATATCGACATTGCCAATGACATTGCCAGAAAAGTCAGACACATCAGCGGCGGCCTGAGATTCTGCAAGGGGATCGGCATTGAACTGAAAGAGCGGGGAATCGTTCAGGTTTCCATGAACATGACCGACTTCACCAAAACGGCGCTCTACCGTGCTTTTGAGCTGATTAAAATCGAAGCTCGACGGTATGGTGTGAATGTGGTGGGCAGTGAAGTGATCGGCCTTGTGCCCATGGCCGCTTTGATCGATGCAGCGGTTTATTATTTGGGCATCGAGAAATTTTCCATGGAGCAGGTGTTGGAAGCCCGGTTGCTGGAGTCGGATGGTTGATACTTGATACTGGGTGCTGGATACTTGATGCTTGATGCTGGATACTTGATACTTGATACTGGATGCTGGATACTCGATACTTGATACTGGATACGCGATACGAGATGCTCGTTTCTCGATAGAAAAAATATAATGAACAGCTTCGAAGGCAAGCAATGAACGGAAACTTGATAATTAAAAACGCCTCTCAACTGGTGACGTGCAGTGGTTATAAGGCAAAGCAGGGAAAAGAGATGAGCGAGCTGCATGTTATTGAAGACGGTGCGGTTGTTATTGAAGACGGTACTATCACGGCAGTTGGTAAGACAGCCGATATCCTCTCTGATTCTGTTGCTGAATCGAAATATGATGTTGTCGATGCAAAAGGCAAGGCAGTGCTGCCGGGGTTTGTGGATTCTCACACCCATTTTGTTTTCGGCGGATACAGGGCCGAAGAATACTCTTGGCGGTTGAGCGGCGTCAGCTATATGGACATTATGAAACGGGGCGGCGGGATACTGAGTACGGTGAAAGCGACCAGCGAAGCCTCGAAAGAGGAATTAATGAAATCCGGAACGGATCGTCTCAACTCCATGCTCTCATTCGGTGTAACCACGGTGGAAGGAAAAAGCGGATACGGGCTGGATCGCGACACAGAGCTCAAACAGCTTGAAGTCATGGAATTGCTGGATCAGGAGCATCCGGTGGATATCGTCCGCACGTTTCTGGGCGCCCATGCGGTTCCGGAAGCATATAAAGGCAATGAAGATGCATTTATCGATTTTCTGATTGATGGCGTGTTGCCGGAAGTTGCCGATAGAAAGCTGGCGGCGTTTTGCGATATCTTCTGTGAGCAGAATGTCTTTTCTATCGAGCAATCGAGACGACTGCTTTCAAAAGCAAAAGAGCTGGGCCTCAAATTGAAGCTCCATGCGGATGAAATTGTCCGGATCGGCGGTGCCGAACTGGCTGCCGAACTCGGTGCAATTTCCGCCGATCACCTGCTTCAGGCATCGAATCAGGGCATCAGCGATTTGGCTGAAAGCCGCGTCATGGCGACACTGCTTCCCGGAACCGCCTTTAGTCTTAAAGAGCCGTACGCCAGGGCCCGTTATATGATCGATCAGGGTTGTGCCGTGGCTCTGGCCACGGATTTCAATCCGGGCAGTTGTTTTACGGAGTCCATCTCGCTGATTTTTGCCCTCGCCACGATCTATATGGGATTGACCACCGAAGAAGTCATTTCCTCATTGACCATAAACGGAGCGGCGGCGCTGGATCGTGCAGATATCACCGGCAGCATTGATAAAGATAAAAAGGGAGACCTTATCGTGCTGGAGCATCCGTCCTATCATTTTCTTTCCTATCATATCGGCGTGAGCTCGGTTGAGAAAGTGATCAAAAAAGGAAAACTTGTATTTGATAAAAAAGAAGGAGGGTTGATCTCGTGTTAGCAGAATTGAGAGTGTCTGAACTGCTCGACAAAACCGCTTCCAGCGATCCGGTTCCGGGAGGCGGCTCCATTGCAGCGTTGAGTGCTGCTGCTGCTGCGGGCCTTGCGGAGATGGTGGCAAATTTAACGGTCGGGAAAAAGGGATATGAAGCCGTTGAAGAAGAGATGAAGGCCGTGGCAGCGAAGATGCGGCCCCTGCGTGAAAAATTCCTCAAAGATATGGACAGAGACGCGGATGCCTATAATGAGGTGTTTTCATCTTTTAAAATGCCTAAGCGGACCGAAGAAGAAAAAGAGAAGAGGCAAAAGGCAATCCAGGAAGGTTTGAAACATGCGGCGTCAGTTCCGCTGGGCGTGGCGGAAGATGCATTCAGCATTCTGGGACTTGTTCGAACGGTCATTGCCAAAGGAAACAAGAACGCCGTCACCGACGGCGCGGTTTCCGCCATGATGGCCCGAACCGCCGTACTGTCTGCTTTATACAACGTCAAAATCAATCTCGGCTCCATAAAAGACGAGGCCTTTGTGAACAGGGTCCGGAAAAAGGTGAAGCATTTGGATGCGGAAACGGTGAAGATGGAGAAGGAGATTCTTTCTCTAGTGGATATTTAATCTAACAGGATAACAGGACATGCTTTTGATTAGGCATCGCTTGTTTCTTCTCGCAGGCCGAGCAGGGAATCGATCATTTTGACGTTGTTTTGTGCCTCGTCCGATGTGCCTTGCCAGACAGTCCTTCCCGATTCCAGCACACACACCTGATCCGCCACCTCCAGGGCGCGGTGGGTACTTTGTTCCACTAAAATGATGGTGAGACCGTCTTTGTTCAGTTCGGCGATGGCCCGGTAGCAGATATCGATGATTTTCGGCATCAGCCCGAGTGACAACTCATCCACCAGAAGCAATTCCGGTTTCGACATCAACGCCCTGCCGATGGCCAGCATTTGCTGTTCGCCGCCCGAAAGGGAGCCGGCCCTCTGGCCGAGACGCTCCTCAAGGCGCGGAAATATGCTCAGCATCCTTTCCAACTCCCGGTTCGATTCATCCCTGGAACGGCTGTAACCCCCCACAATCAGGTTTTCCTTCACCGTAAGGTTCGGGAAAAGACGCCTTCCCTCCGGAACCACGGAAATGCCATCTTTAATCCGCTGCATGGGTGAAGCGTCGGTAATCTTTCTGTCCTTATATCGGATTTCTCCGCTATGCACGGCGACATGGCCTGCAATGCACATGATGGTGGACGATTTGCCTGCGCCATTGGCACCCAGCAGTGTGGTAATACTCCCTTTTGCCACATGAAGGTCCAGACCGTGTACCGCCTGCATTGCGCCGTACCCGCAGCTTAGGCTGTCAAGCCGCAGCATCTGTTTCATCCTTTCCCACGTAGGCGGCCCGGACCGCAGGGTTCCGCATAACCTCATTCGGGTTCCCGTCGGCGATTTTACGTCCATTATCCAAGACAACCAGCCGTTCACTCACGCGGAGCACTTCCCCCAGGTTATGTTCGATCATCACGATCGTTGTCCCCCTTCTGTTGATATCCGCCACCGTATCCGCCAGTCGGGCGGCTTCAATGTGATTCAGACCGGCAAGCGGTTCGTCCAAAAGGAGCAGTTTCGGTTCCAATGCCAGCGCACGCGCGACTTCCATCCGTTTGATGACCCCAAGGGGCTGCCCCCGAACACTCTTATCGGCCATCTCCGCAATACCCAGCAACCCGAGAAGCTTCATGGCACGATCTCTTTCCCTTGAAAGGTCAAATGACACCATGGCGCCAAAGACGCTTTGGATTCGACCGTGTCCGGCAGCGAAGATGACATTTTCGAGCACCGACATGGAATGAAAAGGGCGCACGATCTGGTGGGTCATAACAAGCCCCAGTCGTGACCGCTTGTGGGTGGGAAGATTTGAGATCTCCCTGCCGGATAATCGAATTTCAGCGGACTGCGGTTGCACAACACCGGTGATGGCTCTGATCAAGGTGGTCTTGCCCGCCCCGTTGGGCCCGATCATCGATACGAATTCACCGGGCGTCACTTCAAACGAGACATCGTCCAGGGCGTGGATGCCGCCAAACCGAACCGTGACTCCGGAGACTTTAAGAATCGCCGTCATCCTGTCTCTCCTCGGGCTTTTCGTATCCGCAAAGCGGTTTGAAGAAATCCTGCAAGGCCGCCCGGCGCAAACCGCATGACCGTAAACAGCAGGGCTCCGTAGACGAGCAGTTTGTAGTCACTGATGAAGCGGAAAAATTCAGGCATAAGGGTGAGAACAACCGTTGCCGCCATAACCCCGAATACGGACCCGATGCCACCCACCGCTACCATTGAAAGCACGGTGATGGAGGTGATAAAACCGAAATCATCGGGCACAATAAACCGGGCAAAATAGGTATACAATCCACCCGCCAGACCGGCCATTGCCGTCCCCATGGCGAATGCCGACAGCTTGTATGCCGCCACATCCAAACCCAGCACCCGGGCTGTGTCTTCATCGTCCGCCACGGCATCAAAGGCGAATCCCATCCAAGAGCGCTTGATAAAAAGACTGAATGCTGCGGCCAGGGCTGCCAGAACAAGAACGAAGAGCATAAATCCGATTTTGCTCATCCCGGCAGACGGGATAGAGGAGATGCCGAGTTCTCCGCCCAAAGCCTCCTGTTGCCGAACGATACCGAGAAAAAGAAAGCCGACGCCCATGGTAGTGATCGCCAAGAAATCTTCCCGTACCCGCAGGCTTGCCAATCCAACAACGACACCGGAGGCTCCGGCCAGGATCAGGCCGCAAAGGAGTGTTACCGCAGGGGGGAATCCGGCTTTGGCCAGAATCGCAGTGCAATAGGCACCGATACCGTAAAATGCCGCGTGCCCCAGGCTGATCTGACCGCAAAAACCGGTAATCATATTGAGACCGAGGGCCAGGATAATATTGATCAACACGATGGTGGCAAGGCTTACTTCATAGATGCCCATCGTTCACCTCCCGGAGAGCATTCCCTGGGGTCGGATCATGAGAACTAAAATGAGAAATGCAAAAGCGATGGCATCCCGGTCCATCAGGTGACCGATATAGATGGTACCGAATGCCTCCACCACACCGAGCACCAGCGAGGCGATCAGCGTTCCGGTAACATTTCCCAGCCCGCCCAGCACGATAATGGCGAGTGCCTTGTAGCTGGGGACTCCTCCCATGGTCGGTTCAACCAGGTTGCTCAACAGGGAAATGAAGATACCGCCGATCGCCGCAAGCCCGGATCCGATAAAGAAATTGAGATACCTTACCTTCAGGGGATCGATTCCGAAAGAGGCAGCCATCTGGGGATCGTCTACCGTTGCTTTCCAGGCGACACCGATCCGTGTTTTCTGTGCCAGATAGGACAGGGTGCCGAGCAGGATGACGCTTCCGAAAACGATGGCCAATTCGGCTGTCCGGAGGTTCATTCCCAGGAATGCGATCTGTGATTGCAGGGGCACGTCGTTATAGGTCAGGCCGTATGGACCGAACACCAAGCGATAGATTTCTTCCATAGCGATAAAGAGCCCGATGGAAGCGATCAGGGCAACATAGGGCGGACGATCGAGAATCGGATGATAGCAGAGCCGATAGACCACCATCCCCACAAGACCCACACCGGCCGCGGCCAGGGGCATGGCCAAGAGCAGACTGCCCGTGGCATTGGTTATGAGAAGGCCCAGATAGCCTCCCAGTGCGAACAGGCCGGCATGGGCCACGTGGAGAATGCGAAGAAGTCCGTATACCAGCGTTAAGCCGACCGCGATGATGGCATACATGCTGCCGTAGATGATCCCTTGGATCAGCAGTTCGAGATACAGCATACCGGCCGTTTATTCAGCAGGCGGCGCAAGGAGTTCGGGATCGTCGATGACGGAATGGCGATGCCAGTTGCCTCCCTTAACGATCTGATTTTGAACCGCCTTCAAGACCTCTCCCAGTTTATTAAATTTGATGGTCCCGGTGGAGACTTTAAGATCGGTTTCGGCCACGGCATCTCTGATCGCTCTGGGATCGGTTGAATTTGCTTTTTTGAGCGCTTCGGCCGCTACCATGATGGCCGTGTGGCCTGATGCCGCCACCATGTCGGCCTTGAAGCCGGCTTTCTTTTCAAAGGCGGCAATGAAATCTTTGGTTTCAGGCACATCCGAATCCCGATCCAGCGAGGTGGTAATAATCACCCCTTCGGCGGCATCACCGGCAATCTCGATAAACTTTTGAGAATCGTATCCTTCCTGGCCGATGATCGGTACGGAAACGCCTGCGGCCCTGAGCTGTTTTACCAGGGGACCTGCGGTGAAGTAATATCCGGAGGCGTATATGGCTTCCGGGTTGTCTGACTTGACCTTGGCAACAATGGAGCCGAATTGCCTGTCCTTCATGGAGTACTGGTATTCATTGGTGATCGTGATGCCGAATTTATCGGCAGCGCTCTTGAAACCGGCAGCCAATGATTTTCCGAAATCATTCTGCAGGGTGATCATGACGACCCGTTTTTTGCCCAGGGTGTCGCCCACCAGTTTGGCCCCGCCTCTTCCCTGTACCTCTCCCAGAAAGGAGGTCCGGAAGACATAGTCTCCGGCCCGGGTAATGTCCGGATGGATGGCATAAGCGGAGATATATGGAATCTTGGCTTCCTGAAACACGCCGGCAGCAGATCGGGTCGCGCCGGAGTAGCTGCCCGACACCCCGATTGCGACCTTGTCCTGACCGATCAATTTGTTGGCAATGGGGATCGCCTGTGCGGGTTTGGCCTGGTCATCGTAAATAACCAGCTCTATCATCTTCCCGTTGACGCCCCCTTTGGCATTGATCTGCTCGGCCGCAAGTTTCGCTCCTTCGGAAGCCGATTTGCCGTCAGATGCCGCGAATCCGGTAAGCGGCGCATGGAATCCGATTTTAATCGTCTCCGCCGCCATGAGTGGTGCATATGTAATGAGAACTGCAAGACCGATTACCATAACCATGAATATTCGTTTTTTCAGCATGGCGAACCTCCTTTTTGTGGATTTTTTATTTGGCGTGATCAGGTCGTTCAAGATGTTGTATATACAGATACATACAAGAAAGCAATTGAATATTCAACCGGTCGTTTCCCGGCGAAATCCTACGATTCTTTCGAATTTTTTACAAAAGCCATGAACGCAAGCCCCATCGCACCCATTGCGGCATTGATCAGGAAAGAATGGTCGTAAACGCCCGTGCTGTCTCTCAGAGCGCCGGTAATCCAGTGGGTGGCAATGGCGCCCAAGCCGTAAAACGGCGTCCATGCACCGAGGACCGTGCCCATTACTTCTTTTGGGAAGTAATCCCCTGCACATGCTCCGTAAATGGGAAAGGTTGCGCCATAAAAAATGGCCAGGCATCCGATTAGAATGGAAAGAGAGTTCCAGGAATTACCGGTCAGCAATATTCCGATTAATGCGACGGTAATCATGGCATTGGAAAAAAGAATCGTTTTTTTCCTTCCCCAGTAATCAGACAGGGGAAGAACGATGAGCATGCCCGCGACCTGGCACAAACCGTGAATGGTGGCAAGGAAACTAGCTTTCTCCAGGGGAACGTGGAGCTGATATCTGGCGTAATCCACCATAAAAGTGGTAATTCCATAGAGGGCATAGGCGATGGCAAAGTAGGAGAGCCCGATCAACCAGAAGGTCCTGTTTCTGAAAATCTTCGGCAGTGCACCGGAGGACCGGATCGGGTCTTTTGTATGGATCGGGTTTTGAGCTTCTTTTTTTTGCCCCCAAGGTTGATATCCGGATGATTCAGGGTCACTTCGCAAAAGCAATCCATTAATAAATACCATGATCAGAGCGGCACTTCCTAAAAAGGACCATGCATACCGCCAGTTATAGTGTTCAACCACCCACGGAAATGCTCCCCCCATGGCGGCAAATCCCAAACCGAAGCCGGTGGACAAAATGCCGAGGACCATGCCTCTCCGTTTGTGTGAAAACCATCTCTGGACCACCGTAATCAACGGTGTCCACATCCCGCTCGCACCTATCCCCACAACCGCATAAAAGAGACAGGCCGTCCAAAGAGAATCGACGGTTCCCATGAGAAGGAGACCCAGGCCCAGGATGAAGGCGCAGATGGTAATCACCCGGCGCCCGCCGAAGCGATCCGTAAAATACCCGGTAAACGGCGTTATGGCGATATAGGTAAAAAGATAGGCATTGAAGATGGAGCCGGCGGCGGTCCTTCCGAATTCCAAGGTCCGGATCATTTCCGGAAGAATCACCCCATAGCCGAGACGGGCGGAATAATTAATGAATAGATTGACGAAACAGACGGCCAGAACGATCCAGGCCCAATGAATTTTCGATTTTCGAAACTGGAAACTGGAAACTGGAAACTGGAAACTCATCTGATCTCCACCGTTTCCCCGACCTTGGGAGCAAAAGCTGAAAACCCCTCCTTGTTCAGGCTGTCCACAAATGCAAGGGTTTGCTCTTCTTCTCCGTGAACCGCGGCGATTTTCTTTATCTTCAGATTCGATTCATGCAGGAACCGGAACATTTCCGTCTTATCGGCGTGAGCACTGAAGCCGCCGAGTTGCACCACTTGCGCTTTCAAGGGATATTTTTTACCCAGGATTTTCACCTGGGGGGGCTCCGCTTTTCGGCCGGACTCCTGATATTGTATTCCCAGTTCCAGTATTCGTCTTCCCAAAGTATGCTGGGCCATGAAGCCCACGGCGAGAATGGTATTGCGCGGATCGTGTATTTTATATCTCAGATGATGGAGAATGCGCCCGCCCTCGCACATGCCTGAAGCGGAGATCACGATGTGGGGTTTTTGTTCCCGCATCAGGGCCATGGACTCTTCAACGCTTGTGATAAATTGAATATGGCCGAAAGAAAACGGATTCTTTCCTTTTTCAAGAAACGTTTCATGGGTTTCCTGGTCATAGACTTCCGGATGTTCACCGAAAATTCTTGTTAATTTCACAGCCAAAGGACTATCCACATAAATGGGGAACCGGATCACTTCACCTTCATCATACAATTCATGGAGCACATAAATCAGCTCTTGGGTCCGGCCGAAGGCAAAGGCCGGGATGACAATGGACCCTCCCCTTTCGGCCGTATCCATAAGAATCTTCTTCAGTCGGCTTTTTATATCCTGAACCGGATCATGGAAACGATCGCCGTATGTACTTTCCATGATCAGAAGATCGATCTTCGGATTATCTCCGTTGAAACGAAGCGTCGGGTCATTCAGAATGGGTTTGCCGAACCTGCCGAGATCTCCGGTATATCCGACGGTATAAGATCGCCCGTTTTCCGAAGCCTGGATCAACGTGATTGCAGATCCCAATATGTGTCCGGCATCGTAGAACATACATGTCACGTTGCTTCCGATGGTAACGGGATGCTCGTAAGGATAGCCGTCAAAATAGGAAAGGGAATCCTCTGCTTGTTCCCGGGTATAGAGAGGCTCGATTTTATCGAGATGATATTTATCCATCAAATCCTCGATGGCTTCCCGGTTGAGATCGTTTCCATTCTTCTTCAGCATTTTCCGGATCTTTTTTATTGCAGCCTGTGAAATTTGGCGCGTTCGAGGAGACGTCTTCATATCGTGGAGCAGTGAGCGTACGGTTTTATAGTTCAGATACCGGGCATCGGACTCCTGGATGTGCGCTGCATCCAGCAGCAAGTATTCACATGCAGCAGACGTAGTGCGGGTTGAGATAATACGGCCGTTGAAATTCCTCCGTGTGACGACCGGTATGCGACCCGAATGATCGATATGGGCATGCGATAAAACGATAGAAGTCAGGATCAGGGGATCAAAGGGAAGGACTCTGTTTTTTTCCTCGCTTTCTTTTCGTCGACCCTGATACAGCCCGCAGTCCAGCAGGATCCGGTCACTGTCTGTGGTCAAAAGATGCATGGATCCGGTTACTTCTCTCACTCCGCCGTAAAATGTAATGTTCATTTATACTTCCTTTCCAATTATCTTTATTGCTCAGTCTGTCATTGTTTATAAGTCTTCACTGCTTTACTTAGAGAAGAGGATTCAAGGATTCCAGGGGTCAAGGAGTCAAATTTTTGTAATTCTTTTGCATTTCACTCGAACCCCTGAATCCTTGACCCCTCGTACCCTCTGGGATCTAACCTGTGCAACTGCAAATAACGGCTTATTTCGACTTTAAAAAGTCTCCAATCTCTACAACAATTTCATTCACCTGGCCCGGGTGGAACCAGATCATCTCCGGGTCTTTACGAAACCAGGTCAACTGCCGCTTTGCATATCTTCGGGTATCACGCTTCATGGTATCCAGTGCTTCATCCCATTCCAGCCGGCCTTGGATAAAATCCGCCATGTGTCGATAACCGATGGATTGCATGGGTTTAATGTCACAAGAATACCCCATATCCAGCAGTTGTTTGACTTCCTCCACAAGCCCTTCGTCTACCATCGCCTCTACCCGGCTGTTGATTCGATCATAAAGGATTTTTCGATCCATATCCAATCCTATCTTTAAGGTCTGATACGGCCGGTCGGAAAATCGATGCGTATTTTGGAAATCGGAAATAGGTGCTCCGGTAACTCTGTAGACTTCAAGCGCACGAATGATTCTGAATGTATCATTGGGGTGCAATCTGCCGGCTGTAGCCGGATCGACTTGCTCTAGATTTCGATAGAGATGCTCAGATCCATGCATCTCTGCGATCTTGTGCAGTTCCTTTCTAACCTCCGGATCAGAGGAATTTTCCCGAAACAAACCGTGTGCCAGTGCCTTTGTATAAAGCCCGGTCCCCCCGACAACCAATGGAAGCTTTTTTTTCTCTACAAGCCGGCTGATGATTTTACCGGCCATATCAGCAAATCGCACGGCATCGAAAGGTTGGTCCGGGTTAATGATGTCGATGAGATGGTGTTTTACCGATGCCTGCTCTTCCGGGGTGGGTTTTGCCGTTCCGATGTCCATTTTTCGATATATCTGCATGGAATCGGCATTAACGATTTCTCCGCCAAACCGCCGGGCAATCTCAATCGCCACAGAAGTCTTGCCGATACCCGTGGGGCCGCCTATTATGATCAATTCAGGCTTCGTTGTATCAGGCTGCATGTGGTCTATTAAAATTCAAATGATTAAAAGAATCCTGAACTGTTAGATATCGTGCAAGGATCAAATGATCAATTTAAAAACTGTATTTTTCAAAATGGCTGTATTCCGGTTTGAAGATAATCCGATTCGCGGACCTGTGAAACTCGAATCCTTGACCCCTTGAATCCTTATGGCATCACCACCTTTTTTAGAGATGATCCTTGTGTTATAGTAGGTTGCTCGGTTCAAACGAAGGTTTTGAAAATAATCGGATCCTCTCACAAGTTTTAAGGAAAAGACATGTCTGACTGGGAACCAAAAATCGTCGCATTTTTATGCAACTGGTGCTCCTATGGAGCAGCCGATCTGGCGGGAGTCGACCGGAAGGAATATCCGTCCAATATCCGCGTTATTCGAATACCCTGCACCGGGAGGATGAGTCCGAAATTCTTTCTGACCGCACTTCGAGAAGGCGCTGATGGGGTCTGGGTGTCCGGGTGACATCCCGGCGAATGCCATTACCTGGAAGGTAATTACTACGCTCGACGAAAATTTGCCCTCTTTCAGAATCTCATGGAGCATATGGGCATCGAACCCGATCGCCTTCATTACTCATGGATCTCCTCTGCCGAATCGACAAAATTTGTGAATGTGGCAAAGACTGTAACCGAGGCGGTAAAGTCCCAGGGGCCCAACAGGATGTTTATAAAGAAAGAAGCCAAAGCGGCAAAAGCTGCGTAATTCCGTTACGACACCATAGGATAAACATGTTGGAATATGAAGATCGAATCATAGAATTGGCCGAGACCCTTTTGAAGGATCGCAGGGTCGATATGGTCATCGGCTTCCGGAAGGGAACCGTTCCCATGATGAACGAACCCTGCTTTATCAAAAATCCGGAAGAGAGCCGATTGCTGGTGTGGGACAGCAATTGCGGAATCAATCTGGCAAATTACCTCATGGATCGGAAAGAGAAGATCGGCATTATCGCCAAAGGCTGCGATTCCAGAAATATTGTCGTCCATATCGTGGAAAATAAGATCCAACGCGAGCAGCTTCATATTATCGGTGTTCCCTGCAAGGGGATGATCGACCGGCGAAAAATAACCGCCATGTTTGATGGAGAAATCCTCGAGGTCTCAGAAGATGCCGAAGCTATTTCAGTAAAGGGGGATGGGTTTGAAGAATCCGTTAAAAAGGCTGATGTGCTTCAAGAAAACTGCAGCATTTGCGTTCACCGGAATCCGGTGATCTATGATGATTTGCTGGCCGAAAAAGTAAACGAGCAGATCGGGCTGGATCGATATGAAGATGTCCGAAGCATTGAAGCCATGCCTGCCCAAGAGAAATGGGAATATTTCGAGGATCTCATTTCGAATTGCATCCGGTGTTATGCCTGTCGAAACGCTTGCCCCCTGTGTTATTGTCCCACCTGTTTTGTGGACGAATCACGTCCCCAATGGGTGGGCAAAGGTCAAGACGCCATAGATACCCGTACATTCCATTTCCTGAGAGCCTATCATTGTGCAGGTCGATGCACCGACTGCGGCGCGTGTGAGCGGGCCTGTCCGGTGGGCATCAAGGTCAGAGCATTTACCAAAAAACTGGAAAAAGACTGTTTGGCTCTGTTTAACTGGGAGGCCGGCCTATCCACCGACCAGCGCCCACCGCTGGATGTTTATCGACCGGATGACCCGGATGAATTTATTAAATAGCGTGTTTGAGTATTAAATGTTAAGTGTTTAGTGTTCGGAGTTTCTTTCCTATTGCGGATCAAACACTAAATACTAAACACGAAACACTTTTTCTTGAGGCAACCTCCATGAGATATATTAAAATCGATAAGGCAGATTGGGAAAAGGGGATAGAGAACCTCAAGGATTCCTATCGGACCTTCGGTCCGGCAAAGGACCAGGAATTTCACAACTTCAAAATCCTTGAAAAAGATGCGCTTCCGGATTTGAGTTGTTTGAATACAAGGCTTTCCCCCAAAACCGTCGTCTATCCCCAATCTCAGACCATGTTTGAATATTCACTGGATGAGACAAGTGCGGATCATCATATAATGAAAGAAGTTGGGATTGATAGCTCGCCGAAGGCGGCAATCGGCATTCGGCCCTGTGATGCAAAGGCCTTTTTGCTGGTGAAACTGAATTTTGACACATCGGAATTCAGAGACCCCTATTGGATCAAGTCCTTTGAGGCGACTTCGCTTATCGGTCTTGCCTGTCAGAGCCCCTGCAGCTCCTGTTTCTGCACCACTGCAGGGTGCGGGCCGTTTCACGAGGAAGGTCTCGATGTCTTATTGGTGGAAAATGATGATCATTTTCTGGCAAAGGTAATGACTGAAAGAGGTGAGGCGGTCGTTGCGGCTGCCGGATGGGATGCTGAAGTATCTTCAGATGAGGCAGAAAAACAGATCCGTGAAAAAAGAGCGGGGGCTGAAGCCAAGCTCCGATCGTTTGTCAAAACGGATCGCTTAAAGGGATTGGAAACCACAGAGCTCTATGAAGCATCCTTCTGGGAGGACGTTGCCTTTTCATGCATCAACTGCGGTACTTGTACCTATGTATGTCCGACCTGTTGGTGCTTCGATGTTCAAGATGAAGCATACGGGTCATCCGGAAAGCGGATGCGCAACTGGGACAGTTGCATGTATCCGCTGTTTACATTGCACGGTTCCGGCCACAATCCTCGCGGAACAAAGACCCATCGGGTTCGGCAGCGTTTCATGCATAAGTTGAAATATTTTGTGGACAAGTACGACAACGGTATTCAATGCGTCGGTTGCGGTCGATGCGTCCGCCTGTGTCCCGTGAATATCGATATCCGAAACGTCTGCGACAAAATGAACGGTTACGGTG
>Ga0180009_10003646_pt1 | contig 17413 bp, 14 predicted proteins | sample OS_PC_MetaG_FD_123537 | JGI IMG/M metagenome (GOLD analysis project Ga0180009, IMG submission 123537) | Groundwater microbial communities from the Aspo Hard Rock Laboratory (HRL) deep subsurface site, Sweden - OS_PC_MetaG | ecosystem: Environmental > Aquatic > Deep subsurface > Groundwater... | reverse complement strand
CTTTTGTCCGAGGAAGGCCAGTCGCTCTATGCCGACGCCAATTACGAATACCCCGTCGTTCCTGGCGTGCCGCCGGCGCCGCTCGTTGCAAGCTGGGGCGCCCTCGTCGCCGACACCATCCCGCTCGCCGACATCGCCGCCGCGCGCAACGCCGCCAGCACGCTTGCCGACGAATTGCAGGTCGATGGCGGCCCGCAGAACTAGGGCCGTCGATTTTTCGGTGACGAAGCCGGCACTTTGCTTCCCTCCCCTCGATGGGGAGAGTGGCCCGGCGCAGCCGGGTCGGGTGGGGTGGGGCGGCAGTCGCCGGCACTGCAGAACCTCCACCCTGTCTCGCAACGGGCTTAGCATGGCTAAGTCCTGCTCAACATCCCTCCACACAAGGGGGCGGGAGACGGCACAGCCGACATGAGAGCCACGAACAGCATCGCCGAGCGGGATGCGCACTACCGCGCCGCCCTGCCCTTCACCTTCGGCGAGCTGGCGCTGGCGCTCATCGCCGGCCTGCCGATCATCGCGCTTCTCGTCGCGGCGCTGACGGGATCGGGGGCGAGCGGGCTTGGCGCCCGCATGCTGCCGGCGGCGCTTGTCGATACCGGATGGCTGATGCTGCAGGTCGGCTTCGCGACGACGATCATCGGCTTTGCGACGGCATGGCTCGTCACCCATTTCGACTTTTTCGGCCGGCGCCTGTTCGCCTGGGCGCTGGTGCTGCCGCTGGCCATACCGACCTATCTCAGCGCCTATGCCTGGGTCGAGGTGATGGATTTCACCGGGCCGGTGCAGACGCTCATCCGGGCGCTGACCGGGGCGGAGACCATGCGCGAGTACTGGTTTCCCGACATCCGCAATACCGCCGGCGCCGGTTTCGTCATGAGTCTGGTGCTCTATCCTTATGTCTATCTCAGCTGCCGCGCCTTCTTCCTCATGCAGTCCGGCGCTGTGGACTCGGTGGCGCGGGTACTCGGCGCTTCGGCGCGGCGAACGTTTTTCGAGATCACGCTGCCCCTCAGCCGGTCGGCCATCGGCGTCGGCGTGACGCTGGCGCTGATGGAGGTGGTCAACGATCTCGGCGCCGTCAGGTATTTCGGCGTCAACAGCCTGACGGCCATTCTCTATGCCACCTGGCTCAACCGTTCGAGCTTCGGCGGCGCGGCGCAACTGGCGCTGGCCATTGTCCTGGTGATGGCGCTGCTGATCTCGCTCGAAGGCTTGGCGCGCAAGGCCGGCAACCGGCTCGGGCAGCGCGACAGCCGCACGCCGCCGCCGCGCGCGCGCCTCAAGGGCTGGGCCGAGATAGGCGCCGTTCTCGCCTGCCTGGTGCCGCTCGCTCTCGGCTTCGGCGTGCCGGCGGGCGACCTGATCTATCTGGCGCTGAAACGGGCGGGCAGCGCCGCGCCCGCAGCCTTCGCCATGGCCTTCGCCACCTCGGTGCTGCTCGGTGCGCTCGGCGCCGTTCTGGCCGTCGCCGCCGGTTACTACACCGCCTTGCGCGCCGAAGCGGGACGGAGCCTTTTCGGGCGCGGGCTGATCCGCTTGGTCACGCTCGGCTATGCCATTCCCGGCACGGTGCTGGCGCTCGGTCTGGTGGCGCCGCTCGGGGCGCTCGACGGCTTGGTCAACGACGCGGCCTACGCGCTCGTCGATGCCGGGCCGGGGCTGATTTTTTCCGGATCACTGTTCGCCATCGTCTATGCCTACGCCGTCAGGTTCCTCGCGGTCGGACACAATACGCTCGAGGCGGCGCGGGCGCGGCGCGGCGCCAATGTGCTCGACGCGGCCAGGGTGCTCGGCGCCAACGGGCCGAGACTGTTGTTCGGCGTCGACCTGCCGACGCTGATGCCGGCCGTCGTCGCGGCGGCGACACTGGTCTTTGTCGAATGCGTCAAGGAATTGCCGGCGACGCTGCTGCTGCGGCCGCTCGGGGTCGAAACGCTGTCGACGCTCGTCTTCCAGCAGGCCAATGCCGAACTTTTCGAAAGTGCCGCCTTGCCGGCGCTCGGCATCGTAGCCGCCGGCATCGTGCCGGTGATCCTCGCCAACCTCCTGAGCACGCGGCACGAGAAAAGCTGAACATCGCCGACCTGCGCCCATCTGAACGGTTTTTTACAATTTGCGGTTCATGTATAGGAGCGGCATCAGAACGAACAAGCCCACGAGCCTGGCATGACCAAGGACACAACACGCACCCTGACGATTGCGTTGGTCAGCGTCGGCATAGGCGTGCTCGTACTGGTGCTCAAATACCTTGCCTACATGATGACGGGCAGCGTGGCGCTTTTGTCGGACGCGCTCGAAAGCATCGTCAATGTCGTGACCGCCATCACCACCCTGATCGCGGTCTACATCGCCTCCAAACCGGCCAGTCCGGCCCTGCCCTACGGCTATGACAAGGCCGAGTATTTCTCCGCCGTCATCGAGGGCGTGTTCATTCTCGTCGCCGCGCTGCTGATCTTCCAGCAGGCCTATCTGCGTATCGTCGATGTGATGCCGCTCGATACCTCGATGGAGGGCCTGCTGGTCAACGGCGCCGCCGGCGCGGTCAACGGATTCTGGTGCCTGGTGCTGTTCCGCCACGGGCGCAAGACGCGCTCGCCGGCGCTCGTCGCCGATGCCAAGCACCTGTTCACCGACGTGTTGTCCTCGATCGGCGTGCTGGCCGGCGTCTTCATCGCCATCATCTCCGGCTGGAGCATTCTCGACCCGCTCCTGGCCATGGTCGTCGGCGTCAATATCCTGTGGTCGGGCTACAGGCTCGTCTCGGAAAGCGTCGGCGGACTTATGGACGTCGCGGCGCCCGAAGAGCAGCTCACCCGCATTCGCGACATCATCTCGACCAATGCCCATGGTGCCATCGAGGCGCATGACGTGCGGACCCGCCAGTCGGGGCGCAAGACTTTCGTCGAGTTCCACCTGGTCGTGCCGGGCGGCATGAGCGTGTCGGAAGCCCACGACATCTGCGACCGCATCGAGAACGCCCTGAGGAACGGCATCGCGGGCATCATGATCTCGATCCATGTCGAGCCCGAAAACAAGGCCAAGCACGCCGGCATCGTGGTGCTGTAGCGGCGAAACGGTCCGGCGACGTGTTTCCGGCGACGATGCGAAATCGCGCCGCCGAATGGACCACCATGATGGATTGGGCGCGTCCCTGCCGCGTCTCGGCGCTTGGCGGAATGCCCGTCGCGAAAAGACCCGCACCGCACCATCCGGCGCCGCATCATCGCGGCGCCACAACCGAATGAGGCCCATCTTGACATTTCCGCGACTGACTGATAGTCAGTCATTATTGGTTGGCAATCGACCGCGCAGAAGTTCGTCGCCTTGGCGATGGGCAGATGCTTTTGCTGCGACGGATGAACGCCGGTCGGCACAAAACAATGGAACCCCGCATGGCACGACGCATCAGCAAGGATCCGGACACGCGCAAACGCGAGATCGCAGCGGCGGCGCAGGCGCTGTTCGTCGAAAAGGGTTTCGCCGAGACGCGGATCAGCGACATCGCCAGGCGGATCGGCGTCTCTCAAGGCGTGTTCTACTATTATTTCGGCAGCAAGGAGGACGTGGTCGACGCGATCGTCGCCGGCTACATGTCCGAGCTGATCGCCGCGTCGGAGCAAGCGGCGGCCGGGGTATCGGAACCGCTGGCCAGGCTGGCCGCCCTCGCCGAGGCGCAGCAAAGGATCAACGCTCAGGTCAATGCCGGTATCCATGCCATCAAGGGCGTCGACATTCATGAACGCATCATCCGGGCACTGGTCCGCGACTACGTTCCGCTGATGCAGGAAGCACTCGATGGTCATGGCGCCAATGCCGACACGCGCTACTGGATTGAAGCCTTCGTCGTGGCCGGAAACGTCCTGTTCGATCCCGGCCTGTTCCGGTGGTCGGACGAGGAGCATGAAGCCCGTGTCACTTACCTGATCGGCCTGATGGAAAAAACCCGCAACCTGCCGGCCGGCAGCCTCGGCTTTTATCGCGGTCTGATGCGCGCTCCCAGTACTCAAACCGATGAATCCGTCACGGCTGGCGACGCACTGCCGACGTCAGCCCTCTAGCCAATTCGCGTGGAATCAAGACGTCACCGGGTAGACATCCGAATGGTACTCCAAAAAATGACTGATAATCAGTCAATATCGCGAACACAGCCTTCATCCTGCGATTCATGCAGCGTGCTCGTCCCGAGAGCGAGATCCGAATTCGGGATGCCAGTTCAAACCTCGGAAAGGAAACAAGATGACTGCCACACCCACTAGGAATGCCGATGCCGGCGCTGCAACGGGTCAACTCGGGGCTGCCGGCAACCCGGTCGGAAGCCGGCTCGAAAACCAGGCCGTTGCGGCATCGATCCTTGCTTTTTCCGTTCTCTTCGTTACCGCGCAAGTCCTTCATCCCGATCCCTTCGCCGGCATGGAACCGATGTCGGGCGCGGCTTACCTCGAGGTCTTCCACAATCACCCGCTGGTGAATTTCGCGCACCTGCTCGAGTTCTTCAGCGGTGCGCTGCTGATCGTGCTGGCGAGTCACCTTTACAGTCTCACCCGGCTCCGTTTCCCGAATTGGGCGTTCGCTGCCCTGATGATGGCGACGACCGGCGCGGTGGCATTGATCGGTAACAAGGCGGCCATCTGCCTGACCGCAAGCGCCCTTGACACGCTGACCGAGCCTCAGCTTTTGGCGATGGTGCCGGGCCTTGACGTGATCGTGCACCGGCAGGGATACTTGGCGGTGCTGTGGCTGTTGCCGCTCCTGCCGCTCGGATTTGCCGCTTTCGCCATTTTGGCATGGCTCGGCCGGGCAATGCCGCGCTGGCAGGCGGCATTCCTGCTCGTTGGATCGCTGCTTCTCGCCAACCCGGGCGTTCAGGCGCTGAACACGCTCGGAGCCGCCGCCCTTGCCATCGCCCTCCTGCCCTATGGCCTCAATCTGGCTCGGTCGGCATAAGCCGGGGGCAGCGCAGGATATCTTGCGCATAGCCGCCAAACGACAAACGCCACGCTGGTCCCAGCGTGGCGTTCATGAATCGGTCGGCCGTTCCAGGACGCTAATGCGCGACGGGGCGCCCGTCCTTGTCGAACAGGTGGAAGAGGTTTTCCTGCGGCGAGAAGCCCAGATTGTCGCCGGCATGATAAGAGGACTTGCCCTGCTGCCTGAGGATCACCGGTTCTTCCTCGCCGAGATCGACATAGATATAGCTGTCGGCCCCGAGATTCTCCGAATAGATCACCTTGCCCTTCCAGGCCGGGTCGGACGTGCTGATCTCGAGGTGTTCGGGCCGAACCCCGACCGTCGGCGCCTTGAACTTCTCGGCATGCGAACCGGTGAAGAAATTCATCTTGGGCGAGCCGATGAACTGGGCAACGAAAAGATTGGCCGGCTTGTCGTAAAGCTCCATGGGCGAGCCGACCTGCATGACCACCCCGTCTTTCAACACCACGATGCGGTCGGCCATGGTCATGGCTTCCACCTGATCGTGGGTGACATAGACCATCGTCGTGTCCGGCAGGCTCTCGTTGAGCCTCGCGATCTCCATGCGCATCTGGACGCGCAGGGCGGCATCGAGATTGGAAAGCGGCTCGTCGAACAGAAAGACCTTGGGATCGCGAACGATGGCGCGGCCGATGGCGACGCGCTGGCGCTGGCCGCCCGAAAGCGCCTTGGGCAGACGATCGAGGTACTGGGTCAGCTGAAGGGTCGCTGCGGCCTCCTCGACCATTCTCTTGATCTCGGCCTTGGGCGTGTTCTTCAGCTTCAGTGAATAGGCCATGTTGTCGTAAACGGTCATGTGCGGGTAAAGCGCATAGGACTGGAAGACCATGGCGATGCCGCGGCGCCAGGGCGCCACGTCGTTGACCACGCGCCCATCGATCTCGAGCGAGCCGGACGAAATCGTCTCGAGCCCGGAAATGCAGCGCAGCAAGGTTGACTTGCCGCAACCCGAGGGCCCGACAAACACGATGAATTCGCCGGACTTGATGTCGAGGTTAATGTCCTTCAAAACCTCCACATGCCCAAAGCGCTTGTAGAGATTGGTTATTTTCAAATCAGCCATCGTTCCTCCCCGAGCCGCAGTTTTCTGGTCTGCCTGTTGTCATTCGACCCGGCCGATATAGGCGCCGAGAGCTTCGAAGTGCAGAGCCCCCCCCTCGGTCACCACGCGCTCGGCCAGGAGCGTTCCGCCGAGCTTGCCGTCGCAATCCAGCGGCAGCATATGGGCATCATGGGTCATGTTGAAGGCGCAAAGCAACCGTGATTCGTCCTTGATCCGGTAGAAGGCGAGGACGCCATCGGGCGCATCGATCAACTCGATCGCGCCGTCGACCAGGGCAGGGTTTTCGCGGCGCTTGCGCAGCATCGTTCGATAAAAGAGCAGGATGGATTCGTCCTTGTGCAACTGCTCGTCGACGGCGCGCTCCTTGTGGCTCACCGGAATGGGCAGCCAGGTACGCTCGGCCGGTGAGAAGCCGCCATTATGGGCGTTGGCCTGCCAGACCATCGGGGTGCGACAGCCGTCGCGGCCCTTGAAATTGGGCCAGAACTCGCGGCCATACGGGTCGACGATGTCCTCGAAGGAGATGTCGGCTTCGGTCAGCCCCAGTTCCTCGCCCTGATACAGACAGACCGATCCCTTCATCGAAAATAGGATCGTCGCCGCGAGCCGGGCGAAATCGTCCTCGTAGCCGTGCCGGGCCCAGCGGGAAACGTGGCGCACCACGTCGTGATTGGAAAAGGCGAGACAAGTCCAGCCGTTTGGCGCCGCGCTTTCGAGCTTCTCGATGGATTCGCGGAAATGGCGGGCGCTGAATTCGCCGCCGAGAAAGTCGAAGGTATAGGCCATGTGCAGGCGCTTATCGCCCGAGGTATAGGCCGACATCAGCTCGACCTGACGCTGTGCGTCGCCGATCTCGCCGACCGAACTCGTGCCGGGATAGGTGTCGAGCAGGGCACGGACGCGCTCTAGGAAAATGGCGTTTTCCGGCTGGCTCTTGTCATACAGATGCGACTGCAGATTGTACGGATTGACGTCCGGCGCGATCGAGGCGTTGTACTCCTCCCGCCCGATCGGCGGGTTGGGTTCGAGCCCTTTCGAGCAGTAGTAGAAATTGACCGTGTCGAGGCGGAAACCGTCGACGCCGCGATCGAGCCAGAAGCGCATTTCCTCGAGCACGGCGTCCTGCACCGCCGGATTGTGGAAGTTGAGATCGGGCTGGCTGGCAAGAAAATTATGCATGTAATACTGGCGGCGTCGCGGGTCCCAGGTCCAGGCAGCCCCCCCGAAGATCGACAACCAGTTGTTGGGCGGCGTGCCGTCGGGCTTGGCATCGGCCCACACATACCAGTCGTCGCGGGAATTGGAATTGGACTGCCGGCTCTCGACGAACCAGGGATGCTGGTCCGATGTGTGGGAAATCACCTGGTCGATGATGACCTTGAGTCCCAGGCCATGGGCCTTGCCCACGAGCTGGTCGAAATCCTCGAGCGTCCCGAAGATCGGATCAACTTCGCGGTAATTGGAGACGTCGTAGCCGAAATCCTTCATCGGCGACTTGAAGAACGGGCTGAGCCAGATGGCGTCGACGCCGAGATCGGCCACATATTCGAGGCGCTGGGTGATGCCGACGAGGTCGCCGACGCCGTCGCCATTGTTGTCCTGAAAGGAACGCGGATAGATCTGGTAGATGACGGCGCCGCGCCACCAGTTCTTGTCGATGGGCGCCTGAGCTTCCTCAATGCGCGCGGAAGTCGGGAACATTTCGGCGTACTCCCTTGCCGAAGCGCGTCACCACCCCGGACGGTGCCGCCGCGCATAGCCAGTCTGGCGCATGTCCGTTTTCAAAGCGGTTCCGCCGCCGTGCCGGCAGAATCCAGCCTGAACATGACGATTTTCCGGTATTCCGCGCTGTGCATCCGGCGGGCTACCAAAACGTTTTGGAGCGATATCCTAAGCCGTTTCGCGGCACTTGCGCAACTGGCTTCACACTGCCAGAACAACAAATGCCGGTCCGGATCCGGCGGGAGAATCGTCATCGCACACCGGCACGGCAAAACAGACAAGGTCCGTCGGGCCGAGCACCGGCACAATGTCACCATACGTGATGTCGCCGGCACGCTCGACCTGTCGATCACCACGGTTTCGCGCGCCCTTGGCGGCTATTCCGATGTCGGCGCCGAAACGCGCCGGCGCGTCGTCGAGGCGGCGCGGCGGCTCGGCTACCGGCCAAACCGCAACGCCCAGAGGCTGGTTACGCGGCGCACCAATGTGCTGGCCTGGATCCAGTCCGACAACGACCGCATCTTCGTCGACCCGCATTTCGTCGAAGTGCTGGCTGGCGTCATCCGCAGCGCGCGCGAAGCGAAATACGACGTCATCCTGACCAGCGACACGCCGGAGCGGCAGATTTCGGTCTACGACCGCTATGTGCGCGACAACAGCGTCGACGGATTCGTCCTCGACCTGCCGCGCCTCGACGACAAGCGCATCGAGTTCCTCATCGAGAACGGACGGCCCTTCGTGGTGCACGGGCGCGGGCATGGAAGCGCGCGCTACAACTGGGTCGATATCGACAATTTCGGCATTTTCCGCGCCCTTGCCCGGCTGATGATCGACAATGGCCACACGCGCATCGCCTTCGTCAATGGCGACGAGCAATATGCCTTTGCCGCGGATCGCCGCCGGGGCGTCGAGGCAGCGCTCGACATGCTGGGCCTGCCGCCCGACACGGTCAGGATCTACAATACCAGCCATCCGATGGGCGAATCCGGCTACGACATGACGGCCAGGGCGCTCGAAGAGGTAGCGCCGTCGGCGATCCTTTATTCCTCGGCACTGATGGCGGTCGAGGCGCAGGCGGCGCTGATCAAGGCCGGACACGTCATTGGCGAAACGATCGCAATCGCCTCTATGGACGACCGGCTGCATCATCTCGACCTCGCGCCGCTCGACGGTCGGATCACCTTGGCGCGTTCGTCGCTGCGCGAAGCCGGCAGGATTCTGGCGACCGAACTGATTCGCGCCTGCGAGGGTGCCGACGAGGCGCGCGGCGTCATCGTACCGGTGGAGTTCGTCCTTGCCGACGGCTTCGACGGCAGTCGGCTGCTGCCCGTGGAGGGCCGGCGCTGACACCGCAAGGGTGCGCGCACGGACAAAGCGGCCGGCACCCAATGGGCGCCGGCCAGTTGTTGGGAGGTTCCCGCCGGATTGTCGGATTTGTGCCGGCGGTAGGTCCCGTTCCGCGCTAGCCGCCCTTGACCGAACCGGCCAGAAGGCCACGCACGAAGTAGCGCTGGAGCGAGAAGAAGACGATCAGCGGCACGATGATGGAAATGAACGCGCCGGACGTCAGGATTTCCCAGTTGTCGCCACGCGAGCCGAGCAGTTCGCGCAGGCGGCCGGTCAGCACTAGGGTCGATTCGGTATTGCCGAGGAAGACGGTGGCGACCAGCAGATCGTTCCACACCCAGAGGAACTGGAAAATGGCAAAGCTCGCCAGCGCCGGAAAGCTCAGCGGCAGGACCATGGTGGTGAAGATCTTGAAATGGGAGGCTCCGTCGATGCGGGCCGATTCCATCAGCTCGCGCGGCAAGCCGGCCATGTAGTTGCGTAAAAGATAGATGGCAAGCGGCAGGCCGAAGCCGGTATGGGCGAGCCAGATGCCGAGATAGGTCTTGGAGCTGCCGCCGGTGATGCCGGCGATGTCGTTATAAAGCCTCAGAAGCGGGATCAGCGACATCTGCAGCGGCACGACGATGAGGCCGACAACCGCCGCCACCAGTACCGTGCGGAACGGAAAGGTCATCCACGCCAGCGCGTAGGCGGCGAATGCGGCGATCAGGATCGGGATCACCGTTGCCGGTATCGTCACGGTGAAGGAGTTGATGAACGAGCGCCCTATGCCTTCGGCGTTGAGCACCTCGATATAATTGTCGAGCGTGAATTCGGGCGGGATCGAGACGACGTAGAACAGGCGCGGACCGCGCGTCACCTCGAACGGCGTCGGCGAGACCCAGTCGTAGGAGCCGTCGGCCGCGACATTTATCTCGCCGCCGTCGCGCATCTCGACCGGTTGACCCGGCAGCGTGCCGGCGACCGTTTCGAAGCTCGTGCCAAAAGCGACGACGCTGCGCCCTGAATCGGCTTCGAACAGCTTGCCGCGAATGTGCCAGGTGCCGTTTTCCTCGATCTGGTCGGCGGCGGTGCCCAGCCGGGCAAGCTCGTTGGTCTCGGTTGAGACGAGTGCCGTCCACCAGCCCGAAGTCGTGAGCTGGTCCTTGTCGCGCAGGGACGAGATCAGCAATCCGGCGGTCGGGAAGGTCCAGAGAACGACCAGGGCGAGAAGCGCCAGATGGGCGGCGACCTTGCCCCAGCTCAGCTGCGCCAGATAGCCCCGCAGCGCCGAACGGTCGGCGGGAAGCGTCGAGGTGACGACTTCGGTGCTCATCGCGTGGTCTCCTCTGCGCTGGCATTGCGGATGTTCCAGATCATGATCGGCAGAACGGCGAACATGATGACAAGGGCGATGGTCGAGCCGCGGCCGAAATCGCCGCCGCCGCGGAACATCCAGTCGAACATCAGATTGGCCAGAACCTGTGTCGACCATTGGCCGTTGGTCATGGCGATGACGATGTCGAAGATTTTCAGAACGACGATGGTGATCGTTGTCCACACCACCAGGATGGTGGGGAAGATCTGCGGGATCATGATGTCGAAGAACATGCGGATATCGGAGGCGCCGTCGATGCGCGCCGCTTCCAGGGTTTCCTCGGGAATGCCCCTGAGAGCCGCCGACAGGATGACCATGGCAAAGCCCGTCTGAATCCAGATCAGGATGACCATGAGAAAGATATTGTTCCAGAACGGCACCGTGATCCAAGCCTGCGGCTCGCCGCCGAAAGCCGACACGATGGCGTTCACCACGCCGATCTGGGTGCTGTCGGGGCCGCGATAGTCATAGACGAATTTCCAGATCACCGACGCGCCGACAAACGAGATCGCCATCGGCATGAAGATCATCGATTTGGCGATCTGCCCCCACCAGAGGCGGTCGGCGAGCACCGCGACCAGAAGCCCGAAGCCGGTCGACAGCGACGGCACGATGATCAGCCACATCAGGTTGTTGAACACCGATTGCTGGAAACCGGGGTCCTGGAACAGCCAGATATAGTTGGACAGGCCGACGAAATGCACGCCGTTGCGGTCGAACAGGCTGAGCCACAGCGTCGCGAAGACCGGATAGACGAGATAAAGGCTCATGAACAGCAGCGCCGGGGCCAGGAACAGCCAGGGTCGGATCGCGGTGCGCATGCGGTCCGAGCGCACGGTGGCCGTGCCGGTGGCGGTCGGGCTGGTCTGCAACAGCCGGTCGAGCAGCCAGTTCGACCCCCAGAAATAAAGGAAGCACGCGGCAATGCCGATGACCACGACGATCAGGGCATAGGTAATCTGTTCAAGCATGCGAAGCTCCCCCTCCGACTTGCGCCCTTGACTCCTTAAGGCAAGTTCGCCCGGCGCCACAAGGGCGCCGGGCGGCAGTTTTTGATTTGGTCAGCCTACTTGATGGCGTCCCACGAGGCCTGCACGTCGTCGCCCACGTCCTGGGCGCTCTTGCCGCCGACATAGTCGACCATGCCGGTCCAGAAGGTGCCGGCGCCGATCGCGCCCGGCATCAGGTCGGAACCGTCGAACCGGAAGGTGGTGGCGTTCAACAGGATTTCGCCCTGCTTGCGCAGCGTGTCGTTGGCGTACTTGGAGGTGTCGACGGTCTTGAGCGGCGTCAGGAAGCCGGCGCGGGCCATCCAGATCTCGTGCGCCGCAGGCGTTTCGAGATATTCGATGAAAGCGTGCGCTTCCGGGCTGTCATTGGTGATGGCAAACAGGGTGCCGGCACCAAGAACCGGATTGCCGAGATCCTTTTCGGCATAGGCCGGGAAGTAGAAGAAGTCGGCATCAACGCCCAGTTCGGTGCCTTCGGGGAAGAAGGACGGAATGAACGAGGCCTGATGATGCATGTAGCACTTGGGCGGAACTTCAAACAGACCCTTGGGGCTGTCGCGGAAATCGGTCGCGGCAACGCCGGCCGTACCGCCGTCGGCCCAGCCTTCGGTCAGGGCAAACTGGCCGAAAACCTCGATCGCCTGGACGATACGCGGATCGTTGAACGGAATCGAATTGTCGACCCAGCCGTCATAGACTTCCGGCGGCTGCGTCCTGAGCATCAGGTCCTCGACCCAGTCGGTTGCCGGCCAGCCGGTGGCCGCGCCCGAACCCAGACCGATGCACCACGGCGTACCGCCATCCGCAACGATCTTCTCGCTGAGGGCGATCAATTCTTCCATGGTCGTGGGCACTTCGTAGCCCGCGTCGGCGAAATTGTCCGGCACATACCAGACCAACGACTTCATGTCGGCCTTGTAGGGGAAGGCGAAAAGCTGCTTTTCGCCGTTCTGGTCGGCATAGGAGGATAGGTCCACCCAGGACTGGCCAGCGGAATAATTGTCGATCAGGAACTGCTTGACGTCATCGCCAAGCGGGGTCAGCAGACCCTTGGACGCGAGGTCGGCGGCAAGACCCGGCTGCGGGAAGACCGCGACGTTGGGGGCCGAGCCGGCCTGCGTATCGATGACAATCTGCTGCTCGAAGCTGTCCGAACCGGCGTAGTCGACTTCGATGCCGGTTTTGGCGGTGAAGTCCGCGATGACGGCTTCGACGTGTTCCTGGTCGGCGGTCAGCCAGGGACCGAAGATCGAAAGGGTCGCGGCATTGGCCGAACCACCCATCGAAAGAAGAATGGCAGCGGCGGAAGCGCCGGCCAAAATCGACTTGTGCATGAAAACCTCCCGATGCACTTGTTTTCATCGATGCCCGATCCGCTTCTTGGCGACCGACCGCGCATCACGATGACTTGCACCAGACCCGAGCGAAATCCCAAAACGTTTTGGGACGCCGTTATCCGGCGGAGCGGCGAGTATGGTGCGAGCAGCGTTGCACATTCCCCGGGCTTTGCCAAGCTGAGTCTTTCGGTGCGAAACCGACAAAAAGCAAGGTTTTAAGCGGTTTAGGGACGCGAAGCTGACATTTCCGCCTGAGTTACGTCACTCAAGATGTAATCGATTACACCTACGTTTTCGTTCAGGTGGCCAAATGCGTCAACTTGCCGCCAGTGCCGGAAGCACCGCCTCGGCGCTGTCGACGAAGACCGGCCTGAGCTGTGCCAGCGAATGCAGGAATTCCTCGTCGCGCATGTGATCGAGCAGCGCCTGCAGGTGGCGCCAGAAGCCGTTGATGTCAACGATTACGACCGGCTTGTCGTGGCGGCCGAGCTGGGCCCAGGTCAGCATCTCGATCAGCTCCTCGAGCGTGCCGATGCCGCCGGGCAGCGCCACGAAGGCGTCGGACCTCTCGAACATCGCCCACTTGCGCTCGTGCATGTCCGGAGTGACGACGAGGTCGGTGACCTGCTTGTGGGCGCGTTCGCGGTCGACGAGGAATTGCGGAATGATGCCGGTGACAGCGCCGCCGCCGGCCAGGGCGGCACTGGCTATGGCGCCCATCAGCCCGGTCGACCCGCCGCCACAGACGAGGCGGATTCCGGCTTCGGCCAGGGCAAGGCCGAGCGTCTCGGCGGATCGCATATAGGCAGGATCGCGGCCAGGGCCCGAGCCGCAATAGACGCAGACGCTTTCGATCCTGGACATGGTCATGCTCCATGATGAAAGGAAAAGGGCCGGCGAATACCGGCCCCTTCACCTAGTCCGAGCAGTGCGATACCGCAAGCCGGGATCGATCCGCGGGCGGTTCCGGTCGCAAAGCTCCGGCGGCCGTCGCTACCGACTGCCCCTATCTGGTGTTGTGCAGCATGCCCTGGAAGGCGCGATAGGACGCCTTGGGGGTGCGCTTTTGCGTCTTGTAGTCGACATGAACCAGGCCGAACCGCTTGGTATAGCCTTCGGCCCACTCGAAATTGTCCATGAGCGACCAGGCAAAATAACCGCGCATGTCGGCGCCCTGTCGTTTGGCGCGCAGCAGCGCCTGCAGGTGATCGTTGTAGTATTTGACGCGGCGCTTATCGTCGAGGCCCTCGATCTCGGCCATGCCGTTCTCGGTCACGTAGAGCGGCACCTTCGGGTAATCGTTGGTGATCCTCAGCAGCAGCTTTTCGAGCCCTTCGGGGAAGATTTCCCAGCCCATCTCCGTCTTGTCGAGCGGCCCGTCCAGCGGCTTGACCGGGAAGACCGGGCGGCCCGGATCATAGGCCATGATGTTGCGCGAATAGTAGTTGATGCCGAGCCAGTCGATCGGCGTGCCGACCAGTTTCATGTCGGCCTGATAGTCCTCCGGCATATAGGGAGCCAGAATGGCGACAAGGTCCTCGGGATAGGCGCCGGTGAGCACGCCGCCGAGGAACCAGCGGTTGAACACCCCATCCCACAGATGGGCCGCCTGCTTGTCCTGCTCGCTTTCCGATGCGGGCACGGCATGGTTGTAGTTGAACACGATGCCGATCTCGCTTCCGCCTTCGGCGCGCATGGCTTCGGTCGCGGCGCCGTGAGCGTAAAGGACGTTGTGCATCGACCGCGCCCCGGCGCGCAGGTCGCGCAGACCCGGGGCGTGAATGCCGAGAATGTGGCTGAGGAAGGACACGCACCACGGCTCGTTGATGGTGGCGATCGAAGCGAGCCGGTCACCGAACCTCTGCTGGACCAGCACCGCGTAATCGGTGAACCACTTGGCGATGTCCTTGTTGGTCCAGCCGCCGCGATCCTGCAGCGGCGACGGCAGATCCCAGTGGTAGAGCGTGGCGAAGGGCTTGAGACCGCGCTCGAGCATGCCGTCGATCAGCCGGTCGTAGAAATCGACGCCGGCCTGATTGATGGCGCCGGTGCCTTCGGGAATGAGGCGCGGCCAGGCGAGCGAGAAGCGATAGGCGTCGAAACCGCCGTCGCGGATGAGATCGAGATCCTCGGGCCAGCGATGGTAGTGATCGCAGGCGATCAAGCCGGTATCGCCGCCCTTCACATTGCCGGGCGTCGCCGAAAACGTGTCCCAGATCGAGGAGCCGCGACCATCGGTTTGGCCGCCCTCGATCTGAAAGGACGCCGTGGCAACGCCAAAAACGAATCCGTCGCCAAACTCGGCGCGTGACATGTCAAACATGGAAGTCCTCCCAACCGGATGAGTTTATCCGGGCATGAAATCGATTACATCTCAGGAAGCCGGCGGTGCCAAGCGGCATTTCGTCCCGGCAGTTGGCAACAGGTCTAGCTGATTGTAGGCACTCCTGGCCTGAGTTGGAACTGCCAATGCGCGCCTTGTCTCAGGCACTGCCGGTTCGAGGTCGGGCAGCAAGGCCGGCAGGTCGGCCGCCGGCAATGGAAGCGCTGGAACAGGCCGCAGCGCCAAGCCGAACGACGGCTTGTCTTCATCGGCGATCTGGAAGAAATCCAGTTTGGCCCTTCGGATCGCCGCCAAGACCCGCGACCGCTCAGCCGAGCGCGCCGCCCGACAGCAGACGTGCCGCGATGGCGTTGAAGGCGGCCGCTTCCGGGCCGTCCGACATGACGGCGGTCACCGGCGCGCCGAGATCGGACTGTTCCCTGACCGCCATGTGCAGCGGGATTTCGCCGAGGAAGGGCACGCCGAGTTCGTCGGCCGCCGATCTGGCGCCGCCATGGCCGAAAATGTCGTAGCGGTTGCCGGTATCGGGAGCCACGAAATAGCTCATGTTCTCGACAAGGCCGATAAGCGGCACACTGAGCTTTTTGAACATGTCCATCGCCTTGCGCGCATCGATCAGCGCCAGGTCCTGTGGCGTCGAGACGATGACGGCCCCGGCGAGTTCGACCTGCTGGCACAGCGACAGCTGGATGTCGCCGGTGCCCGGAGGCAGGTCGACGATGAGGATATCGAGATCGCCCCAGGCGGTTTCGCGCAGCAATTGCCTCAGGGCCGAGGCAGCCATGGGGCCGCGCCAGATCACGGCCTGGTCGCCCTGCAGCATGGAACCGATCGACATGGCTTCGAGCCCGTAGGCGGACATCGGCGTGAACAACTCGTCCTCGCGGACCACCGGCTGGCCTTCGAGCCCGAGCAGGCGCGGCACCGAGGGGCCATAGAGGTCGGCATCGAGCACGCCGACCTTGCGGCCGAGCGCCTTGAGGCCGAGCGCAAGGTTGACCGCGACAGTCGACTTGCCGACGCCGCCCTTGCCCGAGGCGATGGCGACGACGTGCTTGACGCCGTTGACCAACGTCTTGGGCGGGATGCCGGACCCGTGCGCCTGCGGCGCCTGCTGGCCGGTTTTCCCCGGCGCCTTGTCGGAGGTCAGAGAGACCAGAACCTTGCGGCCCCCGGAAGCGGCTTCGGCAGCGCGCTGGGCATCGGCCCGGGCCGGCCCGAAGGCGCCTTCCATCCCCGGTTCGACCGAGATGGCAAAGGCAACTGCACTGGGCGTGACGATGATTTCGGACAGCCCCTTGTAGGCACCGAGCTTGTCGCCGCCAGGAATATCGACATTGGCGATGGCGGCACGGACGAGTGCCGCAGTCTGGTTATCTGCCATGGGATTTGGCCTTTTCGGAGAATGGCGCCGGGCCCGCGCCCTTGCGACGGCGCCCCGGCGGGCGACGCCGGGGCGGATGCGTTTGTCGGCTCTTTTTCCTAGAGGATCGACTGGCCGGTCTTCTTCCAGTCGGCGACAAAGGCAGCAAGGCCCTTGTCGGTCAGCGGATGGTCGGCGAGCTTCTTGATGATCGCGGGTGGAATCGTGGCGACGTCGGCGCCGGCGAGAGCGGCATCGGAGACCTGGTTGACCGTGCGCAGCGACGCGGCGAGGATTTCCGTCGCGAAGGCATAATTGTCGTAGATCTGGCGGATGTCCTCGACCAGCTGCATGCCGTCGGTGTTGATGTCGTCGAGCCGGCCGATGAACGGGGAGATGTAGGTCGCGCCGACCTTGGCGGCCAGAAGTGCCTGGTTGGGCGAGAAGCACAGCGTCACATTGGTCTTGAGACCCTTGCCGGTCAGCGTCTTGCAGGCCTTGAGCCCGTCCCAGGTCAGCGGCAGCTTGATCACGACGTTCTCGGCGATCCTGCTGAGCACGTCCGCCTCTTCGAGCATGACGTTGTATTCGGTAGAGGCCACCTCGGCGGAGACCGGGCCGTTGACGATCCCGCAGATCTCCTTGACGACTTCCTTGAAGTCGCGGCCCGATTTGGCGATCAGGCTCGGATTGGTGGTGACGCCGTCGAGAAGGCCGGTGGCATTGAGTTCCTTGATGTCATCGATTTCTGCGGTGTCGACGAAAAACTTCATTTTGTTCTCTCCGGGGGTAATGGGAGTTCGGCTGGGTTCGGGTCGCGGACCCTATCACGCCAGCGCCGTGCAACAAGTGACGATACTGCTCGTCATTTGATCGCT
>Ga0180009_10003645_pt1 | contig 17413 bp, 15 predicted proteins | sample OS_PC_MetaG_FD_123537 | JGI IMG/M metagenome (GOLD analysis project Ga0180009, IMG submission 123537) | Groundwater microbial communities from the Aspo Hard Rock Laboratory (HRL) deep subsurface site, Sweden - OS_PC_MetaG | ecosystem: Environmental > Aquatic > Deep subsurface > Groundwater... | reverse complement strand
GCGTCGCAGTTTGAGATATTTTCAAGAGCCAGGCTTCCGGACCACGCAAGTATATTGCCGAACTGCGGTTCCATTATTCCGTAATTCAATTCGTATTTTTCTTTTAGAAGATTCATAACCGAATTAATCTTCAGCATATTTATGTTGAGCATAAATACCTCATCCTAATTTATTTTTTAGAATAAATAATGCAGTAATCTTTTACTATATGTTTTATACCTTTGAATTAATTTTTAATACTTCTTGTTTCGCCGATCCAATATTATTATTAAAATTATTTTGCAGATAAAATAAATTCAGAAATTTTTGGAGACGAATTTTGATTTTTAAAAGTATTAAACCACGCCGCGGCTCCTATTAAACTTGGTATTGCAGCTGTGGCGTGAGTTCCTCCTTCAATTGAAACTAATTCAATATTTGTACTTCCTCTCATATTAAATCCGTGAACTGCAATTAATGAATTTTCATAAGGAACGAATTCGTCGGCTGTTCCGTGAAATAATTTCATTGGCGCAATCGGGGTCCAGTTTAATAAGGAATTTTCGGAAAAAGCCGAGTTTAACTGCATATCGTTTCCCGAAAGATAGTTTGAAACAAACTCCGGTTTAAATAAATCCGAAACCTTGTCGGTTAAAAATCCATTAATTTCATCGGTTGTTTTTGAACCGTAGAATAATCCGGTTACTATATTTGAATATTGACTCTGAAATATTTCAGGCAGTCTGCTCCACCCGTAAATTTCATTATATGAAACTATTAGAAACGCAAGAAAGGAAGGCTCATTATAAATTTCTTTATCAATAATTGTTTTTGCGGTTAGGTTCAAATCATAAGAACCCGACATCGGAGCCGATGCCGTAACTGTAAACTCATTGGAATAATTTGCTTCGATTTCTTTATGCGCGGCCATTGTTACAAAACCGCCTTCGGAATATCCGGCTAAAAACAGCTGTCCGTTTATTTGTATATTATTTTGAGCGGCGAATATTTTTGCTGCTCTTAGTAAATCAATTACACATGTCGCCGATGATTTTTCATGAAGATAGGGATGCAAAATTTGCGATTCGCCTAAACCTAAATAATCCGGCACAACTCCGTAATAACCCATTGTTCCGGCAAGAATACCTTCGGGAGCGTTGATGGGGCTGACCGAACCCACCCTGTTCCTGTTTGTTTGTGTGCCGTGATGCGCGCTTAATATGGGAATATTGTTTATTCCTATAGGGATATAAATTGAACCGGAAGCTTCGGTAGAATTCCCTTTTGCGTCAATTGTTTCATATACTATTTTATAAACCTTTATCGAATAAATAGGATTTAAATCGATACTTGTATCCGCCTGTGCCGCCAGTACGTTGAAGAATGAACTTATAAAATCTATGTTGTATTCATATAATAAATTAGAACTGATAATATCGCCGCGGGATTTTATTTCTTCTGCCGGCGGATCAACTAAACCGTCGTCAGTACACGCAAATATAAACGTCAGCAATAGAACTAATAAAAAATTATAAATTTTACTTTTCATATAATTACCGATTTTTATAAAATTATTGTTTAATATATGATTTTCCGGATATTAATAATTGATAGGGAACAAACTTACTTAATTTACATCTAATTACTTGAAACAATTTAAAAGGAGCCGGAAATGATTAACGAATTTAAAGTAAAAGGGAAAGAATTATTAAAGAAGATTGAAGAGCTTATTCACGAAGGAAATATCCGCAGAATAATTATTAAAGACGATAAAGGCAGAACCTTTATAGAAATACCCGTATCTATAGGTGTAATAGGAGCCGTGTGCGCTCCGATATTTGCAGCTGTTGGCGCATTAGCGGGAATGGCCGCAAATTTTACAATTGAAGTAATTAAAAAAGAAGAGCATCAAAATACTGTGGATGCGGAAATAATTGATGAAGAGCATTTTTGATATCGCCCGGCTCAAATTTTAATATATCTTTATTGATTTAGTCAAAAGATAAAAATGTTAAAGAACATAGTTATTTTATTAATGCATAGTATTACTTTTTTTTAGTTTAAAATTATTCTCAAATTCATCCTTTTATTCGGAATTACAATTAATAAAAACCCAAAATCTGTTTCAATACTTGAACACTGCATTAAAAAGATCAGAAATTAATTTTCAGAAGCAAAGCGGGATCAACCCGTTTGTTAAACCATTGAACCCCCCAATGAAGATGAGGTCCTGTTGATCTGCCCGATGTTCCTATCTCGCCAATCTTTTGCCCTTTCTTTACAAACTCTCCATCTTTAACATCCAACTTGCTGAAATGAAGGTAAAAACTGTTTAAACCCTGGCCGTGATCCAAATAAACAAAGGTTCCGTTATAAAAGAAATCCGTGCCTGACAGGAACACAATTCCGTCAGCCATAGCGTAAACAGGGGTTCCAGTAGGCGCACCGTAATCTAAACCGTTATGCGCATTTTTAGGAATGCCATTTAAAATTCTTTGACTGCCGAATACCGAAGTTTGTCTGTTTGTTTTAACAGGTTTTATAAATCCGGATGAATAATAAGCGGTATCAATTTTTCCGATACTCTTTCTGGCGTTTCTAATAATTTCTCTTTCCTTTACAATTTTTTCATTGTCTTTTGAAGGAGGAACAACTTTATCGGGATTCATTCTTTCAATTCTTTGAATTTGGTAATTACGTTCGGGAAGATTTATTTTTTTAAGATAAACTCTTCCATTGGCAAATTTGATTTTAAGCAAGAAACTTCCTTTATCGTCACGGTCAAACCCAAACACAAAATTTCCGCTGCCGTCAACTTGAATTTTTTCTTTATCGAGCCAAACATCCTTAACATTTTCAGCTTTACCGAAGACAAGGCTGCCTGGAACAAAATCCCCGAAAAATTTTACATCCTGAGAATATGTTTTTGTAATAAAGCCTATGATTAAATAAATTAGTAAAAGATATCGTGTCATTATTAATCTCAATCAATTTTTGTGTATAATTTTATTATCTATTTAGTAAGTTTCAATAATACAATTTTCTCACTAATTTCAAAAAGGGAAAAGCATGTCAATTAGAAAAACATTTACCGTATTATTATTAATTATTATTCCGCTAGCGACGTTCGCGCAAGGCACAGAAAGGTTTGACAATTATTTTATCGACAAAACAATGCGCATCGATTATTTCCATATCGGTAACGCCGAAACAGAAATTATTACAATCGACCATATTTATCAGTACGGCATTTGGGCCGGCAGCAGAAAAAACTTAGCAGATAATTTTAACAACGGCGCTTATTATTATAAAATTTACGATGCCGCTTCGGGTGAATTGATATATTCAAAAGGATTCGACAGTTACTTTAAAGAATACCAAATCAGCGGAATTAAAGATATGCGCAGTTATCATGAATCTGCAGTAATTCCGTATCCTAAGTTTAAATTTAAATTCGCGCTGGATAAACGAAACGATAAAAACGAATTAACGGAAGTTTTCTCTATCGAAATTAATCCTAGCGACATAAGCGTTATTAAAGACGCAGTAAAGGACGATGAGGTAAAAATTTATAAAACATTATACAGCGGCGATCCTCACTCAAAGGTTGATATTGTTATTTTGGGAGAAGGCTACACAAAAGAAGAAGAGCAGAAATTTAAAACAGATGTTGAGAAATTTACCGATACATTTTTTAAATATGAACCTTACAATAGAATGAAAGATCATTTTAACATTTACGGAGTATTAAAACCATCAGAAGAAAGCGGAGTAGATGAACCAAGAGCTGGAATTTATAAAAACACAGCTTTAGGCGCTACGTTTAATTCACTCGGTTCCGAAAGATATTTGTTAACCGAAGACAACAAAGCTGTTCATGATATAGCTGCGCATGTTCCTTACGACGCTATTTATATTATGTGCAATCACGAACGGTACGGAGGAGGCGGCATTTATAATTTCTTCTGCACCTTTACTTCCGACAATCAATTTAACGAATATCTGTTTGTGCATGAATTCGGACACTCGTTTAGCGGTTTGGCAGATGAGTATTATACTTCTTCGACTGCGTATGACAATTTTTATAAAGTTGATTTGGAACCGGTCGAGCCAAATGTTACCGCCTTGCTTGATCCCGCAAATATAAAATGGAAAGACTTTATAAAAAAAGGAACGGAAATTCCAACTCCATGGGAAAAGCAAAAATACGATGAGATGGATTACGCATGGCAGAAACAAAGAACTGAAATGAATAATAGAACCGCCGAACTAAAAAGAACAGGCGCATCAAAATCAGAAATTAAAAAAGCGGAAGACGATTATGCCGAAGCCGACAAAGCTCACGCCGATAAAATGGCCGGGTATTTAAATAATAGTAAATATGTAGGAGTCGTTGGCGCATTTGAAGGAGCAGGCTATATGCAGAAAGGTTTGTACCGTCCAATGCTTGATTGTATTATGTTTACAAAAAGCTGCGATGTTTTCTGCAAAGTATGTGAACACGCAATTGAAAATGTTATTAAGCACTATTTAGAATAAACGGTATTGAATGCATAGTAATTATTATATTCTTAAAAGATCATAATTAATCATAAAGATCAGCGTTCCATTAATAATTAATAAAAAGGAAAGGAAGACCGATGGGAAAGCTCGACAACAAAAAAGTATTAATGTTTGTGGATGATGTATATGAAGATCTTGAATTATGGTATCCGAAACTGCGTATGATAGAAGAAGGAGCAAAAGTTTTTGTCGCCGGGCCTGAATCGGGGAATATTTACAAAGGCAAGAACGGGTACCCGTGTAAATCCGATGTTGCTATAAACAGTGTAAGAGAATCTGATTTCGACGGACTGATAATTCCCGGCGGATTCGCACCGGATAAATTAAGAAGGGATGAAAAAGTAAAAGAGCTTACAAAGCAGTTCCATGACTCAGGTAAACTTGTAGCGCATATTTGTCACGCAGGCTGGATACCCATTTCTGCAGGAATTGTTAAAGGATTGAAAGTAACTTCAACACCCGGTATAAAGGATGATTTAATTAATGCCGGAGCCGAATGGTTTGATGAGCCGGTTGTAACGGACCGCAATCATGTTACAAGCAGAAGGCCCGATGATCTACCTGATTTTTGTAAAGCTATAATTAACGTATTAGCACAACAAGGATAAATATTATATGGCTATCCGGAATTTATATCTTAAAAATTTAGCGGAACAATTTGAAGAGCTAGGAAAAAGTTTAAATAAAATTACAGAAGGATTAACAGAGGAGCAGTTTAATACAAAACCTTCCGAAACAAGCTGGTCGGTGGGTAATTGCATTAGTCATTTAAATGCTACATGGGATCAGTATAATTATTTAATAAGCGAAGCTGTATTAAAAAATCAAAATCCGTCGATAAATAATCCCGATTTATACAAACCCAGGTATTTAATGAAAATGTTTACCAATATGATGGAGCCGCCTTATAAATTTAAAATGAAAACTTTCGCACAATTTGTTTCTAATGAAAAATTATCAAAACAGGAAACAATAAATAAATTTAATGCGGGAATTGAAGAAGCGGTAAAATTTATTCACGCTTCCGAGAATGTTGATATAAAAAAAACAATTATAGTTTCTCCCGTTTCAAAATTTATGAAATATCAATTGGGAGAATTATTCCCGTTTCTAGCGGCTCATGCGAGACGGCATATATGGCAGGCGGAAAATGTGAAGAAAATAATTTCATGATTTTCATTATATAGAAAGGCGGCAATACACCGCCTTTCCTTTTTACTTTAAGAACTTTATAACTTTACAAACTGAACGCCGCCATTAAATACATCCATGTAGAGGTATCGCTTCCTTTGATTTCCTCTATAACATTTTAGAATTATTATTATTTGTTTAGTATAAAAACTTTAAAATTTAACAAAGCGGTTTTTTACATCCATCAACAATTTATTTCGCGTAATTAATATCAGGTTATTTTTATAATTATTTAATAAATAAATCAAACCATCATAAAATCCTTTGTTATTAAGCTCAAGCGGACCAATTTCATCAATAACCAAATAATCATAATCCAATAATAATTTAATTCTTAGGTTAAGTTCTTTGAATAAGTTTTCATTGAAGAAAAATCTTCCTTGTTTGATTGTAAATATTTCTGACTGCTGATTATGGATAAGGTGATAAAAATTATTTTCTGATAAATCTTGTACCATATATCCTGATTTAGTATTACCCATATAAATAGAATGTGAGATAAATCCACCAATCCTGTAGTTTTGTTTATTGAGCTCATTAATTTTTTGAATTAATCTTGTGGTTTTGCCGGAGTTTACCTCACCGGAAATAATTTCAATTTTCAGTTGCTTACCACTCACAGTTTACCCCAAAAAACAATTCTCTTCCTGGCTGCGGAAAACCATATTCTGTTTCATAATAAATATTGCCAATATTATTAACACGGAAAAACAAAGTGTAATTATCAAAAAGTGTATGTGATGCTCTTATATTTGCGACTAAGTAATTATCCATTTTAACAAATTCCCTCGAATCGGCATTTACCCCGTATTTGCCTCCAACGAAAAAAAGCTCAGCACGAAGTTCAGCTCCAAAACTGAATTGATAATTTGGAACAAGTGACAACACTTGTTTGGGACGATATTCTAATATCTCGCTTTGTGCGTCATCCGAAACGTTGTTTGCCGAAAGATATGTGTAAGCGAAATTCATATAAAAGTCATCTATGTTAAAACTTAATCCAAACTCCGCCCCTTTCATAACAGCTTTACCTATATTTTGATATTGTCTTAAACCATCATCTAAAATTCCGAGATTGATTAATTCGTCAATAGAACTGTAGAAAATGTTGCTGTTTAATAAAATGCCGTTATTTACTTTATAATCTATTCCAAATTCACCGCCGATACTTTGTTCAACGTTTAAATCGGGATTTGCTACATCTCTTCCGGCTGTTTCACTGTAAAACTCTTTCAAAGTTGGGAAACGGCTCTTCTTCGAGGCATTAATATGAAGAGATAAATCTTGATTAACTTTATAGCTCAATCCGGCAAAAGCATTAACCGACGAACTATTTTCGCGAAGATTATTGCCGTCGGCATAAATTGGGGTAAGACGATCAAGGCCAATCCCAAGTACAGCAGAAAACTTGTCTGTTATATTCACATCCTGCTCTAACCCAGTACTCAGCAGAGACGCTTCGTAACTTGAGAAACCTTGATTAAAATTACCTTCCTCTTTGTGTACATCCTTCCGCAAAGAAAACGATAATCGTGTTATTCCCAAGTCAACCACTTTAAGATCACTAAGCAAATTAATACCGAAGGAGTGATCGTCGTAAGTTGAACGAAATGCATACTTCATATCCTGGGTTGAAAAAGTATCGTTATCATATGAATCGAGAACGTTTTTGTAAGTTTCATAATAAACGTTTCCTTTAACGCGAAGTGATGATCCCATGCCGGTACTGAACATTAAATTGTTAATTGACTTGTTCCATTCTGTATAACGCCAATATCGCGGTCGACTGGTATAAGCATCTGTCGGTACACCCTTTTCGTTATTAACAATCATTATTGAATAAGCGAGGTCGATATTGTAAAAATCGCTAACACCAATTTTTAACATTCCGCCGATGTTTTTATAATCGCTGTTATTCCGTGTTCCACCGTCCTCATTTTTGAAACTATTCGGAGACTCGGCAATTTGGAATCCGTTTGATTTTGAATAACCTGCATTAACTTGATAGAAAAGTTTGTTGATAGCTCCGTAAACTCCAGCCGAAGTTGAATGTCGAGCGCCGGATTCAATTTTTAATGTAACATTATTATCCATTCTGTCTTTTGTAATAAAGTTTATGGTTCCACCCATAGAATTAGCACCGTATGCAAGAGAAGGCATTCCCCTAGACACAGTTATTTTTTCGAATGAGTTTTTAGGCAGATTACTTAGATCAACTAAACCGGAATATGGTTCATAAATTGGAACACCGTCTAGAAATACGGTTATTTGCCTTTGGTCATATCCCCGCATATATATTTTGGATTCATTTTTCGATGTGTTTGTTATATATATACCGGGGTAAAACTTTAAGGATTCGGTAATATCATATCCATCTGTTTGATTGATCATATTTTTATTTATATCAATTACTGATGAAGATTTTACCAAGTTGCTTTGCTCCGATGTAACAACTATTTCACCTAAGTTATAATTCTTCAGTGTGTCCTGTGCATGAATAAGGACTGCAGTTGCTATTATAAAAAGTAATACCTTTTTCATTTCATGCCTCTTTAATTTTTTTTTCTGGAATAACAGTATTCGATTTATGTAATAAGGGTACAACTAATCTGGCAAGTAATTCAGCCGGACTTCTGAGCCAAGATTTTCCTGTGCCTTCTTTTTTAACAGCTTTAATTGAATCGGAAAAAGATATTTTTATCGTCGGTAAAACTTCTTGAGCTTTTGCCAATACAACATCAAAATTTTCCATACCTTGCCGTTTCCAAAATTCTTTTACTTTTTCTTTTTCTGTGTTTCGGTTTAAGTACGTAATCGATGAAATAATCACCAGAGCTCTAATGAACATAGCAAATCCGCGAACCAATGCTTCGGCAGAAAACGAAACGCCAAATACTTCGCTCGTTGGGCTTCCTAAAATCATAGGTTGAATTATCACAACAATCGTGAAAAGAGTATAAAGCGATTTTCTTTTAAATAAATGAAGTTGCGAAGAATCAATCATTGCATAACCAATCATTACAACAATTCCAAACGGAATAACATATTCCGATGGAAGTATTATCACCGTAAGAATAATCACCGGGATTAAAAATTTCATTATTCTTTCTCCATCAATAATTGAATTTGTTTACCTACAGACCATCCGAAAGAACCCGCAATAGCCCCCATGAATATATAGAGAAATGGGATCGAGAAAATGATGGCTAATACGACATTCTCGGGCAGGCTTATCATATTTGTAACTTTTAAAATCATCTCGTAATAAACCTTGTAAATATCGGCACCTAAGAATAGTGCCTGCATTATTAATCCGTGCGAAAGCGAATAAACCATAATCAATATTCCTGAAAGAACTGATGTCCAGCGATTAAATCCTATTCTGTTAATTATAATCTCTGCTATTAGTGCTTCCATGAAAATCGCAATAAAAGGAGTGATATTAAAACCTACTCCGAGGAAGAGACGAAAGGTAGCCGTCACTACTCCAAGTAAAATCAAGGAGCCTTTGTATTTTAAAACCGATCTTGCGCTAATCAAAATTAAGACCGCAACCAAAGACATAATTGCCCCTCTGAAAGGAATCTTTGATGCGTGCAGAAACGATCCGAGCGAAACTTCAGCGAGTCCCCAGATAGCCCCAAATACCGAGGTATTTACAAGATTGCCTTCAGACAATTTTTCTATTTTTAAGAGTTTTATCATTTTCTTTTGCCAACAATCTTTTTCAAACAAAAAAACCTCATCCGGAGATGAGGTTTAAGTTTGTTAAAGCCTATAACTCTAACAACAATTACCTTTTCTCCTTTCCAATTCATCCTTTGTACTAAGGATTCGGGAGGTATAATAATTTCTTATTAAACCCTTTCGGCTTAGAGTTAATAGTTGTTTGCTCTTAAACAATAAGCTCGGAGACGACTATATATTTAAATTACTTTAAAATATTTTTTAGTTTAGAATCTTCAAGATTGATATCCTTTTCAATATCTTTAATTGAATTTCTAAACTCTTTGATTCCACTGCCAATACCTTTGGCAAATTCAGGTATTTTCTTTGCCCCGAATAAGACAATAATTGCAATTACAATAAGCAGTATTTCTGTAAAACCTAATGTTCCAAACATTTGTTTGCCTTTAATTAGTATTAAATTTTAATGATTCAGAAAAATCATTTTCTACAAGCTCTAAAGTAATTTCCAAAAGACTGCGGTGAAATTTTGATTTGACATTTTTCTTTGCTTTAGAAACAATTTCTGGTATCCAATTTTTTAAATGTCTTTCTAGAAAGTCCTTTTTACACTTTTTATAAGGTTGGTCATCGAGACGGTTTTGAATAGCCTGTAACTCTTTAAATGTAATAAAATACATAAACTCTAGTTCTAAGATTATATGGTCTTCCATACTATCAAAATCATCAGATTTTGATAGTTCAAAATTTTTATAAAAAGCTTTTAATTCAAGCAGAGTTTGAGCGTGATTAGTTGTTTTTAAATAGTGTCGTTCATGCAAGGAACAACTTGGACGAGGCATGTTTGTTTCGAAATCAAGAATAAATTGCGATTCATATTCTTCGAAAGAAATGCCATCTAAAGTAAGTATTTTATATAAATCATCAGAATTTTCAGTTTTGATTTGAATTTTTTCAATAGATTCTTGAATAGATGTATAGTATGATTTTTCTTTTAAATCATTATAAAATTTGATTGATGGATAGTAAAAACCAAATGACAACAGTCTATATAATTCAAATTTTCCCCTTAAAACATCTTGTAAATCTGTCATAAAACCAATTCCTTAATAAAAATCTTAAAAAAAATAATTAGAACCCGAATTAAGTTATTCTACAACCCGGGTTCTTAATAAACTAGATGCTAATCATTTCTCTGTTTGTATGTGCAATAAGTAAATCCATCAATTCTGAACGTTGACCTTTGCGCCGTTTTTCTCTTTCCATTTCTATAATGTCGAGTACTTCAATGGCTCTTGGGCCGAACATTTCTTTAAGTAGCGAATCGGGGATTCTTCTTTCCGAAGTAATTTCTCCTTCTTTAGATTCTTTGTAAGGGCTTACAGGTGGAATAAAATACTCGTTGGGTTGCGTGCCAAATTCACTATGCAAAGGTAAAGCAACTTTCCATTTATGAATTAGTTTACCAACTGCACTGTTCATATCATCAAGATATCCAACAAATCTTGCTCTTCCAACGCAGCTGCCCACGCATATCGGGGCTTTTCCTTTTTCCAGCATTGGAAAACATCCTATACATTTTTCGGCCACTTTAGTTGTTGGATTGAAAAATATTGCCCCGTATGGACATGCCTTAACGCACTCGAGCTGACCAGAACAAAGATCTTGATTAACAACAACAATTCCGTCTTCTTTTCTTTTGTATATGGCCACAGATGGACAAGCGGTTAAACAAGCAGGATCAGTGCAATGGTTACACATTCTTGGGAGATAAAAATAATAAGTGTTCGGATACATTCCAGCTCCAGTATCTTCATCCCAGTTTGGTCCCCATTTTGCTTCAGGAGAAGGGGTAACTGGCCCAGGTTTACCCTCGAATAATCTGCCGGTATAATCAAATTGAAAAGGAATACCGTAATCTTCTAAAGTCGGCAAAAGTCCGATCTGCAATTTTCCGTCTTTAAACCCACCGCCTTTTTTCTGCCAATCTTTAGGATATCCTTTTCCGGGGTGTGTTTCAACATTCATCCAATACTCGAAATCTTGTCCATCACCACTTGTCCACATTTTTTTGCATGCAACAGTACAAGTTTGACAGCCAATACATTTATTTAAATCTGTTACAAATGCAATTTGTTTATCTGGTTGCATTCGCTTCAATTCACTATTTTTTGTTTGTCCCATTATGTTTTACCTCATTGTGGTAATAAAATCATTATTTTAATTATGAGCACAATTAAAGCTCTTATTACATTTTCATTTTGTCGAGTCTATCATTTAATTTACCGTTGTATTTAACAACTTCTACTCTAACGTCACGATTATGTCCAGCGGGGCCATAATAATTTGGTTTAAAAACAAATTGCCCATATCCACCAGCTAAGGCAGTTGGATTCATTCTAACAGGAAGCGGGCTTTGTGAATTGCCAACAGCGTTTGTATAGAGTTCAGACAAACAAAAAGCGTTTACATGTCCATTTTGGGCTCCGGGCACAATTTTAACCCTGCATATAAAATTTCCATGTTTGTTAAATGCTTTTATTACATCATTATCCTCAAGATTTCTGTCAGCTGCATCTTTTGGCGACATCGTAATCAAGGGACCGCCTCTGTGTAAACGTAACATTAAAATATTATCTTTCCAGGTTGAATGAATTCCGTGTCTACCATGGAGAGTATTAAAACTGAGAGGATATTCATCCAACTCTAAAGGCGCTTTAAATTTTGGTAATTCTTCTCCTAACTCTAAGAACCAATCATGGTCAATATAATATTGTTGTCTTCCAACCATTGTCGGGTAAGGTTTTTTTAGTTCAACAAAGTTTTTAAAAGGACTATAAGGAACATTATCTTCCATTTTAGAAGTCCAATTTTGTTTGAATCTTTGCGGTCCGAAACGTCTCAATTGTTCAAGGGTTATTCCCTGTGTATGTGGAGCGTTTGCCAAAATAAATTTACAAGCCTTTTCATCGTTATCTAGATTGCCATTATCAACAAAATCATTATAAAAATTGCAATATGCCCTGTCCCAATCAAATTGTTTATCATTATATTTAACACCACCGCGTTTTTTTGATACTTCTGAAATTTTCTTTGAAAGCATCATGAATATTTCCCAATCGGATTTAGCTTCACCTACTGGGGTAATAGCGGGTTCTGTAACCTGGATAAAAGAATGTTCGCCTGTCATATTAAGATCAAGTTTTTCATACCAATGTGCCGCTGGTAATACTATATCTGAGTATAAAGCCTGCGAATCCATTCTAAAATTTAGCGTTACAATTAAATCTAACTTCGGCCATAACTTATCAATACAATTCTGAAGCCCCTTTGCATTGTTTAACCAGTTACCTCTATAACAAATAAATACTTTAGGATCTTTACCGTTCCTTGGATACATAGGATAGTTTTTCTCAGATAAAGCCATATCAAAATATTTATTTGCATCAGGGTTTTCTCCAGCTAGTTCTTCGTATATTTCCGCGTGTTTGTATACCCACATTGCAGTATTTACAAATCTGTGTTTCTTTGGAGATTTCGGAAACGCAAGTTTTGCCATGCCAATTAAGGGCGTAATTTTCCATTCACCAACATAGTGGTTAACACCACCGCCTTGTTTTCCAGTATTGCCAGTAAGAGCATTTACAAACAAAAACGCTCTGAAAATTTGATCTGAATAATACCAATGATTTGTTCCGCCGCCTGTTACAATCATGGCAGGGGACAATGTGGCATAATCTTTTGCCATATTTATAATAGTTTTTGCGCTTACTCCGGAGATTTTGGAAGCCTTTTCAGGAGTGTAGTCATTTTCTATAATTTTTTTGAATATTTCGAAAACAGGGCGTACCTTAATCTTCTTTCCGTCTTTAAGCTCAACTTCAAAAATTCCCTCAAGAGCAGGATCAACCATGCCCAAATCTAAAGTGCCATTGGGAAATGTAAATGTATTTCTTCCCATAAAACCAGGTTGAATAGGGGCTTTTTTCTCAGGCTCTTCACCCCAGCAACCCTTCATTAATACTGGCATTTTTGATTTAGTATCCCATGTATAAAATTTTGCATCGCTTCCGCCGTCAAGAATATCAGCTTCGCGTAAAAATTTATTGTTATCTGTTCTTACTAACATTGGCATGTCAGTTTGTTCTTTTAAATAGTCTTCTTTATATAGTTTTTCACGAATAATAACGTTTGCCATCGCTAATGCAATTGCAGCGTCAGTTCCAGGTTTGGGATGGACCCAAATATCCGCATGTATAGAGGTTGAACTATATTCCGGAGAGATATTAACAATTTTCGCTCCATTATATCTTGCTTCTTGAGCATAGTGAGCGTCAGGGATACGGGTAGTATTAAAATTCGATCCCCAGAAGATGATATACTTCGCATTATAAAAATCAGAAGTTTCAGCCATATCACCTTGTAAACCTGTTGTCATTGTAAGTCCGGCTGGATGATCGCTGTACCAATCAAAAAAAGTATAAGTGTGTCCACCAAAAAAATGTGCGAATCTATGTCCGGCAGAAAATGAAACAGGAGATACTGCCGGAACAGGTGAATATACACTTACAGTATCAGGTCCATTTTTCTGAACTTCATCCAAGCATTTTTCAGCAATTTTAGTAAGAGCGTCATCCCAACTAATTCGTTTCCATTTTCCTTCACCTCTTTCTCCAACTCTCATTAGAGGATATTTTACTCTATGGGGGCCATATACGTAATCTACAGCACAAGCGCCTTTATTGCATCCTCTAGGGTTGTTTTCAGGAACTGTTGTTAAATGAGGCATATCACCGGACTGTTCTTCTCTGATTATCACTCCATCCTTTGAGTAAACGAAATGAGGACATGAACCCGTACAATTAAGAAGATGTGTACCTCGAGTAACTTTATCCCATTTCCACATGTCGCGGTAAAAGTTTTCCCAACCCTTATAATCATAGCTTTTCATTTCGTCCATCACTGGGCTAAAAGCTTTTAAAGAGAGCAAATTACCTGACAACATAATTCCCAAGGAACCAACACCAGCCTTCTTTAAAAAATCTCTTCTGTTTTGTTTGTTATTCATTTTATGCTCCTAAAAAGTAAATTCTGTGAATAATTCAATTTTTGTTACATTATTTTGGTCACCAAAAATATCTCCAGGCATAAAATGGCCTGCTCTCAATTCAAGGCCAAGTTTTTCATTTAATTTATAGGAAAAGTTTAAGTCTATTTCGGTTCCAATATCTGATGTGGTTGTTCCAGTATTTGTTCCTAAAATTCCGCTACCAATTGTTCTTGCGTCTGTTGCTTTTAAGGCTGTAAAGGTTGCTTCAACATTTAGTTTATTTTCTAATAACTTTGCGTCAACTCCTAGTTGAAACCATGTCACGTTTGCAAAACCTGAGCCATATTTAACACTTAAGGGATCGGTATATCTAAAACCATGAATATCATCAGCAAAAATATTTGTATAATTATGACCGCCTTCATCTAAAAATAATGCTTGAAAATCTTCAACCTCATTCGGAGTGGATTTATCATCACCTGAACCCATTCCAAAAGCGGCTTTAGGTGCAAAAAGACCGCTAGTATTATATTTTACTTTTAAATAAGCCATGTAAGCAGAATAGTCTTTTAATACTGATGTTGGTGTAACAGAAGTTTCCCCAGTTAAAGAAACAGCCTCCAGATTATAGTCGATAGGTCCAATTTTTCCGTCATTTGTGATTCCTAAAAATAATTTTCCTGGATATTGAGGTAAGAATGGATTTTCTCTTGTGTTTTGCTGTTTGGCAGCGAAAACCTGACCTTTTGAATTTAATAACGATGGAAAATCATAAGCAAATATTCCCACAAATGCGTTTAAATCTCCAGCGCCATCATCGTTAGCTCTTGTTGTTATTGATTCAGGAAGCGTCAAACGATCATTTGCCCCTTTAATTGCTACTAATATTAATTTCTGTTTTTGAATTGGAAATATCAGTCGTAACGCATCTCTATTAACATGGGCAATTATATTATGTCCTATACCTGCTGGGATTCTACCAATTTGAGCAATAAAAGGACCTTTATATTGGACATACAGATGGCGTACGTTAATATCCCATTTGTTTTGAAATCCTGGACCTTCATCAACGCCGGGAGTATAAATTGGATATCCCCATTCAACCCCATCAGTAAAATCATTTCCGGCAACATCTAATGAAATGAATCCCATTACAGGACCATGTGTAACTGACATTGACAGATATGATCTCGCGTCAAGAAAGTTATCGCTTTTATCGGAAAAATTTCCGTACCAAGAATTAAAATTGTTTTCTTGGGTCATTCTTAATCTAATAAACCCGTTAAAATTAATCTTAGTTTCTGTTTCTTTCATTTCTTGTGCTTGTATTACTTGACAAAACAATAAACAAATAAACACAAGCATTTTCGGTAAAGATTTTTCCATTTAGTTCTCCATTTTTTTAATTATTGATTCAGAGTTAGAATCATTTGAATTAATTGTATTTGTAGAATCATTATCTAATAAATTATAACCATTTTCCCTAAAAATTTTAGAAAGGATTTGTTTGTGTAATTCATTAGTTTTAGCAAATCCGTTTATATCGGTTACTTTCTTCCATAATTGATCATCTTTCATTTCACTATGACAGCTTATACACAAATTCAATCTGTTTATCCGATCGATTTCTTCTTTTGAAAAAGGTCTAGCTCCATCGTGTGCGTTATCTTGGAGTTGTTTTCCTTGTTCGTCAACAATTTTATCCAAAGGGAAATTAAAGGACCAACCTTGAGAAGATGGATCCAAAAGACCGTCCCCCAACCCCAAAGCTTTGGGATTATTATGACAATCCTCACAGCTTCTAGCTTGTCTGGATATACTATGAGGCTGCACCGGATTCTGTGCTAAACCAGAAAGTCCAGAAGCAGTCTTAAAGACTTTGTTGCTTTCTATAGTTTTACCGTCTTTATCTATATGAGTATATATTACTTGGCATCCGACTTCATATGGCGCGACATTCCCACGACTGTTTAGTCCCAGTATAGGGTCTTCCCACCTCATGTAGGTTAACACCCCGCTCCAATTGCCTGAGCTTTTGGGTTGTTTTTGGCCATCAATCCAGTCAATTGCCGGAGTTTTTCTGTCATCCCTTACCATATGGCAGCCGTAACACTGCGGAGCTTGCTGTGCATGACAAGAGTAACATTCAAGTTTGTTTCTGTTCGGAATGTCTTTTAAGTGTGCCGGAATAGACATAGCCGTAGGCAGCACATCGTCTTTTGCGAATCTGTAAATATCCGGTACATAACGTTGATTTTCATCAGATTTACCAACTAAAACTATATCTTTTCCAATACGAGTAACATTGCTAAGTTTTTCACCCCTCTCGTCGATCAAAGAGGCCATTTTATAAGGAGTTCCGTGACAAGTTTCGCATCTTATAGAAACTTGCTGTTCTTTTTTACTATAAATATTACCGTCACCGTGTATATCTTTAGAAGGATGACAGTCGTAACACATCATTCCAGATAGATAATGACGGTCACCTTTTCCGTGGAGCATATTTATTCCGTATAATTGATCATCTTGAGAACCGTCTTCTTTTAAAGGAACCCCTGTATGGTTAAATATCTTTCCGGCATAACTTAATCCAATTCTACCGCCCCCATTGTTATGACAATGCATACATTGTTCAACGGGTATATCCACAGTTATTTGATGTTTAAGAGCTCTAGACTTTTCATTTTTGTCAATTGTCGGATCTCCGCTTTGGCTTAGTCCGTTATCACTGTAAACTACATGACAGGCCGAGCATCCGGACGATCGCATATTACCGGGAGATTTAGCACCCTCAGTCCATAAATGGCAACGAATACAGAAATTACGATTCATATTATCAACATCAGAAAAGCTTGAAGGAGGAGCTTCTTTTAGTTCTCTTAAGGCACCTTTTTCAGAAGGTATATCCCCGTCTTTATCAACCACGGCTCTAATACCGTATAT
>Ga0180009_10003644_pt1 | contig 17414 bp, 11 predicted proteins | sample OS_PC_MetaG_FD_123537 | JGI IMG/M metagenome (GOLD analysis project Ga0180009, IMG submission 123537) | Groundwater microbial communities from the Aspo Hard Rock Laboratory (HRL) deep subsurface site, Sweden - OS_PC_MetaG | ecosystem: Environmental > Aquatic > Deep subsurface > Groundwater... | reverse complement strand
TATCAGCATACAGCGAAACCTTGGAGTAATGGGCACACTGCTTGATCGTATCAAGAAGTTTTTTACTAAGAAGCCGAAACTTACGGCTGCGGATGTCGAAAGACTCCGCATTGCCTTTCGGGAGCGCTATCACAGCTTTAAGCTCCTGTTGAATGCCAATAACAGAGCCCTCGAGATTATGGCCGATATGGAGCGGGCCCTTGGAGGCCGACAGCCCTTTGGTATGTCTTTTGTTAGAGCGAGTTGTACAGCGGTATCTGTCAATGTTTTTAGTATGATAAAAAATATTGATACCCTCGCCCGGGGCAAGTACGCTGAACTCAATGCCCGCTTCAATGATATCCAGCAGAAGATTGATAGTGTCCTCTCGCAGAAGAAATCGATGCAAGATGAAAGGCTGGTGATACCCCTGGAAGCCGTGAATAAGGAGATGACCGATTCCGTGGGAAGCAAGATGGCTCATTTAGGGGAAATCAAAAACAGGCTTGGAATCAGGATCCCCGGCGGATTTATCATTACGGCGGCAGCCTATGAAAGGTTTATTAAAGAAAACGATTTGCAGGTGGAAATTGATCGGCGCTTTCAATCCGTGGAAGGCGACGATCTGGAAAGGCTGTATACCCTGAGTTCAGAAATCCAGCAGCTTATCATCGGATCCAGGGTGCCGGATGATCTGGTCGAGGCTGTCGTCGAGGCTTGGAATAAACTTGAATCAGAAACACAAGGCAAATTAACGTTGGCTTTAAGAAGCAGTGCTCTGGGAGAAGATACGCGGGGAAGCTCATTTGCAGGCCAGTATCGGAGCGAACTCAACGTAAGTTTTGACAGTATTTTCCAGGCATATAAAGAGGTTCTGGCAAGCAAACACGCCCTTCAGGCCATCGCTTATAGATTGAACAAGGGATTTAAGGATGAAGATATTTTAATGTGCGTGGGATGCATGGCCATGGTGGATGCCGTTGCCGGCGGCGTCATTTACACGCGTAATCCCGTTGATATGCGGGATGATTCTATTTTTATTAACTCCGCCTGGGGGTTGCCCAAGTCGGTTGTTGACGGCAGTGATGCCTGCGATCTGATTATTGTTTCAAGAAAATCACCCATGGCAATCATTCATGAAGATGTAAAAGCCAAAGAAAGAAAATTTGTCTGCCTGCCTGAAGAAGGTGTTTGCCGTATGGAATTGACCGGAGATAAAAAGGATCTGGCTTCCATTGATCATCAGCAGTCGCTTGATTTGGCAGAACTTGCGGTCAAGATTGAACAATATTATGCAATACCCCAGGACATTGAATGGGCCCTTGCCAGGGACGGATCGGTCTATATCCTGCAATGTCGGCCATTGCAGCAGATGGAGAAGCAAAGAGAAGATGTTCCTGAACCGGTCTTCGCAGCAGAGCATACGGCCGTTATCGCCATAGGGGGAGTCACCGCAAGTCCGGGCGCAGCCAGCGGAGAAGTCTATCTGGCCGATAAAGGCATCGATATGCTGCGGTTTCCTGAAGGGGCGGTCTTGGTTACCCGGCAGGCACTCCCCCGATGGGCCTCCCTCTTAAATCGATCCGCTGCGGTTGTGACCGAGCAGGGCGGCTTTGCAGGGCACCTTGCCAATGTGGCCAGGGAGTTCGGCGTGCCGGCGCTCTTTGGGGTGCCTGATATTGTGAGTCGATTAGAACAGGGTCAACAGGTAACTGTCGATGCCGACAATTTAACCCTATACAAGGGGAAAATCGAGGCATTATTGGTAAAATCCGGGATAAAGAAAAACCTTATGCAAGGGAGTCCGGTTTATGAAATTTTAAAACAGGTGGGCAACTTTGTCATACCCTTAAACTTGCTTGATCCGGATTCTCCTGATTTTAGACAGGCCAACTGCAAAACCTTCCATGATATTACCAGGTTTATCCACGAAAAATCAGTGCATGAGATGTTCAATTTCGGCAAGGAGCACCACTTTTCCGAAAAATCGAGCAAACAACTTTTTTATAAAGTGCCGATGCAGTGGTGGATCTTGAATCTGGACGACGGCTTTAAAGAAGAGGTAGACGGCAAATATGTCAAACTGGAAAATATCGTCTCTATTCCCATGCTGGCGTTCTGGGACGGGTTCAGTGCGGTTCCCTGGGACGGTCCGCCGGCAATTGACGGCAAGGGGCTCGTGGCGGTCATATTTCAGTCAACGGCAAATAAAAATTTAACTCCTGGTCTGCGCTCAACCTATGCCGCCCGCAACTATTTTATGATCTCCAAAAATTATTGCAGCTTAAGTTCCAGGCTGGGTTATCACTTTTCCATTCTGGAAGCCCTGGTCAGTGAGCGCTCCATCGAAAATTACATCAGTTTCCAGTTCAAGGGGGGCGCGGCCGACTATCAGCGACGGCTCAAACGGGTACATTTTATCGGGGAAATACTTCAAGAACAGGGGTTCAGGGTAGATATAAGGGAAGACAACCTGATTGCCCGCATGGAAGGCCATGAAATGAATTACATGCAAAAACGCCTTGAAATTCTGGGATACCTTACCCTGCATACCCGGCAGCTTGATATGATCATGACCAACAATGCCGCCCTGAACCATTATCGCTCAAAAATCGACAAAGACATTCAAAGCCTCTTAAAGTAAAGCTTCCCGCCGTTCAAGCGACCTTTCCAGCCACCGTCCCGCTTGCAACGATACAATCAGACCGAGTTTTGTTTAGCCCGGCATCCTTTTGTTTTCATTTGTTTACAGTTTGTAAACAAACCTGACATGCGCCTCCGCAGAACGCCTTAAATAAATTTTCAGCAATTAAATAAATGCTTTTACATCAGCCGGTTATCTGCGTTGTCCTTGCCGGGCGGATTGGCATAGAGGTTGCAGATTAAGGCATTATCCGCTTTTTCAGAATTAAGTTTTTAAATTTAACATCAATATTCACCATTTAATCAGGTTACAGGGAGCAAATTATGGAAAAATTAAGAATGATGCTGGTGGATGATGAAGAACGGTTTTTAGCCACCACTCAAAAATTGCTAGCCAAAAAAGGGTATGATGTCGTGACAGCCTCAAGCGGATCTGAGGCTCTGGAAAAAATCAGAGCTCACAATATCCATGTGGTTATTCTGGATGTCAAGATGCCCGGTATGGACGGCATTGCCACTTTAAAGGAGATTAAAAGGCAATTCCCATTGACCGAAGTTATTATGTTGACCGGGCATGCCACGCTTGAATCGGCCATAGACGGTCTCAAGTCAGGCGCTGTCGATTATTTAATGAAACCCGCGGACATTGATGAAGTTATCCAGAAAGCCAAGGAAGCCTTTGAAAAAAGGAAGGGGCTGGAAGAGAAAATTCGTGTTGCCCAGATGCGCAAAGTCATGCGATCTCCCGGGCAGATTATCCAAGACAGCTAGCAGCGTTAATTTACGAAAAAGATACTGCCGCCGGCAGTAGATCAGAAGCCTTCTTTGGCAATCGTTTAAGGCAATCGTTTAAAAAATCGAAAAACCATACCAATCGTTTGATTTTGGATAAGGAGGACGGATGTCAACGTATATACCGACTGCTCAAACTCTGAGTGAGACCAGCTTTTGGAAAAGTAAGCCTGGCTATAAGCCGATGTTATTTATTATCGCAGCGGCAATTTTTACTCTCGTGGTCATTTTGCCGCCGCCGCAAAGTATGGTAGATCTGGTGACCCAAATCAGCCCGCCGGGATATAAAGTGGACACGGGCTGCAAAAACATTGTTGAAACGGTCAACAAGAAGTTAAGGCCCAAGGCCTTTGTCGCATTTAAGGAGGGGAAGCCGGTTTCAGGGGGGCACAAGGAAAATTCCTTTCTGAATGGTGAAAATGTCGCCAGGCTGGCCAAGGTAATGATTGCAATTTTGTTTCTGGCCGCCTTTTTATGGGGTACTGAAGCCCTGCCCTTGGGCGCCACCGATATTATGGTGGGTGTTTTGATTTATCTTTTTGCCATTTTGCCGATTAATGATATTTCCAGGGCGTATATGACGGATGCCGTCTTTTTCATCTTCGGAATTTTGGTGGTGGCGGTCGGGGTTGCCAAGACCGGGCTGGATAAACGGATCGGCCTGATTCTTTTGAGCCGGATCAAAAGCGCCAAATCGTTCGCCTTTGTCTTTTTCCCGATGTTGGCTATCACCGCCGGCTTTTTATCCGAACACGCCCTGGTTGCTTTGCTGATCCCCGTACTGATGGGAGTTTATAAGGTTACCTGTAAAATGCACGGCGTTAAAAAAGACCGGGCCCTGGCCGTATTCCTTTTGCTGGGACTCTGTTTTGCGGCCAATCACGGCGGCCCGGGTTCTCCGGCCGCCGGAGGGCGTAATGCCATCATGGTCGGCTACTTAATGGATTATGGCAATCCGATTACGTTTTTAGAATGGGTGAAGTATGGCATGCCCTTTGTGCCGCTGATGTCGGTTGTCATCGGGGCATATATGTATATTGTCTTTAAGCCGAAGTTCAAGGTGCCGGATGTCAATCCCAGCGAAGTCGTTAAAGCCGAGGTGGCCAATATGCCTAAATTCGGCGGTAAAGAAGCCATCATGGCCGTAATATTGGTCTTTTTAATCATCGGCTGGATGGTGCTAGGCGAAGAAGCCGGTCTTGGCGGCCCCACGCTTTATGGAGTGGCGGCCATGTTTTTATGCCGGATAATCGAATGGGAAGATGTGCAGCAGGGTGTGGCTTTCGATGTGGTGGGCCTGTATGCCGCCGCCTGTGCCATAGGCGTTGGTCTTAAATTTACCGGCGGTGCCCTCTGGATGGCCCAAGGCTTTGTCGATGCCCTGCCGGATATGCTGACCAAAGGCGACGGTTTGGTCGTGGGGGTCAGCATCATGACCGGTATCATGACCAACTTTATGAGCGACGGTGCCACGGTTGCCGCTCTGGGACCGATCTTTCTCCCCATGGCGGCACTGGCCAATGTGCATATCTGGAAAGTAGGGCTGATCTGTTCCTTTTCTTCTTCATTTGCCAATTTTCTGGTGGTCGGCACTCCCAACAATGCTATTGCCTTTGGCATGGGCCGGGATCCTGAAACCGGTGAAAGATTGCTGGAGGTCATGGACTTTGTTAAATACGGACTTCCCGTAACCATCCTGGCCTGGATCGTTCTCTGGACCTGGACAATATTCGGGTACTGGAAAATATTATCCTGGTAGTGCTATTCTCTGGATCATGCCGCTTTTAAAGGATGATCGAGGAGGGATCAAATGGGGCTTTATAAAAGAACATCAATCTATCGAAGCCTTCAAAGAAAGATCATGTTGGTCATCCTGGCTGTTGCCATTGTTCCGCTGGTCTTTCTGGGCGAAACAATCTATTACCGGTTTGCCAGAACCTATGAAGAAAAGATTGAAGATCAGGTAAAATACCGGGCCAGATCCCGGTCCGATGCTGTGGAAGTTTTCTTAAGAGAGCGGACCGCCGTTCTGGCCACCATTGTGGATACCCAATCGTTTGATTACTTGGCACAGCAGGAGAATCTTGCCCGAATGTTTAAAGTCATCAGCCAGCGGACCGACGGCTTGATCGACCTGGGCGTTATTGACGAAACCGGCCAACACCTGGCCTATGCCGGGCCGTATAATCTAAAAGGATTTAATTATTTTCACCAGGCCTGGTTCAATGAGGTTATCAGTAAGGGAAAATATATCAGTGATGTTTACATGGGATACCGCCAGATACCGCATTTTATTATTGCCGTACGCGGATACCACGACGGTCGGAGCTGGATTTTGCGGGCCACGGTCGATTCGGACATTTTTAACAAGCTGGTCGGGACCGCCCATACAGGCACGTCAGGAGATGCTTATATCGTCAATAAGCATGGCATTTATCAGACAACACCTCGTTTTTCCGGCAAGATACTGGGCCAATCCGGTCTGGCTTTGGCACGTTTTGGCCAAGGGACAACCGTTGCCGAAAAAATTAAGCGCAACGGTCAAACAAAACACATTGCCGGGGCCTGGTTGAAAAATAATGAATGGCTCCTTGTGATCACACAGGACCTTGGGTATGAAAAAGGCGGCTTTTTGACAACGCGAAATACGGAAATCATAATTATTTTCCTCGGCTGCCTTGCAATAATTGTGACCACTTTTTTTGCCATGCGTATTATCTTCAGGCATTTGGAAGAAACTGACAAGGGGATTAGCGAACTTAATGAACAACTGATTCAGTCTGATAAAATGGCGGCATTGGGAAAGATGGCCGTCGGAATCGCCCATGAAATCAACAATCCCCTTGCGATCATCGGCGAGAAGGCCGGATGGATGCGGGATCTGCTGGCAGAAGAAGAGTTTAAGGAAAGTGAAAATTTTAAAGAGTATGAAAAATCCGTAGATAAAATTGAAGAACACGTGGAAAGGACACGCAAGATAACCCATAACATGCTCGGATTTGCCAGAAGAATGGAGCACCGTTTAGATGATGTTGACATTAACACTGTATTAAATCAGACCATCGAGCTTTTACAAAATCATGCCCAGATCAACAACATAGACATACAAAGAGATTTGCAGCCGGATTTGCCGATTATTGCAAGTGATCATGCCCAGCTTCAGCAGGTCTTTTTGAATATGCTCAACAATGCCATCGATGCCATCGAAAAGGATGGAAGCATTAAGGTCAAAACACGCAAGGAGGATTCCCATATCGTAGTAAGCATCAAGGATGATGGTCCGGGTATTGCCGAAGAGTACCTGAAAAAGGTCTTTGATCCCTTTTTCACAACCAAAGAGGTCGGCAAAGGGACCGGTCTGGGCTTGTCGGTGAGCTATAACATCATCGAAAAATTAGGCGGCAGCATTACCGTGGAAAGCAAAGTATCACAAGGAGCTGAATTTAGAGTGAAGCTTCCAGTTGTAATTCCGAAAAGAAAATAATACCCTAATTAAGTTAAAACTCAAATAGGTGTTATCCTTATGGGTTATTCGTTCAACTTTCAATTGAGCATTTTTCGCTCAATTGAGGTAATCTAATGAACTAAAACGGTTAACACCCATAAAAACCAACAGACAAGGAGATTACAATGGATATGTTCAGAATTTTGGTCGTTGATGACGAAGTCGATTTTTTGGAAACAATTGTAAATCGATTGGAAAAGAGAAAGCTGAGTGCAATTGGGGTCACCAGCGGAGAAGAAGCGATTGCATTGTTAAAAGAACAATTATTTGATGTGGTTATACTAGACATCAAAATGCCGGGTGGGATGGACGGTATCGAAGCCTTGCGGGAGATCAAAAAAATCCAGCCCCTGGTCGAGGTTCTTCTGCTTACGGGACATGCTTCCGTGGAAACAAGTATCGAGGGCATGAAGCTGGGTGCTTTTGATTATTGTCTGAAACCGATCAAATTTGAAGACCTTTTACAAAAAATCGGTGCTGCATTTGAGAAAAAGTCCACCCATGATAAAAAAATCCGGGACGCCAAGATAAAGGAGTTGCTTCGCCATCCCGGAAGAGTCTTTGACCAGGACTGATAAACGACCGCATTCCAGACGTGGACTACTTAGCCCGGAAATTTTGTTTGATCCCGGTAACGGGGGGGCATTCAAGGGTGAAGTTGTAATTGTTTACCGCAACCCTCTGATCCGCCTTCGCCGTGCTTCGGCGGGACACGTAACGCAGCCAATGGGCGAATCAGATTAAACTCATGAAACATTCGGACCGAATAAAAGATCATGAAAAAAAACCACTACCAAACGATGAGAAAAACTATCCTGGCCAGTATGATTCTGGTGCCAATCATCCCATTCCTTCTGGTTTTGGCCATCGGCTATTACTATTTCACCACTTCTTTGGAAAGCAGCACCATTACCCGTATGAAGCGAATCGTCGAAGATCATGGGCAAATGATCGAGTCTTTTCTCGCTGAACGCAAAGCCGATTTGGATTTTATCATTCACTCCTATCGCTATGAAGATTTGATTCAGCCCGGAAAACTTGCAGAAATTTTTGAGCATCTCCAAAAAAACGCCAACGCATTTGTGGATCTGGGCATCTTTAACCAGGACGGCGTTCACGTCGCCTACCACGGACCGTTCAAGTTAACCGGTAAGGTTTATAAAGAAGTAGACTGGTTCCAGAAAGTCTTAAAACAGGGTTACTACACCAGCGACATATTTTTGGGCTATCGACAGATACCACATTTTATTATCGCCGTTGCCAAGGAGGTTGACGGCAAAAAATGGGTGATCCGTGCAACCATCGACAGCTTTATGTTTAATAATCTCGTCAAGCGAGTTCGCATCGGCAAAACCGGCGAGGCCTATATCCTGAATGCGGATGGTATTCTTCAGACCGAGCGACGCTCCGGCGGTAATTTGATGACCAAGCCGCCGGACAATATCAAATATCCGGAAGAAAATAGTGGCATTGAAAGCTTCATTAATACCGACGCCAAAGGAGAGAAGTATTTGTTCACCACCGCCTGGCTGAAAGACAAAAAATGGTTGCTGGTGGTAAGACAGGAAAAAGCGGATGTGTTCCAAACTCTTCGGGCCGCCGCCTATCTGATCATTCTGATCATGATTATCGGGGGTACCGGTATTATCGGTGTTGCTTTTTTTCTATGCGAACGGATCGTTCGGCGCATGGAGGAAATGGATTCGGAGAAGGAAAGTCTGGGCGATCAACTCATCCGGGCAAGCCGGCTTGCGGAACTCGGTGAGATGGCCGCGGGATTTGCACATGAAATCAACAATCCGCTACAGATTATGAAAAACGAGCAATCCTTGATTGAAATGAACCTGGCGGAACTCAAGGAAAACGGCCAATTAAAGCCTTCGGAATCTTTAGCGGAAATGGAAGACTCCCTTGATCAGATTGAACTTCAGATCAGCCGTTGCGCCGATATTACCCAGGGAATCCTCAAATTCGGCCGCCAAACCGAATACGTGCTTCAAGATATCGACCTTCGGAATTTAGTTCCGGAAGTCATAGCCCTGGTGGAAAAGAAAGCCGCTGTCCACGGTATTCGCCTCAAACAGACGCTTTCAGAAGATACACCATTGATTCATGGAGATCCATCGCAATTACAGCAAGTCCTTCTCAATCTTTTCAACAACGCCATCGATGCCGTTGTTGAACGCCATGGGTCTCATGGAGGTGAAATGGAAATTGAATCGGGTCCCGTAGACAACCTCAAGGTAAAAATCCTGGTCAAGGACAACGGCTGCGGGATCAGTCTGCAAAATTCGAATAAAATTTTTACACCGTTTTTTACCACTAAACCGGTCGGCAAAGGTACCGGCTTGGGTCTTTCGGTATGTTACGGCATCATCGATAATCTGGGCGGCACTATAAACGTCAGCAGCGAGAAAGGACACGGTACGACGTTTACAATTATTCTGCCGGCGGCCGGTTAGCCCGGATATTGGGTAAAACTCACAAAGATGCATCGCATCGGCCATGGAGCTTTTTAATCAGGTTAGGAGGAAAGGTGGAAAAAATGAAACTAATGCTGGTGGATGATGAGGAGAGATTCCTTTCCAGCATCGCCAAGTTACTTTCCAAGAAGGGTATTGACGCCGTGACTGCAACCAGCGGGGCCGAAGCAATCGAAAAACTCAAGCGCCAGACCATTCATGTGGTTATCCTGGATGTCAAAATGCCGGGGATGGACGGCAATGAAACCTTGGTAGAAATTAAAAAGCTTTTTCCAATGGTAGAGGTCATTATGCTGACGGGACACGCCACGGTGGAATTCGCGGTGGACGGCCTGAAGTCCGGAGCTACCGATTATTTAATGAAACCCATCGGCATTGACGATCTGATTCAAAAAGCGGAAGAAGCCTTTGAAAAACGGCAAAGATTGGAAGAAAAGATTAGGATGGCCCAAGCTCGAAAATAACGGAATAGACTTATTGGATAACGGTAAAACCCGTTGTCATTCCTCTTGACCGGGGAACAGATCGGAGCAATTGCTTTGCCAAAAAGACAAGGGGGGAAATATGCCTGAAACACCTCGAATTTTGATTGTTGATGACGAAAAGCGATTCCGGGTTACAATGCTCAGGCTTCTAAAAAATAACGGTATATCCGCGAAAGGGGTAGAAAGCGGAGAGCAAGCTCTGGAAGAACTTGCCCAAAATCCTTATGACGTGGTTCTTTTGGATGTAAAAATGCCCGGAATCAGCGGCATAGAGGTGCTGAAACAGATGCAAAAACAGGGCTGCGACGCGGAGGTCATCGTTCTTTCCGGCCATGCATCCGTAGATGCCGCCCTGGAAATCATGAATTTTGGGGCCTATGACTACCTGTTAAAGCCTTGTGATATTGATGACCTTTTGGGGAAAATCTCCCTGGCCCATGAACGGAAAATCGAAAGGGAAAAGATTACCCCGCCCATCAAAAGTCCGGGGGGGTGAAGGTGAGTGCTTAAAGTGCGCTAACGTTTTTAACGCTTTGGAATTGAGTCAATTTTATTGTTTTTCAGCTCAAAATTATATTTGCCTTTCAAAAAGCAATCGGCCAGATGCGTGATGCTCTCTTCGCTGCGCATCAACATATCCATCTGCCGGGTAAAAAGGAGGAGTCGTCCGAGGTAATCCAGTTTTTCCTCCATCACTTCGGGCTCCCGTTTGGCAAAGCGCGCCGTTACTCTGTCGCCCTGAACTTCCACCAAAAAGGCCATCTCCCCGAGAACCTTTTCGATCAGTCGGGCCCGCCGGTTTTTGCGGACGTCGTCGGCCGCGCCGCCCTTGAATTGAAAGTTGATGTAATTCTTCGTGCTGGTTTTGCCGCAGTAGCAATCCAGAATACTGTAATGATATCCAACCCGGGAGCTGAAGTTGAGATATTTGTCGGAAATAATGGCATAGCTCTTGTCTCCGAAGCGCTCTGCGGCCATATTCGGAGGAGAAAGCATCTGCTCGCTCATAACCGAAAAAAAACCTTTAATTTCAATAGGTCTCGGTTCAAGGCTTCTCAAATCCTCCCGCAGCATCCCTTTGAGCAGGGCTTTGAAAGGTACGGAAGTGATCGAATCGGCCGTTATTTTTGATAATGATTTTGAATCGTCGCTCAGACCGCCATCCAGATCGATAATGTACAGATCGATGGGGATGGGTGCATCCAGTTTTACCGAAATTTTCCCGCGTCCCGTAACCAGATCGCTGATTTGGAATAGTTCTGTATAGGAAAGTTCATGGACCAGCCGCATGATGTCATGGATCGTTCGGCAGTTCTGGGGGGCAAAGTCTGACGATTTGGGGTCCACAAGGTTTAAAGGAACAATCAAGTCCGCCGTTTTTCGCAGGGTCTTGTATACCGGGGTGTCTTTCATGAATACACCCCGTGGCACCTTTATTTCGATGAGTTCCGGGACTTTGCCCAGATAGACCCGCCCCGAGTAAGCGTCTACCGTAATTTCGGCACTTTGTTCAACCGCGGATGTTACCGTTTGAGTGTTTAAGATAGTAGGGACCTTAAATTCTCGGGCAAGCGAAGCCATATGCCCAAGGACGCTGCCCGAATTGGTCAGAATGGCCCGGGCTTTGGGCATAATAATAACATATTGGGGAGATGGATGCGCGGCCACCAGCACACCGCCCTCAGGGAAGGACATCAGATCATCTTCCGAACGAACATGGTGTGCCCGTCCGAACCCGACACCGGGACAGGCGATGTCGCCCCCTTCCAGCAGAAGGGTATATCCCGGCAAGCGCTGCGTGTGGACCTCTCCGTTTCGGCTGCTTTTGCCCTCCAGCCGCAGCGGGCGGGCCTGAAGGATGAAAAGATTACCGCCCGGGTCGATGGCCCATTCGATGTCCTGGGGACATTGAAAATGGTTTTCCATCTGCACGGCATACACGGCCAGGGTTTTCAGCTGGTCTTCGCTGAGACAGGGCCGGTTGCGCAGTTCAGGCTCAACCTGCTCTTCCATCAGGTAACCGTCCGGCCGGGTTGTAAGCCGCAGGCGCTTTTCGGAGATTTTCGCTGTCAGCAGAACCGGCTGAGAATCTTTTGACACAGAATACGAATCCGGAGTAACCGTGCCGTCGACAACATAGGGGCCCAGCCCCCATACCGCATTTATAATGACAGTGTTTTCCAGAACATTGAAGGGATGCCGGCTGTACATGACCCCGCTGACTTTGGCCGGAATCATCTCCAAACAGGCTACGCTCATGACAATATCTTCGAACGGGATTCCCATATGCAGCCTGTACGATATGGCCCGCGGGGTGAACAGGCTGGCTAGGATTTTTTTATATTCAATGATAATTCTTTGCGGCGGCACATTCAGGGCGCTCACATACTGGCCGGCAAAGGAAAATTCACTGTCTTCTCCGATGGCACTGCTGCGCATGGCAATCTTTAAGTTTTCCCGGCCGGAAACACTTTTGGCGCAAAGTTCCGCATAAGCCTCGGAAATCGCCTTTTCAATATCCGCCGGAACTTTGGCTTCAAGAAAAAGTCGCTGAATCGTTTCGCTGATACGCACGACCGTCTCCGGCTGGGCGGCAGCGATTTCCATCATTTGCTTGCGGATTTCATCCGTAAGATCGTTGGCTTGAAGGAACGTTTCAAATGCTCTGGTGGTGATGGCAAATCCCGCCGGGACGGGGATATCGGCGCGGTTGGCGACCTCGCCGAGATTGGCGTTTTTACCGCCGACAAAATCGACCATTTCTTTGGTGATGCGCCCATACGGCAGAACATATTCCAGCACCACGGGTTCGCTCTTGCGTTCCAGTTCCTGTTTGATCGTGTGCTGAATATTGTCGATAAGTTTCATAAGCAGCGGATACTCACGGCCGGATAGATTTTCGAAACTTTTGACCATTCGCGCGGCATGAAAGATGATCCGGGCAGACTGGGATCGGATGTAGGCCATGCCGAACACATCCTGTCCGCGCAGCTTTTCTTCAATATCCGTTATGATTTTAAGCAGTTCAGAGTTGGATTCCAGCAGGGTCTTGAAATTTGCGTATTTCATCCTGAAGACATTCATGACCTGATGGTCGGAACGATGCTGCTTAGGCTTCTTTTTGAATAACGAATAAAGCCGGTCTATCATCTGAAACCTCATCAATCTTCAAGCATTTCAATCACCGGGATATAGCGTGTTGCAGGTCCCCGACCTGTTTTTTTCAACAGACCTTTTTTCACCAGATCCTGCAGATCGTAGATGGCCGTTCGGGGAGATAGGCCGCCGCCGATGATCTCCTGATATTTGCTGCGAGTAATCCACCCTTTATGCATGATGGCAGGATACGCCTTTTCCTGGCGCGTGTTCATTTGATCCCTGTAATGCCGGGGAAGTTTCGGTAGTTCAAAAAGAGACCGGCCGGTCAGAACGTCCTCGCCGGCCGCTTTGGCGGAATAATGGGGGAAGCTGGCGGCGAATTCCCATTCTTTGGCCGGATTGAGCATACCTCGCTCCGGTTCTTCGGATTCCAGCTTGATATCCTCGGCCTGAATCACGTTGCCTTCGGCCATGACGACGGCCCTGGTAATGCAGTTCATCAGTTCCCGGACGTTTCCCGGCCAGTGGTATTGTTTCATTTTTTCAAGGGCGCCTTTGCTCAGGCCGAGTTCGCCTTTGTTTGTCAGAACGATTGCCTGTTTAAGGAAATGCCGGGTCAGGACCGGAATGTTTTCTTTGAGTTCGCGCAGCGCGGGCGTGTGAATGGTGATGACTTTGAGCCTAAAATAAAGGTCGCTTCTTAATTTTTCCTGTTCCATGAGGGCCTTTAAGTCGGCATTTGTTGCGGCGATCAATCTGACATCAACCCCTATTTCGCTATCGCTGCCGAGCGGTTTTATCTTGCGCATGGCAATGGCCCGCAGCAGGGCTTGCTGCACAGAGGCTGAAGCTGCCTGGATTTCATCTAAAAACAAGGTTCCCCCGTTGGCCTCAAGAAAGGCCCCTTTGCGGTCGGTTTTTGCTTCGGTAAAGGCGCCCTTGACATGCCCGAAAAGGGTGTCCAGCAATAAATTTTCATCCAGTTCTCCGCAGTTGATGGAGATAAAGGGTTTGCCGGACCTGTTGCTGTGATGGTGGATCGCTTCGGCTGCAAGTTGTTTGCCGGTTCCGGTTTCACCGATGATTAAAACGTCCACATCAACCTGTGAAGCTTTCAATATGTCCGATTTTAGTCTTTCAATTTTCGGGCCAAAACCGACGATGCCCGAAATTTCGATTCCCGCTGGGCTTTCGGAATCCCGTGGGATCTCTTTTTCCAGCGTTGCTTTTTCCTTCAGGCCGACCGTTGCGATTTCTTTATCCTTGATCCTGATTTCATCAATCTGGCGTTTCAGCGTGACAATCATGCTATTGACGGCGTTTTGTAAAAGAGATGTTTCGTAACTAAAATTGGGCAGATCGATCTCTTTAAGCTCCCCGGTTTTTTCGATGTTGGTCACTGCCCGGGAGAGTTCTAATAGCGGCCGGGTAATGAAGCGGGCCAGCAGATAAATCAAAACAGAAACAAGAATTATCGTTACGATCGTAATGATGAACATGACGTCGATCTGTTTGTAACCGGCGACAATGGTAAGCCTGCTCCGGTCAACATAGGCCACACCGCCGTATCCGACGGGTTCGGCATTTTTCCCCGGCATAAAACGAATCGGGGCATAGGCCATGTAATGTTCTTTTACACCGGAAGGGTAGTCCTGGTCTTGAATTTTGATTAAATTCCGCTGGCCTTCGCGAATGTCGCGAACCATCTTCCAGAAATGGGCGTAGAGCGAAGAAGGTCTAAAGGCGCAAGGCAGATCGGGCTTTCCCAGCGTGCCGGTATACCCGGATCTGGCCAGATCGGTGGTCAGTTCCTTGTCGGGCTTGTCGGGATTCTCGGATTGAAAAAGAATCCAGCCGTCTTTATCGAAAATATAGATATACCGGACTTCGGGAGTGCGGGAAAAAGCCCAAATCGGCGATTTAGGCGAATTATAAAGGGAAAGAATGTTTCTCAACAGGCGAACATCCACCGATAGAATCAAGAATCCGGGTCGGCCGCCAGGCGGTGAATAGGGCATCCCTAAATAAATGACCCTTGAAGTTATTTTGCGGTTCGGATTGGAAGGAACAGGAAAGGGGTGCTCTACCTCGGTGATGTTTGAAATCCAAACTTCATCTTTGCCGGAAGCTTTGATGCGGTCATAAAAAAGCAAGGGGTTCGGATGGATCTCAGAAAATTGCTTGGACGGAATTTGGAAAATCTCATCCTCATTTGCTACCAGAAAAATGTGCGATTGGTCTGTTTGCGAGATATAGGCAAACTCGTGATAGGCAATTCCGCCTGTATTTCTTATGTTTACAAGATAACTGCGCATTTTTGCCACATCGAGGTTTTCTTGCGCGATAAACATGAGATCTTGCTTGCATTTTTCGAGAAATTTTTCAACCTCATGGGTAAATGCCAGGGTTTGAACCCTGATGATTCGCTCCAGAGCAATATCGATAAAATGGTAGGTAACCCGATAGGTGATATAGCCGGTTAGTGCCAGAATCAATACCACCGGCGGGATCAGCCAGACCAGCAGCTTGGTTTTGATATCGCTGGATTTGAAACCGTTCTTAAACACGGGCATGGTGTTTGCACCTTTCCTTGCCATTTTTTTGCGATATAACTTGACTAATCCGCAGAATCTCGCAAGCCTGTTTTGTATTTATACCTCAAACACTGCAATCAAGCAAGAAAAATATATTTTTATGTTTTCAAACCGCTGACTTTATTGTTTTTATTTATTTGAAAGATTCGTTTGCGCTTTTTATGCACAAATAGAAACGGCACGGCATGCATCTTGCTGCTTCCCTTGGGCAATGAATGCCGTCAAATCAAAGGCTCAAAGGCGAATAATATAAAAGGAAAGGGGGGGATTGATATGAACATTCTAGTGGCCATGGATGATTCTGATTTCGCGCGAAAGGCTTTGGGAAAAGCCATCGAAATGGCAAAATATGAACCGTCACAGCTATTCATTTTAGCGGTTACTCCTTTTTTGGGAGCGATCGACGAGTTGTCACCGGGATTGACCGATAAATTGAAAGAATCGGCCGAAAACGTCGTCAAAAGTGCAGCGGCAACAGCCGAAAAGGCAGGAATTGCATCTCAGGTTTTTACCGAGCAAGGGGTATCACCTGCGGATAATATCATCACGTTTGCCGCTGAAAAAAATATTGAGCTGATTGTGGTGGGACATCGCGGAAAAGCCAACCTGGAGAAATTTTTGCTGGGCAGTGTTGCCTCCCGGGTCATATCCCATGCAGCCTGCTCCGTATTGATTGTAAAATAAAAATGTTAAATAAGGAGGGTGTCATGAAAAAAGCTGTAAGAAAAATATTTACATTGCTAACAATGCTGTATCTTTGGTTGCCGGCGGCCCTCTGGGCCGGGGGAGAAAAGGCCGCTGACCTCGTCGTTGTGGCCGATACGCGGGTGTTGCACAGCGGTATTATGAAATATTTTTCCGAACTATACAACACCAACATCGTTCTGTTCGCCGTCTGGGCCGTGGTGCTGACCGCCGCATACGGGTGTATTCTGGGATTGTTGATGGATGTTATCATGTCTCGGACCGGGCTTGATCTCAAGAGCCGAAAAATTATCGAACATTAAGGCTAAAACGGAGGTATCACCATGGATTTTTTGGCAAATACGGATTGGTTGTATCTTTATATGCCGATAGCCGGCGTCAAAATGTTCTGGCCGGGGCTGGTTCTGATCGGCTTTTCGGTCGGTGTTATCGGGGGGTTTTTCGGTATGGGCGGCGCCTGGATGGTGACGCCGGGTCTTAACATTTTAGGTTTTCCCATGGCCTTTGCCATCGGCACGGACATCGCTCACATTGCCGGCAAATCAATGGTTTCAACCATGCGCCACTCCAAATTCGGCAATGTGGACTATAAGCTGGGTTTTGTCATGCTGGTGGGTACCATGGTTGGTATCGAATGCGGCGCCCAGATCATCATGTATCTGGAGCGATTGGGCATGGTCGGCTCTGTGGTCCGCTGGGTCTATGTCTTTTTCCTGGCGCTGATCGCCTCTATGGTTTTCCTGGATTACGCCAAGGCCGTCAAAAAAAAGAAGGCCGGCGATGTCGGCGAGCACGGCGCCGAGGGGATTACCTGGTACAAAACCTTGCACAAGATCAAGATTCCACCCATGATGTACTTCAAAACGGCAGGTATCACCTGTTCGGCCTGGCTTCCGATCATTGTCAGCTACATAACCGGCGTTTTCGCCGGTTTCTTAGGGATCGGCGGCGGGTTGCTGCGCATGCCCGCCCTGGTGTATCTGATTGGCACTCCCACCCACATCGCCGTGGGCACGGACCTGTTTGAAGTCATGATCTCCGGACTCTATGGCGCTTTTACCTATTCGCTCAAAGGCCGGATCGAACTTGTTGCCGTGTTTGTGATGCTGACCGGCGCCGCTATCGGGGC
>Ga0180009_10003642_pt1 | contig 17416 bp, 12 predicted proteins | sample OS_PC_MetaG_FD_123537 | JGI IMG/M metagenome (GOLD analysis project Ga0180009, IMG submission 123537) | Groundwater microbial communities from the Aspo Hard Rock Laboratory (HRL) deep subsurface site, Sweden - OS_PC_MetaG | ecosystem: Environmental > Aquatic > Deep subsurface > Groundwater... | reverse complement strand
CTTGCCGCTTCAATAAAACCAACGGGTTTAAAACCCGTTGACAATCCTGTCTCAGCCTCCAGGCGGGTATAAAGATCCCGGCCATAAAGACGCATTTCACACGCTGTTTCAGACAAAGAACCAAATGTCACCATCAGGCCTGCGGCGTGCCAGGTTGTTCCCGAGGTCAATTCATCCCGCTCTAAAAGCACCACGTCTTTGCAGCCCAGATGGCCCAGATGGTAGGCAATAGAACAGCCAATGATACCTCCACCGATGATGACGACATTTGCGTGTTTGGGCAAATTTATATTCTTTTTTTCCATTAGTTTTTCCTTTATTCCATTTCTTTTTCCGTTTCCACAACAATGGATCGAATTTTTGAGAGTATTTCGTCTGAAAGCGGATCAGGCCTATGGTTTTCCAGGATATATCTAACCTTTATCATTGCCCTTTCATAGGCAGTGGTCGCCCCTGCCTTTTCCCAGGTTCCTCTCATTTTGCGATCAATCAATTCAGGCTGCGACTGGCTTCTCATATGTTTGAATGTGTGTTCATGCATGAGAAAATCTTTGCCCGGTCCTATCTCCTTGATAGGATCGATGGCAAGAGTTTCGTCATTCACAGGAATACCCTGAATCGTATGCTTGATCATCCGGGCAAACTCACAGTCTAAAACCAGTTGGCCGTAATCAAAGGTGATGCCGCTTTCAAGCATCCCCGAACCATAAATCATATTGGCGCCTGCCAATGCGGGAATAAGTCCGGTAAGTGTCTTTTCATGGCCAGTCTGGGTATCAGATATTTTGCTGTCGCCCTACTGACCGGCAACATAACTGGGCAAGGCATAATATCGGGCAAGACGGGCCACAGCACCACTGATAAGCGCACACTCGGGCGTGCCCACGCTGGCGGACGCAAGTTTCAGATCCATGGCTGTGGTGGAACTGCCATAAATAACAGGAGCCCCTCTCCTTGTGAGCTGCGCCAGCGTGATGCCTGAAAGAACTTCAGCATTATGATTCACAAGGGTCCCGGCAAGTGTTACAGGGGATGTTCCCCCTGCCATGGCCATGGATAAAATATTACAGACCACATTGTTTTTTGCTGCTTCCATTATAATTTCACAACAATCGGAAATCAGTTTTAACGGGCTTACGGGACAGGTTGTAAAAGAAACAAGAGGGCGCTTTTTAAATTCTTTTACACCACCTGCAATGGCCTGCCCCATTTGAATAATTTTATTTAAGAATTTTCCATTCCCCGGACCAAAGGCGCAGTGTTTGCTGGTATTTGTCAGATAAGCTTCTGCATTGTGAAGGGGTACTGTGTTCTGATTGACATCATGGGCGCCAAGGGCTTTTTCACAAAAATCAATTTCAGGAAGATAATCAATTACTCTGGCAGAATCAATCAGATCCTGTTTTAAGGGGCTTCGGTTTTCTCCCGTATATGGATCATTTACCTTTACTCCTTCACTGAAATTGGTAAAATAAACCCGGGTGCTTTCCAGAACAATATCATGTTTGGGGTCTCGGCCGTGAAGCACAACCTTGGGAGGCGCAGAACGGATAGCATCTTCCACCACATACGGTGGAATCTTTACAATTTTTGTGTCACGGTCAACAACTGCTCCACCCTCTTCAAAACGATCCAGTGCTTCTTCATCTTCCACAAAGATGCCTGTTTCATTGAGGACTTCCAGGGTTCCGTAATGGATTTCTTGAAGCTCGTCATCTGTTAAGATGTTAAGACTCAACCCTGAACCTAGCTGTCTTCCTGCATGAAGACTTCGTTTCATAAGGATTTACCTCGCAACTCTTGGTTAATTAATTTAATACCTTTTCCAGATTGCTTTTGAAAAGGCCGCCTTTGGTTAATTTTGTTAAAATAAATAAATGTTACTACTTAAAGGGTAACATTCAATATTTTTCTATCAAGACCTTTATGCTGATGTCAAGCATAAAATATATACATAAAAAAATACTTGACAAAATATTTTTATGTATATAATAATGTCGACATGGATAAAGATAGACTAAAGATGCTTCGGTTTTTTAACAAGCAGCCGCTTAAGGCACTTCTCAATCCCGAAGTACTGGACCAACGATCAAACTAAGGAGGAAATTATGAAAACCATCCAAGAGTTGAATCACCTGGTATCCACGGGCAAAATAACGCGACGTGAGTTTATCGGCCGAATGTCAGCGTTCGGTGCTGCGGCCGCCCTGTCACCGATCTTGTATAACCAATCCGCTTTTGCTTCTGTTCCCAAGAAAGGAGGCCGGCTCAGGCTTGGCATGGCTGGCGGTGCCATAACCGATTCCCTCGAACCGGGAACTCTTTTGGACCATGTACCGATAATAATTCAATGGCAAGTAAAGAACAACCTCGTTGAAATCGACCACCAAGGCAATGCCATCCCTGAACTTGCTGAAAGCTGGGAGCCATCGTCGGATGCGGCCAAATGGACGTTTAAAATTCGCAAAGGCGTGGAATTTCACAACGGTAAATCACTGACCAGTGAGGATGTTCTCTACTCCCTGAATTTTCACCGTGGAAAAGAATCCAAGTCCGCCGGAAAAGCGCTGCTTGAATCAATCACAGATGTAAAGGCCGACGGCAAGCACACCATTGTGGTGACCCTGAACGGAGGGAACGCGGATTTCCCTTTCCTTTTATCCGATATCCATTTTCCGATTATTCCGGCTGGAGACAAAGAATTTCGAATCGGCACCGGCGGCTATGAACTCGTTAAATTTGAATCGGGTGTGCGAGCGTTTACCAAAAGGAACCCTAACTACTGGAAAGAAGGGCGCGCACATTTTGATGAGATAGAAACACTCGTCATCAATGACACTGTCAGCAGGACCAATGCGCTGCAGTCCGGGCAGATTGATGCCATGAACCGGTGCGATTTAAAAACTGCTCACTTATTAAAAAACATGCCGGGTCTTCAATTGATCCGGAAAACAGGAGGGTTGCATTACTACTTTCCCATGCGTACCGACACACCACCTTTCGATAATCGCGATGCCAGGCTTGCGCTTAAATATGCCATCAACCGCCAGGCAATGCTGGACTTAATTCTCAAAGGCTACGGAACATTAGGCAATGATCACCCCATTTCACCGAGTTACCGCTTTTGCGCGTCAGATCTGCCGCAACGTCATTATGATCCTGACAAAGCTAAATTTCACCTAAAGAAAGCCGGCATGGAAAACCATGTATTCCGACTTCACGCATCCAATGCGGCGTTTGCCGGTGGAATGGACGCCGCCGTTCTTTTCAAGGAACATGCCACAAAGGCCGGTGTCAAAATGGAGGTGGTGCAGGAACCGGCAGACGGATATTGGAGCAATGTATGGATGAAGAAACCCTGGTCCATGTCCTTTTTGAGCGGACGGCCCACGGAAGATATGATATTCTCCCTGCAGTATGCAAAGGGTGCCGCCTGGAACGATACTTTTTGGGATAATGAGCGCTTCAACAAACTGCTGTTAGAAGCACGTCCAGAACTGGATCAATCCAAACGTCGTGACATGTATAGAGAAATGCAGCAACTCGTGAAAGATGATGGCGGTATCGTACTGCCATTTTTTGCCGACAATGTCGACGCCGGCAACAAAAAGCTGAAATTTGAAAACTTGTCCGGACAAGTATCTATGGATGGAATGAGGTGTTCAGAACGCTGGTGGTTCGAATCAGCTTAATCAGAACTCCATGTTTCTCTTTTGAAAGGATTAATTTTTATTGCAAAGCCCGGGTTTAATAGCCCACGGCCTGCGGTGATAAGATCGGTATAAACGCTTTGACAGATACCCCGCTGCTTGCGGCGGGGATCTATTATCCCTTTCAGTCAGGTCAGGCAATTTTTAACATGACAGAAAAGAAATTTTGTATGAGCAATATGACTTCAGGGGTGTCTGATCCAAATTGGTTCAAAATAAAAGAGATTGAAAACGACATTTTTGTCATCGAAGAACCGGGATGGGTGCAGAGTTATCTCGTCAACGGAGATGATAAATCCATCCTTATCGATACCGGTATGGGATTTTTGAATATTCGGAAAGCAGTCGAATCCATAGCGAAAGGCCCGATTGATGTTGTAAACACTCATTGGCATTTTGACCACATTGGTGGTAATGCACTGTTCGACAGTATCGGTATCGCTTCAATCGAAGCCGACTTGATTGAGCGAGATATCACTAACGAAGAGTTAATTGGTATACTCGGAATAGGTTTCGAAAATAGTATAACACTTCCAAGAGACTTTTTATTGGAAGACTATCGAATTATTGGAAGCAAGCAAAATTTTACGATCAAAGACGGCGATTTTTTAAATCTGGGCAACAGAATGATTGAAGTAATCGCAACGCCAGGGCACACCAGGGGTAGCATGTCATTTCTTGATCATCGCACCCGGAGCCTGGTTACTGGCTTAGTTATTCAGGATACTCTTTTTGCCCACTTCGAAGAGTCAGATGTGGAATCCTTTATCTGGTCCCTCAAAAGGGTCATTTCCCGGGGTGACGATATTTACAGGTTACTGCCAACACATGGTCCGTATCCGCTTTATAATAACTTCTTAAATGAGGTCCTGGCAGCCTTTATTGAAATAGAAGCTGGCACTGAACCAGATGCAATTGATCACTCTTGGGGTCCCGAGTGCTATCTCTATCGTTTCTCCACTTTCGAAGTATTAGTCAAGCCTCCCGGTATGAAGGGAATAAAAATATTCAACAAAGATAAATGCTAAAGTGTTTTACAGATATTAATGGTGAGTTAAATTAGCGCTGGAATAATGGGAGAGTGGAAAATGGAATACAAAGTTCAGGACACTGGTAAAACGGTGAAAACCGATGAAAGTGGAAGTTCTAAAACAACGTCCAGGAATCGATTGTTGACGGCGCTTGCCCACCGGGAACCGGATCGCATCCCTATTGATTTCGGCGGTACAGATACCAGCACCATTATGGTAGGACCTTATCTTGAACTTGCTAAAAAAATTGGGATCGATCCACACCCCATCTACATGCCGTGTCCCACCGGCGGCACCGTGGATGTGGCTTCGACGATGATAGATGCAATGGGTGGAGATACGCGACTGGTGACACCATACCCCAGAAAATGGCGAGACGTCATGGCTTATGACGGCACACCAGTAAGGGTACCCAATGGCTTTCAACCGGAAACAGCGACGGACGGTTCACAGTTTCTCCGCAATGAGAGTGGCGCCATCGCGTCGAAAATGCCTCCGGGAAGCGGCTTCTTTTTTAATATTGATCATCCGTTTGCTTCCATAAAATCTCCCGGGGAGTTGGGGAAGGAGAAGGAAATTTTTAACCGCATCGATCGCCCTGCATTCTCGGATCTCCCGCTGGAAACCTTTGGAAATCATATTCGGAAAATCAGAGAAAATAACGATAAAATACTCGTGTGGGGATTCGGCGGGCATATTTTTGAGGCAGCCATGCAGATGAGAGGTGCTTCCCAATTTTTATTGGACCTTATAGAAAACCCTAAACTGGCCGAAGCAATTCTCGACCGAATCACCAATGCCCACATCGTTGCCTTCGACCGGTTTGCAGAAACCATTGGTCAATATATTGATGTCATCCAGGTCCTCGACGATATGGGAACACAGACATCTCCCTGGCTCAGCCCGGACATGTATCGACGCATCGTCAAGCCGTATCATGCAAAATTTTTCCGGCACATCAAACAAAACAGCAATATCTATATTATGCTTCACACCGACGGTGCTGTTTATCCTCTGATTCCTGATTTTATCGAAATGGGAATTGACATACTCAATCCGGTTCAATATACAGCCACCGGTATGGACCTGAAAACGTTGAAACACGATTTTGGGAATGATATAACGTTTTGGGGTGGCGGCATAGACACCCAGCATGCACTTGGATTCAATACCCCTGCTGAAATCGAAGATGAGGTCAAACAGAACATTGATATCCTTGCACCGGGTGGCGGTTTTGTCTTTGCAACCGTCCATAATATTCTGGAAGGAGTACCGGTTGAAAATATCATAACAGTCTTTCGAACAGCCATGGAGTACGGTAAATACTAAAACAAATTGAATTGGGAATCAGTTTATATTAGGGTAACATACAATATTTTTCTATTAAGTGTTTTTTTGCTACTGTCAAGTATAAAATATATACATAGAAAAATACTTGACAAAATATTTTCATGTATATTATTATGTCGACATGAATAAAAATAAACTACCTTCAGAAATATATTCACACCTTCGTTCGAGAATTCTCGGATTCAAATTGCTTCCGGGTGTAAAAATCTCAGACAAAGAAATTGCCAAGGAATTGGGAACCAGTCGGACACCGGTTCGCGAAGCGTTGATTCGCCTGGTGAATCATGGACTGGTCAGCAGTCTGCACAACAAGGGATTTACGGTGCGAGAATTTTCCATCAAGGAGGTTAAAGACATCTATATCCTGCGGGAGGCTCTGGAGCTGTTAGCCGTTAAACTGGCCATCAAGAACTTTGACCAACCAAAAATTAAAAAGCTCAAATCATTGATTGACAGTTATCCGGATCTGATCGCCACGGGAAATCGAAATGAATTTAACAAGGCAGATGAAGAGTTTCACATGTTGATTGCCGAATATAGTAACAATCATCCGCTGATAGCACAACTCAACAGCCTCCACGATCAGTTGGCCGTACTGAGAAGGTATGCCCATTTGCTATCGAATGGCCCAAGGGATGCATATGAAGAGGAAACATATACCCAGCATCTGGAAATATTCGGGCACCTGGCAAAAAAAGATCACGAGGCAGCAACGCGGGCAATGTCGGCACATATCAGAGCCTCCATGAACAGTGTCATAGATACAATGGAACAAAATTTAAATTGGTCAGGAGGATCTTTTTGTAAAAATTGACCACCAATTTTTATGGCCCAACAATAATAAACCCTTAACTATACTTAAGGAAACGAGTTCCATGAATATCAAATCACCTTCATCAGTTGCAGGCATCCGGGATTCAATAAATGATTTGACCGCTTACCAGCCTGGTAAATTTATTGAAGAAATTCAGGATCAATTCGGTCTGGATGAAGTGATTAAAATTGCTTCCAATGAAAATCCCTATGGGCCCTATCCCCAATCCATAAAACAGATGAAAAAAGAAGTTGAGAGCTTGAACCAATACCCGGATTCCAACTTTAAGGCCCTTCGCGAGACGATTGGACATCTTCATGGCATCTCCTCTGAATGTATCAGTATCTCACACGGTGCAGAGAGCATGCTCCAGACGATTGGAAAGTGTTTTATTGAAAAAAATGACGAAGTGATTATTCCCGGCGCGACGTATACCCTTTACAGGGAGATCTCCAAAGTCATGGGGGCCAAAGTGATTACCGTCCCCATGGAAAATGAAAATGTGAGCCTCTCAGCGATCGAAAAAAATGTTGGAAATCAAACAAAACTGATCTGGTTGGCAAATCCCAATAATCCCACAGGTACAATTGTTTCGCGGGAGGGAATCAATTCATTGCTTGAACGTCTACCCGACCACACCTGGTTAATTCTGGATGAAGCCTATGCTGAATTCGCCGATGCAGAACTATTGCCTGATCGTGTTTCTCTTGTCCGCAATGGACGGTCCATCATATCCGTTCGTACGTTTTCAAAAGCCTATGGCCTTGCCGGCGCCCGAATTGGATACGCCATCGCTTCCCCAGAGGTAACGACGGTAATCAATACTGTCAGTGAACCGTTTAATGCCAACCGTGTAGCCATTGCCGGGGCACTTGCAGCCATTAACGAAGATGGCGAGTATTTTATAAAAGCAGTTGATCAGATCAAACAGGACCGAACCCGATCTGAACAACAACTCAGTCGGATGGGATTAAGAGTCATTCCTTCCCAGGCCAATTTCATCATGTTTGAGACACCAGTACCTGCCCAAAAAATTTTCGATGCCCTCTTACCTTTCGGTGTCATTGTTCGTCCCTGCAATGCCTGGGGTTTTGATCATATGGTGCGGGTATCCATCGGCACCACAAGTCAGATGGACCGGTTTATTCATGCACTGTCACAGGTGCTCCAATCCAATGAAATTCAACCCGCCGAGCAAAGGACAGGATAATGGCAACCCTGCAGTTTCCCTATGATAATATCAGTCAGTCAGTCAACATCTCCGACAGATTACTGGGGGAAACAGTGGTGCCCAATCCATTACCGGAACATAAGGATCTTTCACAACTGATAGAAACGCAATTGTCCTGGCCGGTGGATTCACTTCCACTGGAAGAAATAGCCTTTCCGGATCAAACAGTGTCCATCATTATAGATGACATTTCCCGGCCTACCCCTACAGCCGATATTCTGCCACAGGTTCTAAACCGCCTGACCCAGGCCAGCATAACCCGTAAAAACATCTCCATTGTTATTGCATTGGGCTCCCATCGCCCACTGAGCCATGATGAAATCATTTCCAAAGTCGGATCTGATATTGCGGATGATTATCATATCGTTAATGTGTCCTGCGATTCAGAAGAAAATATGCGTTTTATTGGCAATACGCCCGATGGTATCCCGGCGGAAGTTAACAAATGGGTATTGGAAGCCGATCTTCGGATTGGTATTGGTGCCATCAATCCCCATATGGATGCTGGATTCAGCGGGGGCGGCAAAATAATTATGCCGGGAGTGTGCAGCAGCCGAACAGTGAGTGCCTTTCATGCCGCTTCCGCAACCATACCCGGCAACCAGCTGGGTAATCCGGAAGCCCCCACCAGGCTGAGGCTGGAAAACTTTGTGGCACAAAAGGTTCCTCTATATTTTATTGTCAATGTGATCCTTGACCCCAGTGGGAAAGTCTACCAATGCGTGGCAGGCCACTTTGTTACGGCACAAAGAAGAGGGGTGCAATACGCACAAAAACTTTACGGGGTCAAGGTAAAGAAACGATATCCTTTAGTAATCGTCAACTCCTACCCTTTTGAAATGGATTTCTGGCAGTGTACCAAAGCCTTTTGGAGTGGTGAACTCATGGCCTCGGATGGCGGGATGGTGGTGATGGTATCGCCCTGCCCGGAAGGAACAGCTACTCATCCGTTGTGGGAAGAATATCTGGGGTGGAAGACCGATGATTTAAAAAGGATTCTAAAGAGTGGCCAATCAGAGGACCCCAATGCCTGTGCTTTTGCCATCATGTTTAATCGCCTGAGACAAAGGGTTCGATTTGGTGTTATTTCTCCCACGATATCCAAAAGCCAGGCAGAAAGAATGAAGCTCACACATTTTGACAGCATCGAACATGCGGTAAAAGTATCTGTAGCCAAAGGTACCAAAGACGCTGTCTCTATTATAACCCATGGAGGAACAACCGTGCCCATATTGCCGTATTGATTAATTTTTAACTCATTACGCCTGAATGGGCACATTAATTATTAATTTTTTCTAACACGAGGAGAAACAAGATGAGAAAGAAACACACCACCACCGGACTGATAATCGCTCTTTTATTGATTTTCATTTATGGCCAGGCACTGGCCTAGGACTTGAAACGTTCAAAGGACAAAAATCAACTATAACCTGCTGGAGCTGCCCTTATGCCGAGTCATTTAAAAAAGCGTTTGTGAATCCATTTATGGAAAAAAGCGGCAACGTCATTGTCGTGGCTGCGGTATCAACGATTATGATCGTGTTTACCCTAACCGGAATCGGTATCGGCACAAAATTCATCGGCATTGAAAAAACAACAGATATGTAGGCTTACAAAACAATTTCAGGAGCGCCCGTGGCTTATCCCCTTTTGAACAAATTGGTTGAGATCTTTGGACCGGAACATGTCACCGATGCCAAGGAAGATCTGATTACCTATTCCTATGATGCCACCCGCACCGCCTATATGCCGGATGCCGTGGTGAGTCCACAGACAAGAGAACAGATTACCCTTCTTATGCAATTTGCCAACAAGTACAAGGTGCCCATCATTCCCCGAGGGGCAGGAACCGGATATACCGGTGGTGCCCTTGCCAGCTCAGGTGGAATCGTGCTGTTGATGGACCGGTTCAATCGAATTGTACAAATTGATACTGAAAATATGTATGCTGTTGTAGAACCAGGAGTTGTCACGGCAAAACTTCATACTGCCGTGGAGGAAAAAGGACTGTTTTACCCCCCGGATCCTGCCAGTTTAAACGCCTGTACCATTGGGGGCAATATTGCCGAGAACGCAGGTGGCATGCGGGCGGTCAAATATGGCGTCACCCGTGATTATGTGATGGGACTTGACGTCGTTCTACCATCTGGTCAAGTGGCACGTACCGGTTCCAAGTGTATCAAAGATGTTGTCGGGTATGACCTGACAAACCTCTTTGTGGGGTCAGAAGGCACCCTGGGGATTGTCACCCAGGCCATCCTTAAACTGATTCCGTTACCGGAAAGCCGTCAAACAATGACAGCGGCTTTTCCCTTCATTCACACAGCAGCAGAGACAGTGGTGGACATTATTGCCAACCGGGTGGTGCCGTCAGCCCTGGAATTCATGGACAAGCATTGTATCCGTGCGGTGGACCGCCACCTTAATGTGGGATTGAGCAAAGATGCCGAAGCGTTTCTGCTCATTGAAGTGGATGGTTTTAAATCAGAATTATCAAATGCCATGGCCATACTGACACGCATCTGTAAAAAGAATGGTGCTACAGATATTCAAGTGGCAAAAAATGAAGCTGAAAGATTAAAACTTTGGGAAATAAGACGTTCCATTTCTGCGGCACTGAGTGGGCTGCCCATACAAGGAGATGGTGAAGACCTTGTTGTACCCCGGAGTCGCATACCTGATATTATTAAAAAAATGGACCATATCTGCGATCAATACGGCTTATATGCCATTAATTTCGGCCATGCAGGTGACGGCAATCTCCATGTCAGCCTGGCAGAAAAAAATGGTCCTGTTGCTGCAGAAAAAGTCGCTGCTGCCAGCGCTGAAATTCTCAAAGAGACGGTCAGACTTGAAGGCCGGATTGCGGCCGAGCACGGCATTGGCATTGTAAAAAAAGAAAAAATAGGTCTCAACATTGATCCCCCCACCCTGGATCTGATGAAAAACGTCAAAAGAACCCTGGATCCAAACCATATTCTCAACCCGGGGAAAATCTTTTCCTTTTCAACCGATTAAACAAAAAAGCAGCATACAAGGGCAATGGATGAATAAAACTCCAAAAAAGATACCCCCAATTGATTACCTGCAAAACATTGCATCGGAACTGGAGAAATGTGCCCAGTGTGGAGAATGCCGGTCGGTTTGCCCTGTCTTTGATTCACTGAAATGGGAAAAATTTTCTGCACGGGGGAAAGTGGCCCTTACCCGTTCGATTCTCAGCGGGCAGTTGGCATTGACACCCGCCTATGAACAAGTGGTTCAAAACTGCCTACTATGCTTGGCTTGTGTAGAAAATTGCAGTAGTGGTGTTCGAATGGATCGCATCATCCTGGCGGCCAGAAACCAACTGATTGTTGAAAATGGGCTCCCGCTTTTTAAACGAATGCTCCATCAGTTGCTCCTGATGAAACATGAGCTGTTGGATGTTATTGCCAGGGGGGGCTCAATTTCCCAGCATCTGCTGTTCAAGCGGCTGCCCCGGGAAAGTGGACTCAAACGCCGTTTCCCCTTACCACTGTTGGAAAAAGAAAGATATGTTCCCGCCCTTGTTTATCGCTCTTTTCGAAGCAGAATGCCTGAGGAAAACAGGGTTTCGGGCGCTAAGAATACGGTTCGGTTTTTTACCGGATGTCTGGTGAACTACGTTTTTCCCGGGATCGGCACCTCACTTGTCAAGGTCCTAAATGTTTTTAAAACAGATGTTGTTATCCCGAAACATCAGCATTGCTGCGGCGCTCCTGCCGAAGTGGGAGGAGACTTGGACACCACCAGGGCACTGGCCAGAAAAAATCTGGATACACTGTGTGAAAGCTCCCATGATATTATTACAGTTTGTGCCTCTGGTGGTTATATGCTTAAAAAAATATATCCTGATCTTTTTGCCCCAAAGGATCCCTATTATTTAAAGGCTGTGTCCGTAGCCAGCCGCACCTATGATATCAGTGAGTATCTTGTAAAAAAAATCGGCACTCACGAAATAAAAAAGTACCTGATGCAACCGCCCGCAAAGGTAATTACATATCACGATCCCTGTCACCTGGCCAGGGGACAAGGAATTACGCAGGAACCGCGAAGATTATTGCAGACAGCCTTTGGCAACTTTTACCGTGAAATGCCCATGGCAGACAGATGCTGCGGCTCTGGCGGCACCTATGGTCTGGCGCACCGCCAGACCTCGGTTAACATATTGAGCAAAAAGATTGAAAGCATGCTTTCCACGGGCGCCCATATGGTGGCCACGAGTTGTCCCGGGTGTATGATACAGCTCAAAGATGGTCTGAAACACCATGGCAAAGACCGGTCTGTTTTTCATGTGATTGAATTGATCGAACGTCAGCTGTCACATGCAGGCAACCCAAAAGCATAACAACATAATTTTTCATCAAACAAATCATAGAGGAACATTAGCCATGACGTATGTCACACCTTCACTAAATCTATTAACCCCGGATCAAATTCACCAGGTCCACCAGCAGAGTCTGGATATTCTTTCCACAACAGGCATCCGTGTGGACTCTGCCAGGGCTTTAGAGCTATTTGCCAAATCTTCCTGTCGGATTGAAAATAACAACCAGGTTTTTATTGGAAAAGATCTGGTCACCTGGGCTCTTAGTGCTGCACCTTCATCCGTTGATGTCTACGACCGTTCAGGCGGACACCGCTTTACCCTGGGTGGTGAATCCCAAGAATCAACACGGTTTGGTATCGGCGTGACCAACCTCCATTTCCAGGATCCCATGACAGACAGAGTTGTGCCATTTAATTTTGAACACATGGAAAAAGCCACTCGCCTGGGTCATGTCCTGGAACAATTTGACGTGATCTCCACCCCGGGCATTGCCCAGGATCTTTCGCCTGATTCAGCAGATCTCTATTCAAGCCTGGCCATGATGGCAAATACGACAAAACCCCTGGTGCTCCTCGTGTCAGAATACAAATGTTTTGAACCTGTCCTTGAACTGCTTGAAACACTTCAGGGCGACCTTGCCCAAAACCCTTTTGTAATCCCCTACTTTAACCCCATCACCCCCCTGGTCCTCAATGAAGAGACTGTGGATAAAATAATGGCCACGGTCCAGAGGGGAATACCATTTATCTACAACAATTATGGCATGTCAGGTGCCACGACCCCCATCACTCCCGGTGCAACTCTGGCCTTACTCAATGCTGAACTGATCGCCGGGATCGTCTTTTCTCAGATCGTCAAAGAAGGTACGCCGATCATTGCCGGAAGCCTTCCTGCAGGCTTTGATATGAAAAATATGATGAGTGTTTACACTCCCCACACCACGCTTCTCAACCTGGGATGTGCGGAAATAATGCGTCATTATGATATTCCCCACTCCGGGACCAGCGGCAGTGGACCCGGATGGGGACCCGACCTCATTTCCGGAGGTGCCTTCTGGATGAACCACCTCACCAGTATCATTGGTAAAGTTGGCCTTGCCCCCTTTGTGGGAGGTAATTTCGATTCCCTGGCGTTTAGTCCGGCAGCGGTGGTTTATGCCAATGAGATAATCCGTCAATCCCGCATTTTTTCCCAGGGATTTTCTATTGATGCCGATCATGTGGATACAGGTGAAATTAAAGCCATGGGTTCTGCAGGCAACTATCTGGCTGCGCCGTCAACAGGCAGAAGGTTCCGGGATTTCAGATTTGAAAATTCTGTATGGCCGGAATATACCCTGGACCAGTGGCAGAAAAATCAGTGTCCCCGGGCCGGAGAACTGTTGCGAGAACATACCCGACAATTACTGAAGACTGCAATACCACCGAAAGACCATGATGATCTAATGGAAAAAGGTAACCGGTTTATCTCAGGATTAACTATTTAATTTATACCTCCGGTATCGGACCTTGCCCCCCAAGGAGTAAGAGTTCAGCATGAAGATCCATTTCAAATATTTTTTTCGTCCATCTTTTTTCAGAGAAAGGAATAATCTTTCCAATTTAAATAACCCGTACCCATTTAGCTTAAAATCCTAACCTAATAGTTGAAATTGGAAAACATAATGCGTATAGATGGTATCATCTGTGACCGCCAAAATTTCTAAAAAAGCGACAACTTCCAAAAAACATATGCGGGGTTCAGTTTCAGACTCCGGGCGAACCATGTAACGTGTATGTATCGCTTTTCAAAAATTTTCAAACCACAATATATGGTATTCGAAGGTTTTTCTTTTTTAATCAGAAATTAAATTTTTTAACGTCGATTTTAAACTGGGTTGGAGTTATGACTAATTATCCCAGTGCTGATTATTGAAAATCCAGAATAGTAAAGAATATCAAAACAATACATCATTAAAATTCTGGTAAAAAAGAATCCGGGCCAACTCCAATAAAGCGGGATGGAACTTTGATTGATTTTATGATTCTCTTTCCCAATATAAGGAGATCCGAAGTAATTCCCATAATGAGATAGAGTTTTAAGTTTTAATAAATTCTGTGAAAAAACTATACAATTTTCACCAGGAAACATAAGATGATAAATAAAAAGTAATGGCAGGGGAAAAAATGATCGAGAAAGTTAATTATGAAAAATTTGAAAAAGAGATCAAGATCCTGAAAAATCGGATCAGAGAACTTGAGCTAAATCAAGGATCACTTAAAGAATCTGAAAAACGATACCGGACCTTATTGGACTTTGCACCCTATCCTGTTGCAACTTTTACACTGAAAGGTGAAATTTCATACCTGAACCCGGCATTTACCGAAGTTTTCGGGTGGACGTTAGAGGAAATGAAAAACGGGAAAGCCTCTTTTGTTCCACCAGGACTTGCACCGGAAACATCTGAAAAGCTCAGAGAACTGTTTAAAGAAAGAATTGTTACCAGGTATGTAACAAAGCGCTTGTCAAAGGATGGCCGTATCCTGGACGTAATAGCGAGGGGAGCTGTTTTTTCAAAATCAGAAATGGGACTAGCCGGAGAGCTTGTTATATTCAGGGATATTACAAAAGAAACACGGACAGCAAAAAGCAACGAAACCATGCTCAGGATTAGCATGGCACTTCCCCAGTACCCCGACCTGGAAGATCTGCTGGATTACATCACCAATGAGATCAAGCGCCTGCTCGACACCCAGGGGGCACTTGTCATCCTTCTGGATGAAGAGACAAAGGAGTTCTTTTTCCCGGGTGCGGCAGATGATGATAAAATCACAAAAAGAAAAGTAAAAGAAATCAGATTGCCCATGGACAGCATGGCATCCGGCAAAGTGATTAGAACAGGCAGGCCGGTGATTGTTAACGACAGAACTGAGGCTTCCGGGTTATATCCATTAAGAGATGAGAAGTTTGGATATACTTTTGATAACTATGTGCTGGTGCCTATTTACAGCAGCGACCGTATAATAGGTGTCTTGGCAGCATTTAATAAAATGCAGGGCATTTTTGAGCAGTCGGATATGCAGCTTTTGGAAATGGTAGCCGGTACTGTGGGGTTGTCCATTGAAAATGCTCGCTTTTCAGATGAATTAAAACTGTCATACAAGGAACTTGCAAGCCTTGACAGGGCAAAAACAAAGGCAATAAATCATCTTTCTCATGAATTGAAAACACCAGTTTCGGTATTTAGTGGAACATTGAATATCCTTGCAAAAAAATTAGGACAACTACCAGATGATACCTGGAAGAGATCTATTGCCAGGGCGCAAAGGAATGTTGAACGGATAAAACGGCTTCAGAATGAGATCAATGACATTATCCTGGAAAAAGACGGTGGGACAAATGAATTTATTCTATACCTTGTGGAACAATGTACTGATCTGCTTGAAAGTGTCCTGGAAGAAAAAGCAGGTGATACACCGGTGATTGAAAGTATTAGAAAACGGATTAATAACATATTTGACATCAAAGAAACTGAACCAGAAGCTATACAGCTTGATAAATTTGTCAGTCAGTGCATTGAAGGATTGAAACCTGAATTTAGCCATCGAAACCTGAATATAGATCAAAATTTGAAGTCTACTCTGGAAATATTCATACCTGTTGTTCCATTGAAGAAGGTGATAAAAGGCCTGATCAAAAATGCTATTGAAAACACGCCGGATCAAGGCAGAATAGAAATAACGGTTTCTAAGGCTGAATCCGGTGTCAAGTTTGCTGTTAAAGATTTTGGTGTCGGAATAAAAAAAAATCATCAGCAAAAAATTTTTGAAGGCTTTTTTACAACTCAGGAAACATCAACCTATTCTTCTAAAGAACCGTTTGATTTTAATGCCGGAGGAAGGGGGGGTGATCTTTTACGCATGAAAATATTTTCAAAACGCTATGACTTTGATATTGGAATCACATCTTCTAAGTGCAGGTTTCTTCTGGGAAAAGATGATATCTGTCCCGGAAAGATTGAAGCCTGTAGTTTCTGCAGAGATCATAATGATTGTTATCAATCAGGTGGATCTGAATTTTCTATAATGTTCAAAACCATGTGATGAATATTTACATCAACATTGATTTTTGTTTCTCTTTTTTACAAATCGCCAAGATAGAAAAGAGTTGGCGATGTTTATCTATAAAGGGTTTGAATTAAAATTTTAAGCCGGCTTACTGGCAATCGTTAGACTCAGTTAAGACAAGACTTGGGCAATATCATATCTGGTATATGAAGTTTTTAACTTTAAGATTTTAATTCAATTGGCCCTGAAATGTAGCCTCAAGCCATTCTTTCAGATTAAAGTGTAATATATCGAGTTTAATGCCTTGATCACACTCAAGGATAATTATCCTCTGTGTAAGTATTCAAAGACGGAAATTCTTATGGATACCAACACAAATCTTGATTTTGAAATCTGATTTTTGAAATGCCGGGCCGATTCCATAGCGGATCGGCCCAATCTTTTGATTCATCATCCATGAAGGTTGTCGATCCATCGAATTGCTTCCGTATCACTGACTTTTCCAAGATACCTTTGTGTGGATAAATTTGAATGGCGTAATAGCACCTTGCTGACAATTTCAAGTGGTGTGCCGGAACGGGAGGCATAAGTTGCAGCATGCCTTCTGAGGTCATGAGGCCTGACTTTAGTGTCTACTAAATCTCCAGCCTTTTTAACAATCAATCTTGCCCCGGCATAAGTTATTGGAAAAATTTTAGAGTCAGTTTCAATCCCATTATCCTGAATGTATTTTTTCATGCGATCAATCACTTTTTGTGGTAAAAAAACCGTTTCAAAATCTCTACCACTTTTGGGATCTTGAACAATAACCTTGCGATCATCAATATCCATTGGAGTCAGATTCAAAACTTCTCCAATTCTCATACAACCACGAGCCATGAGT
>Ga0180009_10003641_pt1 | contig 17416 bp, 9 predicted proteins | sample OS_PC_MetaG_FD_123537 | JGI IMG/M metagenome (GOLD analysis project Ga0180009, IMG submission 123537) | Groundwater microbial communities from the Aspo Hard Rock Laboratory (HRL) deep subsurface site, Sweden - OS_PC_MetaG | ecosystem: Environmental > Aquatic > Deep subsurface > Groundwater... | reverse complement strand
TGACTGTTTACTGCTTTGCCGTGGGGACCGCCCTGTAATCGGTCCTGCTGTCCTTTGCCCTGGCCGACCGGCTTCGGAGGCTGCGTCAGGAAAGGGAGATGTTCAAGGAGCGTTCCCGGCGTTTCCAGGAGCTTAGCGTGACCGACGGGCTGACCGGGTTGTACAACAAGCGCTATATCATGAGCAAACTCGATAGCGAGGTCCGGCATGCCCGGGGCCTGGACAGAGCGCTGGCCCTGCTCATCCTGGACGTGGACAATTTCAAGCATTACAACGATACGCACGGGCACCCGGAAGGGGACGAGGTCCTGAAAAGGCTGGCCGAGGTCATCCGAATCTGCGTTCGTGAGACGGACAGCCCCTGTAGATACGGCGGCGAGGAGTTTTTGGTGATCCTGCCGGAGACCGAGGCCCGGGAAGCCTGGACGGTGGCCGAAAGAATCCGGTGCGAGATGGCCGGGCAGACGTTCAGACCCGGAGAGCGGGCCGAGGTTTCGGTGACCCTGAGCATCGGACTGGCCCGCCTGGAACCGGATGAAGAGGCGGCCGATCTGATCCGACGGGCCGACGAGGCTCTTTATCGGGCCAAACGTGACGGCAAGAATCGCACTGTGGCAGCCGAGTCCCGGGAAACCGCCTGACGATCCCCTCGGCGGCTCTTTCGTCTTATATCGCGACGAACCAAATAGCGACATCCGGGTTGAAAAATCCGGCCAAGGGGTGAAAATTGGCGCGGAGTCGGCTATTTTTCCAAGGATGAGGACCATGTCCCGCCCACTTGGGGGGAAAGGCGGTTCCGGACGGCCGCCTGACAATACCCCTTGCGAAAATGATGGCGGCTTGATAGTAAGGACGGCGGCGTCCGGGACGGACCGGCCGGCGGCGGCGAAGGTGCCGCCAAGCCGAAGAAAGGAGAACAATGTGTCCCCAAAACTGGTTATCGTCGGCGGTGTGGCCGGCGGAGCGACGGCGGCGGCCCGGGCCCGGAGACTGGACGAACGGGCCGAAATCGTACTGATCGAGCGGGGCGAGTACATTTCCTTCGCCAACTGCGGCCTGCCTTACTATGTGGGGCGGATCATCGAGGAGCGGGACGATCTGCTGGTGACCACGCCCGAAGACTTCCGCAGACGTTACCATATTGATATTCGAATATTTTCCCGGGTCACGCGTATCGACCGCAATGAAAAGCGGATCGAGATTTTCGATGTGGCCTCGGAACGGACCTATTGGGAGTCCTACGACCGGCTGATCCTTTCGCCCGGGGCGGAGCCGGTCCGTCCGCCACTGGAAGGCGTGGACCTGGAAAACGTGTTCAGTCTGCGCAGCATTCCGGATTCGGACCGGATCAAGCAATTTGTGGATCAGAGCCGGCCGTCTTCGGCCGTGGTGGTCGGCGGCGGGTTCATCGGTCTGGAAATGGCCGAAAACCTGTCGCATCGGGGGGTCCGGACCACGATCGTCGAAATGCTGGACCAGGTGCTGGCCCCGCTCGACTTTGAAATGGCCGGTCTGGTCCAGGCTCACCTCGAGGAACAAGGCGTGGAACTGGCCCTGGGAAACGGAGTCGAGTCGCTGGCCCCCAAGGACGGCCGCCTGGTCGTCCGGACGGATCAGGGCCGGGAGATCGACTGCGACCTGGTCGTCCTGTCCATCGGCGTGCGGCCGGAAAGCGTGCTGGCCAGGGAGGCCGGCCTGGAGATCGGCCCGAGGGGCCACATCAAGGTGGACGCCTCGATGAGGACCTCGGACCCGGATATCTTTGCCGTGGGCGACGCGGTCGAGATCGTGGATTTCGTGACCGGTCAGCCCACGGCCGTAGCCCTGGCCGGACCGGCCAACAAGCAGGCCCGGATCGCCGCAGACAACGCCCTGGGCCGGAGTTCCCTGTTCCACGGCGCCCTGGGCACGGCCATCGTCAAGGTCTTCGATATGGCCGCGGCGACCACCGGAGCCTGCGAAAAGGTCCTCAAGCGTCTTCAGTCGTCCTACCGGGTCAGCTATACCCACTCCAATTCCCATGCCTCGTATTACCCAGGGGCCGGGAGCATGGCCATCAAGCTGGTCTTCAAACCCGGAAGCGGCCGGTTGCTGGGGGCCCAGATCGTTGGGCGGGACGGCGTGGACAAACGGATCGACGTTCTGGCCACGGCCATCCGGGCCGGGATGACCGTCTTTGACCTCGAGGAACTCGAACTGTCCTACGCTCCGCCCTATTCATCGGCCAAGGACCCGGTCAATATCGCCGGATTCGTAGCGGCCAACATGCTCAAGGGAGACGCCAGTAACGAGACCTGGTGGCGCCTCGCGGAAGCAGACCCGGCCTGGGACATCATGATCGACCTGCGTGGCCAGGATGAAATCGATGAGCTCGGAACCATACCCGGATCGATCCATGTGCCCCTGGACGAGCTTCGGAGCAAGCTGCCCGAACTGGACCGGTCCAAACGATATCTTCTGTTCTGCGCCGTGGGCATGAGGGGCTACGTCGGGTACCGGATCATGGTCCAGAACGGATTTCAGGCCGTCAACCTGGCCGGCGGATTCTCGACCTACCAGGGCGGTGTCCGGCCGGAAAAAGAATCGGGATAGGCGCAGGCGCCGTCCCGTTTCCATGACTCGAGACCGGGCCATGGAATGGAGGTTCATTTTGAAGAACGAAGTCAACGGAATGCATCGGTTGTTTTACCCTCGCAGTATCGCCGTGGTCGGCGCCTCGCCCAAGAAAGGCAAGGGCTGGTCCAGCGGCAACGCATATATCCAGGGGTCCATTCGCCAGGGTTTTTCGGGCCGGATTTACCCGGTCCACCCCACCGCCGATTCCATCCTGGGCTACGCGGCCTATCGGAACGTACGGGAAATCCCGGGCGAAGTCGACCTGGTCGTATTCACCGTGCCCGCGACCGTGGCCCTCGGCGTGCTCGACGACTGCGTGGCCAAGGGTGTCAAGTTCGCCCACTTTCTGACGGCCGGGTTCACGGAAACAGGCCGGCCGGAACTCGCGGATATGGAGAAACATCTGGCCGAGACGGCCCGCAAGGGCGGCATCCGGGTCGTGGGGCCCAACTGCATGGGACTTTACTGTCCGGACGGCGGCCTGTCCTTCAACGACTGGCTACCCACCCGAAGCGGACGAATCAGTGTTTTTTCCCAGAGCGGTCAGTTGGCCACCAACCTGATCCGGGAGGGCTCGCCCCAGGGGCTGGGATTCGGCAAGGTCATCAGCTACGGCAATGCCATCGACCTGAAGGCGGTCGAATATCTGGACTATTTCTCCAGGGACGACGAAACGGACGTCATCGGGGCCTACATCGAAGGACTCCAGGACGGGCGCGCCTTTTTCGAGACTGCCCGCGGGCTTCATAAGCCCCTCGTGGTCTGGAAGGGCGGCCGTACGGAAGGCGGGTCCCGGGCGACACGGTCCCATACCGCGGCCATTGCCGGGTCGCAGGATATCTGGCGGGCCATGTGCCGGCAGGTGGGCATCGTGCCGGTCTATTCCATGAACGAGTTCGTCTACACCCTGTCCGCCCTCCAGCGGCTGCCCCTGCCCGCCGGCCTGAACGTGGCCGTGCTGGGAGGCGCCGGCGGCGGCAGCGTGACCATGACCGACGCCGCCGAACATGCCGGGCTGAAGGTCCCCGAGCTGTCTCCGGCGACCATCAGCGGCCTGGAGACCTTTGTGCCCCTGGAAGGCAGCAGCCCCAGGAACCCCCTGGACATCCTGCCGGCCCTCCACAGCCGGAAAAATCTCGAGCGCATCATCGACCTGCTCCGGGAAGACGACCGCGTCGATGCGCTCATGTTTCTGCTGCCCCTGCCCTTCTATTACGTGGAAATGGGCCGGAGCAGTTTTTCGCGCTGGGTGGACCTGACCATCCAGGTCCGGGAGCGGCTGGGCAAACCCATCCTTTTTGTTTTGGAACAGGACGCGGACCCGAGAGGCGAAACCATCCGCAAGGAAGTGGAAAGCTGGTACCTGGAGGCGGACGTGGCCACGTTTCCGTCCTTCGACCTGGCGGCCCGGGTCTTGTTCAAGCTGAAGCAGTACCGGGACCACCTGGAAGCCAGGCTGCTGGAATCGACGGAATTACCACCTCTGGGCCGGCCCTCGTCCGCCTCACGCTGAGGCGGCCGGGAATTCATTTTCCCGATAGATTCGAGGACGGCGGCCGGGAGTCCCGGTACAAAATCACGGTCCGGTGTTCGATCATGACCTCGAAGGCGGTTTTAAGCGCATCGAGGTATGGACTGGCGGACGCCTCCCGGCCGTTTATCGTTTCGATCCGCAGCCGGAACCGGGGCGGATGACGGCGGTCCAACAGGTGGCGGAGCGGCCCCAGATACTCCGGCAGGCGGGTATCGTCCGGGGCGACGTGAAAGGTCAGGCTTTTGGCCTGGCGCTCCGAAACCAGGACCAGTTCCGGCCCCCGAAAGACCAGGTGGGCGCCCTCGACGCGCCGGGGCAGCCGGCCCTTGAAGGCTTCCAGACCCAGCCCGCAGGGGGATACCGGGTCCATGGCCTGGAACCAGTAGACCCGGTCGTCGTTCCAGTCTCCCCGCAACAGATGAAAGGCCTGGTGGGAGATGAACTGCGGACCGGCCAGCCCCTTGAAAAAGCTTCCGGCCAGGACTTCTCCGGACAGTTCCATGAGTCTGAGGGTTCGGAACAGGGCCGGCCACCGAAAGGGGAGGGCCTCCTTCTGAAGCAGCTCCCGACTCACGAGCCCGTAACGGTCCAGAAGCAGGCGAACCCGCTCTTTTTTCCTTTCTTCGATCTCGATCCACGCGCCGCCGTTTTCGGTCCGGGCCGGCTGGAACCAGTTGCCCGGTGGGAAGGGGCGGCTTTTCCACCGTCTCGTTCGGGCCGGACCGCCCATGCGTTTCCCGGGTCCCGGGCGGGCGAAAGCCGTTCCAGGGGGAAGCCGAAAACGATGTTCGACTCCGTGGCGCAAGGCCGCGAAGGTGTCGTTGGTCGCCCGTCCGTTCCAGACTTCGGTCCAGAGCCGGTCGTTGAGGTCTTCAGCGGGCAGCCCGGACACGCGCACAAGCGAGCCGAAATCGTACCGGGCCATCCGGTCCGGGAACAGGGCCTTCCCGGCGGCTTCGTCCTCGGGGGCCGATCCTTCCTCGTTGGGCGTATCCTCGTTCATCAGGTCCAGATCGGTTTCGAAACAGAAGGCGGCCAGACCCGGGCCGTGTCCGATCCAGCCCAGATCGCTCTCTTGCACGAGCCGGTCCAGCCAGGCCGGATCATACCCGGGCAGTCGGGCGGGTAGTACCTCGGACTCCCACAACCGGGCCGGCAGCGGAAGGCAGAGAAGTTGTTCCAGACGCCCGGACAGGGCCTCGGGACCGTCCTTACCTTCGGACAGCCCCTGGTGGCGGGCCAGGAACGGGACCAGACGATCGATGTCCAGGGGCTGAAAATCGGGCATGGCCGCCTTGCGGGCCATGCGGAGCAGAATCTCGAAATTTTCCGCGTCGCAGATGGTTTCAATCCGGCTTCCCTCGACCAGTAGACCGGAGACGATGGTTTCCGAATCCGTCAGGCCGGCCAGGGCCGGGTCGAGCCGATCCGGCGCCAGGCCGAGTCGGGACCGGATCGCGGCCGGGTCCATTGGACCGTACAAGGCGAGCCATTCGCCCAGGAGCCAGGTCAGGGCCTCGTCCGGGTCCTCCTCCGGAGTCTCCATCTCCGGGAGGCTTACAGGTAAAGGCGCGTCCGGGGCCGCCATCGTCCCGAATCGCCATCCCGCGTCCGGGCCGCCCAGGGCCGAAAGAAGGCGGGACGCGTTTTCCAGGGCCGCCACGAGGGGATGTTCCGCTGCCGGTCCGCTGAGGCGGACCAGTTTGGCCGAAATCGATTCCAGGTGGCGGTCCGCCTGCCCGCCCTGGTCGGACCGCATGGCCGCCAGCAGCGCTTTCCATTCGGGCCAGGGGATGAGCAGCCGTTCCTTGACCCAGTCCAGCAGGTCGGCCGGGTCGGCCGGAGCGTACCCGGGGCTGAGGCGAAGTCTTCGACCTTCGAAACGGTCGATGATGTCCGGCGGGATCGAGGGCCGCAGATCGGGCGAGAAGACGACCTCGCGTAGCAGGTCGCCGCTCAGGGATGTGGGGCCGTCGGTGGCGGATTCGTCGCCCATATACATGTATTCGTTGACCTGTCGCCAGGCCGAGGCCCGGGCCATGGGGCTGGGCGAAGCGGTTTCGATCGCGGACCAGCGAATGCCGCCGGACTCCAGTTCGGTCAGGACCCGGCGCAGTCCCTCCAGATCGAACTCGTCCTGAAGACAGCTTCGCCAGGCCTCGAGCAGAATGGGGAAGTCCTCGTATCGCCTGACGGCGGCCATGAGCCGCTGGGACCGCAGCCGGCTCATCCAGAGCGGCATGCGCTGGCCGGGCCTGCCCCGGGCCAGGAGCAGGGCCCGGCCGGCGCATTCCCGGAAACGGGCCCCGAAAAATCCCGATCCCTCGAGTCTGCGCCGGATCAGGTCTTCCACGTTGGCCGAGGTGACCAGCGAGAGCAGGTCCTCCGGTTCCACGTCGGATTCCAGGACGATGACCACGCAGTCGTTGCTCGGGTAGATTCGCGGCCGATGGCCGAACCGGGTTTCCCAGGCCGCGTCCAGAGCCATGGCCCAGGGGCGGTTGACTCGGCCGCCCCAGAGGGCGTGCAGGGCGATCTGCCGCCCTGGCGCGCCGCCCGGACCGCGGCCGATGTATTCGAGCAACACGTGATGCCGATGGGGCAGGGGCGCGCTTGTGGCCTGCTTCTGCCGTTTGAGATAATCGAGCAGTTTCTCGAGGGCCGCGGGTTCCAGGTGGTATGTTCGGCCGATTTCCGCGGCAAAGTCCGGGTCGTCGAGCCCGACCTCGGCCCGCTCCAGAAAAAGGCCCACCCGCTCGCTTAAATGAAAGTCGCGGCCGTTGTCCTCCCCTTTCCAGAATGGCGCGGCCATGGCCTTGGGATGGGCAGGCAGGACGAAAACGTCGCTGTGGGTGACCCGCTGGATACGCCAGTTCTGGGCGCCCAGGGTGAATATCTGGCCGATGCGGGCCTCCCAGACAAACTCTTCGTCCAGTTCGCCGATCAGTCCGCCCGAGTCCTGATGGCGCATGTTGAAATAGCCGCGGTCCGGAATGACACCCCCGGACGTGTACAGGGCCAGGAGGGCGCCTTTGCGGGCCGAGACCCGGTTGTCCAGACGGTCTATGGACAGGCGGGGCCTGAGTTCGCGAACCCGGGAATCGGCGTACCGACCGGCCAGCATGCCCAGGACCAGGTCGAACTGGCGCCGGCCCAGGTGCCGGTAAGGATAGCTGGTCCGGATCGCGGCATAAAGGGCGTCCGGGTCCCAGTCCTCGAGACCGACCATGGAGACGATGACCTGAGCCAAAACGTCCAGGGCGTTTCTGACCGGCCGGACCGCCTCGATGTCCTGGTCCAATATGGTCCGGGCCAGGACCGCGGCTTCCAGCAGGTCCTGGTCGTGGGTGGGGAACAGGGTCCCCTGGCTGACCTGGCCGACCTGGTGGCCGGCCCGACCGACCCGCTGAATCGCCGATGAGACCGAAGGCGGCGATTGAACCAGAAGCACCTCGTCCAGTTCGCCGACGTCGATGCCCAGTTCGAGGGTGTTGGTGGCCACGATGGCCCGCAGGCCGCCGGCCTTGAGACGGGCTTCCACGTCCTCCCGGATTTCCCGGGACAGGGAGCCGTGGTGGGCGTAGGCCAGGGGGGCCGGCTCGCCGAGGTTGATCTTGTAGGTCAGTTTTTCGCTCAGTCGCCGGCTGTTGACGAAGATCAGGGTCGATCGGTTCCGATCGACGGCCTGCCTCAGTTCAGAGGCCAGGGGCTTCCAGATCGAGTCCCGGCCGTCGAGGCCGGCCGCTTCGGCGGGGAAGCGGACGCGAACGTCGTACGACTTGGTCGACTCGGACTGGACGACCTGGACCGGACGCGGGCGGTAGACCGGTTGATCGGGACCGCCGGTCATGACGTACCCGCCGACGAATTCGGCCACGGTGTCCAGGGGGCGGATCGTAGCCGAAAGGGCCAGACGCTGGAACTCGCCCGACAGCGGGACCAGGCGGTCAACGGCCGTGATCAGGTGAACGCCGCGTTTCGTCCCCACTACGGCGTGGACCTCGTCCAGAATGACTACGTTCAGGGTGGTCAGAATCGAACGGCCGCTCCGGGCGCCCAGAAGCAGGTTCAGACTCTCGGGTGTAGTGATCAGTATCTCGGGCGGACACCGGAGCATTCGGCGACGCTCGGACTGGGGCGTGTCGCCGCTCCGGGTCATGACCCGGATGGTGGGGAAGGGCGTTCCGGCCCGGGCAAAAGTCTCCTTGAGTTCGATCAGGGGCGTTTCCAGATTGCGACGCAGATCGTTGTTCAGGGCCTTGAGCGGGGAAACATAGAGGATCGAAGTCCGGCCCTCGGGCAGGGCGCCGGTGATGAGCCGGTCGAGGGCCCATAAAAAGGCGGTCAGGGTCTTGCCGCTGCCGGTCGGCGCCGTGATCAGGGCGTGCCGTCCTTGGGAAATCAGGGGCCAGGCCCGTTCCTGCACGTCGGTGGGCCGCCCGAACCTTTCCAGGAACCAGGAGGCGATCAGAGGATGGAATCGGGAAAGCGCGCTCATGGTCCGGTCATTTCAACCCGTCCGGGGACGCGGGCTCACCCGGGCCGGTCTGTGGATATTTCCCGGATGTCATCCTCGGTGATGCCCAGGAGATAAAGCACGTTCATCATGCGGGAGCGGCCGATGCTGCTCGAGGCCACCCGGCCCAGATCGGTCTTGGCGTTGTAGGAAAGCCCCAGGCCGGCCTGGCCCAGCATCAGGGCGTCGTTGGCCCCGTCCCCGACGGCCACGGTCTGGTCGAGCATGATATTCAGTTCCCGGGAGACCTGGTTGACGATGCGGGCCTTCTGCGCCGCATCGACGATGGGCCCGATCAGGCGGCCGGTCAGGGTGTCGTTCTTGATTTCCAGCCTGTTGGCATAGGCGAAATCGAAGCCGAGGCGGGCCTTGAGATGATCGGCGAAAAAGTCGAAGCCGCCGGTGACCAGACCCAGCTTGAATCCCAGGGCCTTGAGGGTGGCGGCCACCGTCTCGACGCCCTCGGACAGGACCAGATGCTCCCGGATGTCGGTCATCTCGGCCACGCTCAGCCCCTTGAGCAGGGCTACGCGCTGGGTCAGGGCCTCTTCGAAGTCGATTTCGCCCCGCATGGCCTTTTCCGTAATGCGGGCCACCTCCTGGAACACGCCGGCCCGGCTGGCCATCTCGTCGATGACCTCCATGTCGATCAGGGTCGAGTCCATGTCGAAAAAAATGAGCCGCTTGCTCTTGCGGTAGGACTCGATCTTCTGGAAGGCCAGGTCCACGTTGATCTCCCGGCCGCGGGACATGACGCGGCGCTTGAGGCGGCCCGGGTTTTCGGCCCCGGCGACGTTGACCATCATTTCGATGCACCGGGCGTTGTGCTGGGTCAGGCTCGAGATCATTTCGATATTGGCCCCCTCGTCGCTCAGAACCTGGGAGAGTTCGGCCAGGGCCCGGGTTCCTCCGAAAAAGGTCAGGACGTAAAGCCGGCGCTGGCCGGCCTTGCGGACCTCGCTTTCGGAAAAAAGACGGAAATGAAGAGTCAGGCCCAGCCGGCTGCCCTCGAACAGCAGGTCCTTGATCACGCCGTCCTTGGACCGGGCGGCCCCGCTGGTGTCCAGGAGGAAGGTCAGGCCGAGCAGGTCCTGGAGCGATGCCTGTTCCACGTCGACGATCTCGACGTCGTGATCGAGCATGACCCGGGTCAAGGCGGCGGTAATGCCCGGCTTGTCCCGGCCGGAAACGCTGACCATCAGCAAAGGCGTGTCTTCGGACATGTTGGGCCCTCCGATCCCTGGATAAGTCATTAAAGAACTTGGCTTGCCAGGGCGTGTCAAGAAAAAAAATGAGCTGATCCTAACCCTTGACAACCCGTTTCCGTGAGTGTAAGTATGGTCCGACCGTGTGGGCCATGGTTCAAAGTCATGTCTTTCGCGGTCCGACTTTGTGCATAAAAAGAACAAGCCGCTTCGCCCGGGCGACCCAGTTGGTGGATGGCCGGTCCCTCAGGCGGCGGTCACGATATTGGAGGCCCAATGTCTGCATCCAAGGTTTTGAAATTGATCGCGATCATGGTTGTCGCCACGCTTGGATTCTGTTGGGGTTCGACTGCCTCGGCCCAAGTCAGCGGATGCATCCAATGTCATACGGACGAAAGCCGGCTCAAGGCAATCACCGACAAGCTGGGCCCGAGGGGGGCGACCATGGACGGCAAGGCCCCCATGCCCCGGTACAAGCGCGTACTGGTGGAGAAGGCCTTTCTCGAGGACGAGAACCACGGCAAACTCGGCTGCCAGGAGTGCCACAAGGGCAATCCCGACAACGTCACTTTCGAGACGGCCCATGACGGCGTGGTCCTGGAACCTTCCTTCCCGGCCGCCGCTTCCTGTGCGGACTGCCATGACAAGGAAACCGAAAACTATCGGAACGGCCTGCACCACACCATTCGCGGCATGAAAAAGGCCATCGAAGTCCGGGTCAACCCCGATCCGGCGGTCAGGGAACGGGTCCATCAGGCCTCGATCCAATGCGCACGCTGCCATGGGACCTGCGGCCAGTGTCACGTCAAACGGCCCATCCAGCAGGGCGGCGGTCTTCTCTCCGGTCATTTTTTCAAGGGCGCCGCTTCCATGACCGATAGCTGCCAGGGCTGCCATACCAGCCTGGTCAGCGAATACATGGGCCGCACCGGCGGCGCAGCCAAGCCCGACATTCACTTCGAACTCAACGAATACAAGTGCCAGGACTGCCACACCGAGGACCAGTTCCACGGAGGTAAAAAATCGCCCGGTTCCATGTACGACAAGGCCGAGGGGCCGACCTGCGTATCCTGCCATGAAGAGATTTATATGGACAAGGGCGAAAACAAGAAGATTCACGGCATGCACAAGGACAAGGTCAGCTGCCAGGTCTGTCACGCCCAGGCCTACACCAACTGCGCTTCCTGCCATCTGACCCGGGACTGGGGCAAGGATAAATACAAATCGTGGATCGACTTCAAGATCGGCCTGAACCCGAACCAGAGCGAAGCCCACCCCGAGCGGATGGTCACGCTCCGACACGTGCCGGTCACCCCGAACATGTTCGATGAATACGTGGCCGACGGCCTGACCAATTTCGACGCCGCGCCGACGTGGAAGATGACCACGCCGCACAACATCCGCCGCAAGACGACCCAGAACTCGAACTGCAACAACTGCCACGGCTACAATAACCGGAAGCTGTATCTGATGCGCGGCGACGTGGAACCGGATTTGAGAAAGGCCAATCGGCCGGTCATGGTCCCCCCGGCCCGGGTCCCCGGACCGATCAAGGATTAGTCCTGATCCGGTCCTTAGGCTGATTCGACCCGTTCGGCCCCGATCCCTTACCGGATTCGGGGCCGTTTTACGCCGTGGGTCCGGCGGCGGCGGAGCCCTTTGGGTCCGCCGCGGTCGTAAAGGGCACAACACGCTTGAACCGGGGCGACCGATCGAATAGTATCTAAAGAGCAGGCATCATCGATCACCTTCGGTGGAGGACGGCATGAATCAGCAAGATGGGGGAATCTCCGAGGGCGTGACTATTGTGCCCACGGGTTGTTGTCACGACTGCGGGGGCCGTTGCGTGCTCAGGGCGCACGTCAAGGACGGCCGGATCATCCGCTTCGAAACGGACCATGGAAGCCAGCCTCAAATCCGGGCCTGCCTGAGAGGCCGGGCCTACCGGCAGCGGCTCTATTCCCCGGACCGGCTCAAATACCCCTTGCGCCGGGTCGGCCGGCGCGGCGAGGGACGTTTCGAGCGGGTTTCCTGGGACGAGGCCCTGGACGAGGTCGCCTCGCAAATGAAGCGGATCAAGGAGGCGTACGGCAATTCGGCCATTTTTTTCGCCGGCGGTTCGGGCAACCAGGGCATGCTGCACGGGCCGATCCCGGTCGGGGCCATGCTTCAGGCCTTCGGCGGATATACCCGCATCTGGGGGGTGGCCTCATACGAAGGACCGTTGTTCGCCTCGATGTCGACCTACGGGACGATTCGGACGGGAAATTCACGGGATGACCTGCTGAACTCCAAACTGGTCATCATGTGGGGCTGGAACCCGGCCAACACCGTCTGGGACCCGGAGACCAGTTTCACCCTGGCCCGAGTACGGGAAAAGGGCATACGGATGGTGGCCGTGGACCCGCGGTACACGGACACCGCCGCCACCTTCGCCGGCCAGTGGATTCCGATTCGTCCCGGCACCGACACGGCCATGCTTGTGGCCATGGCCTACGTCATCGTCAACGAAAAGCTGCAAGATCAGGATTTTATCGACCGATGCACGGTGGGCTTCGAATCGTTTTGCGATTATCTCCTGGGACGGGATGACGGGGTGCCCAAGACGCCTGGCTGGGCCGAAGCCATCACGACCGTGCCGGCCGAAACCATTGCCGCTCTGGCCCGGGACTACGCCGCGTCAAAGCCGGCGGCCCTGATCGCCGGCTGGGGCCCGGCCCGGGCCGCCCTGGGCGAACAGTATTCCCGGGCGGCCAACGTGCTGTGCGCCATCACCGGCAACGTCGGCATTCAGGGCGGTTACGCCTCGGGGTTCATGCGGGCCTATTCCAGCCGCGAGACGGCCTCGGGTACGCATGGATCGGGAAATCCGGTCGAAAAAGGCGCGCCTCCCCGGCCTAATTCCCTGAACAAACTCCGGGGCGGCACCAACCCCAGCTCCGCCCGCATCCATTCGGCCAAGGTCTTTGACGCCATGTTGAAGGGGCGGGCCGGCGGATACCCGACCGACCTGAAAATGGCCTATGTCGTGGCCAGTAACTTCATCAACCAGCACCCCAACACCAACCTGGGCGTCCAGGCCTTCCAGGCCCTCGAATTCGTCGTCGTACATGAACAGTTCATGACGCCGACAGCCAAACTCGGCGACGTGGTCCTGCCGGTCAACACTTTTATGGAGCGTTCCGACATCGCCCCGCCCTGGCTTGGGTCGCCCTACTACATCTATTTGAACAAGGCCGTGGACTCGCTGCACGAGTCCAAATCCGATCTGGAGATTTGTCGTCTCCTCGCGCCCCGTCTCGGCCTGCCCGAAGGCATTTGGGGCCTGCCCGAAGAAGACCTGCTCCGGGGCATCGCCGCCCGGCGGGACGATATCGACGATTTCGATCGAATGAAGGCCGAGGGCGTGCTCAAGGTCCGGCTCGCGGAGCCGATTGTTTCCTTCAGGGAAGAGGCCCGCGACCCCGAGAGCCACCCCTTCCCGACCCTGACCGGGCGGATCGAGATATTCTCCGAACATCTGGCCGAAATGAAACATCCCTCGATACCGCCGGTTCCCGGGTACCTTTCGCACGAAGAGGGGTACGACGCTCCCTTGGCCGGGAAGTATCCCCTCCAGCTTTTGACCGCCCATTACAAGACCCGGGCTCACTCGACCTGGCACAACGTGCCCTGGATGCGGGAGATCGAACCGCACTCGGTCTGGATCAATCCAAATGACGCCGAAAGCCGGCGGGTTCGGGACGGCGAACTCGTGGATGTATTCAACGATCGGGGCCGCATCAGACTGCCGGCCAAGGTCACCGAACGAATCATGCCCGGCGTGGTCAGCGTGGGGCAGGGGGCCTGGTACGATCCGGATGAACGGGGGGTGGATCGGGGCGGCTGCGCCAATGTCCTGACCGCGGACGCCCATTCTCCCGGCGGGGCCCACCACATGAACAGCGCGCTGGTTCAGATCGAACCGGCCCTTTTGGATTAGGCGGGTGGATGTCATGACCCGAATCGGCTTTTATTTCGATCAAACCCGTTGCACGGGCTGTTATACCTGCGTCGTGGCCTGCAAGGACTGGCACGACGTCGAGGCCGGACCGGTCAATTGGATGCGAATCCGGACCATGGAGTCCGGGCGCTTTCCGGACCTGTTCGTCGCCTACCTGGCCCTGGCCTGCTGCCACTGCGAAAATCCCCCCTGCGCGACCGTCTGCCCGACCGGGGCCATTGTCAAGAACCCGGATACCGGCGTGGTCACGGTCGATCAACAGGCTTGCCCGGGCAATCAGGACTGCCACGCCCCCTGCCTGAAGGTCTGCCCCTGGGACGCGCCCCAGTTCGGCCCTCAGCCCGGCGCCCGAATGGAAAAATGTGATTTGTGCCAGGATCGGCTGATGGCCGGGCAGGCCCCCGTTTGTGTCGAGGCCTGTCCCATGTATGCCCTGGATGTCGGCCCCCTGGAAGAACTCCGGGCCCGGTACGGGGGGACCGACAAGGCGGAAGGCTTCATTCCCGGTGAACGATTCGGGCCGTCCGTCGTCTTCCGGCCCAAACTCCGGCCGGTCCGGTCAGACGGGTAGATTTTTTCCTTGTCAGTGCGGTTGCCGGGTGCGAACCGGTGTGGGGATTCCATGGTGCTGCATCAGGGCGTAAAGCCGGGAGCGGGAGAGGCCTGACATGCGGCAGGCCTCCTGGATGTCGCCCTGGGTCTGGTTTATCAGTTCTTCGATATACTCCTTTTCCAAACGGGCGATTTCCGCTTGTCGATAAGCACGCAGTTTCGGCAACGGCCGGAACCGGTCCCTCGACGGCCCTTCCTTCCCGGGTGACGGTTCGCTCCGCACCAGGGCGGCCTGGGCCAGGTTGATGCGCAGGTGGGCCGGGAGATGTTTGCGGTGCAGGATCGGTTCGCCTCGGCTGAGGGTCAGGGCCCGTTCCAGAACATTGAGCAACTCCCGAATATTGCCCGGCCAGTCATAGGCTGTCAGCGCCTCCAGGAATCCGGGCGAGAGCCCCTTGGCTTCCATCCCGTACCGGCCGCTGAACTTACTGATATAGTGAAGGGCAATCTCCCGGATGTCCTCACGCCGATCCCTTAAGGCCGGCAGATCGATGACCAGGGTGCTCAAACGGAAAAACATATCTTCCCGAAAACGTCCCTGACCGACCATGGCCTTGATGTCCTGGTTGGTGGCCGCGACCAGGCGGAAATTGCTGGTCAGTTCATGGTCGCCGCCCACCGGGCGAAAGCGCCGCTCCTGCAAGACGCGCAAAAAGGTCCTTTGAATTGAAAGCGGCAGTTCCCCCACCTCGTCCAGGAACAGGGTGCCGCCGTCGGCCTGCTTGATCAGCCCGGCCTTGGACTGGTCCGCGCCGGTAAAGGCGCCCCTTTGATGACCGAAAAGGAGGCTTTCGACCAGTGAGCCGGGCAGGGCCGTGCAGTCGAGGACCACGAAGCTGCGGTTGGCCCGGGCGCTGTTTTTATGGATTGCCCAGGCGAAAAGCTCTTTGCCCGTTCCCGTTTCGCCCGTAATCAGGGTGGTGATGTCCGTGGCCGCGGCCTGGGCGACCTGGTCCAGCCGGGCGTTCAAGGATTCGGAATGGCCCACGATCCCTTCACGTTTCAGGGCCAGGCGGGGACCGGGCCGGCTCTTTTCCTCCCGGTACTCCAGGGCCCGAACCAGGGGCAGGGCCAGTTCGTTGACCGAGGCGGGTTTCTGAATATAGTCCCAGGCCCCGGAATTTATGGCCCAGGCGGCGGCCTGGGGCTCTCCGCTGGCGGTCATGATGATGACCTCCGGGGAGGAGGGCGCGGCCTTGATCGAGGGCAGGGCCTCGAGCCCGTTGCCGTCGGGGAGAATGACATCGAGGAAGACGACGTCATAGGCATTGACGGTCGCTTCCGCCCGACCCCGGGCCAGGGTCTCCACGGCAACGGCTTCATGCCCCATGCCTCGGACCACCTTGGTCAGGGTGCGGCCGATCAGGACGTCGTCGTCGATAATCAGGACTTTGGCCATATTGATAATCCGGCGGCCTCGAGTCCGTCCCGTGAATGATTCATACGCGTTACAGAGGGTGATTTTTAATGAATCATGCCCGATCCCTCGGGCGATTACAAGTCCCAAATATGCCCGGAGGACCGGCCCGGGAAGCGCGTCTTGCGGTCCGGACCGGAGTGGAGTATGTTTACACCCGGATATTGCGGTCGGCTTCAGCTACGGCGCGAAACCAACGGCATATCCGTATTAAACCCGAATTTTGCAGCTGGGTTGGCAGCGAGGCGTCGAAATGCATAGCGAAACGCGAAGTTGGACCGGTTTTTGGCCGCGGGCGTATTAAACGACAAGTCGATGTCAAAAATCGGGAAACGAGCGTGCAGCACGCATTTAGACGCCGCAGTAGAATCCAACCGCGGAATCCGGGTTTAAGTCGCCGGCATTTGGGGTGCCGGCCTGAAAGCCCGATAGAAAGGAGACGGTTGTGAGCCCGACTTTCAGCCAGACCCGATGGCGTCTGGACGACCTGTTCAGTTCGCTGGACGATTCAAACATCGAGGCGGCTCTCGATGAAACCGAGGCCCGGGTCACGGAATTCGAAAGCCTCCGTTCTTCCTTGAGGCCGGACCTGCCGATCGGTGATTTTATCGATTGTATCCGAAGACTGGAAAACGTCGCCCTCCTTTCCAGCCGGGTCAACGGTTACGCCGACCTCAAGTTCGCCGAGGACACAGGCGACCAGCGAGCCCAGGCCTTCGTGGCCCGTATCGAAGAGGTCATGACCGGGCTTCAAAACCGGATTCTGTTTTTTGAACTGTGGTGGAAAGGACTGGATGAGTCCGAGGCCGCGCGGCTCATGGCCGGGGCGCCGGGCTATCGCTACTGGCTCGAGGAAATGCGCCGTTTCAAGCCGCATACCCTGAGCGAACCCGAAGAGCGGGTCATAAACGTCAAAAACGTGACCGGCGCCGGCGCCCTGGTCCGGCTTTACGACTCCATGACCAACCGTTATCTGTTCCGGATCGAGGAAGATGGCCGGCAGCGGCAGGTGACCCGGGGGGAACTGATGGTCTACGCCCGCCATCACGATCCGGACAAGCGGGCCGCCGCCTATCGTGAGCTTTACCGGGTTTACGGAGAGAACGGACCGATTCTGGGGCAGGTTTATCAGACCCTGGTCCGCGACTGGAAAAGCGAACACGTGGATTTGAGAAAGTACCCGAATCCGCTTTCGGTCCGGAACCTGAACAACGACATTCCCGACGACGTGGTCGAGGTCCTTCTGGATGTCTGCCGGAAAAACGCGGCCCTGTTTCAGCGCTATTTCCGGATCAAGGCGGCCCGGCTGGGCCTGGACCGGCTCAGGCGGTACGACATCTACGCCCCCGTTACCATTTCGGACAAGACCTACGACTTCGGCCAGGCGGCGAACATGGTTCTCGACGCCTTCAGGCAGTTCGACCCCCGATTTTCGGACCTGGCCCGTCGGGTTTTCGAAGAGGGACACCTGGACGGCGAGATCAGGCCGGGCAAGCGGGACGGCGCTTTCTGC
>Ga0180009_10003640_pt1 | contig 17427 bp, 15 predicted proteins | sample OS_PC_MetaG_FD_123537 | JGI IMG/M metagenome (GOLD analysis project Ga0180009, IMG submission 123537) | Groundwater microbial communities from the Aspo Hard Rock Laboratory (HRL) deep subsurface site, Sweden - OS_PC_MetaG | ecosystem: Environmental > Aquatic > Deep subsurface > Groundwater... | reverse complement strand
GATCTGTTCGACCGGAGGGATGTCGGAATCCTACCTGAAGAGCGCCTTGACGGCTCCCAAGCTCGAGGCGTCGTCGGCCACCACGCCCTGCTGCTCCAGGCTCACGTTGTCCACGTGCAGGACGCAGTTGGACCCGATGTTCGCGCCGGTGGTGGCCACGAACTGGATCGTCAGGAAGCTCGTGTTGGCGGGGGCCATGAACGAACCGGAGTAGTTCGTCCACTGCCACGGCCACAGGGGACCCATCAGGCCGGAACCGCCGACGATGCCCAGGCCCTCGGCCTCGGCGAAGATCTGGACGAAGACCACGCCGCCCGCGTCGGCCTGGTCCAGCTTCAGGTCGTAGGAGTAGGTGACTTCACCCTCGGCCGCGGTGCCGGGAGCGGTGGTCTGCTTCAGCCCGAGGCCCAGGGCCTCGGCCTGGTTGTTCAGGAAGGCGTTGTAGTTGCCGGGCAGGGTGGGGCCGTTGTCGCCGGCCTGGACCACGATGGTGGAGCTGCCGCTCAGACCGAAGGCGGTCCAGCCGCCGAGATCCCCGGTCTCGAAATCCGGATTGGTGAGGATGTTCTGGGCGAAGGCGACCGGCGGCAGGGCCGCCAGGGCCAGGGCGCAGAGGACGGCGAATACTTTGGCATTCTTCATGACTCGATCTCCCTTTGGCAATGGGCAGGAATTCCCGGGAAGACGTTGCTCTTCCCTCGCCAAGTCGTCGACCTGTTCCGGGCTCCCTCGAATCCCCTGTGGGCAGGTCCGGTGGTATCGAGCGGCTTGATGCATCCGGGACACCATACCACTAAGTTCGGAATCCGAACATAGTTTTTTTGGAGATTGGGAAAATTATTTTAATTTCATGGGGGTTTACGGGGTAAATTGCTGATAAATTTGACCTTATGTTTTTTGGGGATTTTTCTTGTTCGGTAACCGAACAAATGATAATGTCTTGGGGGGCTTCATGAGAGCCCTACCTGGGCCCAGGCGCCGAACCGGAATCCCTCCTGGCCGGCAGCAGGCCCCAACCTTGGGGGATGCGTGATGAAATTCGCCGCAGTCCTGGCCGTCTCACTCCTGCTGCTGCCCTGCGGCGCCCAGGGACAGGTCGGCGCCCTGATCTGGGAAGACGACTTCGCCGATCTGGACAACTGGATCATCCTGACGGGCAACGGCTACTGGGGCTGGGGCAACGGCGAGCTGGAGTTCTACTCCGAGAACAACGTCGACATCGCGCCCGTCGCCGGCGAGCCGGGCAACACCGCCCTGCGCATCGTCGCCCGGCAGGAGAGCGGCCCCGGGATCGTGGACCAGTGGGGCAACCCCCTGAACTACACCTCGGGCAAGGTCATGTCCAAGTCCATGGTCACCGTCAAGTACGGCATGGTCGAGGCCAGGGTGAAGGTCCCCGACCTGGACCTCGGCGGATGGCCCGCGGTGTGGATGCTGGGCAACGCCAATTACGCCTGGCCCCGCAACGGCGAGCTGGACCTGATGGAGCTCGGCTCCCACCAGTGGTTCCGGGACCTGCACGACACCCACAACGGCGGCAACGGGCTGGACAACGCGACGGTGAATGAGTCGGTGAGCGCCAACGCCATCTTCTACTCCGACGCCGCCGTGAATCCGGGCAATCCCTCCGGCGCCTCGAGCCTGTCCTGGGATCCGGACGACCTGTACTGCCGGCCCTACTACAACTACGCCTCGCCGCTGATCGAGCGGTTCCTGATCTACCGGATGTACTGGGACGAGGCCACGCTGCGGTTCACCGTGGTCGATTCCGGCGTGGAGTACGACCTGTTCACCTCCCCGTTCGCCATCGACCCGGAGTCGGCCGAGTTCCAGGAACCCTTCTACCTCATCGCCAACCTGGCCATCGGCGGGGCCTTCACCGACGCCTACAACCTGGGCGACCCCGGCAGCGGCGCGCCCGTGTCCATGCCCTTCCCCGCCGAGATGCTGGTGGACTACATGCGGGTCTACGAATGGAACGGGCAGGGCGAGGTGCACCTGGGCCCCCCCGCCTTCGAGAGCGGCCGGTACGGCATCTACACCGAGGAGACACCCGTCAGCGGCGGCCTCGAGGCCGAGGTCACCTCGCAGATCTACGTCTGGGAAGGCACCCTGACCGACGGGACCATCCCGCCCTACGAGGGCGACAACGTCCTGTCCTGGCGGACGGCCGGCCGGGGCTGGTTCGGGGCGGGCATCATGGCGATCCAGCCGCTGAACCTGTTCGACTTCGGCGCGGGGCACCTCAAGTTCCGGATCAAGATCCCGGCGAACGTGACCTTCAAGATCGGGATCATCGACTCGTGGGGGAACCAGTCCTACGTCTCCTTCCCCGCCAACCAGACCACCTTCGGCCTGGTCAGGGACGGCCAGTGGGGGCAGGCGGCCATCCCGGTGGCGGACATCCGCGGGACGGCCATCGACCTGCGCATGCTCAGCTACGCCTTCGTCATCCTGGAGGAGCAGGGCACCGCCTGCGAATTCGCCCTGGACGACATCTACTGGGATGCGGGCGTCATCTCGGGGGTCGATGAGGGCGACCGGGTCGCCGATCTCAGGCTGGAGAACCTGTCCAACACTCCGAACCCCTTCAACGCCCGGACGGAGATCCGCTTCGAGCTACCCGCCGCAGGAACCTACGACCTGGAGATCCACGACGTGGCCGGCCGCCGGATCACGGGATTCCACGGCGTGGGAACGGCGGGAATGAACACGTTCTCGTGGGACGGCCGCGACGACCAGGGCGCGGTCGTGAGCTCGGGGGTCTACACCTACCGGGTGACCTCGGGACGGGGGTCCGCGTCGAGCACCATGGTCCTGATCAAGTAGCCGCTTCGAGAACCTGATCAGGAGGGACCGGCCGCCGCGCCAGGGGGGTGCGGCGGCCGCATTTTACCGGGAGAGAAGCAGGGTCTGCAGCGTGTCGAGGGCGGCCGTTACCGCGGGACTCAGCAGCGGCTCGCCGGCTAGTCTGGAGATGCCGTCTCCCCGCTTGACGAAGGCCACGGGGCCCTTCCTCTGAAGCTCGCCCATGGCCCTGGGCCCATCGGCCTCGATCACCAGTCCCGCCAGTTCCCAGCCCAGCCCGTAGAGCGGACCATTGCCCTTGAGTCCCTCGTTCAGCAGGGGATCGGCCTCGTCGATGGCTCCGGCCAGGACGACATCGTGGACGAATCGATCGAGCAACTCGGCGCCGCCGGCGGCCTTGGCTGAAAGGTCGGCTGCGGCGAACCGTCCCCGGACCTGGTTGGCCGCACCCTCGGCCACCGTATAGGTCAGGATCTCGTAGAAACGGTCGTATCGAGGTGCTCCGGTCGCGACGGCGACCAGGCCGGAGAAGTCGCTGACGGATCTACCCTCGGGGGATGGGATCAGCTCAAGCTGAAGGCGATGGTAGGTCTCCTCGATCATGGTGCCGAGCAGGAAGCGCCAATCATCCTTGACCTGCTCGATGTTCAGGCCCGCCATTTCGGGCGTCACCCAGCCGCGGATGGCCCAGCCGACGGTCAGGGCGAAAGTGGCGTCGAGGCTTACATCCGGGGGCGTGAACCGACCGATGCGGTCAAGGACGAAGCCGGTCAGACCGTTCCGGTTTTCATCCAGCTGAAGAACGAGGTCGCGGTACTCCTGCACATGCCAGGCGAGGTCGGCGTAGTCGAAGGCGTTCTGGGGATTGAGCCAGCACCAGAGCTGATCGAGGGGGTCGGTGGACCCCGCCAACCGGATCATCGCGGCCAGGGACCCGGTGTCCGGCAGAGGTTCGGGAACGTAGCCCAGTTCGCGGCGGTGCTGGAGCATGGCCTGGTTGCCCGGCAAGGCCGCCAGTTCCGATGCCTCCTGTTCCGTGATTTCGCCGTCGTCGAGCAGAGCTTCGAGGAACCCGTCGAGGGCGCTCGTGTCCAGATGCAGGTGCAGGTCGGGGCGATCAGCAGGCGACCCGACCCCCATCCCCTCGACCTCGGCCAGAAATTGAATGAGAGGTCGGCCGGTGAATCCGGTCACGAATTCCGGGTTGAACCGAGCAAGCGCATCGAGGTTGTCCCGGCGTTGACGTGCAAGGTGCAGGGCTGCGGCGAGTCGGCTGTCCGCATCCGTCGGCACGGGAATGGCCTCCCCATCGGCCAGCTGGTCGGGCAGGATGCCGTAGAATCCTCCTCCCAGGTCCGACTGTCTCCGGCCGTACCGCGCCAGATCCCTGATCCGTTGGGGGGGATCGATACGGCCCAGGATTTCCAGGAGGATGGCCTGCTCGCCCGGGCTGACCAGGGAATCCAGTTCCTCCTGGGGGGAACCTGCGCAAGCGGGCGCAAGGAACAGAACGGAAAGACCGATCAAGGCAAGGATGGAAAGAAGTCGCGGTCCGGATGACATCGGGTCTTCTTCCTTTCGGGGCGGGCGAGTCTGATGGCGGAAAGACACAGCGTTGCCGGCCCGGGATCAAAACAAGCTGTCCAGAACCTACGGAAACATGAAGGGCGGGTTTCAGGAGCTCGACCTGGAACACCCCGGGCCATGCCGGCCCGGGTTTCGCGCGGCTTGGAGTTGGCCCTTGTCAGACCAGCGGTTTCCCATCTAAATAGCCAACCGGGTCCTCCACCAGGAAAGGCGGTCAGCGTGGACCTCGTCATCCTCGCCGGCGGCAAGGGGCGCCGCTTCGGGACAGCCAAGCAGTTCGTGCCGGTGGCCCCCGACGGAGCGACCCTGCTGGAGGTCACCGCCAGGGACGCCCTTCGCGCAGGCTGCGACCGGGCCGTGATCGTCACGGCCCCGGGTTCCGAGGACGAGGTGCTCGGGCTGTTCGCTGCGCGCCCGGTGGCGGGACTCGAGATCATTGCCGTACCCCAGCGCCTCGACGACCTGCCGGGGCCCGCCCCGGCGCGAGATCGTCCCTGGGGCACGGCTCACGCCCTCTGGGCCGCCCGGTCCGCCGTGACCGGGCCCTTCCTCCTGTTCAACGCCGACGATCACTACGGGCCGAACGCGCCGGCCGTCCTGGCGGCCGCCCTCATGGGGGCCGCGTCCGGGCCCAGGTTCGTCATGCTGGGCTTTCCCCTGGGGGCGACCCTGTCCGGTTCGGGGACGGTTTCCCGCGCGGTGTGCACCCTGGATGATCGGGGCGGCTTGACCGGAATGCGGGAGTACACGGCCGTCGATCCGCGCGGGCGGGTCGCCAGTGGCGACGGGGAGGGGACGGTCCTGTCGCCGTCAGCGATGGTGTCCATGAACGCCTGGGGGTTCACCCCTGCGGTCTTCCCTTTGGTCGAGGAGGCCCTGCAGGACTTCCTGCGCGAAGCGGACCACGCCCGCCGGGAGTGCTTCCTGCCGGCGGTCATCGACCGCGCCGTCCGCTCCGGCCGGTGCGGCGTCACGGTGGTGAGCGCTCCCGACCGCTGGTGCGGCCTGACCTGGCCCGAGGACCGGCAGCGCGTCACCGAGCGCTTGGCCGAGCTTGCCGCCCTCGAGGAGGCGGTCGCGGCTTTCGGGCTCGCCGGGGGCATCCGGCCGCCGGCCCCCTTCGGGACCGGGCTGGTCCATGCGACCTGGACGGTGGACGGTCCCGCGGGAGGCCACCTGGTGCAGCGCGTCAATGAGACCGTCTTTCCCGATCCCGTCCTGGTGGCGGAGAACGCGGCAGCGGCCGCAGTCCGCATCGACGATGCCTTGCGCCGGTGCGGCGACACCGCCCCGCGGCATCGGCTGGTCTATCGCCCTGGTGACGACGGCAAACCCTGGTTCCGGGACGGCCGGGGCGGGATCTGGCGCTGTCTGGTCAGGGTGGTGGGCGCCCGGCCCGCCGATCCGGGGATCCCCGCCGAAACCCGCGCGGCGGCGCGACTGCTGGGCCGGTTCCCCGGGCTGGTGGAGCATGGCGAGGGGCCGGCACTGCGGGAGACCCTGCCGGGCTTCCACGACACCGAGGCCCGGCTCGCCGCGTTCCGGTCCGCCGTCGAGGCGGACGTCCACGGCCGCCTGACCGGTTGCCGTTCCGAGTGCGACCGCCTGCTCCGGCTCGCCCCGCTGGCCGGGCGCCTGGCCGCCATGGGGTTGCCCCCGAGGCCGGTCCACAACGACGCCAAGCCGGACAACGTCCTGGTCGACACGGGTACGGGCGAGGCCCTGTGCGTCATCGACCTGGACACCGTCATGCCGGGGATCGCGCCCCACGATTTCGGGGATCTGGTGCGCGCCGCGGTGACCGGCCGGCCGGAGGACGAGCCCGATCCCGCGAGGATCACCCTGCGCGAAGGCGCGTTCCGGGAGCTGGCGGGGGGATACCTGGCAGGGGCACGGGAATGGATCACGCCGCCGGAACGGGCGGCGCTGGTCGACGGAGCCCTGGTCATCACCTACGAGCAGGCGCTGCGCTTCCTGACCGATCACCTGGCCGGGGACGTCTACTACCGCACCGAGGGACCAGGCCACAACCTTTGCCGCGCCCGCGCCCAGCTGCGCCTGCTGGAGCTCCTGGTCGAAGCCGAGCAGGAGCTGCGGGACCTCGTCCAAGGCCTCTGACCTCCGTCAAGCGGCCTCGCCCCGTTTCTTCATCAGGCGCACGAGGAACCCGCCGGCCACGCAGGCGATGGCCCCGAGTCCCAGACCGGTGCCCATCCGGCCGAAGAGGAGGTTGCCGGTGGCGAACAGCGCCGCGTAGACGGCCGTGCAGCCCAGCGACCAGGACAGCAGCGCCAGCGGGAGTTGGTCGGGAGATCCTTCGCCCCGGCCCAGGTCGCGCCATCCGGGTCCGGCCGGCCGGATGCGACGGACGAATCCGGCCAGGGTCGCCCGGTCGACCGGCGGCGTGGCGTAGGTGACCAGCAGCCAGATCAGGGTGGTCAGCCCCACCGTCCACAGCAGGGTCGCGTCCGTGCCTGGATTCCAGGCGCCGGCCCGCCGCAGCAGGAAGATGGCGAGGGTCACCAGGAAGGACCCTCCCATGGCCGCGATCTCGCTCCAGGCGTTGATGCGCCACCAGTACCAGCGCAGCAGGTAGATCAGGCCGGTGCCCGCGCCGAAGGACAGCAGCAGCCGGAAGGCGTCGCCGGCGGTGTCCAGGACCAGGGTGACCGTCACCGCGAAGCCCATGAGGCCGACGGTCACCAGGCGCGACACCAGCACCAGGTGGCGCTCGCCGGCATCCGGCCGCAGGAACCGGCGGTAGAAGTCGTTCACCAGGTAGGATGCTCCCCAGTTCAGGTGCGTGCTCATGGTCGAGACGTAGGCCGAGGTCAACGAGGCCACCAGCAGGCCCAGCAGCCCGTGGGGCAGCAGGGTGAGCATGGCGGGATAGGCGATGTCGTCGCCCAGCAGGGCCGGATCGACGTGCGGGAGGGCGGTCCGGATGTCCGCCAGCTCGGGAAAGACCAGCAGCGAGGCCAGGGCCACGATGATCCACGGCCAGGGCCGCAGGGCGTAGTGGGCGACGTTGAACCACAGGACGGCCTTGAGCGCGTGGTCCTCGTCCCGGGCTGCGAGCATGCGCTGGGCGATGTAGCTGCCCCCGCCGGGCTCGGACCCGGGGTACCAGACCGCCCACCACTGCACCGCCAGGGGAATCACCAGCACCGAGACGAACACCGAGCCGTCGCCGGGGTCGGGCAGGAAGGCCAGGGTCCCGGGATCGAGGCGGTCCAGCAGTCCCTGGATGCCCCCCACCTGCGGGGCCTTCAGGGCGGTGTGGGCGGCGGCGATCACCCCGATCATGGCGATCGTGAACTGCACCAGGTCGGCGACGATCACGCCCCACAAACCGGACAGGACCGAGAACCCCACGCTCAGCAGGAAGCAGACCAGCAGGGTGGTGCCGCGGTCCCAGCCCAGCAGCACATGGGCGATCTTCACGGCCGCGAGGGTCACCGTCGCCATGATCACGGCGTTGAACACCAGGCCCAGGTAGACGGCCCGCACGCCGCGCACCGCCGCGGCGGGCTTGCCGCTGTAGCGGAGCTCGTAGAATTCCAGATCGGTCAGGGCCCCGCTGCGGCGCCACAGGCGCGCGTAGAGGAAGACCGTCGCCATCCCCGTCACCAGGAAGGCCCACCAGGCCCAGTTGGCCGAGACGCCGCCGTTGCGCACCAGGTCGGTCACCAGGTTGGGGGTGTCGGTGCTGAAGGTGGTGGCCACCATGCTGGTGCCGATCAGCCACCAGGGCGCCGCCCTGCCCGAGGCGAAGAACTCGTCGGTGCCGCGGCCCGCCCGCCGGGCGAACCACAGGGCCGGGGCGAAGGCCACCGCCAGACAGCCGGCCACGACCCACCAGTCCAGGGCGTTCAGTTGCACGTTCGGTCCTCTTTCCTTCGCTCCGGCGCGCCCGGGGCTGCCCTGGTCAATCGTTCATGGCGTAGACGCCCCGCAGGGCCTCCACGCGGTCGGTCCAGACCCGGTCGAAACGGTCGGCGTCCATCGCGGGCCGTTTCATCATCCGCCCGCAGAACCACCGCTGCCTTCTCGTTGCCGACGGCTTGTCCCTCAGCTGCAGGGCGAAGGCCGAGAAATCCCGCACCATGAAGGCGAAGATCTGGTCCACCGTGTCGTCGTCGATCCCGTAGATGACGGCGTTCTCCAGGACCAGCTGCCCGTAGACCACCTGGGTGAACAGCTGGCCGATGGCGAGCAGGAAGTCGACGTCCTGCCGCTGGTCCTTGCCGGGACGCGCCAGGGCCAGCATCTGCTTGAACACGGCGGCTTGCCTGGCGAAGGTCTTCACGTTGGGCAGGGGCCGAAAGGCGAAGGCGGGGCGGTAGTCGTGGAACCGCACCTTGCCCAGTCGCCGGGCCGGACCCTGAGAAAAGAGGAAGGCGTCGTCGGCGGCCTGGTCCTGCCTGGGGACCTCGGCGTAGGGGGCCGGCTTGAAGAAGTAGTTCGACATGAACTTGGTGATCAGGGCGATGTTCACGTGCACGGTGCCCTCGAGCTTGGGCAGGGCCCGGATGTCGCGGGCGGCCATCTCGAAGAAGGTGTCCTTCTCGAAGCCCTTGGCTGCGATCACGTCCCACAGCTGGTTGATCACCTGCTCCCCTTCGGTGGTCACCTTCATCTTCACCACGGCGTTGTACAGGAGGTAGCGCCGGTCCTCCGCGGAGGCGACGCGCATGTAGTCGGCCGCCCGCAGGGCGAACAGGCGCATGGCGACCAGCCGGGCATAGGCGTCCACGAACAGGTTGCGGACGTGGGGGAAGCGGGTCACGGGGTTGCCGTAGAGGATGCGGCCGGAGGCGTGGTCGATGGCCTCGTAGAAGGCGTGCGTGCACATGCCGATGGAGGCCCAGCCCAGGTTGTACTTGCCGATGTTGACGGTGTTCATGGCGGCGTCCCAGGCGCGGTCGCCCCTGGCGATGATGTCGTCCTCGCCCACCGGATAGTCGTGCAGGGCGAACTCGGCCACGTAGTTCTGGCTGGCGACCACGTTCTTCACCAGTTCGTACCGCTCGTGGCCGAAACCGGCCGCGAAGAAGACGAACTCGCCGGTGTCCCGGAACTTGCCCAGGGTCGAGACCAGCGGCGCCTCGTTGCCGTTGCCGATGTAGTACTTGGAGCCGCTGGCCAGCCAGGTGCCGTCGGGTTGCGGCGTGAGCGCCATCTCCGTCGAGTAGACGTCGGCGCCGTGGTCCCTCTCGGAGAGGCCGAAGGCGAAGACGGCCCCGCCTCGCAGCAGTTCGGCCGCCCGCCTCTGCACCGTTTCGTTCTGCGACATCCAGACCGGACCGAGCCCCAGGATGGAGACCTGCCAGGGGTACCAGTAGGCCAGGCCGTAGAAGCCGAGGACCTCGTTGAGCCTGGCGTTGCGGTAGGTGTCCCAGCGCTGGGGGCCGGCGCCGTGCCGGGCGGGCGTCAGGAAGGTGGCGAACACCTGCTCCTGCTTCACGAACTCGAGGAAGTCGGCGTACCAGACGTGCTTGCGGTCGTCCTCCTTGATCCTCGTCTTGCCCTTGTCCTCGAAGAACCGGATGGTCCGCTGCAGGATCCGGAGGGACGGCTCGTCCAGGTTGCCGGGATCCGGGGCCTGGGGATTGAACAGGAACATGCGGGCTCTCCTTCGCGGGCTTCGAGGGACCGTCGCCCGCGATCCTAGCACCCGGCCCCGGGCCGGTCACCCCGCATGTGTCCGGATCCTCGGCCTCAAACCGACGACCCTGCAGAGCCGGATGAAGAAATGGGGGATCGAACGGACGTGAAGGGCAGGGGGAACCCCGGGGCGAAGGGCCTGCCCAGGCAGCGCCGGGCGATGAAGCCCTGGACGACGCCCAGGGAGAGATAGCGTTCCTTCACCTCCACCGGCAGCTGGTGGAAGTCGGTGACCAGGCCCCGGCACAGGGGCGAACCGCACCGGCACTCCAGGGACCACAGACCGTCGTCCATGGTGGTGGAGTAGTCGAACCGGATCTCCTTGCCCCGGGGGATGGGCGTCAGGGCCACCAGGGTGCGGTTGCGCACCAGGCCGGCGTTGGGGTCGCAGGAGTGGTTGACCAGGACCGCCGGAGGGGAGGGCATGATGTAGGTCCGCCGGCCGGTCTGCAGGAGGTTGGCGCCCAGGGGGCTTCCGTGGATGGGGTCGTCCCATTCGACCCGGGGGCCCCGGAAGGTCAGGATGGTCTCCCCCGGCGCGAGGTCGCGGGCGGCGAAAACGCCCAGTCCGACGTCGCAAGGGCCTATATCGACGTCACTTCTCACGAGGTCTCCACGGTCGTACAGCTAACCTTGGGTGCGGCTCGGGAGGCCGCGGGGACGGCCCGCTGCGCGGGCGCGAGACTCTACTGCGGGACCGGGAGTTCCGGCAACCGGGAAAATGGCCATCCGGATTTTTTTTGGATATTTGCCCCCGCCGTCTTGACATGGGCCGCCCTTCGCAAGTAGATTTCGCCCGCTTGGTTCTTGCGCTCGAAAGGTGCACCCATTCTCGTTGGCCGTCCCCAAGCCCTGGTCCCCCCGGAGCAGCAAGCGTAAGGCGGCTTGTGGTCGTTGGCCCTTTCCCTGGGGGGATCATGAATTGTACAAGGGAAAACACCTCCTCGTTGATTGCCGGGAAGTCCCGCGCGACCTTTGTCTGAACGACCAGCTTCTGCTGGAGTCCTTGGCTGCAGCAGCGACCGAGGCCGGTTCCACCGTCATTTCCCAGGTCCGTTACAAGTTCGGCCAGGATTCCCCTCCGGGGTGCACAGCAATCGTCATGCTTGACGAGAGCCACTGCTCCGTGCATACCTATGCCGACTTGGGCCTGATGGCCTTCGATTTCTTCACGTGTGGGCATACGGATCCCAAAAGGATCTGGTCGATCATCAGCTCCAAACTCGGGATCGTCAACGCGACGGTCACCGAACACGGCCGGTTCGAGGTTCCCGCGGAAGCGGCTGCCGCCGACGGTGAGTTTGCGCAGCGGACGCTCAGTCACAGGTAGGAGAAAAGAACATGATGGTAGCAGCGCAACGCCGCCCCGGTTTCGAAGAGGAAGAGACCGGCAAGCCCCGTAACAGGCGCACCTACAAGAAGCACGAGAAGGATAATCCCTTCGGACGCAAGGACAAGGACGAGCCTCGGAGCAAGAAGCGTTCGGCCGGCGGCGAGGATGCCCTCGACGACGACTACGATGACGACTTCGAGGGCGCCGACGACGACGACGATGACGACCTCGATCCCGACGACTTCGACTTCGACGAGGACGTCGACGAGGACGACGATTTCGACGACGACTGGAGCGACGACGACGACAATTAGGACGTCGTCGCCGGTCCCCGTCGTTCTGGAGAAGAAAACCCAATGACCCCAGACTTTCACGAAGACCCCGGGGCCTTCGGAGGGTTGCCCGAGACGCCGCTTTACGCGGCGTCTCGCTTTGCCGTCCTGCCCCTGGCCTACGACGGGACCAGCACCTGGCTCAAGGGCGCCGACAAGGGCCCCGCAGCCATGCTGGCCGCCTCGGCGAACATGGAACTGTACGACATCGAGACCGACTGCGAACCCTGGCGCGAGGGGATCGTCACCCTCAAGCCCATGGGCGGCCATGCCTCCCCCGAGGACATGGTGGCGGACGTCCGCAGGGTGACCCGCGGCCTGCTCGAGGACGGCAAGACCGTCGTCGGGCTGGGGGGCGAGCATTCGGTCAGCATCGGGCTGATCCAGGAACACGCCGCCCGCTACCCGGGCCTGGTGGTCCTCCAGTTCGACGCCCATTCGGACACGCGGCCCGAGTACGAGGGGTCGCCCAACAATCACGCCTGCGTCATGGCGAGGGCCGCCGAGGTCTGCGACTATGTGCAGGTGGGCATCCGCAGCATGGACGCCGCGGAGACGGCCACCCTGGACCGGAAGCGGACGCTGTTCGGTCACGATCTGGGGTCGCCGGAGCAGGTCCTGGAGAGGATCCTGCCGCTGCTGGACGGACCCGTCTACATCACCATCGATCTGGATGTCCTGGACCCGGCCGAGATGCCGTCCACCGGGACCCCCGAACCGGGTGGCATGCATTACCGCGATCTGGTGAGGATCCTGGCCGGCGTCTGCCGCAGCAAGCAGGTGGTGGGTTTCGACGTCGTCGAGCTGATGCCCGGCGACAGCAACCGCGCCCCCGATTTCCTGGCCGCCCGGCTGGTGTACCAGCTCATGGCGTACCTGACCGTCTACGTGAAGGAGTAGCCCGTTGCAGAAGAGTGATTTCCTGAAGGATGTGGTCCGCCATGTGGACTGCACGGCGTTCGACGCCCGTCCCATCGTCCAGGCCTACGGCGACATGGCCTTCCAGGCCCGCAACCTGGCCGGTGCGGCGGACATCCTGAACCGCATGCTGGCCGACACCGCCTGCGGGAACATCCTGACCCTCGCCGGTTCGCTCTGCAGCGCCGGCCTGAAGGACGCCATCGCCCTGATGATCGAGCACGACATGGTCGACGCGATCGTCGCCACCGGCGCCAACATCGTCGACCAGGACTTCTTCGAGGCCCTGGGTTTCCGGCATTACAAGGGGTCGCCCCGGGCCGACGACAACCAGCTGCGCGAGCTGGCGATCGACCGCATCTACGACACCTACATCGACGAGGACGAGCTGCGCGTCTGCGACATGACCGTCGCCGAGATCGCCGGGACCCTCGAGCCCCGCGCCTACTCCTCCCGCGAGTTCATCCACGCCATGGGCGCCTTCATCGACCGCAAGGGTCTGAAGGCCGACCACAGCATCGTGCACGCGGCCTACAAGAAGGACGTGCCCATCTTCTGCCCGGCCTTCAGCGACTGTTCGGCCGGATTCGGGCTGGTTCACCACCAGTGGCACAACGAGAAGCACCTGACCATCGACTCGGTGGCCGACTTCCGGGAGCTGACCCAGATCAAGCTGAAGATCGGCGAGACGGGCATCTTCATGCTCGGCGGCGGCGTGCCCAAGAACTTCACCCAGGACGTGGTGGTGGCCACCGACATCCTGGGCGAGGAGCAGCCCATGCACAAGTACGCCGTGCAGATCACCGTCGCGGACGAGCGGGACGGGGCCCTTTCGGGTTCCACCCTGCAGGAGGCCTGCAGCTGGGGCAAGGTCGACACCACCTACGAACAGATGGTCTACGGGGAGGCCACCCTGGTTTTGCCTCTGCTGGTCAGCGACGCCTACCATCGGGGGGCCTGGAAGAACCGCTCTGAGCGGCGGCTGAACAAGCTGTTCTAACCCCGCGGCCGTTCCGGCGCCCGGAGTTTGCGCGGAGGGCGGCCCGGTGGCATCCTTGGTCCACCGTCGGCCGCCCACCCGTTCCCCAGGAGTTCCATGGGCGTCATCGCAACCCTGCTGCTCGCCGCCGGCCTGGCGATGGACGCCGCCGCCGTGTCCATCGGCGCGCGGGCCAGCGGTCGGGCCTTCGGCCGTCGCGCCGCCTTCCGGCTGGGTTTCCATTTCGGGCTCTTCCAGTTCCTGATGCCGGTGCTGGGCTGGCTGGCCGGCTCGGCCTTCGTGGCCCTGGTGGCGGCCGTGGACCACTGGGTCGCCTTCGTCCTGCTGGCTGCCATCGGCGGCCACATGATCTGGGGTGGGCTGCACCCCGAAAGCGAGGCCCCGACCTTCGATCCCTCCCGAGGCTGGACCCTGATCATGCTCAGCATCGCCACCAGCATCGACGCCCTGGCGGTGGGATTGTCCCTGGCGTTCCTGCAGGCGGACATCTGGACCATCGCCGCGGTGATCGGCGTGGTGACGGCGGGGCTGTCGGCCCTCGGGTTCTGGCTGGGGGCCAGGCTGGGGGTCGTCTTCGGCCACCGCATGACCGTGGCCGGCGGGCTGGTCCTGCTCGGGGTGGGGATCAGGATCCTGGTGGAACACCTGGGAGGCTGAGGCGGCGACGGTTCCGGCCGGCATCGGCCCCTTGCCCTTCCGGGGCCGCGCGTTATCTTCGGAACCTGGGAACCGGCCGGACCCCCCGCGGTTGAACCGGGACGGCCCGGACGTTCGTTGACCGAGGAGTGTGCGTGCAGGACAGGCGAAGGACAAGACTCGCGATGGCGCTCATCGTGCTGGTGGTCAACCTGCTCGGCCTGCAGGCGGCCTGCTCCAGCACGCCGATCGAGAGTTGCGAACACGACAGCGCGTCCGGGACAGCCGCCCCTGCCCACGGAATCTGCCCCAGCGACGTCTGCCAGGCCCGCTTCGTCCTCGCGGGCCGGGATCTCGATCCCCCCGACGCCCCGCCGGTCGCCGTCCAGCCTCCCCTGGCGCCGGTTCCGGCGCCCGACCTCCGGACCGCCGCCTCCATCTGGGAGGATCCCCCGGCTCCCTGGCCTTGCCGTCCGGCGGGCACCTTTCCCCTGCTGATCTGATTCCCTCCGCGTTGACCCCGTCGTCCGGACGGTCCGGGTGCGTTCGCGCCCTGGGCCGGCGACCGGTTTGATCACGGAATCGGTTCAACAGGAGAATCATGCGCATGGCTTTCTCTAAGTGCAATTCCGCCGGTGGATTCACCCTTTGCCGCTCCAGGCATCGGTGCTTTTTCGCCGCCTGGCTGGTCCTGCTTGCCGCAGGGATTCAGGCCTTCCCTGCGGCCGGTGAGGTGATCGATCTCCAGCAGGCCGTGACCCGCATGCTGGCGAATCACCCCTTGCTGGAGGCCGCCGGCGAGGCGGACCTGAGCGCCCGATCCCTGGTGGATCAGGCAGGGGTGCGGCCACGTCCCCGACTGGAAATCGAATGGGAGAACCTGGCGGGCAGCGGCGGTTTCGCCGGGTTCGGAGGCTCGGAGCTGACCACTGCAGTCACCGGGACCCTGGAACTTGGGGCCAAGCGGGCCTGGCGGCGCAGGGTCGCCGAGGCCGGCGTCGCCCTGGCGGCCGGGGAAAGGACCATCCTCGAGACGGAACTGACCCGCTCCCTCACCGACGTCTTCATCGAGGCCTGGGTCGCCCAGGAAAGGGCCGCCCTGGCCGTCGAGAAGATGGAACTGGCGGATCTGCTCCTGCAGCAGCTGGAGCGACGGGCGGCGGCCGGTGCGGCCGCCCCCAGCGAGGTGACTCGGGCCCGCCTGGGGGTGAGCCAGGCGGGCATCGAGAAGAGCAACCGGGACCGCGATTACCGGGTCGCGGCGCAGCGCCTGGCGGGTTTCTGGGGCGCCGGTTCGGCGGACTTCACGGGGGTCATGCTCGATCCCGTGGGCAGGGAATCCGCCTCGCCGGGATCCGCGGCCGAGCGCCGGGAACCGGCGCCGACGATCGCCCTCCTGGAAGCGGGGGCGGCGGAGCGCCGCCTGCAGGGCGACCTGGTCCTGGCGGAGGCCAGACCCGACCTGGACCTGGCGGTCGGGGTGCGCTCCGACCTCGCGTCCGGCGACAAGGGGTTCGTCCTGGGCTTCGGCATGCCCCTGACGATCACCGGCGGTAATGAAGCCGCCGCCAGGGCCCTGCGCCATGCCGCCGGCCGGGCCGACCTCGAGGCCGAGGCCGAGCGGGCCCGTCTCGGGTCCGAACTGGCCGCCCTGGAAGTCCAGAGGACCGCGACGCTCCGGGAGATCCAGACCCTGGAGTCCGAGGTCCTGCCCCTGGCCCGACAATCCTACCGTGAAGTCGAGGCCGGGCACGACCGCGGCCTCTTCAGTCTGACCGACATCCTGGAAACCCGGCGCACCCTGTTCGAACTGAGGGAGCAGCACCTGGAAGCCCTGTCGGGTCTGGCCCGCATCCAGGCCGCAGCCCGGCAGCTCGCAGGCAGCACCGACGCCACCGCACCCCGGCCCGAGGAGGAACCATGACCAACCTGAAGATCGCCGTCCCGGCCGGCCGTGGGGCCTGCATCCTGTTCCTCTTGCTGGGTTGCCCCGTCGGCGCCCAGGATGACCATGCCGGCCATGACCACGGGGAGGAGGCGGTCGCCATCGAGCTCTCCGACCGCGACCGGGACGATTACGGCATCGTGGTGGAGGGGGCGGGGCCGGGCGTCCTGGTGCGCACCCTGGTCCTGCCCGGGGAGATCCATCCCGACGACGACAACCTGGCCCATCTGACCGCCCGCTACGACGGCGTGGTCACCGAGGTCAGGGCAAGGATCGGGGACCGGGTGGTCGAGGGGCAGGTCCTGGCGGTCATCGAGAGCGACGAGAGCCTGGCTCCCTATCCGCTGAAGACCATGATCGGCGGGACGGTCATCGAGAAACACATCACCCTGGGCGAGGCCGTCTCCCGGGACACGCGGCCCTTCGTGGTGGCCGACCTGGACACGGTCTGGCTGGACCTCTTCGTCAATCAGCGGGACCTGCAGAGCGTCGTGGTCGGGCAACCGGTCCGCGTGGAGCATCGCCCCACCGGCACGGTCGTCGGCGGGATGATCGGCTACGTGGCCCCGGTCATCGACGAGGACACCCGCACGGCGACGGCGCGGGTGGTGCTGGACAACGCCGGGGGCCGCTGGCGTCCGGGCATGTTCGTCACCGGCACGGTGGAGATCGGTCGCCGCGACGTTCCGCTGGCCGTTCCGCTGGAGGCGGTGTTCACCGTGCACGAGCATCCTGTGGTTTTCGTGGAGGATGACCACGGCTTCGAGCCGCGGGAGGTGGTTCTCGGGGAGGACGACGGCCGACTGGTCGAGATCCGCGCGGGCCTCGAACCCGGGGACCGCATCGTCGTCTCCGGCGGATTCACCCTCAAGGCGGAGCTGGAGAAGTCCGGCTTCGACGACGGACACAACCACTAGGAGGCTCCCATGTTCAACCGGATGCTGGCGTTCAGCCTCGGCAACAGGGGCCTGGTCGTATTGGCTGCCCTGGCGCTGATGGGCGCGGGCTGGGCGGCCTGGCAGCGGCTGCCCGTCGACGCCTTCCCCGACGTGTCCCCCAACCTCGTCCAGGTGTTCACGGTCACGGAGGGGCTCGCTCCCGAGGAGGTCGAGACCTTCGTCACGTTCCCGGTGGAAACCGCCATGGGCGGCCTGCCCGGGGTGACGGCCGTCCGCTCGGTCTCGAATTTCGGCCTGTCCGT
>Ga0180009_10003639_pt1 | contig 17428 bp, 15 predicted proteins | sample OS_PC_MetaG_FD_123537 | JGI IMG/M metagenome (GOLD analysis project Ga0180009, IMG submission 123537) | Groundwater microbial communities from the Aspo Hard Rock Laboratory (HRL) deep subsurface site, Sweden - OS_PC_MetaG | ecosystem: Environmental > Aquatic > Deep subsurface > Groundwater... | reverse complement strand
GGCATTGATTTATAAGGCTGTCTGCAACAGGACGTTGCAGTCAGAGCTTACAGGGATGTATTCACGCGTCCTTAGAAATCAATGCCTGACACCAACCTACCGCATGCGCTGAATAGTTACTAAAAATCATATTCAATCAGCCCCTTTTTTACAAACCACATACCTTTAATAACTATCATGTTTGAAATTGAATACATTTTTCGTGAAGAGGATTTAATCCATTTCAACGAAGTCCAACTGCAGCAAAACGACGAAGTATTGAATAATATCCGCAAAAACCGGCTGGTTTTTCCCGGCGCGCTAGTGATTATCGGTATTTTTTATTATTTTTACTATGGCGATATGATGACAGCGGCTTATATTTCCAGCATTGCCATTCTTTGGGCGCTGCTCTCGCCGAAAATCATGATGCTCGACATGCGTCGCCAAATCATGAAAAATTATACCGAAAAAGAAAAAGCCGATATGTTCGGTCGATATACGCTCAAGATAGAACCCGATCATTTGCTCGAAATATCGCCGAGCGGCAAACACAAGATGCCTTGGAACGAATTAATCCGAGTCGAACAAGAAGACGAGCATTATGTCTATATTTTCATTAGTCTCAATACCGCTTTGGTCATTCCGGCAAAAACCGTCAAAAAGGGCAAACTGAAGGAATTCGCCGAGCAAGTGCAGAGTATGATCGATAGAAAAAGCTAAACGCCAAACATGCTGAATTTTAAAAACGTATCCTTGAGACGCGGCCCAAACCTACTATTTAGTCAAGCGTCCTTTACAATTCATCAAGGCCAAAAAGTCGGTCTGACCGGTGCGAACGGCGCGGGAAAATCCAGCCTTTTCGCACTACTGAGGGGCGAGTTGCACACCGATGAAGGCGACTTTTCGATGCCGCCGGGCCTCGAAGTCGCGCATGTCGCACAAGAAACGCCGGCGGTCGCCAGTTCGGCGATCGATTACGTGATTGATGGGGATCAAGAGTTAAGACGACTGCAAAAACAATTAAGCGCGGCCGAACAAACCGGCGATGGGTTAAAGCTGGCAGAATTACATGCAGCCTTGGATATCATCGGCGGTTATACCGCCGAAGCCCGCGCAGCCCGTCTGATGAACGGACTAGGGTTTCGCTCCGATCAAGAACAAAATCCGGTCGGCTCGTTTTCCGGCGGCTGGCGCATGCGCTTGAATCTGGCGCAAGCCCTAATGTGCCGTTCGGATCTTTTACTGCTCGACGAACCGACCAATCATCTAGATCTGGATGCGGTCATTTGGTTGCAAGATTGGCTTTGCAAATATCCCGGCACCTTGCTTTTGATTTCGCACGATCGCGACTTCCTCGATGCCATCGCCAGCCATATCGCGCATATCGAACAACAAAAAATCGAACTTTATACCGGCAATTATTCGGCTTTCGAAAAAATGCGTGCTGAAAAACTCGCACAGCAACAATCCGCGTTCGAAAAACAACAACGCGAAATCGCTCATATTCAAAGTTTTGTAGACCGTTTCAAAGCCAAGGCCACCAAAGCCAAACAAGCGCAAAGCCGAATTAAGTCGCTTGAACGCATGGAACTCATCGCTCAAGCGCACGTCGATTCGCCCTTTAATTTCAGTTTCCGTAAACCGCAAAAAATGCCTAACCCGCTGCTCAAATTGCAAGAGGCCTGTATCGGTTACGGAACGACAATAGTGATCGACGGTGCGGAATTGACCCTCGCCCCAGGCGATCGAATCGGCTTATTAGGCCCCAACGGCGCAGGAAAATCCAGTTTAATCAAAGTACTAGCCGGAGAAATGCAGCCTTTGGCCGGCAAAATACTGACCGCCGACGCACTAAACATCGGCTATTTCGCCCAGCATCAACTCGAGCAATTGCGAATCGATGAAAGTCCTCTGCAGCACCTGCAAAGACTCGATAAACAAGCGACCGAAAAGGATTTACGAAATTATCTCGGCGGTTTCGATTTTAGGGGCGACAAAGTACTGGAACCTGTCGGCCCTTTTTCCGGAGGCGAAAAAGCACGCTTGGTTTTAGCGATTTTAGTGTATCAAAACCCGAACCTATTGCTGCTGGACGAGCCGACCAACCATCTTGATTTGGAAATGCGCCACGCTTTGAGCGTCGCGCTACAGGATTATGAAGGCGCCATGCTGATCGTCTCGCACGACCGGCATCTACTGCGCTCGGTCACCGATCAATTGCTGCTGGTTGCTGACGGTAAAGTCCAACCTTTCGACGGCGACCTGGACGATTACCGTTCCTGGCTGACCGAACAAACCAAAAGCGAACAACCGCCCGAAGAAGCCGCCAGCCAATCGCTTTCTCGAAAAGATCAGCGCAAGCTTGAAGCCGAACGCCGGCAAAAAAACAAACCGCTACTCGATGCATTGAAAAAGTCCGAACAAGCAGTCGAAAAACTGCACCGGGAACAATACGAACTAGAGCAGCAACTAGCCGATCCGACTGTTTATCAAGACCAGGAAAAAGAGCGCTTAAAGCAGCTACTGACGCGCAAAGCCCGTATCGATAAGGATCTTGAAGAAGCCGAAGCGGAATGGCTCGAAGCCGAAACCAAACTCGAAGAAGCCAGCTAGCTTATGTACGAATGGGTCATGCTATTTTTCGATCTTTGCCGATTTCGGAAAGGCCCGCAAGACCTTCCCTTTTCGCAGGCTTTGCTGCTGAGTTCTATTATGGCCTATGCCATTCTGGGCTTTTTGATGCTGTATATCGATAGCGGCTGGTTTAACGCAATTATGCAGGTATCGGTCGGCGCCTTATTATTGCTGGCTTTTGCCAAAATCATATTGCTCATTTCACGAAAACCCGGCCGTTTTGTGCAAACATCGAGCGCGCTGCTTGGAACCGATGCCTTGATAAGTTTCTTCGCACTCCCGATTATTGCCGGCATGACAACCGGGCGAGTCTCGCTTTTGGCCTTCGCGGCACTGGTCGCGTTAATGATCTGGCATTGGCTAATTACCGGACACATAGTCCGTCATGCCCTGTCCGCATCCTTTAGCTTTGGACTGGGTGTCGCATTCTTGTATATCATGGCATCTTATTGGCTCATGGCTCAGCTGTTTCCCTAACCTTGCGCTTCTAATGGAAATTTTATGAAAAATTATACCCATATCTTACTCGCGGTTGACTTTTCCGATCATACAGATGCCATTGCCGAACGTGCACGCGACTTGGCCGATAAATACCAAGCTAAAATAAGCCTGCTGCATGTCGTCGATAATCTTCCGATTGTAGACACAGTGAACGGGCCGATTATTCCCTATGAAATTGACCTAACCGAACAATTAATGGAATCGGCCAAATTGCGACTAGAAAAACTAGCGGAACGATTCAACATCCCCGAAAACAATCGCTTTCTCGAATTGGGCAGCCCGAAAATCGAGATCGTCAGAATCGCCGAGGAAAACGCGGTCGATTTGATCGTCGTCGGCTCGCACGGCCGACATGGACTCGCATTGCTGCTAGGATCCACGGCCAACGGCGTATTACATCACGCCAAATGCGATGTCCTTGCGGTACGCATTACAGACGAATAAACCCGCCTCGACCTTGAACCTTGAACCTTGAACCTCATTTAACAAACATGATCGGACATATAGAAAGTTTTGACCTCGGCAGACAAACCGGCGTAATAAAAAGCGGAGACTCTTTTTACGAGTTTCATCTCGACAGTTGGCAATCACCCGACTTACCTGAGCCTGGCGACGATATCAATTTCGAATTGGAAGAAGGCGAAGCCAAATCGGTTGTGTTAATCGGCTCCTATCTCAATCCGCACAAACCGGTAAAATCTCGACTGCTGGCAACGATACTCGCGTTGCTTTTGGGCGGCGTCGGCGCACATCGTTTTTATCTCGGCTATTATTGGATCGGTCTTGCTCAGATCGCGGTGACTGTTTTGACCATTGGTTTTGGCGTGGTATGGGGCTTTATTGAGTTTGCCCTGTTACTCAGCAAAAATTTCGATATAGACGCCAAAGGCAGACCGTTGAAATAAACCTAAAGCAGTTGAGAGCCTCTAACTACCGTTCGCCCTGAGCCCTTCGACTTGGCTCAGCACGAATGGTCTACAACACACACCAACTGCTCTTTTTAGGATAAACGTAGATTGAAATCGCTTAGGATTCGATCATAAATAACTTCCCTATTTTAATTCAAGGTAAGCAGGTTTGGTTGCTCGATTGGCAGGTGTCGGCGGCAGGGCAGATTTTTGCTCCTCGGCAATTGCTCCTGCATTGCCCTAATACACGCCATCCCTGGCGTAATGCAAAATCTGCATTCATGCCATCCTTGGCAAGCATACCCCACACCCTGTTTGATCCCCAAATTGGGAATTGCTGCCGAACCCGCTACAAAACTCACAGCACATGGAAGTTATTTTTCACGAAATCCTTAGCCCTGTTTAACCTGCGAAAGGTATATATCGAATGACAGAATCTAAACCGATTTACCTGATTCACTCCGATGAGTTGGATAAAACGAATTTAGTTCTAGCCAAGCAACATCCGCTAATTGTTGAGAACGACATTTCAATTCGCCCGATTAAGGTATCGAACCTTAGCGGTCTATATGTCAACGGCAATTTAAATCATGCCTTGGTTTGGGTTAAACACACCGATTTTCAGGCCGTACTCACTGCTGCATTCAATAAAAGCATCGCATTGAGCTTTCTGCCGTATCCCAACGAATTACGACCCGTATTTTTCGATCATCTTGGACTGCCCAATAAGCTTGACGACTGCTTAGCGTTGGCATTACAAACAGAAACGGTGGCGATCGATTTGATCCGCTGCAACGGAGAATTCATTAGCCGCGGCATCGGCCTGTTGAATCAAACAGCACTAGCCGAATTGATCGAGGCCGGCAATACGCGAAATCTCTATAAGAAAACAAAGTTTTATTGTCAGCGCTTGATTCATGCCTTTAGCTTGCAACCTATTGCCATCGAAATAGAAACCGCGAAAGGCAGATCAGTCAAAACGGCAATCACCGGCTTGTATCTATTGGATCTTGCAAAACGAAATCCATTTGCCAAACTTTTCGGCGAATCGGCATCGCTAAAAGATGGCCGATTGTCGTTCGTGTTCTTTGCACCGCAATCAATTTTAAGCTACATCCAATCGACATCGATGACTATTCCATCGTCTTCGGTACAGCTACCGAGACAACTAGGATTCGTTCGAAGCGTTTCTTTGCGCATAACCGCAAAACAGGATATTGGCTTTTGGATAGAGCACAAACCGGTCTCGACACGCGAGCTATTTTTGGAAACGGTTCCTGCCGCCCTTAAAATCACCGTCGGCGAAAGTTTTCGATCGCTCAACTCGCAATCCGGCGACAAAGAAAATTTCAATGTGGAGAACCTACCGCAAGGGGAAGCGCGGCTGAAATATTTCAGTAAAACCTTGCCTTTTTTCCCCCATGCGCTCGAATCCGATTTTAAGGACTTGTTCCTAGCACTCAAGGAAAACGCCAGGACGACGAGCACTTATGTCTTATTAATGGTACTCAGTACCATGCTAGCCACGTTGGGTTTATTTTTGAGTAGTCCGTCCGTCGTTATCGGCGCGATGGTTTTAGCACCCTTGATGGCACCGATTATTTCTTTGTCGATGGGCTTGCTTCGCTCCGAAAAATTCTTGACTCGCGAATCAATCGTTTCGCTGCTGTCCGGTATCGGCATCGCGCTTGCTATTTCATCGGCAATGGCAGCATTATTGCCTTTCAAGGATGTTACTTCGGAAATCGAAGCCCGTTTGCATCCATCGACGCTGGATTTGTTGGTCGCGGTTTTTTCCGGCATCGCCGGAGCCATGGCCCAAGCCCGCGAAAATATCGCCAAAAGTTTGCCGGGCGTTGCCATCGCAGTCGCCTTGGTGCCTCCCCTCTGCGTTGCCGGTATCGGCATCGGTTGGCTTGAATCCGATATTTTTTTGGGCGCCATGCTCTTATTCTTGACTAACTTGATCGGAATTACGATGGCCGCCCTCATTTCGTTCATGGTCATCGGGTTCGCGCCTTTTACTCGGGCCAGAAAAGGCATTTTGCTATCGAGCCTATTGTTGGCATTGATTTCCGTGCCTTTGTTCTATTCTTTCCAAACCATGGAGCAAATCGCCGATATCAAAACTCAATTGGCCGGTAGAACCTATCAAATCAATGGACACCGGCTTGAACTTCGGAATATCAAGGTCAATACGCTACGACCGCTCAATCTAAACGCCGATCTGCTCACCAATACCATGCCGGACGAATCGGTGTTTACTCGGCTCGAGGATGATTTACATACGGAACTCGGTAGGCCTGCCCGCTTCAATTTTGCTTTGCATTTTGTTAGGGAAACATTTGCCGCCAATGAAAAAGAGCAATAAACCTAAAAAAGCATTTCATCATGAAGAATAAGAAGTTAATTCAATAACTTGCCATTCGTTTGTATGCAACTTTCGCTCACCCGAAAGGTTAGCTGGAATGTTTAGATAATCTCTTGAAATACCTCATTAACTTCATGTACTTCATGGTTGAACTGCCGGATTTAGGATAAATCGCGCATATATCCTCGCCAGAAACGACGCCGCACTAAAATCTACTCCGCAATGCACCAGACCGGTTCACAAAGGCACAAAACAATCCTTATCTAACAAGATCTGATATTCATTATTAATAATTTCAATTACTTATACTTTTAACAGCACTTGGCACGATTTCCGCTTATCTTCAATTGAGTTTCTTAAAGCAAAGGCGCTTTAACCCCACTAGGGATTAAAGCGCCTTTTTTTTGCCTTGTGTTTTTTTAATTGATCAGAGGAATGCCATGTCTTATTTAGTCCCTTCGGAATTTGTCACCAAAATGGTCGATGCCGGTGAATCTAAAGTCTATATGTCAACACGAGATACGTTGATCAGAGCCTATATGGCCGGTGCGATTCTTGCGTTAGCTGCCGTATTTGCAGTCAGTATCACTGTCGAAACCGGTTCTCCGATCTTCGGCGCGATTCTGTTTCCCGTCGGTTTTTGCATGTTGTACTTACTGGGTTTCGATCTATTGACCGGTGTTTTTGTTCTGGTGCCGTTGGCATGGATCGATAAACGCCCGGGAGTGACAGTAGGCGGTATTTTCAGAAACTGGGGATTGGTCTTTGTCGGCAATTTCCTCGGTGCTTTAACCGTGGCGGTGATGATGTCGTTGGTTTTCACCTACGGATTTTCGGTCGAGCCGAATGCCGTTGGTAAAAAACTCGCCGGCGTCGGCGAAGCACGTACACTGGGATATGCCCAATACGGCGTCGCGGGCTGGTTTACGATTTTTATCAGAGGCATGCTATGCAATTGGATGGTGTCTACCGGCGTGGTCGGAGCAATGATATCGACTACGGTCAGCGGCAAAGTGATCGCGATGTGGATGCCGATCACACTGTTCTTCGCCATGGCCTTCGAACATTCCGTGGTCAACATGTTTCTGTTTCCGGCAGGCTTGATCATGGGCGGCAATTTTTCGATCATGGATTATTTCATCTGGAACGAAATACCCACGGTACTCGGCAACCTAGTCGGCGGGCTTTCGTTTACCGGCTTGACGCTATATAGCACTCATGTAAAAACCGCACCGAAACGCGCTCTGTAACTCGCCCCTTTTAATAGAGTCTCGAGCCAAGTTTAGGGTCGAGGCTCTTCATGAAACGATACCCCATGTCTGGCACTCTTAAAATATCCGTAGGGCACTATTCCGATAAAGGCCGAAAGGAAATCAACCAGGATTTTCATGGCGTCTATATGCCGAAAGAACCGCAATTGAGTTCAAAAGGTGTTGCCATTGCGATGGCCGACGGAATCAGCAGCAGTGCTGTCAGCCATATTGCCAGCGAAGCCGCGGTCACCGGATTCCTACAAGATTATTTTTGTACCTCGGAAGCTTGGTCGGTAAAAAAATCGGCGCAACGGGTCTTGATTGCAACCAACTCCTGGCTGCATGCCCAAACCCAACAGAGTCAATATCGTTACGATAAAGACAGAGGCTATGTTTGTACCTTTAGCGCCCTGATTTTCAAGTCTAATACCGTGCATATTTTTCATGTCGGCGATACACGGATCTATCGATTACATAACAATCATCTGGAGCAATTAACCAACGATCATCGGCTTTGGGTTTCGCAAGACAAAAGCTATCTGAGTCGTGCATTGGGTATCGATCATCACCTAGAAATCGATTATCAAGCTCTACCGATTGAAAAAGGCGATCGCTTCTTATTGATGACCGATGGCGTTTATGAATTTGTTAATAATGTTTTCATCATTAATGCGATCAAAAAGCATGGCGACGATTTAGCGACTGCCGCAACAATGATCGTCAACGAAGCCTACCGGCAAGGGAGTTCGGATAACTTGACGATGCAGATTGTCGATGTCGAGGACTTACCGAATCAAAATGCGAATGAGATTTATCGGCAAATAACAGAGCTTCCATTTCCGCCGACATTGACCGCCAGGATGATTTTCGACGGTTATCAAATCATGAGAGAGCTGCATAATAGCAGCCGGAGTCATGTCTATTTGGCAATGGATACCGAAACCAATAAATCGGTCGTCATTAAAACACCTTCAATCGATCTTCGAAACGATCCCGCTTACCTTGAAAGTTTTCTCATGGAAGACTGGATAGCGCGCCGCATCGATAGCCCTCATGTCTTAAAACCCTGCGAACAAACCCGAAAACGCAATTATCTCTATATTGTCACCGAGTTTATCGATGGCCGAACATTGAAACAATGGATGATCGATAACCCGAACCCGGATCTGGAAACCGTTCGCGGCATCATTGACCAAATTGCCAAAGGCCTACGCGCGTTTCACCGGCTGGAAATGGTTCACCAGGACTTGAGACCGGAAAATATCATGATCGATAACTCCGGTACGGTAAAGATCATCGACTTCGGCTCGACTCGAGTTGCAGGGCTTACGGAAATGAACAACCCGATCGAACGACACCCATTACTCGGCACCGCTCCGTATAGCGCCCCCGAATATTTTTTAGGCGAAAACGGAACGGCTCGCTCCGACTTATTTTCGTTAGGCGTCATAACCTATCAAATGCTGACCGACAATCTGCCTTATGGCACTCAAGTCGCCAAATGCAAGACGAAAGCGGCTCAAAATCGATTGAACTATCACTCCATCCTGAATAATGAGCGAGCGATTCCGGTCTGGATCGATGATGCCATCAAGAAAGCCGTCCACCCGAATCCCTACAAGCGATATGAAGCATTATCCGAATTTGTTCACGACCTGCGTTATCCGAACCAAACTTTTTTGAATAAAACGCATCCGCCGCTCATAGAGCGCGACCCAGTAACCTTCTGGAAAAGCATTTCTCTCATCTTGACGATTATCGTCGTCACGTTATTAATCCAACTAAGCAAAAGAGGTATTTAATATGAAAACGACTCCATCATCTTGCAAAGCCGATTCCTTGCTCACCAAAGAGCAAATGACCGATCGGATCATCACGGCAAAAGTACAAAAGCAACTCACCTGGACGGCCATTGCCGAACAAATCGGCGTCGATGAAGTTTGGCTGACCTCGGCTTGCCTTGGCATGAACAGCATGAAACCGGAACTGGCCGAAAAGCTATGCACCGTTCTGGAGCTACCCAACGAAGTGCAAGTCGCCTTGGCAATGTTCCCTTACAAACAATGGGCTTTCGACGTACCTCAAGATCCGCTCATTTACCGGCTTTATGAAGTCGTCGGCGTTTACGGCGAAACCTTGAAAGAAATCATTCACGAAAAATTCGGCGACGGCATCATGAGCGCGATCGATTTCAGCATGACAGTAGGCAAGGAAGAAAACCCGGCGGGCGATCGCGTTATTATCACGATGAACGGCAAGTTTTTGCCTTATAAGTCCTGGTAAGCCAGGGTAGATTTGCTCTATAACCCAACTCTATTCAAACCGTAATGTTGCAACATGTATACCTTTCGCACTTCAAATTTCGGCAGTGCCTTAGGAGGCGCCGGGGTGCTCGGCCCCTGCTAGGTGAGGGACCAGCATGGAGCTGGCATAGAGCTTACATGGACGTATTTACCCAGCACCTAAATTCCATAGCCCATTGGCCATGGTTAATTGTCTTGGATAATTCATCCAGCACCTAAATAAGCCACGATTTTGAATCATTGCCAAAGACCTATGAAATTTAGGTGCTGGTGGATTTAGGTGCTGGGTTCACAACGTCCTTTGACGGGCATCCCGGCGCCGAATTTTGATCTCCGATGAGTATAACCCGTATGCAGCATAGTGGAATACGGGAATGACATGGCTTCGAACGTCCCGGATTGGGCTACGCTCCATCCGGGCTACACAGCTAAAGGTAACCCTTCATTTCGGCAAATCGATTACCCCCTCGGCGAACATCACCGCCTCGCCGCCGACGCGCAGGGGCAATAACTCCTCGCCTTTGTTATCCATTTCAATGCGAATGACACTGCGTCGCGAACGTTCATCGCCACGTTCCACGGCGAAACTGTGCGTGCCCTTGCGTGTTTGCTCGAACGAACACAAATACGAACAAAAAGCCGGTACCGCATTGCCGACCGGCGGATCATCGGTTAAAGCAAGGCGAGGCCCAAGAAGGCGCAAATTGAAATCGGCATCGGGGAACGGCGTTTTCGGCGCAAACAACAAAATCTCTTGCGCCGCGGTTTGCGGCGCGGCGGATTGGCTCCAGGCGGGGTAATTGAAAAGCGCTTTTCTTACCGACTCGTATTTCCAAACCGGCACGATCAAATAGGGATAACCACAGGAAACCAATCTTGGCGAATACTTTTTGTGATCGAGTTCCGATTGCTCCAACCCTAGAAAAGCGGCTAATTCTTCATCGCCCGGTGCAAACCGGTCGACAATGGCGCTGACTTTTCGGGTAAATTGCACAAAACCGGGCTTACCGCCGACACTCGTAATGTTCGCCTCGACAGGCCCCGCATTTTGTTCGAACACGACCCGGGTAATCGGCTCGTTTAATTCAATATCGCCGCAACTGGCCAAGACAAAAGCCGCGGCAATGACCGGATGACCGCCTAAATGAATCTCCGCCAGCGGCGAAAATATGCGCATTCTTCGCACATTGCCGTCATTGAGCTTATGAAAAATGAAGACGGTTTCGGACAAATTCAGTTCCTTGGCTATCAAGGCCATTTTTTCGGCATTGAGTCCGTCCGCTTTCGGAAAAACGGCAATTTGCGCGCCATTGAAAACCCGATTCGTGAAAACGTCGGCAATATAATAGTGATATTTCATAAATCTCCCTAAACGTTAACGGCAACCCGCCGGTTTTCGATACGAACACCATAGGTTTCGATTTTCACAGTCTCGTCCTCGAAGCAAACGCCCGTCTCCAAATTGAAATGCTGTTTATAAAGCGGCGAGGCGACCATCGGTTGACCGCCGATATCGCCGATCATGCCGCGCGATAATACATTGACTTTGCCGAAAGGGTCGAAATTATCGACCGCGTAAACCGCCTGTTCCTTCGGCATATAAAACAAGGCAATTTGCCTGCCATCCGCCCAGACGCAAACACCGGAATCCGGCTGCAGATCGTCGACCGAGCAGACATCGATCCAATCGCTCATGCTCATGCCTCCTCCAATATCTTGAAGTGCTTCCGGGCCTTCAATTCCTCCCGTTCTCGTTCATCGGCAGGGCGCACTTGGCCGCGCTCCTCGACGAACACGATGTTATCGTCGGGCCGGTCGCTGTTGACGAAATGCCGAAAACGCTTCAATTTGCTCTCGTCCTCGATCGTGGTTTTCCATTCGCATTGATAGGTATCGATCACATGGCGCATTTGTTTTTCCAGTGCCTCGCCTATGCCGAGACTATCCTCGATCACGACCGAACGCAAATAATCCAAGCCGCCTTCCATGTTTTCCATCCACACCGACGTTCGCTGCATCCGGTCGGCCGTACGCACATAAAAAATCAGCACGCGATCGATATATTTGATCAGCGTTTCCTTGTCGAGTTGGGTCGCGAACAAATCGCCGTGCCGGGGCTTCATCCCGCCATTGCCGCAGACATAAAGGTTCCATCCGCCTTCGGTCGCGATCACGCCGATATCTTTGCTCTGCGCCTCGGCGCATTCGCGTGTGCAGCCGGACACGGCAAATTTGATCTTGTGCGGCGCCCGAAGTCCTTTATAACGGTTTTCCAGCTCGATCGCGAGACCGACGCTATCATCGACACCGAAACGGCACCAAGTACTGCCGACACAGGATTTGACGGTCCTGAGCGACTTGCCGTAGGCATGTCCGCTTTCGAAGCCGGCGTCGATCAATTCCCGCCAGATCGACGGCAATTGTTCGACTCGGGCGCCGAACAGATCGACCCGCTGACCTCCGGTAATTTTCGTATACAAACCATATTTTTTGGCGACCTGCCCCAGCACGATCAATTTCTCAGGCTGTATTTCGCCGCCGGTCACGCGCGGGACAACCGAATAGGTGCCGTCTTTTTGCATGTTCGCGAGAAAAATATCGTTGGTATCCTGCAAACCGATATGCTCTTTTTTGAGAATATAGTCATTCCAGTAAGAAGCCAGAATCGAGCCGACCGCTTGTTTACAAACTTCACAGCCGCGGCCGCGCCCATGTTTTTCGATCAATTCGTCGAAGGTCTTGATTTCCTCGACCATGATCAAATGATACAACTCCTGCCGGGTATGCGGAAAATGCTCGCAAATATCGGTACTGACTTCGATGCCGAGTTTGGCCAATTCGCATTCCATGACCGATTTCATCAGCGGCACGCAACCGCCGCAACCGGTTCCTGCCTTGGTTTCCGACTTGAGCGCGGACACCGTATTGCAACCGGCTTCGATCGCCGAACACAACGTTGCCTTGTTGACATCATGACAGGAACAAATTTGTGCCGACATCGGCAGTGCATCCGGCCCAAGGCCGACCGACTCGTCGGAACGGTGCGGCAAAATCAGCGAATCGGGATTTTCCGGCAGTTCGATGCCGTTCAAGCAATATTGCAGCAAAGTTCCGTAACCCGAAGCATCGCCGACGAGCACTGCGCCCAACAGCCTTTTTTTATCGGCACTGACCACGAGTCGCTTGTAGACTTCGCTATCGCCGTTTTGATAAGTGTAAACCAATGCGCCCGGCGTCTGCGCATGCGCATCGCCGATACTCGCGACATCAACGCCCATCAGCTTCAATTTAGTGCTCATATCGGCGCCGGTAAAATAATTGTCGCCGCCTTCGAGCACCGAGACGACGGTGCGCGCCATCGCGTATCCCGGCGCGACCAGGCCGAATATCCGGTTATTCCACAAAGCGCATTCGCCGATCGCGAAAATATCGGGATCGGAGGTCCGGCATTGATTGTCGATCACGATGCCGCCGCGCGGGCCGACCTCCAATTCGCAGGCCCTGGCGATATCGTCGCGCGGACGAATACCGGCCGAAAACAAGATCAAGTCGGTTTCGAGCGCATCGCCGCCGGCGAAATTCATTTTATGCAAGCAACTTTCGCCGTCGTCGATCAGGGTGGTGTTCTTATTTAAATGCACGGTCACGCCGATCGCTTCGATCTTGCGCTTCAACAACGCGCCGCCGCCGTCGTCCAATTGCACCGCCATCAGGCGCGGCGCGAATTCGACTACATGCGTGGTCAAGCCTAAGTCTTTCAAGGCATTGGCAGCTTCCAGGCCGAGCAGACCGCCGCCGACCACGACGCCGACCTGGGATTGTTCGGCCGCTGTTTGAATCGCCTCCAAATCTTCGATGGTTCGGTAAACCAAGCAACGATCGCGTTCATGCCCCGGTACCGGCGGCACGAACGGATAAGACCCGGTCGCCAGCACGATTTTGTCGTAAGCGATGTGGACGCCTTTTTCCGACAGCACTGTTTTAGCGCTACGGTCTATCGATTTTGCTCTGTCTCCCAGATGCACGGTGATGCCGTGTAGTTCGAAAAAACCGACCTCGACCATTGATAGATCCTGCGCGCTCTTGCCGGAAAAAAACGCCGACAAATGGACCCGGTCGTAAGCCGGTCTGGGCTCCTCGCAAAACACGACGATCTCAAAATGTTCCTTCGCGCCACTGCTCACCAGTCCGGCCAAAAAGTTTTGGCCGACCATACCGTTACCAATCACGACTAATGTTTGTTTCTTGCTCATCGGCAACCTCGGTTTTCTGTATCTAAATTTTAGGCAAAAAAAAGGCGTCCAGTCGATGTGACGAATCACTCGAACAGGACGCCAATGCCCCAACAAAATCGGTACTCCGTTAGGAGTCTTGTTAGTGATAAAGCAATATAGATGCCAATTTATGAGCAGCTTTAGCGAAGCCTTGATTTATCTGGTTTTAACAAGCTATTAATTAGTCAATTCGAATTCGACAATCATTAAATTATCGCTTTCATCGCACACATTCGGTGAATAGCGTTAACTTTCCGCACCAATATAAAGCAATACATTTATCCGCAACCGAATGAACAAGCGCGCGCCCCCCAAACACAGACCGGCATATTATTTGCTTTATTTATTAAATTGAGCACTATTCACTTCTCGGTCACCGTAACGCTCATGAAGGCCCGTCCATCGCCCCGGCAAATGAAAGCTCGCGGCGACGGAGGATGCGGCATTTGCTTTGTCGAACGCCGTATTTAGTAAAGAGTCCAAATCTGCGAACTTTCACAGTAAAACCAGCTAATGTCCATACTACAACTCAAGTTACTCGGCTTTTCCGGTAAAATCAAAATTCTGCATTTGACCTGGACGGCTTTTTTCATCAGCTTTGTCGTCTGGTTCAATCACGCCCCTCTGATGCTGATGATCATGGATTCTGTGAATCTCACCGAATCCGAAGTCAACATCCTGCTGTTATTAAACTTTGCGCTACCCATTCCGGCTCGCATCATCATCGGCATGGTCGTAGATCGCTTCGGCGCAAGAATCAGTTACAGCACTCTACTGGCACTGAGTAGCCTGCCTTGCTTCGCTTTTGCAATGGCCGAATCGTTTCAACAATTAGCCTGGGCGCGCTTCTGTTTGGGGTTTATCGGCGCGGGTTTCGTGATCGGCATTCGCATCATCGGCGATTGGTTTCCCGCTCGGCAAGTCGGTGTTGCTGAAGGCATCTACGGGGGCTGGGGCAATTTCGGTTCGGCTGCCGCAACTATCCTGCTACCGGGATTGGCATTATATTTCGGCGCCGAAAACGGCTGGCGTTATGCGATTGCCGCAACCGGTATTTTGTCGCTAGCATATGCGTTCATCTATTACCGGAATGTCGAGGATACGCCACCCGACGTGCCCTATTTGAAACCTAGACGTTCGGGCGCAATGGAGGTTACTTCGATAAAAGACCTATTCCTTTACATCTGCACGACCGTACCGCTTTATGCCGCAATGTCTTTGCTCACTTGGCAGCTATCGACGCCGGAAGCCGATTTACTTAGTACACCCTGGGTCCTTGCAATCAACATCATTGTCTGGACACTTTTCTTTGTTCAAGCTTATCAAATCGTCGAAATCAATGCGGAACGGCTCAGCCGCCCGATCGACAGTATTCACCATTATCCATTCAAACAAATCACTATTCTGAGTGTCGCTTATCTGATGACGTTCGGCTCAAAATTAGCCGTGGTATCGATGCTGCCGATGTTTTTCTTTACGATTTACCGCGAAACCCAAGCTGTCTCGATGATCGATGCAGGCCTGATGGCATCGAGCTTCATTGTCATGAACCTGATCGCCCGCCCGGCCGGCGGCTGGCTCAGCGACAAAATCGGCCGCAAGTTTTCGCTGACGATGTTTCTAGCCGGTACCTCGCTCGGTTATTACTTGCTGTCCTTTATTGCCGGCGATTGGCCCATTTTGATGACTATTTCAATGACGGTGTTGTGTTCGATATTTCTTCAGGCCGCTGAAGGTGCGGTATTTGCCATCGCACCATTGATCAAAAGACCCATAACCGGCCAGATAGCCGGCATCGTCGGCGCTTACGGCAATGCCGGCGCAATCTTTTTTTTAGCGCTGATGGGTCATGTCGCACCGTCTACGTTTTTCATCATTCTGGCAGTTTGCGCATTAGCATCGGCAATCTTGGCGCGCTACCTCGAAGAGCCTAAAGAGTTCATTACCGAAATCATGCCTGACGGCACTGTAGTGAAAATCGAACTGGATTGACATGCAAGCGCTGAAAGTCTTAATCGCCGATGAAATTCAAGGTGAAAAACTGCTCGAGAAAACCCTAAAAAAGCATGGTTTCGAAACCGCTTGCCTCCCGTTCGATACTATCGATTTAAATTCGTTGGTTTTAAATTTATTGCCGGATATCGTGGTATTGAATGTTTATACCCCGACACCAAAAATACTCGATGCCATATTAAGGATTAATCAAAGCCATTCGGCGCCGGTGATCCTGTTTGCCGAGGATCAAGATAGCGACACGATCGATAAAGTCATCAAGGCCGGCGTCAGCGCTTATATCGTCGACGGACTCGACCCCAAACGCATCAAAACCATCATCGATATCGCGGTGGCTCGATTCAAAGAGCAAAACGCCATCAAGGAAGAATTGAAAAAAACCAAATCGCAACTGGAAGAGCGAAAATCGGTCGACCGAGCAAAAGGTATTTTAATGAAATCGCAAGGCTTCGACGAAGCTCAGGCTTATCATGCGCTGCGAAAACTGGCGATGGACCGGAATATTTCGATCGGCGAAATGGCTAAAAACGTCATTTCTATGGCGGATTTATTGAAGTAACGATCACGCTTTCTATCGTTTCGATTTACGGGTAGACTGTCTTTCTCTTATCAATCACGAACGAGAAAGCCGATGAAAAACCCTGTTGATGCTCGCCTCATTGCCGCTTTTTTCCTGATGATATTCGGAACGAGCGCCTTAGCGGAATCTCGAATTGCCGTTTTGGTTTTCGAGTTAAAAGATCTCACATTGGCTCCAGGCATCCCTCAAGAACTGGAGCGCACCGCTTCGATCAAGCCTCAACTCGAAGCCGAATTAACAACATTAGGGAATGACATAGTCGAAACCGACTTCGCATCCCAACAACAGGCCAATGCCGGGACCGGTTATCTATTCGATCACCATGATGTGGCCGCGAAACTCGGCAAGCAGTTCGACGCAGATTACATCCTGGTCGGTAGACTGCATAAACCGAGCTTCTTGTTTGCTTATATCATGGGGCATTTAATTCGAGTCGACGACGGCAAACTGATTGCCGATTACACTTTCGAAGCAAAAGGCCCTAATCAATTCCAAACCAATAAAACCGTCAAAACCCTGGCTAAAGCGATCGACAAGGATTTAAAGCGCCTGTCTCAATCCCACTAAAAAACCAGGTTGAATACGCACCGCGCACTAATGCTGGCGCGG
>Ga0180009_10003638_pt1 | contig 17429 bp, 17 predicted proteins | sample OS_PC_MetaG_FD_123537 | JGI IMG/M metagenome (GOLD analysis project Ga0180009, IMG submission 123537) | Groundwater microbial communities from the Aspo Hard Rock Laboratory (HRL) deep subsurface site, Sweden - OS_PC_MetaG | ecosystem: Environmental > Aquatic > Deep subsurface > Groundwater... | reverse complement strand
GGGTCTGATCATGGGCTGGTCAACGCTGGTGGGATTGGTTACGCTGCCATTCTGGCTTGTCGTCGTGAAAGGCATCGCATCATGAAAATCGGATTCATCGGCAGCGGCATCATGGGCCGCCCCATGGCGGAAAACCTGCTGCGTGCCGGACATCAGCTCTATGTCTACGGCCGCCGCTTCGACCGCATCGAACCGATGCTGGTCATGGGCGCAATGGGCAAGGGCACGCCCGCCGAAGTCGCCGCCGAATCCGACATCACCTTCACCGTCGTCTCCGACACCACCGACGTCGAGCAGATCATCCTCGGCGACCGCGGCCTGGTGCACGGCGCCCGCCCCGGCCACACCATCGTCGACATGAGCACCGTGGCGCCCGCCGCCACCCGCCGCATTGCCGCGGCGCTCGCCGAACGCGGCGTGCACATGCTCGACGCCCCGGTATCGGGCGGCGAAGTCGCCGCCCGCGAAGGCACGCTGTCGATCATGGTCGGCGGCGAAGCGCCGATCTTCGACAAGATCCGTCCGCTGTTCGACGTGCTCGGCAAGAACATCGTCCACGTCGGCGGCCACGGCGCCGGCCAGGTCGTCAAATGCTGCAACCAGATCGTCGTCGGCCTCACCTTCGAGGGCGTGGCCGAGGCCATCCTGCTGGCGCGCCGCAACGGCGTCGACCCGGTCAAGATGCGCGAGGCGCTGATGGGCGGCTTCGCCGGTAGCCGCATCCTCGACGTGCACGGCCAGCGCATGCTCGACGCCAACTACAAGCCCGGCTTCAAGGTGAAGCTGCACCACAAGGACATGGCCATCGTCATGGACAACGCCCAAGAAACCGCCACGCCCCTACCCGGCGCCGCGCTGATCGCCCAGCAGATGAACGCGCTGATGGGCGCCGGCGACAGCGAGCTCGATTCGTCGGCGATCATGCGCGCGCTGGAGCGGCTGGTCGGCGACAACCACGGCAACGGCAAGTGAACGGCCACGCGTCTTGAGCAGCAAGGAGCGCGTCGTCTTCCTCGACCGTGCCGCATTCACCGCGCACGAGCTGCCGATCCCGGCCTTCGATCACAACTGGAGCGAATACCCTGACACCGAAGTGGCCGATGTCATGACGCGGTTGTTCTGGGCGACGACGGCGATCACGCATGCGTGTCCGCTCGATGCGGAGACCATCTGGCAGTTGCACAAGCTCGCGCGCATCATTGTCACGGGGCCCGCTGTGGTCGATGCTGAAGCATGCGAGTCGCGTGGGATTGCGGTGCAACATTTGCCCGCGAGCGATGTGCCAGGGCTGGCGCTGATCGGCCTGCTCGAAGCGCTGGTCGATCAAGGCAAACGCTAGAACATGCGGCGCAGCGCAGCCTGTTACATGCGTGCAACCGGGAGCTTGATCAAGTGAAAGTGATCTACAAGATCACCTATCCGAACAACAAAATCTACGTCGGCAAAGACCTGACCGACAGCATCAACTATTTTGGCAGTGCCAGTGACGCCCTGATTGCCAAGGACTTCACCCGCGAACAACGTCGCGATTTCACCCTCAGAAGAGAGATCCTCTGGGAGTCCGATTCCGCGTCAAACACCGAAGTCAATCGAAAAGAAGTCGAGTACATCCTTTCGCTGCAGGCAAACAATCCCGCCATTGGCTATAACCAATGGCCCAAATTCAGCGGAAAGCTGCTCAATGATGCCTAAAGCGAAACGAACGGATCCTTCATTATTCAAACAACAGGCGCTTATCAGCGGCGAATGGCGAGACGCCACCGACAGCGCGCAATTCGTCGTTCACAATCCCGCCAATGCGGAAACCGTCGGCCACGCGCCTCGCTGTACAGCTGCCGATACTGAACGCGCCATCGAAGCCGCCCACGCGGCCTTTCCCGCCTGGCGCGACCAGCCCGCCAAAACCCGCGCACAGCTGCTGCGCCGCTGGTTCGACCTGATTCTCGCGCACCGCGACGACCTCGCCACAATCATGGTGAGCGAGCAGGGCAAACCGCTGGCCGAGGCGCGTGACGAAATCGGGTACGCGGCGAGTTTCATCGAGTGGTTTTCCGAGGAGGCGCGGCGGGTCTACGGCGACGTGGTGCCGTCGCCGTGGGCGGACCGGCGCATGTTTACCTTGCGCCAACCGGTGGGCGTGGCGGCGCTGATCACGCCGTGGAATTTCCCCGCCGCGATGCTGACGCGCAAGGCCGGCGCAGCGCTCGCGGCCGGCTGCACGGTGGTGGCGAAACCGGCATCGCAGACGCCCTTCACCGCGCTGGCGCTGGCGGAACTGGCGCAGCGCGCGGGCTTGCCGCCGGGGGTGCTGAACGTGGTGACTGGCGACGCGGCGACGATTGGCGCTGTGCTGACCTCGCACCCGCGGGTGCGCAAGGTGTCGTTCACCGGCTCGACAGCCGTGGGCAGGCAGCTGCTTGCACAAAGCGCGTCGACGCTCAAGCACGTCTCGCTCGAACTCGGCGGCAATGCGCCCTTCATCGTGTTCGCCGACGCCGACCTCGACACCGCGGTGGAGGCGGCGCTCGCCAGCAAATACCGCAACAGCGGACAGACCTGCGTATGCGCCAACCGGGTGTTCGTGCAGGATGCGATTTACGACGCCTTCGCCCAAAAATTTGCCGCCGCCGTGGCGAAATTGAAGGTGGGCGAGGGCTTTACGCCGGACGTGGAAACCGGCCCCTTGATCAGCGCCGCCGCGCTGGAAAAAGTCGAGGCGCACATCGCCGACGCGCTGGCGCGGGGCGCGACGCTGCTGACCGGCGGTGCGCGCCATGCGCTCGGCGGGCAGTTTTTCCAGCCGACGGTGCTCGCCGGCTGCACGCCTGCGATGCAAATCTGCCGCGACGAGACCTTTGGCCCGGTGGCGCCGCTGATCCGCTTTCATGACGAGGCCGAGGTGATCCGGATGGCGAACGACACCGACTATGGCCTGGCCGCCTACGCCTGCACGCGCGACCTCGGCCGCGCCTGGCGGCTGGCGGAGCAGCTCGAATACGGCATGGTCGGCATCAATGCCGGCCTGATTTCCACCGCCGAAGCGGCCTTCGGCGGCGTCAAGCAGTCGGGGCTGGGGCGCGAAGGCGGTCGCAGCGGCATCGACGCCTATCTGGAAACCAAATACGTGAACCTGGGAGGATTGGGATGAACGCACGCATGTCCACCGTCGGAAATCGTACACCGCCCGCACTGCAGGGCCGTCCCGCCAGCCTGTTGCAGGCGGTTTTTGCCGTGCTACTGCTGTCCGCAATCGCGATCGAAAGCGTGCGGGCTTCGGTGCCCGTACCCAAACACCTGATCGATCCGGGCCTGCCCAGCACCGAGGATCCGGGCAAGCTGGTTGATCGTTTTCTGCAGGCAGTGGATCGCGGCGAGCTGAAGGTATTCGGCCAAACCATCGACCGCGACATGCTTGTCCCGGTCCGCGTCGAGTACGTCTACGAGCTTGCCGACCGTGCGATGCGGATCAAGATCTACTCGAACCTGAATGCACCGCTCCCGGTGCCGGGCCAGGACGATTGCCGGATTCTGGGCGTGAGCGCGGTCATGGAAGGCGGCAGCATCACCGAAATCGAATCCCACGTCTGGATGAAGTAGCGCCGCCCGGCGGACGCCATGAATGAGACTGCAGCTCCCCGCGCACTCGTCATCATCGGCGCCGCCAGCGGCGCCGGCGCGCCCGACCCGGCGACCGCCACAGGGCCAGCTGCGTTGCGTCGCGCCGCCGTTTTTCACGACACCCCGCTGCAGCACGTAGCGTGGGACGCGATCCTGCGCGTACCGCGCGACGCAACGGGCACGCCGCTGCACGCCGTCGCGGCGCTCGGCGAACGGCTGGCCGACGAAGTCGAGTCGGTGCTGCAGGCGGGGCGTTTTCCGCTGGTGGTGGGCGGCGACCATTCCTGCGCCATCGGTACCTGGAGCGGGGTACACCGCGCGCTGGCCGCGCACGGCCCCATCGGCCTGATCTGGATCGACGCCCACATGGACAGCCACACCTTCGCCACCACACCGAGCGGGCAGATTAACGGCATGCCGCTGGCCGCGCTGCTCGGCCACGGCGAGCGTACACTCACCGGAATCGACCGCATGGGCGCCGCGCTGCAGCCCGCGCACGTGTGCCTGATCGGCGTGCGCAGCTACGAGACGGGCGAGGCTGCATTGTTGCAGCGGCTGGGGGTGCGGGTGTTCGACATGACGGACGTCCGCCGGCGCGGGTTGGCCGAGGTGTTCGACGAGGCGCTCGCCATCGTGCGGCTCGGCACAGCCGGCTTCGGCGTCAGCGTGGACCTGGATGCGCTCGACCCCGGCGAGGCGCCCGGGGTCGGCTCGCCGGTGCCGGGCGGGCTAAGCTGTGCCGAGCTCGCCGCCGCGTTGTCGCGTCTGCGCGATGACCCGGCCTTCGTCGCGATGGAAATCGTCGAATACAACCCGCGCCGCGATCGCGACCACGTCACCGCCGACGCGGTCGGCGCGCTGGTCGACGCGATAGCGCCGCTGAAAGCCAACCACTAGCACCTCACTCGAATTCCATCGCCCGGAACACCCGCCCGGCGTTGCTGCGTGCGAGTTCATCGGCAGTGTGCAGGTGCATATACGCCGACTGGTCGACCTTGTACGCATCGTCGAGCGAACCGCCGGCCTTGACGACTTCGGCGACTTTCGCGCGCAGGTGCGCCAGGTAGTCGCGTGTCCACTTGCGCACGGTGGCCATGTCGGTTGGCCCGCCATGGCCGGGGATCACAGTCTCGGCGCCCAGCGCCTCGAACAGGTCCCAGGTCTCGACCCACTTGGCGGTGTCGGTGTCCTCGAAAATGGGCAGCATGCGGATGTGGAAGGCGGTGTCGCCGGCGATCACCAGCTTCTTCTCGGGCAGCGACACCATGGTGTCGCCGTGGCTGTGCGAGGGGCCGAGGTGCAGGATCTGCAGATTCCACGCGCCCATTTTCAGGTCGAGCTTGTCGTCGTAGAGCTTGTCCGGCATCACGAACTCGGTCTTGAAGGCCTTGTCGCGCGCGCGGTTGCGCATGCCCGCCAGCACGTCGTAGCCGGTCGCCTCCATCTGCTTTGCGGTATCACGGTGGGCGATGATGGTGGCGCCCTGCTCCTTCCAGTAGTTGGAGCCGAGCATCGCATGGCCCTGGCTGTTTTCCAGCACCACGTATTTCACCGGCTGCGTGGTGCGTTTCTTGATTTCCTCGTGCAGGCTTTGCGCGAGCAGGTAGTTGTCGCCGGCATTTACCACCAGCACGCCGTCGTCGGTGATGACGAAAGACAGGTTGTTGTTATGGCCGGAGTTGTCGTAGGTGCCGGGCGCGGTGGCGCCGATCGCCGACCACACGCCCGGAATGACTTCCTGCGGCAGGTCGTAAAGGAAGGAGGCCGGCGCCTTGTCGGGGTACTGTAGCGGCAGGCCGGCACGCTTCCAGTTGAAGAAACCGTCGCGGTAATTTTTCACGTTCTTGTAGCCGAGCTTCATCAACGTCTCGGCGGCCAGCGGGCTGCGCTGGTTGGCGCCGCAATAGACGACGATGGGCGTGTTTTTGTCCGGCACCGCCGCCTCGATCTGGAATTCCAGCCAGCCGCGCGCGATGTTGAAAAAACGCGGCGCGTCGATGTAGCCGCCCAGCATAGTCAGCTCGGCCGGCGTGCGCACATCGATGACCACGGTTTTTGGTTGCGCCTTCAGCTGCGCGACGAGGCCGGCGGTGTCGATCTGCGGCACCCGCTTGTTGGTCGCGGCCAGCATGCGCTGCGCGGCCTGCGTCAGCGACGGCGCCTCCGGGATCGGCAGTACGACGGCGGACAGGTTTTGTGCCTGCGCGGACGCGCTCAGCAGCAGGGTGGCAGGCAACAGCGCGCGCAGAATCAGGGTGGGGGTCATGGCAGTCTCCTGGTGTTTTTATAGGGCATCCATCATTCCGACGCCATGCCGACGAAAGGGTTCTCGCGGCGTTCGTGTCCGAAGGTGGACATCGCGCCGTGACCCGGCACGAAGCGCACCGCGTCTCCCAACGGAAACAGCTTGCCGCGGATGGCGGCCAGCAGCGCCGCATGGTCGCCGCGCGGAAAATCGGTGCGGCCGATCGAGCCCTTGAACAATACGTCGCCGACGAAGGCCAGCTGCGCCTCCGGCTGGTAGAACACCACATGGCCCGGCGTGTGGCCGGGGCAATGCAGCACTTCGAAGCGAATCGCCCCGACCTCGATGGTGTCGCCGTCCTCCAGCCACTGGTCCGGCGTGAACGCAACCGCGGGCGGAAACCCGAACAGCTCCGCCTGCTGCGGCAGCAGGTCGAGCCAGAACTGCTCGCTGCGCGCGGGACCGACTATCGGGATGCCGAGCGCGTCGCGCAGCTCGACCGCCGCGCCGACATGGTCGAGGTGGCCGTGGGTGAGCAGGATTTTTTCCAGCGTAAGGCCGCGCTGCGCCACGTCGGCAAGTAGCCGTTCGGCCTCGCCGCCGGGATCGATCAGCGCCGCGCGGCCGGCTGCGTCCCACACCAGCGAACAGTTCTGTTGATACGGGGTGACGGGGAGGATGGTAAATTCCATGCATCGAATTATCCGCCGATTTGATCCATGCCCGCACCCGACGCCCTGCTGCTGATTTCCACCCACTGCCCGCACTGCCCGGCGATGCTGTCCGCGCTCGCCGACCTGGTGAAACAGGGCGCGATCGGCCGGCTCGAAGCGGTGAACCTGGAACAACGCCCCGAGGTGGGGCAGGCGCTCGGCGTGCGCTCGGTGCCGTGGGCACGCATCGGACGCATCGAACTCACCGGCGTGCACGGCAAGGCCGAACTCGCCGACTGGGCGGCCAAGGCCGATAGCGAGGCCGGTATCGCCGACTGGTTTCACCTGCTGTTGAAGGAAGGCCAGCTGCCCAGGGTGCAGACGCTCATCGACGCCGAGCCGGCGCTGCTCGCCGCGGTGCTGCCCATCGTCGGCAACGTCGACGCCAGCCTCAACGTGCGGCTGGGCGCCGGCGTGCTGTTCGAAGCCTTCGCCGGCACCCGCACCCTGGCGGCGCTGATTCCGCAACTGGGCGAACTGTCGCGGCACGTCGACGCGCGGGTGCGGGCGGACGCGTGCCATTACCTGGGCCTCAGCGGCGATGCCACCGCACGACCGTGGCTGGATGCGCGCACGACCGATGACGATGCCGACGTGCGCGAGATCGCGGTGGAGAGTCTGCAGGGCATTTCGCAATAGCCATGTGGCATCTATTCAAGCAACACGCAGACGTGTTCCTCATACTCTTTATGCTGGTAAGTGGGGCATTTTTGTTTCTATTGGAAACGCCATTCAATGCTGGCTTTTCAGAAACTGTTAAATATTTGTCAGTGCCTTGGGCAATTATCATTTTTGGGTTGGCCGCTGTTCGCGCCCGACGCAAACCCCATTTGAAACGCCAATTCTGGACGCTTGCAATACTGTTGTATCCGTTGGCCGTTTTGTTTTCTTGGGGTTATTTCCTCGCGCTAAATTCAATCGGCAAATATGACGAAACGGTCGTTGTTTCTGGCCCGGTCACAGCGGCACACGTAAGCAATGGCGGCAAAGACCCTTCAACCATCACTTTGTACGACACCAACACGAACACACCCGTTGAATTTTGGGTCAGTCGACGTCAGGCTGAGGAAATAGACCTCGGTGCGTCTTATCGGCTCTGTTTCTATGGTGGGCGTTTTGGTATTCCGTTTGTATGGCGATTCTCAGAACCTCCCCCATGCTAAGTCAATGAGACTCACGCCGGCGGCCATTAGCCACAGGCTGGCCGTGACGTCTCTTCAGTGCTATAGTTTTGTGCAACACCGCCCGGGCTTCGGCCCGGGCGGTTTTCATTTTTGAGCCTGCTGAAGGAGACCGCCATGGAAATCACCACCCGCCCTGCCATCACCGTATCCGAGCGCGATCTGGAGCGCCTCGAAACCCTGCTCGCGACGTTGCCGGACGACCAGCCCGGCGTGGAGGCACTGCGCGAGGAACTCGACCGCGCGCAGATCACCCCCGCCGAAGCGATGCCGCCCGACGTGGTGACGATGAATTCGCGCGTGCACTTCGTGGTCGAGCCGGCTGGCCGCGAAGTGGAAGCGACTCTCGTCTATCCGCGCGATTTCACCGGTGCGCCCGACCAGCTGTCGGTCACCGCGCCCGCCGGCGTCGCGGTGCTGGGTCTGGCGGTCGGCCAGCAGATCGACTGGCTGGCGCCGAACGGACAGACCGTGCGTGCACGCATCGTCGACCTCCCCTACCAGCCCGAACGCGCGGGCGATTTCATGCGCTGATCCGGCCGGCGCCATGTCTGTCCCTGCCGCCTACCTGGGCGTCATCCTGATCTGGTCGACCACGCCGCTCGCCATCCAGTGGAGCGCGCAGGAGTCCAGCTTCAGTTTCGCCGTGATGGCGCGGATGCTGATCGGACTGGCGCTGTGCGTGCTGTTGCTGTTCGCCACCCGCACCGCATTTCCCTTCTCGCCGGCGGCACGGCGGCTGTATGCGATCAGCGGCCTCACGCTGGGCGTGTCGATGCTGCTCACTTCCTGGGGCGCGCTGCATATTCCGTCGGGGCTGATTTCGGTGATTTTCGGTCTGTCGCCGCTACTGACCGGGGTGTTCGCCGCGCTGTGGTTGTCCGAGCGCACACTGACGCCGCTGCGCATCACGGGGCTGGCGCTGGCGCTGGCCGGACTGTGGCTGATTTTCGGCCAGCCGTGGCCGGGCGACGGCCATGCCACGCTCGGCACCGCCGCGGTGGTGATCGGCATGACGACGCAGGCGCTGGGGCTGGTGTGGATCAAGCGGCTCAATGTCCGCATTTCCTCGCTCGCCATCACCACCGGCTCGCTCGGCGTGGCCACGCCGCTGCTGATCGTGGCATGGCTGCTGGCCGATGCCGCGCAGCTGCCGGCCGACATCACGCTGCGCGCGGCGGTGTCCATCGTCTATCTCGGCGTGCTGGGATCGTTGGTGGGGTTTACGCTGTACTACTACGTGATCAAGCGCCTGGACGCCGGCCGCGTCGCGCTGATCATGCTGGTGACGCCGGTGGCTGCGCTGCTGCTGGGCAAGACGCTGAATCAGGAACACATCCCTGCGCTTGGCTGGGCCGGCATTGCGCTGATCGGCGCGGGGTTGCTGCTGTACGAATGGCAGGCGCTGCGAGGATTAAGGTCGGCGCCTGGCATGGCCGATAACAATCCGTCCCCATAAGCGGTCGAATAAGCGTATGCGCGAATTACTCACCAACCTGCTGGCCGGTTTTCGCCTGGCGACGTACTTCAGGGTGGAGGCAAGCGAATTCCGGGTATCGATCCGCCAGCTGGTCTGGCTGACGCTGGTCGAGTTCGCGCTTACCGTCGGAATCGGCTACCTCATGCTGGAAGGCGAGGGCTACTTCAATTTCCATATCGTGGTGCAGGGCCTGGCCTCGGTGACGCTGACGCTGGCGGTTGCCGCGCTGCTGGCGCACTGGCTGCGCACGCCAGCGCTCCTGCTCGGCTATGCCGTCGCTGCCACCGCGATGATGCCAATGCTGTTCGCCTACACCTATGGCGGGTATGCGATCTGGCAGCGACTCGAATTCGGCCTCGACGACACGGTCTGGAGCTGGCTGTGGCTGGTCTGGGTTTCCGGTCTGCTGGCGCGCGCGGTCCGCCTCTGGGTGCCGCTCAAGCTGGGCCGGCTGATGGCAGTCGGCGCTTTTCTAATCGCCGTGCTCGCGGTTCAGCTAGGGCTCCCGCAGCAGCAGGCCTGGTACGACCTGGGCGCGAACGCCAAGGACAGCGTGCTCGAAATCGGCGGGCACGAAGCGCTGTTGTACCAGCAACCCGGCCTGCTCGACGGCACGCTGAGCACCCTGGAAACGCAGCGCCCCAATGTGGCCGACCTGTATTTTGTCGGTTTTGCCGGCTACGGCTGGCAGGACGTGTTCATGAAGGAAATGAATACTGTACATGCGCTGTTCGACAGCCGCTTCGACACGCGCGGCCGTTCGCTCTCGCTGATCAACAACAAGAAAACGCTGGCCACCACGCCGATCGCCACCACCACCGCGCTGCAAGCCGCGCTGGCGCACGTGGGCGACCTGCTCGACCCCGAGGAAGACCTGCTGTTCCTGTTCATCACCAGCCACGGTTCGGACGCGCCGGCCTACCTCTCGGTGGATCACGACAGCCTGCAGCTCACCCAGCTGACGCCCGAGCGGCTCAAGGCCGCGCTCAGCGCCACGCCGATCAAGTGGAAAGTGGTGGTGGTCTCCGCCTGCTATTCCGGTACCTTCATCCCGGCCCTGAAAGACGACAACACGCTTGTGATCACCGCGTCGAGTGCGGACCGCAACTCTTTCGGGTGCGATGACAGCAACAACATGACCGACTTTGGACGCGCCTATTTCGACGAGGCACTCAAGCAGACGACCTCCTTCACGGCGGCGTTCGAACTGGCACGTACGCGCATCGCCGAATGCGAGAAAGCGGCCGGGCTGACCCCGTCTCTGCCCCAGATCGCGCTGGGTAAAAACTTCGCCGCCAAATGGCAGGGGCGTTTTTCCGACTAGTGTCGCGAATCAGAAATAGCGGGGCAAATCAAACGGATGGATTTTTTCGCAGGGCAAGGCGCGAGGAGGCGACATAGTTCGGTCTATGGCAACGACGAGCAACGCCGCCACACGAAAAAAGACGGCGGAAAAAGACGCCGTTTTATGTTTCGATGTTTCTGATTCGCGACACCAGGGCCTGTTAACGCTCATCCTTTTTACCCGGGGGATCGAACAGGGCATCAAGCGCGCTGCGGCTGGCCTGCGCGATCGCCGCGCCACCGCCCTTGTAGGCTTCCAGTCGCGGCACGAACCAGCCGCAATCGTTGGCGCGCGTCTTGTCGGCGACGCGATCGGCCGCCAGTTCGCGGCATTGCCCGGCACGGTGCGCATCGAAATGGCGGCACTGCTTGCATACGTGCAGGTCGGCGCGGCAGCTGGGACAGGTTTCAAAGCGCGACAGCGGCAGCAGCATGCCGGCCAGACTGGCACCGCATTTCCAGCACTGCAGGCTCATCGGGGGGTGAAATCCTGCCCGGGGTAATCGGGCGTGCGCAGCGCGTGATATTGCAGATCGCCCAGCGCGATTTTTTGCAGCGCGCGTGCATGGGTGGCATCCAGCACCACCGGCGGCGCCATGCCGTCTTCGGCGGCCTGCAGCCAGCGCGCGGCGCACATGCACCAGCGGTCGCCCGGCTGCAGGCCGGGGAAATCGTATTCCGGTGCCGGGGAGATGAGGTCGTTGCCGTGCTGCAGCGAATAATCGAGATAGGCTTCGGTCATCTGCACGCACACGGTGTGGCTGCCGATGTCCTGCGGACCGGTATGGCAGACGCCGTCGCGCACGAAGCCGGTCATCGGCGACACGCTGCATACCTGCAGCAGACCCCCCAGCACATTGCGCGCGTCACTCACTCCATTTCCCCTTAAAGTTGCCCTCCACGTTGCTCACTGCAAAAATAGCACAGCCCGGCTCAGGGCGCGGTCGTCGCATCGCCGGGCTGCGGATCGGTCAGCGGACCGATCAGGGCCGCCCCCACCATGTCGGCATAGGTACGTTCGACGTGCGCCAGCACGCTGGGCGCGGGATAACCGTCGGCAGGCAGGCCGTGCGCGGCCTGGTACTGACGCAGGGCGGCCTGCGTGCGCGGGCCCAGCAAGCCATCTTCCGGCCCGGCGTCGAAACCCAGCGCATTCAGGGCCAGCTGCAGCGACTGCAGCTGCGCGGTACTGAGCGCGCCGGCTTCGCCCGGCTGCGCGACCAGCGGCGCGCCGCCAGCCAGCTGGTGCGACAGCTGGGCCACCGCCAGCGCGTAATTGACCGAACGGTTCCAGCGCATCACCACGTCGAAATTATCGTAGACCATGAAGGCCGGCCCCTGCCAGCCCTGCGGCAGCACGACGGCGGCACGGCCGCTGCCCGGTAGGGCGCTGCCGTCCGCCGCCTGCACGCCGCGCGCGACCCAGTCGGCGACCGGCAGGCGCTGTTTCACGCCGACCCCGCGAAAATCGAAGCCGACCGGCAATCGCAGTTCCAGCGCCACCGGTTCGCCCGGGCGCCAGCCTGCGCGTGTGAGGTAGTTCGCCGCCGAATACATGGCATCGGGCAGTGACTGCCACAGGTCGATGCGGGCATCGCCATCGGCATCGACCGCATAGGCGCGGAAGGTCGACGGCATGAACTGCATGTGGCCCATCGCCCCGGCCCAGGAGCCGTTCATCTCGGCTGCGGCGACATGTCCGGCGTCGATGATGCGCAGCGCGTCGAGCAGCTGGCTGCGGAAGAATGCGCTGCGGCGGCCGTCGTAAGCCAGCGTGGCAAGGCTGGCCGGAATGTTGAGGCTGCCGAGCGTGGACCCGTAGTTGGTTTCCAGTCCCCAGAACGCCACCAGCACGGTTTTCGGCACGCCGTAGCGCTGTTCGACCGCATCGAGCAGTGCCGCGTGTTCGGCGAGCATTGCCTGACCGCGTGCCACCTGCTGCGCGTTGACGCGCCGGCCGAGATAATCGGAAAAGGTCTGCACGAATTCGGGCTGGCGGCGGTCGAGTTCGACCACGCGTTCGATCGGCGTGATTCCGCTCAGCGCGGCGTCGAGCGTGGCCGCGGAAATGCCTTGTGCCGCCGCGTCCTGGCGGAAGGCGGCCAGCCAGTCGTCGAACGCGACCTGGGCGTGGGCAGGCAGGCTGACGAGCGCCGCCATCAACAGGCAGGCGCGCATCACCCTTCCCCCGCATGCGGACGTGCCCACCCGCGATGAACGTCCAATACGTTCAAGCATTTTTCTGCAGCCAGTATTCGAGCAGCGCCATATGCCACAGCTTGCTGCCCTGGATGCGGGTGTGGTGCTGCTCGGGCGCGTCCAGCAGCCTGTCGACGTAGGCGCGGTGGTAGAGGCCGCGTTCGCGGCAGGCCTGGGAATTCAGAATGTCCTGCATGAAGTTCAAAAACTCTCCACGTACAAATTTGAGGGCGGGCATGGGGAAATAGCCCTTCTTGCGGTCGATCACCGCGTCCGGCACCAGGCCGCGCGCAATGCTTTTCAGCACGTGCTTGCCTTCCGACGCCAGCTTGAGGTGGGGCGGCATCGCCGCCGCCAGTTCCACCAGCTGGTGATCGAGGAAAGGCACGCGTGCTTCCAGTCCCCATGCCATCGTCATGTTGTCGACCCGCTTCACCGGGTCGTCGGTGATCAGCATCGTCGTATCCATGCGCAACACCTGATCGATGAATTCGTCGGCAAAAGGTTCCGTCAGGTGCGCGGCGATCAGCTCGCCCGTGTAGTCGGGCCCGTGATACGCCGGCAGGGTCATGTCGAGGAATTCGTCGTGGTCGCGATCGAAGTAATGGCGACGGAAGCGATCCAGCGGCGAGCCCTGCGTGTCCGCCGCCATGCGCGGATACCAGAAATAGCCGCCGAATACTTCGTCGGCGCCCTGCCCGCTCTGCACCACTTTCACCGTCTGGCTGACCTGCTCGGCCAGCAGGTAGAAGGCCACCGCGTCCTGCGCGAACATCGGCTCGCTCATCTGGTCGACCGCCTCGGGCAGGCGCCGCAAAACTTCCGAATTGGGAATCAGATACTTGTGGTGGCGCGTGCCGTACATCGCCGCCACCGGGTCGGAGTATTCGAACTCGTTGCCGCGCTCTTCCGGCTGGTCCTCGAAGCCGACCGAGAAGGTCATCAGGTCGGGCACCCCCTGCTCGGCCAGCAAGGCCACCAGCAGGCTCGAATCCAGCCCGCCCGAGAGCAGCACGCCGACCTTGACGTCGGCGATTTCGATGCGCTTCTTCACCGCCTGCCGCAGGCCTTCGTGGATCGCCTCGGTCCACTCGGCGTCGGTCCGCGCCGTCGCCGGACGTTGCGCCAGCAGCGACCAGTATTTCCGGTGGCTGAGTTCGCCGCGCGTATTCACCGTCAGCGTGGTGCCGGGCGCGAGCTTGCGAATGCCGTTGAAGATCGTGCGCGGCGCCGGCACCACCGCATGCAGGGTAAACAGGTGATGCAGCGCCACCGCGTCGATGCCGGTGTCGACGCCGCCCGCGGCAGTCAGCGCCTGCGGGGTCGAGGCGAAGCGGAAGCAGCCGAGGGTTTCACTGTAGTACAGCGGCTTGATGCCGAGGCGGTCGCGCGCCAGGAACAACGTCTCGCGGTTCCAGATCGCGAACGCGAACATGCCGTGCAGGCGCTCGACGCAGGCCTCGCCCCATTGCAGGTACGCGCGCAGGATGACCTCGGTGTCGCCGTCCGAATGGAAGACGTGGCCGAGCGCGATCAGCTCGGCGCGCAGTTCGGGATAGTTGTAGATGGTGCCGTTGAACACCAGCGCGGTGCCGCTCGCCGCATCGACCATCGGCTGCTGCGAGCGCGCCGACAGATCGATGATCGCCAGCCGGCGGTGGCCCAGCCGCACCGCGCCGTCGGCGTGCTGGCCCTCGGCATCCGGCCCGCGCCGCGCCAGCTTCGCCAGCATGCGCGCCATGATGTCGGGCTCGGGCGCCTTGTAGTCAAACCTGAATTCACCTGCGATGCCACACATTGTGTATCGATCTCATTTTTTCCACGCCGGGCGCGAAGGCACACGAAAGGGGATCCCTGGCGTGTGAATGTCCGCGCGCATGCATTCAGTGTAGGTTTTCCACCGGCTTTGTCGTGTCCTGCATGGATACGCTTCACGCCACCAGCGGCGGCTCGTCCATCAGCGCGATCTGCTCGCGCAATTCGAGGATGCGTGCCTGCCAGTACAGCTGGGTATTGAACCACGGAAATGCGGCGGGAAAGGCAGGGTCGTCCCAGCGGCGGGCGAGCCAGGCCGCATAGTGGATCAATCGCAAGGTCCGCAGCGCCTCGACCAGATGCAGTTCGCGCGGGTCGAAGTCCATGAAGTCTTCATAGCCTTTGAGGATGTCGTTGATCTGCATCTGCTGTTCATCGCGCTCGCCCGACAACAGCATCCACAGGTCCTGCACCGCCGGCCCCATGCGACTGTCATCGAAGTCGACGAAATGGGGCCCCGACTCGGTCCACAGCACGTTGCCGGCGTGGCAGTCGCCGTGCAGGCGGATAGCCTGCACGGCGCCGGCACGCGCGTAGCAGATTGCCACGCTGGACAGCGCATGCTCGACCACGCTGTCCCAGGCCGCGACCAGATCGGCCGGCAGCCAGTTGCCATCTCGCAGGAAATCGCGCGACGCGGTGCCGAAGGTTTCAAGGGTGAGCGCAGGCCGCTGCGCAAACTCGGCCTGCGCGCCGACGGCGTGAATGCGGCCGAGAAAGCGCCCCATCCACTGCAGCGTGTCGGCGCGGTCGAATTCGGGCATGCGCCCGCCCTGCTTGGGGTATACCGCGAAGCGAAAGCCGGCATGGGCGTGCAGCGTGGTGCCATTCAGGACAAGCGGCGCGACCACCGGGATCTCGCGCGCGGCCAGCTCGATCGTGTACGCGTGCTCCTCCAGGATGGCGGCATCGCTCCAGCGTTCAGGTCGATAGAACTTGACCACCACCGGCGCTGCGCCAAGACCGCCCGCAGGGCGAGTGTCTGGCGGCGTACCCCCTGCGGGTGCGACGCCCGGACCGACCGCAGGGTGAGCGCCGGGCGCGGCATCCTCGACCCCCATCTGGTAGACGCGGTTCTCGTATCTGTTCAGCGCCAGCAGGCGGCCGTCGGCCTTGAGGCCGGTGCTGTCGAGCGCGTCGAGCGCGCAGTCGGGGGTCAGCGCGGAATAGGGGTGGGACACATCCATCATGGGAAAAGGCAAAGCGGCTATGCTCAAAGTCGAAGCTGGACAGATAATGCCTCAAACACCGCGTCCCATCGCACCCCTATGAAGACGAACGACCCTTTCAGCATGGAGATCTCCCGCCTGATCTGGGAGACCCGCTACCGCGCCGCCGGCGAGGCCGACATTCGCGCCAGCTGGCAGCGGGTGGCGCAGGCGATCGCGCAGGCCGAGGGCGATGCGGCCAGCGTCTGGGCCGAGCGCTTTCGCGCGCTGCTGGACGGATTCCGCTTCCTGCCCGCCGGCCGCATCCTCGCCGGCGCAGGCAGCGGCCATCATGTCACGCTGTTCAACTGCTTCGTCATGGGCGAAATCGCCGACGACCTCGAACATATTTTCGAGGCGCTCAAGGAAGGCGCGCTCACCATGCAGCAGGGCGGCGGCGTCGGCTACGATTTTTCCACCCTGCGCCCCGCCGGCATGGAGGCCGCCGCCACCGGCACCATCGCCTCCGGCCCGGTGTCCTTCATGCACATCTGGGATGCGATGTGCGCGACCATGCTGTCGACCGGCGCGCGACGCGGCGCCATGATGGCGACGCTGCGCTGCGACCATCCCGACATCGAAACCTTCGTCGACGCCAAACGCGATCCCGCGGTGCTGCGGCATTTCAACGTGTCGGTGCTGGTAACGGACGCCTTCATGGCGGCGGTGGCGGACGACGGCGACTGGACGCTGGTGTTTCCCGGCCTCGCCGGCACGCGCACGCTGAAGGCGCGCGCGCTGTGGCAGCGCATCCTGCGCGCCGCCTACGACACTGCCGAACCGGGCGTGCTGTTCGTCGACACCATCAACCGCGACAACACGCTGGGCAGCCTGGAAACGCTCTCCGCCACCAACCCCTGCGGCGAAATTCCGCTGCCGCCCTACGGCGCCTGTGACCTCGGCTCGCTCAACCTCACCGCGTTCGTGACCGCGCCGTTTTCTCCCGCGGCCCACCTCGATCTCGACGCGCTGGCGGAGGCCACGCGCCTCGCCGTGCGCTTCCTCGACGATGTCATCGACGTCTCGGGCTATCCGTTGCCGGCGCAAGCACGCGAGGCCCGCTTCAAGCGGCGCATCGGCCTCGGCGTCACCGGACTGGCCGACGCGCTGGTGCTGTTGGGGCTCCGCTATGACAGCGAAGCCGCGCGGCAGCTGGCGGCACAGGCGATACAAACGGTGCGCGACGCCGCCTATCGCGCCTCGATCGAGCTGGCGCGCGAGAAAGGCGCCTTCCCGGCTTTCTCGCGCGACGCGTATCTGGCGAGCGGCTTCGCGCGCCGGCTGCCGGCGGACCTGCGCGAAGCCATCGCCGCGCACGGCATCCGCAACAGCCATGTATTGGCGATCGCGCCGGCTGGCACCATCAGCCTGTTGGCCAACAACTGTTCCAGCGGGATCGAACCGATTTTTGCCGGAGAAGCCGAGCGCCGCGTGCTGCAGCCGGACGGCAGCTACCGTACCCACACGGTGCTCGACTATGCCTTGCAGCACTGGCGGGCGCATGGCAATACCGGGGTGCCGCCGGCGTTCGTCGAGGCGCGCCAGCTCGATCCGCTCGCCCATCTCGCGATGCAGGCGGCGCTGCAGCCTTATGTCGACAACGCCATTTCCAAGACCATCAACGTC
>Ga0180009_10003637_pt1 | contig 17431 bp, 15 predicted proteins | sample OS_PC_MetaG_FD_123537 | JGI IMG/M metagenome (GOLD analysis project Ga0180009, IMG submission 123537) | Groundwater microbial communities from the Aspo Hard Rock Laboratory (HRL) deep subsurface site, Sweden - OS_PC_MetaG | ecosystem: Environmental > Aquatic > Deep subsurface > Groundwater... | reverse complement strand
TTTAAAAAAGAATCCTTTTGATTTTTATGAATATCTCCAGAAAAGTGTGATTTTCCAACATAACATAAAAGAAGATTATTATTTAATTCATTGATAACTTCACTCTTCAATCTTAGGGGATATATATTATTTTTATTTTTTTCGAATTCCATAAAATTAAAACCTCCCGTAACTGCAGCATATTGATCTTGCCAACCCCCCTCTATTCCAAGTTCTTCATGTTCCGATTTGTATGCTATTTCTGCTATTTTATTATCATTATAAGAAACTCCTTGTAATTGACTTAATAATTTTGTAACAAGGACAGATAAACTTGCTGAAGAACCGAGTCCCCTTCCCGGAGGGATATCATTATATAAATAAAGTTCAAATCCAAAACTGGGTCTTATAATATTAATTACAGCTTTTACTATATCTAATTTTCCATTATATTCTAATTTTCCACCTTCTTCCAATTTTCTAGAGTCCAATAAAATTTCTTCTAATTCAGAATTTATTAGAATTTTAGAATCGGCCCTTTTTTCAGCAGTAGCATAACAATACTTATCTATAGTTGAATTTATAACTACCCCCCCATATTTTTCAAAGAAAAAAGAGACATCTGTTCCTCCCCCAGCAAAACTTATTCTTAATGGAGATTTTCCACTCACAATGGGAAAATTTTCTTCTTTTATCTCTTCAGCACGAAATTTAACATCAGATATTTTTCCATATTCATCAACTATTGGAAGATGATTTATCCCCGATAAAAGCAATTCAGATACCTCCTCTTCTTTATAATTTGTTTTTCCAACAACAGGATCTTTTATCATGGCTTCTTTTAAATTATCTTTTAAATCCCCCCCTTTAAGAAGATGCCATCTTATAATTTTGTTATTCAAAACTCCTTTGAGTTCTTTTTCATTATTTATGACTAAGATTAAATCAATGTTATTTTTGTTTATTTTTTGCATAGCTTTTCGAATGTTTTCGTCTTCCATCATCAACATATTTTCTAAAATATCTTTTTTAAACTGTTTGTAGGTTTCTGGTCTCCCAATATCTACAAAATAGCCATCTTGGATATAACCATTGAGGTCTCCTTTTTTTGCTAATAATGGAAAAATTTCTTTTTCTAAAGAGACTTTTTTTTCAAAGGGGATGTAATTAAAAATATTTGGTTCAAATAAATAAATTCCAGTATTGATGAGCCCACCCAAAGATTCTTTTTTTTCTGAAAAATCAATGATTTTTTTATTTTTTATTATCGCATTTCCGTAGTTAAGGGAATTTTCACACTTTTTTAGGCTTAAACTAGCATCACTTTTTTCAGATTTGTGAAAATTTAAAAAATTTTCCAAACTTATTTTTGAATAAGAATCCCCATTTAGTACTAAAAAGGTATCATCAATATATTTTTCCACTTTTTTAATTGCACCTGCTGTTCCCAAAGGGGTTTCTTCTTCAGAATAGGTTATATTCACTCCAAATCTATGCCCCGCCCCAAAATAGGATTTAATTTTCCCCCCCATGTGGTGAACTGTAAGAATTATATCCTCTATGTTTTGTTCTTTTAAAGAATGTATTTGATGTTCTAAAAATGGTTTTCCAGCAATTAATGCCATTGGTTTTGGCCTATCAAAGACTACTTCTTTTAAACGAGTTCCCAATCCCCCTGCAAGTATTACGGCTTTCATTTTAAAATAGATGGCATCTCCAATAAATTTTTTATTACAAAATCTGGTTTAACATCAAATTTATAATCCTTTCCACAATATCCTGTGCCAACCAATATTGTTTTACATCCCGCATTTTTTCCTGTTTGTATATCGCTAGTTGCATCTCCTATAAAATAAGATTTTCTCAAATCAAGATTTAATTCTTTTTTTGCTTGCAATAACATTCCTATTTTAGGTTTTCTGCAATCACATTCTTCTTTTGGGGTATGTGGGCAAAAATATAATCCTCCCAAATTTTTATTATATTTTTTTAATTCATCATATATGGGCCGATTAATTTCATGAAAATCTTCAACACTAAGAAGGCCTTTATTAATTATTGATTGATTTGTGACTACAATTAATAAAAAATCTTCTAATTTAGATAAAAATGAAAAGGCTTCTTTTGATTCAGGTATCCATTCAAATTGTTTTGGAAGAGTTATTGGGGAGCCTCTATAAAATAGATTTTTTTCTTTACAAATAACACCATCCCTATCCATAAAAATAGCTTTTTTCATTTTGATATCTTTTATTATTTAGAGAAATTCTTTTTCAATATAAGACCATACCCTCTTATCATCTCTTCAATTCCATAATCTAAATCATGTTTGCACTCAAATCCAGAATTCATTAATTTCTTGCTTGAAACAATGTAATTTCTTTTATCTGGATCCTTATCTATTTCTTTGTAGGTAATATCTAATTTAGGTATGTGGTTCTTTACTTTCTCTGCAAGTTCTTCTTTAGACAGATTGGCACTATCCAAACCCACATTATAAGAATTATTTTTCATTGCCTCGTAATTTTTAATGCAATGTTCAAAACATCTAGAAACATCCCGAACGTGCACATAATTTCTTTTAAAATCTTTTTCATATATTACTAAATAACCATCATTTAATGCCTTAAAAACAAAATCATTTACTAATAGACTTGTTCTCATTCTGGGGGACATCCCAAATACAGTTGCCAACCTTAATGTTATTGCATCCTTGTTAGAATTTAACAAGTGTTCTTCTGCTTCTGTTTTTGTTATGCCATAAAGAGAAATAGGATTTAGAGGGGTTTCTTCTGTGCAATGTAAATCTCCTGCCGTTGTTCCATAACCGCTGTTTGTATTTGGAAAAATAATTTTCTGTTCGGGGGTTCTTATTTTATTCATTGTTATAACAGAATCTCTATTTATCAATTTAGCATCTACGGGGTTTGAATCACATTGGGGTGCTCCAACTATTGCAGATAAAGGGATAATAACATCAAAGTTTGGGATAGTTTTTTTTAATAATTTTTCATCTCTGACATCCCCATATATAAAATTAAAATTAAAATTACTAACTAGATGTAATAGAGAATTATATCCAAAAGAGAGATTATCTAAGCAAGTAACAGGATACCCCTTTTTTAATAAGTGTTCTGTAAGAATGCTTCCAATGTAACCCGCCCCCCCTGTTATTAATATCTTCTCTTTTATCATAATTTTTAATTCTTTTTTTCTTTTATAAACAAATCTGTAATGTATTATACCATTAAATATAGTCTCTTTATTCCCTGTATTTTTCAACAAACCACTCGTAGGTTTCCTTCAATCCATCCTCAAGATTTATTTTGGGGTTCCATCCCAAGGTATTTATTTTACCAGAATCTAATAGTTTTCTTTTTATCCCATCATGTTTGGTTTCATCAAAAATTATTTTTTTATCAAAGCCAACAATTTTCTTTATTAACTCAGATATATCTTTTATGGAAAAATCGTATCCCAAACCCACATTAATTGGTTCTGGAGAATCATACTTTTGCATTAAAAACAAACAAGCATCTGCAATATCATCAACATGCATTATTTCTCTTTTTGGTTTTCCAGTTCCCCATAAAGTAACATTCTGTTTATTTAATTTTGATTCATGAAATTTTCTTATTAATGCCGCAACAAAATGAGAATTTTCTTTATCAAAATTATCGTTTGGGCCGAATAAATTTGCAGGTATGACTGAAATGAAATTTTGTTTGTATTGGTCATTATAAGCTTGGCACATTGTAATTCCAGCTATTTTTGCTATGGCAAATGCATCATTAGTTGGTTCAGGGGGGCCAGTTAATAGAAATTCCTCTTTTATTGGCTGTTTGCAATGTTTTGGATAAATGCAATTGCTTGCTAAAAATAATAATTTTTTAACTCCAAATTTGTAAGATGAATGAATTATATTATTTTGAATTTGAAGGTTCTCATATATAAAATCAGCCTTTTTTTCTGAGTTTGCTTTGATTCCTCCAACCCTTGCGGCAGCATCAAAAACATATTCTGGATTTTCTTTTAAGAAAAATTTTTCAGTTGCAATTTTATCTTTTAAGTCTAGCTCTGAAGAGGTTTTGAAAATGAGATTTTTGTACCCCTCTTTTTCTAATATTCTCTTAATTGATGATCCAACAAGTCCAGTATGCCCAGCAATATATATTTTTGAATTTTTTTCCATATTTTTAATCTCCCAATATTCTTCTTTTTAACTTTAATTTAGTCATCTCTTCTATGTGGGTTCTTGCTTTAATTCCAAACTTCTCTTTAATCATATTTAAATATATAGGATTTGAAAAATATTCATTAAATGCTTTATCTCTAAATTCAAGAACTTCTTGAGAAGAAAGATTTTTTGTTGATAAAGGAAGAGTTTTATAAGAATGTTGAGAATATCCCTCCCATTTAATAGATTCATTGTTTTCTGGCAAATTCATACCTTGTTCAACTGCTTCTCTGTGAAGTTTTGAGCCAGGATAAGCCATAGCGCAATAAAAGTTTGCCCATTCACAATTTAAATCAATAGCAAGATCAAGCGTTTTTTGCATACTTTTCAAACTATCATTTGGGAGCCCAAAAATATAATTTGCCCCAATATTAATTCCATGGTCTTTTATTACACTTACAACTTCTGTAATGTTTTTTTGTTGAAATTTACCTTTTTGAACTCCCCCTCTAACTTTATCATCTCCAGATTCTATTCCCAGCCCCAACCAATTAAAGCCAGCTTTTTTTAGTGTTTTCAAATATTTTTCTTTTGTTGTATCTATTCTTGCATAAGCCCATATATTTAGTTCGTAATCTCTTTCTATTAATCCTTGGGCAATTTTCATAAAATGGTTTGGATTTAATACAAATAATTCATCTATAATTTTAATGTTTTTTATGTTATATTTATTGACAAGAGTATCTATTTGATTAAGGGTCCATTCCGGACTCCAAGCACGATGAGAGGGTTTACCAAAGGGGGTATTTACACAACAAAACGAACATGTGAAGGGGCACCCCAAAGTTGTAGAAATCGCAGCATAGCTTTTTCTTGATTCTAAATCCTCCAAGCAATGCCAATTATGGGCCTTATATTTATCCATTGGCAAAAGATCCCATGCAACTCCATTTAATTCTTTGGTCAAGTCTTTTATTGGGCTTGCAGGAGGATTTGATAATATTTCTTTCCCTTTTTTATACCAAAGTCCAGGTATTCTAGAAAAATCCTCTTTATTTAATAGGCCCAATAAAGTATAAAATCCTTCCCCCTCGGCGACAAAATCTGTGCATTCTTCTATTAAAGTTCTTTCTGGAAGTGCAGAAGGGTGAAGTCCACTAAGAATAATATTCAGTGAAGGTGAAATACTTTTTATTTCCCCACACAATTTTCCTATTCCAGACATTAGGGGAGTTGATGCAGAGGGGTGTTGACCATATGCTACAATATTAGTCAATCCAGGTTTATAATTTTTAACAATTTCGGCCGTTTCTTTAAAATTTAAATTTTCTGCATTTGCATCCAAAATCTTAACTTCGAATCCCTTATTTCTAATATAATCTGCAGTTATTGCAGCCCAAAAAGGAGGTTCTATTGCAGAAAAATCTTTACTAAGTTCTTGATAAATGTCTTTTTTTGTCCCCCCAACATTAATTAGGAGTAAATCTAAATTATTTGGCATCTTTAAATAAGATAAAATATTATATTTAAAGATTATTGTTTAATTTTACAATGTTGTTGTAGTAATTCTGTGTTTAAAATTATATAAATGCTTTTAAATCTTTTAATTTTTAAGATGAAATGAAGGTTGCAGATTATATTATAGATTTTTTAGGAAAAAAAGGGATAAAAGATATTTTTGAGGTATATGGCGCGGCCAATGGAGATTTGATTGATGCTTTTACTAGGGTACATAATACTAGGTATGTTGCAGTAATGCATGAACAAGCCGGAGGTTTTGCCGCAGAGGGCTATGCAAAAATAACAGGAAAACCCGCGGCAGCAATAGCAACAAGTGGACCAGGTGGGCAAAATTTTATAACTCCAATGGGAAATTGTTTTTATGATTCCGTTCCAGTTATATTTCTTACAGGACAGGTTAATTCAAAATTTTTGAGACCAAGCCAAGATATGAGACAAAGAGGATTTCAAGAAACAGATATAGTTGGAATTGCAAAACCTGTAACAAAATATGCCAAATTAATGTTAGACCCTTTTTCTGTTAAGTATGAATTAGAAAAAGCATGGTTTATTTCTCAGGAAGGAAGAGCAGGACCTGTGCTTTTAGATTTACCAATAGATATTCAAAAGGCAGAAATAGATCCAAATAATTTAGTAGGATTTAATTCAAATACTTTTAGAAGCACTTTTGATTTGAATACTGTTGATAAACAAATAGAACATTATTTGGAAGATCTTACTAAATCTAAAAGACCTGTTATATTGGTGGGGGCAGGGGTGAGGCATGCAAAAGGAATAGAAGAACTTTTAGAATTAGGAGATAAATTAAAGATTCCAATGTTCCCAACTTGGAATGCTTTAGACATAGTGACTTCAGATTATGGGCATTATGGTGGGAGGATAGGCACCTATGGGGGGAAGGGAAGAAATTTTGGATTACAAAATTCAGATCTTGTTTTAGCTATAGGAAGTAGAATTTCAGGGAGACTTCATGGAAGTAACACGAAATCATTTTTAAGAGAAGCCCAAAAATATGTTGTGGATATAGATAATAATAATTTGCAACAAAAATTACAAGAAGTACCTTTCGATGAAAATATTTTTTGTGATGCAAAAGTTTTCATTCAAAGACTAAACGATGCTTTGGGAGAAAATTTAAAAACTGATTTTGTAGATTGGAGAGCGAAGGTTATTGGATGGAGGGATAAATATGATCCAGTTAAACAAGAATTTTTTCAACCTAACGAGTTTGTTAATCCATATGCTTTTTTTAGAGTATTGTCTCAGGAGATGCGATCAAAAGACATTCTTGTTGGAGATTGTGGAGGGAATATAGTTTTGGCGAGTCAGGCCTTTGAGACAAAAAAAGGGCAGAGGTTTATCACAAATAATGGAAATTCTCCTATGGGTTTTTCATTTGCAGGGGCAATGGGAGCATACCTCGCTTCAGACAAAAATAATAATGTTGTTTGTACTATAGGGGATGGCGGATTTAATATGAATATACAGGAATTACAAACCGTCCTAAATTATAATTTAAATTTTAAGACTTTTTTAATTAATAATGGAATTTATGGTATCACAAAGGCGTTCCAAGAGAAGAAATTTGAAGGAAGGTCAGAAGCGTGCGGACCAAAAGGATATAATCCTCCAAATTTAATTAAGATTTGTGAGGCATATGGTTTTACAACAGATTCAATCAATGGAAATAATATAGATAATATGCGTAAAAAAATTAGAGATGTTTTAAATTTTGAAGGTCCAATTGTTTGTGAAGTAAATTGTCCTGATTGGCATTTATATGAGCCAACTGTTTTCGGGGCAGTTCCTATAGAAGATATGCATCCCCAACTACCTAGGGAAGAATTTGAATCAAATATGATTATTAAACCTTGGGATAAATAATTATTTTTCCTTTAATAATATTCTTTCAATTTTATTGATAAATCTTTTCATTCCAATTTGAACAACTTTCTCATCAACATTTAATTTTTCAGTATCAAATTGGATATATGAAACATGCTCTTCTCCAGGATATTGAAAATCTTTTTCTATATCTTCCCATGAATTGGCTAATTTATCCCAAACGTGAGTATCTCTTGGATCTGATATTAATCCATCTGGAGCGGGTTTATTTTTCATTCTTTTTTTAGCTTCTTTTTCTGAACACACACACACTCGAGGGTTATGACCTTTTTATCACAGCAAGAGGCAACGCCATATAATTGATGTCTTCTAAAGAGGTATCTATTAACACTATCAACTATTACTCCTTGATTATTCTCCAATAAATTTTTAGTTTTAATATCTATTTGGCGGAGTATATTATCAAAAGTCTTATGCATCTTTTTCATACCCGCATCCCTTCTTAAATCATTTTGGGAGATAGAGGTATACCCTTCCAAATATTGACAAAGCTTTATTGTTGTAAAAGTTTTACCTGTTCCAGGCAAGCCAGCCATAACAATAAGATATTTTTCCATAAAATTTCTTATTTTTTCTCTTTAAATATATTTATGTAATAACATAATCTTTATAAGACAATTTCTTTTATCTAAAAAATGTACGAATTATTTAATAAGATTATGTCTGTTGGATTTGATTTGGATCATACTTTGTATCCAAAAAATTCCAAAATTGATAACATTGTAAGAAAAAGTATTGCAAAAAAGATTTTGGAAAGAAAACCAGAACTAGGTAGCATTAAGGAAGCTATCTTTTTTTATAAAGAAGAATATGGAAGGGTGGGGAGCGGAACACATGTTTTAAGAAATCTTGGATGTATTGATGCACAAGAGATTATGAAAAATTCTTTAGAAAATCCTGATATTTTAAAGTCAATAAAAAAAGATTCTAAACTTGCCTCTCTTTTAAAAGATATTAAAAACAAATACAAAACTTTTTTAATTACAGCGAGCCCCCAAAATTTAGCAATTCAAAAATTAAGAAAGATAGGTATTAATTTAGAATTATTTGATACTTTCATTTTTGGGGATACTCTAAATGCTGGAAAAAAAATAGATGGTTCCATTTTTAAATATTTTTTAAATGAATCCCCTTATCTTCCAGAGCAGCATGTATATATTGGAGATTCATTTAATGCAGACATAATTCCTGCAAAATCTTTAGGTATGAAAACAATAGTAATTGGTAAGAAGATTCCAGAGGCAGATTTCTTTATTGAAAAAATTTATGATCTCGAAAGCCTCCTATTGTAAATTTTCTATTTATATTTAATTTTATAGGTAAATATATAAACAATTTTTTTTTTAAAAAGAAATGCCAATAAAAATAAAATTTATAAGAAATATTGTTCGCTATATAGTTTCCCTTACCCTCAAAATAAAAGGGTTTATAGATTTTAGAATATCCATTCTTTTAAGAAAGCCTTACTTTGGAGTTTATCTTTCCGCAGGTCAAACTTGGCTTACAAGAAGGGGCGTAATGCGACAACTTTTAGAAAATGAATTGTCAAAAATAAACAATAAAGATTATAAGATACTTGAAATTGGATCTTGGGCTGGGCAATCCACTCTCCTGTGGGCCTCAGTTTGTAGAAAGTATAAAAGAGGAAAAGTTTTTTGCATAGATACATGGGGAGCTGCTGTAAATTCCCCAAAAGATATGATAAATGCAACAAAGAAAGATAAAATTATGAAATTGTTTCTTCATAATATTAGTGTAAGCGGATTAAGAAATTTAATTATTCCTATAAGGGGAACAAGCAATGAAGTATTTAAAATATTAAAGACAAATGAATTCAATTTTATATATATTGATGGAGATCACTCTTACAAGCAATTTAAAAAAGATTTAGAAAATTATTCCAAATTATGTAAAGTTGGGGGGATTATTTGTGGGGACGATTTCGAGATTAGTTTATCTGATATAGATTTGGAAAATGCTAGAAAATATTCCGAAGAGGATTTTATAAAGGATCCAAAAACAGGAAGGTTTTTTCATCCAGGGATTGCCTTGGGGATAAAAGATGTTTTTAAGAATGTAAATGCATTTAATGGATTCTGGGCAATTAAGAAGGCTAAAAAAGGTTGGGAAGATATAGATTTTAGCAAGATTTAGGGGCTATATTTAAAGAAAGTCCTTAAAAGATTAAAAAATTGAGAAAAATATGGAAAACAAAAAAAATTTGGAGGGGGGGAGGGTTCTTTTAACCAATAGGAAATTTCCCCAAAAAGAATCGAAGAAGCATATTCCTTGCAAATTTTGTAAGAAGAAAAGGGCTATTTTCTTAAGGAACATAGAGTCTCCTTGGATGAAAAGAAAATTTCCATTATATTTTTGTAAGTCTTGCAAAAGCAGATTTTTTAAAAATATAAACAATAAAAAATTTCTCGAATCGGTATATGCTCTTATAGCAAATACAGAAAAAGGTTATGATTTAAAATTTAATATATCTTCATCGTGGGTTAAACAGAGGAGGATAATACAAAAAATTCTGGGCAAAAATCCAGATTCTATTCTAGATATAGGGTGTAAAACAGGAGATTTCCTAATGCATTTTGATAATTCTTTTAGGGAAGGAGTAGAATTGTCAAAGAAACATGCGAAAATAGCTAAAAAAAGAGGGTTGTATATTTATAATAATTTTTTAGAAGATATAAATTTCAAAAAGAAATATGAGGTTGTAACTGCCTATGCTGTTTTAGAACATTTGGATAGGCATGAAAAATTTATGGCTCAACTAAAAAAAATTGTTAGAAAGAAAGGATTATTAGTAATAATGATACCAACAAGTGAGTGCTTAAAAGAGAAAATATTGACTTTTTTTAATAAAAGATGGATTATGTATAGCCCACCAGAACATTTAAATTTTTATTCAAAAAAATATTTAGATAATTACCTTTCTAGTCAAGGTTTTAAATTAGTGTATCGTTATTGGTCCTCTGGAGAAAATTTTAATCACTTTTCAAATGTTCCTTTTATAGGAAACCTATTTAAAAAAATAATTAATTTTATGGATAATTCCTTTTTTAATAAGATACCTATTTTTGATCATATGTATAGTTTTTATAGAAAGATAAATTAACAAATATCTTGAAATTGGCTTTATTTAAAACATATATGAAAATAAAGATATCCTTTTAAATTATATAAAATAGGTTCAATAATGAAACTAAAAAAAATAACCCCCTCAAAAGTAAATGTAGGAAAGATTCTTTTTACATTAAGTACAAGTAAATATTTATCTCCTTATCAAACTTGGTATCCTCCACTTAAAAGTTTATCAAATAAGATAATCTTTTTTGATACCCATTGGAATCGAATATTGTATGGAAGAGAAAAGATGAATGAGATGTTTCTTAAATTTATAGAAAATGAAAAACCAAATTATATTCATATGTGTTTTGGGGCAGATGAATTTGATTTGGGTACTTTTGTTAAAATAAGAGAAATTTCACCAAAAACCAAAATCATAGGATTTTTTGGAGATGATGATTTAGAATTTGAAAAGTATTCTAGATATCTTATGTTATTTTTAGATTATGGTTTCATAGGCCAATATAAGTACGTTCCTAAATATAAAAAAGAAGGAATAAAAAATGTTTTTGGGGTTCCAGGATTTAATACAGAAATATTTAAACCAATGAATATGAAGAAAAAATATGATGTAACCTTTATTGGGACGCCTTTAACTGAGAAATCCGGAAGATATAATTTTATTAAATTTCTTAAAGAGAAAGGGATTCCCATAACTCTTTTCGGATGGGGTTGGGAAAAATATCCAGATCTTAAAGAAATATACCTTGGGCCCCTATCAAATGAACAAATGGTTAAGGTTATTAATCAAAGTAAAATAAATTTATGCTTTTCAAAGAATAGTTATGGGCAGTCTCATCTAAAAGGGAAAGTTCTTGAAGGGGGCGCATGTAAAACCTTTGTTCTTACCGAATATTATGAAGATTATGTTCATATGTTTAATGAAGGGAAAGAAATAATCATGTTCGAGGGAAAGGAGGATTTACACAAAAAAATTAGTTATTTTCTTAAAAATGAAAATGAAAGACAAAAAATAGCAAATGCGGCTTATGCAAAAATAATAGAAAAATATAATCTTGAAAAGGACTTAAAAAAAATATTTAGTAAGATAAAATATGAGAAAAGGAGATGGAAACTTCCAAATATACCAGAAAAGAGTTATATTATTTCTAAAAAAGAGATATTTAACAAAGATAATCTAAAGGAAATTTTGAAAGATTATGATTATATTTCATTTAAAGAAGGGGGGGCATCTCATTTAAAATTTAAAGATTTTTTACAAATATATTCTCTAAAAATAACAAATAAACCAATTAGCTGCTGCAATTATTATGTTTATAGGAAGGGCTTAGGGGATTATTTGTATTTTTGCTCAGAAAAATCTTTTAGAGAATTGGATAAAAAGGATTTTGTATCTTTTTTGAATTTGTCTCAACTTCTTGTAACAAAAGAATTTTTTTTAGAGAATATAGAAAAGTTTAAGAAAGCTTTTCAAAGAGAAATAGATTTTTTAAATAAGGACAATACAGCTTTTGTAGGTTTTCCTTTATTAAGGGTTAAAAAAATACCCACAAAAAAATATTCTATAATGAAAAAAGCATTCGTATTTGAGTTTTTTCATCAATTATATTCTCTTTATTACACCAAAAAAATATTTTTTAAGCCATATGTTCCCTTTCTCTTATTGGAAATATTTTTTGGGAAGTTTTTTATATTAAAATATCTTTTTGATTCATTAAAAGATAGAAGTAGGATAAGTAAATTAAAAAACTATCAAATTTCTTCCAATTCTTAAATTCATTTTTTAACACACCACACTTCTATTTGGTCACCAACTTTTAACAAATTAACGAACCAAGTTAAGGGGAGAAAAATTAATCCCAAAATTCTCTCAACTAACCCACTTTTAATATTAAGAGAATACATTAAAGAAACAGCAAACTGACTTGGTCTAGAATTATATCTTGTTTTTATTATTTTAAATTCGTTTTTATAAAGGAGAAATCTTAAATTTTTGTTTGAATAATTTATTATGTGTCTTGGGACATCATAAGACAACCAATTTTTCCCAAATATTTTTTTTGCAAGAGCGTTTGTGTTTGGAACTCCTATAATTAACAGTCCTCCTTTTTTTAGGGTTTTATTAATTTCTTTTAAGGTTTTGTTAGGGTTATTTAAGTGTTCTAAGACATGATTCATTGTAATTATATCAAAAAATTCTTTTGGATATTTAGCTTTTAATAAATTTGTGTTTTTTATATTTAGATTATATTTCTTGTTTCCTTCTTTATCAAAATTTCCAGGTTCAACACCATAAACTTTCAAATCCAGAGATCTCATTTCATATAAAAATTGTCCTGAACCACACCCAATATCTAGCAAGTTCAATCCTTTCTTAATTTTTGTGCCTCTAATAATAAATTTTATTGGTGAAAAGAATATTTTTTTAAAAATATTCTTTTTTTCAGAGAAATATGTTTTATATAGTTTCAATTTAATTTTTGTTTTTATAGAATCTTCTTCTGTTTTTATTATGTCAAGTGAATAATATTTTTCTTTTGGGTAGAATTTTTTAGATTCTTTGTAAGAGGGTTGGGGATTTAAGAATATTGCTTCACAATTTTTACATTCTGATAAAGAAAATTTTCCAAGAATATTAAGATTTTTATCACTTTGATTAAAAAAGAATTTAATTTCTTTATTTGCACATATTGGGCATTTTTTTATTAATTTCATTTTAATATTTTTGAATATTTTTCTCCCCACTTTTCAAGGGAAAATTTTTTTACTGTTTTAATTGAATTTTTTATTATTTTCTCCTTTTCTTTTTTATCTTTTAAGACTTTCATAATTTTTTTTGCATCATTTTTATCAAAATCTTTAACAACTAAACAGTTCTTCTTATCTTCTATAATTTCTTGTTCTGAATCTTTTGAACAAACTAATAAACATCCCGAAGCCATTGCTTCTGAAACAACTAGTGTTGGGGCACCCCCTTCATATCTTGAAAGGCAAAAGAAAACATCTGAGGCAGAATAATATAAATGAATTTTGTCTCTTGGAATTTTATATAAGAATATGATAAATTTTTTATTAAGAAGATGTTTAACTTTATTGTAATCTGAACCTATAATTATTAATTTGTAGTTTTTGTTTTTTTCATAAATTTTTTCTGAAAGATTTATAACTCTATCTAATCCTTTCGTCCAAAAACCACCCCCTCCAATATATAATCCATAAGAGTTTTTTGCATCTAAATTAAGCTGTTTTTTTGCCTTTTCTTTGTCAAAAGGTTTGAAATTCCTTAAATTAACACCTGTTCTCAAGATTTCAATCTTCCTTTTGATACCATATAACATTTCTAAATGTTTCTTTACTTTTTCAGAAACACATATTATATTGTCGGCTTTTCTCATTGGTGGTTTTTCCAAGAAATATCCCCACCAAAGAGTAGGAGAGAGCATTATTTTTTTTAAAATTCCAAATCTCTTTAAGCTGTTTTTCAAGAAATAATAAGCAGTTCCATGGTAAGTATGAACAATTTTTTGGTTAAGTTTTTTTTTGTAATTCTTCATCCAATATCCCCATATTGCATGGGAATTGATCACGTCAAAATCATTTTCTTTTAAAAATTTTAAAACACTTCTATTAAATAGTATATCTTCTAGGAAAAGGATTTTTGGAGTTTTAAGTTCAATATATTTAACTTCTTTTTTAGAATATCTAGCATTATTTTTTCCCATATAGATCCAAGTTATTTCATAAGGAATTTTCATGTATTTTATATAATCTATTAAATTTTTTTGGAGTAATGTAATTCCCCCATCAAAATTAGGATTTGTCCCTATAAAACATATTTTTATTTTTTTCATATATAAAAAAGAAGGCCTTTTATTTAAATAAGTTGCTTTATCAATTAATTAGCCACCAAACTGATTTTCTATTGCAACCTGAGCAAAGTGGAATTTTTGAAAACTCCCCTTTCATATGTGCTTTTCTTATTTTATTTAATTTTTCCCCTTTCCATATTTCTTCTATGGTTTGTTTTTTTAAGTTTCCCAAAACATTTGAATGATTCCAATCATCATTACATAAAACTACCTCTCCATTCCAATCCACAACCATTTCACGCCATATTAAAGAACAGGGTTTTTTCTTTAGATTTTTATTAAAATGAAAACTCTCTTTAGTTCCCTCTTTTTTTATTTTATTTGCCCAATTTCTCATATTTATTATATTTATGCCATCAACTTTTTTATTCCATTCTTTATAAAATTGTTTTATTTCTTTTTTATTTTCCTCTAATTCTACAAGAACAAGAATTATTTGTGGATTGTTTTTCTTCATCTTTTTTTTTGTTTCAATCAAATTTAATATATTTTTCTTGACAACTTCAAATTTCAAACCCACTCTTATTTTTTCATAAGTTTCTTTTGAATATCCATCAAAACTTATTGTTATTCCATCTAAACCAGAATTAATAATTTTTTTTGCCCATTCTTCATTCAATAAGGAAGCGTTGGAATAAAATGCAACAAACATTCCTTTCCCCTTCGCATATTTTATTTTTTCAATTAATTCTTTATCCAAAAAGGGCTCCCCAAAAAATGAAAGGGTAATTACTTTTATGCCGAGTCTTTCGCAATTATCTATAATTTTTCTATACAGCCCCATATCCATTGTTCCCATTTTTTTTAATTTTAAGTGGGGGCACATTATACACTCAGCATTACATAAATTTGTTGTTCCAATTTCAACCCCAAATGGATATTTTTTATTTAATTTATTTATAGATTTACTTATTTTTTTATCATAAAGGTAGTTATATAATTTATTATTCATAATTAAAGGAGTGGATAAAATTTTTCTCCCCAGATTATATCCCATACGTTTTTCTCTTATTTTACCCAATATCTTTGACATCATTTTAATATTCTTCTGTATTTTCTTGGAAAAAACGCAATAAACCATAACCATAGGTTCCTTAAAAAGTTTTTCCCAATATGAATCCACTTAATTTTTTCAAGAAAATATCTTTTATTAATCTTTGTAAATCTTAAGTGAATATCTTTTATAAATTCGCTAAATCTTTTTAAAGATAAAATATCTATCTTTTTAAAAGAAGATGAAAGTTGTTTTAATAAATCCCCCCCAAACAAATTGTTTGGATGATCACTTAGATCCCCCACTGGGTTTAATGTATATTGCCTCTAGTTTAGAAAAAAATAAGATAGATGTTTCTATTTGTGATTTATCATCCAAACTTTCAGAAGAATGGCCAACTTTAATTGAAGAGGCAGATATCTATGGAATGACTCTTTTTTCAGCATCTTTTAATTCAGCTAGAGAAATCTCAAGAATAATAAAAAAAAGGGATAAAAAATCCTTAGTTGTTGCCGGGGGTCCGCATGCAGCTTCTTTGCCAGAAGAAACTGTGTCTTGCAAAGAATTTGATAGTGTTATAGTTGGAGAAGGTGAGTTTGAATTCCCTAAATTGGTGGAAGATTTTAGCAGTAAAAGAACTATACCTAAGATAATACGAGCCAAACCAATTTTAGATTTAGATATATTGCCCTTTCCAGCAAGAAACTTAGTTGATTTATTAGATTATCATAGAGAAGTAGAAGGAAAAAAAGTTACATCTATGGTTACTTCTCGTGGATGCCCATATAATTGTAATTTTTGTTGTAAGGATGTTCATGGAAGGAATATTAGATTTAGGAGTGTTGAGAATGTTGTCAGGGAAGTTAAAGAAGTTATAGGGCACTATGGTGTTGAATCTTTTATCTTTTATGATGATATTTTTACTCTAATGAGAGAACGCTTATATAAATTGTGTGGAGGTTTAAAAGAACTTGGAATAACCTTTAGATGCAATGGTAGAGCAGATACTAACACCCTTGAAGATTATATAAAACTCAAAGAAGCAGGATGTGAAGAAATTGCATTTGGAATAGAATCTGGCTCTCAAAAAATGCTTAATAGAATAAATAAAGGAACCACTGTCAAGAATAATTTTGAAGCTATTACTCTTGCAAAACAAGCCGGTTTAATAACAAAAGCGTATTTAGTGGTGGGGTTTCCAGGGGAATCTCAAGAAACAGTTGATGAAACTAAAGAATTTATGGATAGAGCAAACCCAGATAAATATACAGTCTTTGCATTTGTTCCCTTACCTGGATGTAATGTTTGGGAAAATCCCGGAAAATATGGTATTGTAGAAATTTCGAGAGATTGGGATCAATTTTTTAATCTAGCAGGAAATTATGAGGGAGGTTATTCTTTTAGAACAAATGAGTTAAATCCTTCCACAATTAAGCCACTCCATGATGATTTAGTTAGTTTTTTGCTGAGTAGAAAAGAAAATTATGGTCAAATGGGTAAACTGCAACCATATTATCAAAAATTAAAAAAAGAATAAAAATATGGGCTTGTAGTGGATAACCAATATTACAGAATTTTATTTTTGGTTTAATAAACTCTTAACTAATAAAAAGAGATTACTGATACACTCTCTCCTAAGCCTAAAATTTCCAATTTTAGTAAGTTTCTCTTGATCTTTCTTTTTTCTGAAAATTGCAACTAGAGGAAGAAATAAGAAAAGTCTAAAGAATCTATTCCAGCCTTTTAAATGCCTCTTCGAAAAGATTATGTCATTTTTGAAACGAACCGAAAGTCTGTTCTTATTTTTAAGGGTATTTATAGATTTTCCCTTGTTATGAATAGTCTTAATCGAAGTAATAACTTTTATAGAATATCCAATCTTTTTTGTTCTTA
>Ga0180009_10003636_pt1 | contig 17433 bp, 16 predicted proteins | sample OS_PC_MetaG_FD_123537 | JGI IMG/M metagenome (GOLD analysis project Ga0180009, IMG submission 123537) | Groundwater microbial communities from the Aspo Hard Rock Laboratory (HRL) deep subsurface site, Sweden - OS_PC_MetaG | ecosystem: Environmental > Aquatic > Deep subsurface > Groundwater... | reverse complement strand
GCATTTTGCCCGCGAGGTGCATGACGATCTGGGCGGCAATCTCACCGCCATCAAAATCGGCCTGTCCTGGTTGAAACAACACCTGCCCGAAGGCGAGACCGCTCTGGCCCAGCGCACGGCCTATCTGGACAAAGTAGTTGACCAAACGATCGAATCGGCACATCGCATTGCATCCAACTTGCGGCCGGCTATGCTTGAACTGGGTATTGTCTCGGCTATAGACTGGCAATTGCAGCACTTTGCCCAAAATAACGATATCGCCTACAAATTCAGCGCCCCTGATAAAACCATTCCGCTATCCCCAGACGCCACCATCGCTGTATTCCGTATCGTCCAGGAAGCCTTAACCAATGTAGCCAAACATGCTCAAGCCACGCGCGTTAAAGTCAATCTGGATCTGGACCCGAACCAGAACGATCTTCTGGTGCGCATCTCGGATAATGGCCAGGGCATCCAGGCGGAGGGCAAGAAAAAAGCCGGGCATGGCTTTGGTATGCTTGGGATGACGGAGCGTGCCACGGCACTGGGGGGAGAACTCAACGTGCAACCCGCCAAACGTGGGGGGACTGAACTCAATCTGCGCATTCCGCTGCCTGCCACCCCGGCTGGCGCAGCAAAATAAGCGCTAATCCTATTCACATTCTGTATTGATCACACCGTGGCTGCTGCTAAACCGTATCGTATTCTTATCGTCGATGACCATGCCATTGTTCGCGAAGGGCTCAAACAAATTCTGGCCGAAGTGAATGACATCGTAGTTGGCGGTGAGGCAGACTGCTCCAGCCGCGCCATGCAAATGGCACGCAATGAGCCGTGGGATCTGGTGTTGATGGACATCTCCATGCCCGACCGCAGCGGCCTGGAAACGCTGGAGCTGCTGAAAAAAGAGCACCCCAAGATCAAAGTACTGATGCTGTCCATGCATCGCGAAACCCAATATGCGGTACGTGCGCTGAAGTCCGGCGCAGCCGGGTATCTCAACAAGCAGAGCGCGCCGGATCAACTGGTCGAAGCGATCCGCCTGGTCGCCTCAGGCAAAAAATATATCAGTGCAGAAGTCGCTCAGGAACTCGCCAATGAGGTCAGCGGCGAGCGCGTGGGTTTGCCGCATGAAACCCTCTCCAACCGCGAATACCAGACCCTGTGCATGATCGCTTCTGGCCTGCCCGTATCGGCCATCGCCGACAAACTGGCGCTGTCCGTCAAAACCATTAGCATGTACCGCGCCCGTATGCTGAAAAAAATGTTGCTTAAAAACAATTCTGAGTTGACCCACTACGCCATCAAACACGGCCTACTCGACTAAGCCATTTCGGGCACTTTCCCGACTGGACCCGGAATTAAAGGGCTTTTTCAGCCTTAATCCGCTCTTTACTCCCCCCCGCCCCGCCCTACCATGCAAAGCATGTAAAAGCCTAATCTGGGCCGGGGTGTCAACGTGAACGAACCAAGCGTCAAGATCAATGTAGACAGTCCGACCAAAGTCGCGCGTGAAACGCTGCGCCATGCTGATCCATCAGCACTCGTGTTCTCCTGTAGCGAACGATTGATACATGAAGGTTAATCGATGAGCACTGATCCGAAGCCAATATACGTCACGCAACCCTATCTGCCGCCACTGGATGAATTCATTCCCTATCTGGAGAAGATATGGGAAAGCAAGTGGCTCACCAACAATGGACCCTTTCATCAGCAACTGGAACAGGCGCTGAGTGAGTACCTTGGCGTCGCGCACATCGCCTTGTTTACCAACGGAACGATCGCCCTGATTACAGCGTTGCAATCGTTGCGAATCACGGGCGAGGTCATCACCACGCCCTATTCCTTTGTGGCAACCTCGCACTCGCTGCTATGGAACGGCATTAAACCCGTGTTCGTGGACATCGACCGCAACACGCTCAATCTCGACCCGGCGAAGATCGAAGCCGCCATCACGCCGCAGACGACCGCCATCCTGCCCGTGCATTGCTATGGCCGTCCCTGCAATGTCGAGGCCATCGAGAAAATCGCCGACAACTACAACCTCAAGGTTATCTATGATGCGGCGCACGCATTTGGCGTGCGCGACGCCGGCGGGAGCATTTTGAGACATGGGGATCTATCGGTGCTGAGCTTTCATGCCACCAAGGTGTTTAACACCTTCGAGGGCGGCGCTATCGTCTGCCCGGATGCCAAAACCAAGACCCGCATCGATCATTTGAAGAATTTCGGCTTTGTTGGCGAGTTGGAGGTCGTTGCGCCCGGCATCAATGGCAAGATGAGCGAAGTCAACGCAGCATTTGGATTGCTTCAGTTAAAGCATGTCGATAAGGCGCTCGCGCGTCGCAAGGAAATTGACGCCGCTTACCGTCAACGTCTGGAAGGGGTGGAAGGCATTCGATTCATGCCGATTGATCGGGAAAACAATGGCAATTTCGCCTATTTCCCGATTCTTGTAGAGGCCGATTATTCGATGAGCCGTGATGGTCTTTTTCAAAAGCTCAAGGACAATGACATCCATTCGCGCCGCTATTTTTATCCCCTGATTACCGATTTCCCGATGTACCGGGGCCTGCCATCGGCGCATCAGGATAATTTGCCAATTGCAGTCGACGCAGCGCAAAAAGTCCTTTGCCTGCCTATTTTTCCGGATCTGGAAGACGAGCAAATCGACACCATTTCCAGACTGATTGCAGCGCAATAATGCATTCCGAACAAAGCGTCACGCAGAAGACCGACTCAGACAGCTCGTTTATACAGGCGCCCAATAACTGCGATGGAAAATAAAAAACTGATCATCTACGGCAATGGCCAGATGGCACGCATGTTTCTGCATTTCGCGCAGCTTGAGCATAAGGTCGTGGCGTTTACCGTTGATCGTAGCGTTCTGTCCGACGCCGTCATCGAAGGCATTCCCGTCATTCCATTCGAGGAAATCGAAACCTGTTATTCCCCGGCAGATCACTGCCTGATTATTGCTGTCGGTTATCGGGAAATGAACCTTTTGCGAGCCCGCAAGTATCAAGAAGGCCTCGCCAAGGGGTATGCATTCGCCAGCTACATCCATTCCTCCGTTGTGCGTCACTCGAGTGTTTCTGTAGGCGAAAACACCATCATCCTCGACCATGCCGCGATTCACCCCTATACGCAGATCGGCAACAACGTCTTTATTGCCAGCAACGCGTCGATCGGACACGGCTGTCGCATTGAGGACAATTGCTGGATCAATTCAGGCGTTGCCATCGGGGGCGAGGCCGTGATTGGGAATGCAACTTTCCTGGGCATCAACGCCACCATCGGCGACAACATTCAGATAGGAAAGCAGTGTTTTGTGGGGGCCAATACACTTGTGACGCGCAGCACCTCCGCCGAAGAAGTTCACATCTCGGCGAGCGGTGAACGTTTTCCGCTGTCGAGCCAGGCTTTCCTTCAGTTTATCTCCCGTTCCAGCCGATAGCATTCCCATGCTGACTGCCCTTCAGCCCGCCCCCCTCTACACATATTTCCGGCATGCCGCTGAACGCAATCCGGGCAAGCTGGCGCTGGTGGTGGGCAATGTCCACTACGCCTATCGCGATCTCTTGCAGGAAGTGGATGCGCTGGCGAATGGACTGTCGAGTGCAGGCATGGAGGCCGGAGACGCCGTCGGCGTGCTGCTGCCGAATTGCGCCGAGTTTGTTTTGCTCCTGCTCGCCGGCGCGCGACTTGGCGTGGTCATCGTGCCCCAGAGCATGGGATTGGCCGAGGATGCGCTGATCTCCACGTTCAAGGCTGCCGATGTCCGGCATCTGATCGCATGGTCGGGGGCCACGGCCAAGCTTGCCGACCTGAGCCTTCCGCAAGGTGGCATTCGCGTCGTGGCAGGCGACGCGCAGGCGGGCTGGACACCGTTGCAGGCGCTGATAGATACGGGCAAAGACCTGCCCAGGCGCGCACCCATGCTGCAAGACGAGCTGCCTTACCTTATGGTTCTCACGTCGGGCTCCACCGGCAAGCCCAAACCCATTCTCCTCAGCCAGCGCACCAAACTGCTGCGGGCCACTGCGGCCGCTGAGTTGTATGGCGTCAGCGCTGACGATGTGACGCTTGCCGCCACCCCGCTTTATCATTCTCTGGCGCAACGGCTTGTGCTGATGCCGCTGATCTCAGGTGGGACCAGCATCGTCATGGCGCATTTCAGTCCGGCCACCTGGATCGCTGAGGTCCGTCGGCACGGCGTAACATTTTCTATTGCGGTCTCATCCCAGCTCAGGCAAATACTGGATGCATTGATTGCCAGCCAGGAAACGCTACCCTCGCTGCGCTGCCTGGTGTCCTCTTCGGCACTGCTGGACGATGCCACGAAAGCCCGGCTGCTGGCACACCTGCCTGGCGAGTTTCATGAGTGCTACGGCGCATCGGAAATTGCCATCGCCACCAATCTCTCTCCTGAGGATGCCTCACGTAAACTGGGTTCGGTGGGCACCGCCATTCCCGGAACAGATGTCCTGGTCCTGGACGAAAATGGGCAGCCGGTACCACCGAACACCCCTGGCGAAATCGTGTGTCGCACGCCCATGCTTTTCAGCGGTTACTACGCCCAGCCCGCTGCCACTGAAGCTGCCATGTGGGGGCACTATTTCCGTACCGGCGATATCGGCATGATGGACAGCGAAGGCTTTCTCTTCTTCCTCGGTCGGACCAAGGACATCATTATTTGCGGCGGGATCAACATTTATCCCAAGGACATCGAGGATGTCATTGCAACCCATCCCGCCGTCAAGGAATGTGCGGCCATTCCATTGCCGGACGAACAACTGGGTGAAGTGGTTGGGGTGGTCGTTGCGGTGCATGCGCCAGACGCACCACCGACACTGCGCGATCTGCAACGACTTTGCATGCAGCGTTTGGGGGATTTCCAGCAGCCTCGCCGTTTCTTCATTGTGAGCGAGCTGCCAAGGAACGCAATGAGTAAACTCGACAAACCCGCACTTCGTCAGGCCTATTCAACAGGCCTGCATAAAGAATAAGGACACACATGGCTCATACCCAACTGCCCCATCTGCGACTGGGTTTTATTGGCGGCGCTTTGAATTCGGCCGTGGGGTACACGCACTACAACTCCAGCCGGCTTGACGGCCAATTTCGCGTGGATTGCGGGTGCTTCAGCCGGCGCTCCGATACCAATGAAGAAACGGCACGAACCTACGGCATTCCTGCCGAGCGCACGCATGCGACCTGGCACGCATTACTGGAGAACGAAAAGCAATCACTTGATGCCATCGTCGTACTGACGCCGACACCGGATCACAAAGAGATTGTGATCGCGGCACTCGATGCCGGTTATCCGGTTATTTGCGAGAAGGCCTTGTCCGTGTCCAGCGAAGCGTGCCGCAGCATTGGCGCGGCCGTGGCTCGCAACACGGGGTTTCTCGCCGTAACCTACAACTATTCCGGCTACCCGATGGTGCGTGAGTTGCGTCGCATGATGGCCGATGGGGACCTGGGACGGATTCAGCAGATTCACATCGAGATCCCCCAGGAAGGTTATCTGCGGCAGGCGGCGGCGCCACAAGCCTGGCGTCTCAAGGATTATGCCGTCCCCACGGTGTCACTCGATCTGGGCGTACATGCCCACCATCTGGTCCATTTCCTGACTGGCGGCAAGACGCCCCTCGAGGTCATGGGCGATCAGTGCACCTATGGCCAGTTCAGCGATATCGTCGACAACGTCTATTGCCTCGCACATTACGAAGACGACCTGCGTGTGCAGTCCTGGTTCGGTAAAACTGCGCTCGGCAACCGCAACGGCCTGCGCATACGCGTTTACGGCAGTCTGGCAAGCGCAGAATGGTTCCAGATGCAGCCCGAAGATTTGCTGTTCAGTCAGGCTGACGGACGCAGAGTGCTCATCGACCGCGGATCTGGCGATGCCGACCTGGCCAGGCAGTTGCGCTACAACCGTTTCAAGTCGGGACATCCATCCGGATTCATCGAGGCTTTCGCCAATCTCTATACCGATATTGCCGAGCAGTTGCGTCAGCATCAATCCGGCGTCATGACACGCAGCGATTTCGTGTATGGCGTCGGTGAATCGGAAGAGGGCATGCGTTTCCTGGAAGCCATTTCCCGTTCGGCCCACACAAGACAGTGGGAGGCGGTATGACTCACCCCGACACGGTTGGCTCAACCTCGCACACCGTTTACGACTTCGTCGTGCAGTTGCTCAAAGAAAAAGGCGCGATCCCTGGGCCTGAAGCGATGATGGCCTATCGATATCTCGCAAATGGCCATATCGATTCACTGGCCTTCATCAAATTCATCTTTCGTATTGAAGAGCAGTTCGGTATTCAATTCACGGAATCGGAAATGATCGGCGACAGGGTAAAAACCGTCGGCGAACTGATTGCGTTGATTGAAGAGAAGCTAGGTCAACCCTGAGGCAAACGATTCACATAGGATTCCTTGGTGCGGAAGATCAGGCCGATGATTGTGATTGCCCGTTATAAAGCGAGATAACAATGAGTTTCAATCAAATTAAATTTGTGCCAAATGAAAAGCACCAAGCATTTGTCAGTGATTTTTTAAATCCTGCGTGCACGAAAAAGAAATACATCATGGGGATGTCCAGGGATGGCTACGCGCTGGATGTGTGTCAGCTTGTTGAAATTGACGGATTTGTAGACGATTTTTCCAGTATCGGATCTTATGCGGGGAAACCCATTTTCACATCAGAGCAAATATCAAAAGACAGCATGATTTTGGTCTGCTCAACAGTTAGAACGGTTACCGCGAATAATGCCTTGAAAGCGAGGGGTTTCGAAAACGTGCTGGATTATCCAAGTTTCTTTCTTCATGCGAACCATGCCAAATTGCGCTTAAGGATATTTGATCATTTCGCAAAAGAATTTGAAACGAATCGGGATCAATTTGAATGGGTCTGTAATTTGTTGTGCGATACCAAATCGAAGGCGATATTCAATACGCTTGTCGAATACAGAATTACCGCTGATATAGACCTCATGGCAGATTATTCTTACATTCCCAATGAGCAGTATTTCCCGGACTTTCTGGAACTGGATGAAGAAGTCTTTATGGATATTGGTGGATATGACGGACAAACGAGTTTGGAACTTATCAAACGATGCGCTAACTACGCTGCCATTTATCTATTTGAGCCCTCTGAATCCAATTTAGTGAAGGCTAAAAATAATTTGTCCGCTTTTTCAAATATCCATTTCATTAATAGAGGCCTCTCTGATAAGCCGGCAGAACTAAAATTCAACAGCAATGAGGGTTCTGCAAGCAGAATTTCAGCATCCGGCGACGTGACGATTTATGTTGATGCCTTGGACAATCTGGTTACAGAAAAGACAACTTTTCTTAAAATGGACATTGAGGGGGCGGAGTCTTTAGCGATTGAAGGCGCTAGACGGCATATCTTGAATGATCACCCAAAAATGGCAATCGCCGTGTATCACAAGCCGGATGATTTTTGGAAAATCCCTAAACAAATCTTGTCCATTCGGGATGATTATGACTTGCACTTGAGGCATTACACCGAAGGTACGGATGAAACGGTTATGTACTTTATTCCGCACAAAAGTGAACGTTGATTAAAAGCAATCCTCCACTTCCTGCTGCAGCCGGAAATGAACGGTTGGGCATACCATCTTACGTGACGCACCATTTCCGCCATGCCTCGCGATATGCAGCTTCCAGATGACGTGTGACGGTGCCTGGTTCGCAGCTTGACGCGCTCATCTTGTCACGAATTGATAGTCTGATTCGATTCAGCCTTGGCAGATCCTGCACCATCTGTGTGGCGCATTGAAGATATTCTTCCTCGTTGTGCGTGATGAATTCGCTCAGACCGACACGCGACAGTAACGGAACTGCGCAGCGCGATGCCATATGCTCCCCCGCCATCGTGATGACCGGCACCCCCATCCAAAGCGAGTGCATCGTGGTGGTTCCGCCATTGTAGGGAAAGGGGTCAAGTGCCAAATCGATCTGATGGTGCAGCGCCAGATAATCGCTGAGCGACATGCGCTGCTGCAGTATCAAGCGATCGGCAGCTACGCCCGCTTTGCTGAACTGTTCAATCACTTGTTGCTGAACGCCACGATCTGTTACGTTGCCAAGCATCAACCTGGCATGCGGTATTGCATCAAGAATGCTTGCCCACAGCTTGATGACTGACTGGTTTATCTTGATCAGGTTGTTCATCGAGGCAAATATAAACGCGTCGCTGGTCAGAGCCGGCAATGGATTGACAGGCGGACAACCCGGCTCTGATCGGTATGCAACGCTTGTGTCCGGCATGCGTATCAGCGACTCGCTGTGGTAACGCTCGGTCAGCCCGGGGGGATCCACGCCTTCATTCGTAATCCGGTAATCCATCGCAGTCAGTCCAGTCGAGCCTGGGTAACCGATCCACGTCATTTGTATTGGCGCGGGCTTGCGGGCAAACACGGGCAGACGATTGTGGCCAGTGTGTCCGGACAGATCAACCAGGATGTCGATGCCATCAGCCCGAATGCGTTCGGCGAGTTGCGCGTCGCTCATGCTTGCGCAGCCCAGCCAGTGATCCGCGTAGGCGGCAATCCGGTCAGTATGACTATCGTGCCTGGTGTGGTTGTAGTAGCAATAAATCTCCACCCGAGATTTATCGTGGTTAGCCAGAATCGGCTCGATGAAGAAGGCCACCGCATGATTTCTAAAGTCCGCAGAAACATATCCGATCCTGAGCCGTCGTTCGGGATCGCGACTGTTTGTGTGGGACTGCCAGTGCGCTTTGAGGGGGGTTTCATACCGTTCTGCAAAGCGCTGGTGCTCGCTGAATACCTCCGCCGGCGTGGCTGTGTTCATGTACTGCATGGTATAGAGCAGATTGCTATACGTCATGGCCATATCCGGCTGGATCGAGAGTGCCTGCCGGAAGAAGGCGATTGCGTCATCGAGACTCCCTTGATCCCGGAGCGAGTTCCCCAGATTGCTGCATACCGCAGCAGCATCCGGCTGGATCAGAAGTGCCCGTCTGCCGCATGCGACTGCTTCGTCCAAATGGCCGAGTGCTCTGAGCGCGCTCCCCAGACCGTCAAACGCCTCGGCATAATCCGGCTTCAGCCTGATGGCCTCTCTGCAGGAGGCAACTGCTTCGTGCAGCCGGCCCTGCTCATAGAGCGTATTCCCCAGATTGCTGTGTAGCTCGGCCAAATGCGGCTTGATCGAAACGGCCCGTTGGTAGCAGGCAATTGCCTCTTCCTGCTCTCCCAGCTTATTGAGCACATTCGCCAGATTGTTGTATGCCTCGACATAACCCGGCTTCAGTCTGATCGCCTCTTGGTATCGGGTGACCGCTTCTTCCAGTCTGTCTTGTTCCTTGAACACCCCCCCCAGGTTGCTGTGTGCCTCGGCGAAATTCGGCCTGATCGAAATTGCCTGTTGGTAGCAGGCAATCGCCTCTTCCTGCTCACCCAGCTTATTGAGCACAATAGCCAGGTTGTTATATGCCTCGGCATCATCCGGCTTGAGTCTGACTGCCTCCCGGTATCGGATGACAGCCTCGGTCAGCTTTCCTTGGATTTGGAGCACATCCCCGAGGTTGTAGTGTACTTGTGCCAGATTCGGGCTGATTTTGAGGGCCTTGCGATAGCTGGCAGCCGCTTCTGTCAGCTTGCCTTGCGTTTGAAACACATCGCCCAAATTGTTATGTAGCGGGGCGTTATCTGGCGTGAGCAGAATGGCTTTCTGGAAGCTGGCGACCGCCCCTGCCAGCTTGCCTTGATCCTTGAATGCATTCCCCAGGTTGTAGTGGGCATTGGGGTGTTTGGGCTGCAATGCAATTGCTTCCTGGAAGCTGACGACCGCTTCCGCAAACTGGCCCTGCGCCATAAGCACAACCCCCAGATTATTGTGTACATCGGCGTCATGTGGCTTAACCTCGATGACCTGACCGAAAAAGACGGCAGCCACATCATGCATGCCTATTTGATAAGCGATCATTCCAAGCAAATACAAGGCATCCGGATGATTGGGTGACATTTCCAGTATTTGCTTACAAACAGCGTCAGCTTCGGGCAAGCGCCCGGCCTGATGGTGCCCGTTTGCAATCTGCAAGGCATTGGATAGCGCCATGGCCTCTGAAGGCGGGCTTGCGGGTAGCCCCGCCTCCGAAGGCAAGCAACACTGTTTGTACTTTTTTCCACTTCCGCACGGACACGGATCATTACGAGCGATTTTTTTAATTGTCATGGCACAGTGATGGGAATAACGATAGAAACCGTTCAGCGTTCATTGAAGCCATCCTTTTATATACTTCACACAATCACCACGCACTCACAATCATGGCACGTCGTCGCCCCGGGAGATGCAGCGCCCCCCCTTTCTGGAGGGGACGAGCAAGCGGGCGCATGGATGCAGTCCTGCTTGTACATTCAAATTCAAAATGGATTCAGGCTAATCCGTCTGCTTTGCTGTGCCAAGTTCTCTACGGTGACCCTGTCAATTGCGGCGCCCAGGATCGAAAGTAGAAGAGGACGGACATGATTCCACCGTCACATTTTCGTCAAACCCGGACGTAAATAAGGCCCGTACCCAAGTACTAACATTTTCTATATCTGGCTCCCAATCCAGGCGCAGAAATAACGGGGTTTTGCTGCCTTAATCTGCCCTTTACCCCATCCCTTTCCCCCTTACCATGCAAAGCAGAGCGCAATTGTTGCCGACTTGTCGGTTTTACAACTGCGGCCTCCCCCTTGCGGGGATAGTGAAAGCCCAATGCGGGCTGGGGTGTGAACATGGCCGAACCAAGCGTCAAAATAAATGTGGACAATCCGACCGAAGTCGCGCGCGAAACCCTGCGCCGCCTGGCCATGCGCCGCATTGCACCGACCCCGGATAACTACCTGAAACTGTTTGACGAAATAGTCGGCAAGCCCAGCACCTCGGTCGACCCCAACACCCCCTCCGCCACCACTGCGCTGGTCGGGCTGGTGATGGATCTCAATCTGCAATATCCCGAACTGGCCGATCCGCTGGCATCGCTGGACCAGGTCATCCGAAAGGGTGACTGGATCCAATGCCGCAAGCAGCTGGGCCAAATCACCCGCCAGCTCAAGCAGCAGGCAGATGGCAAATCTGGCGACGCACGCCCCCAGTCGGAAGACCTGATCCTGCTGCGCGATTTGCTCGCCAAAACGCTGGAATTCGGCATCGTCACCCAGCTATCGCACAACCCCAAACTGGCGGAAAAAGCCCAACAATTGGCGGTTGCCGTGCGTGAGGCCCACAGCGCTTCCGCCTTGAGCAAGACCGCTTCCGGGCTGAAATCGCTTTGGCTCAGCATCGAGATGCAGTCCTCCGATACCCACGACCAACAGGAAACGCTCAAGCGCATCCTGCTATTGCTGGTGGAAAACATCGGCGAGCTGCTGGACGACGACACCTGGCTGCGCGGCCAGCTTGACATGGTGCAGGACGTTATCGCCGGCCCGCTCCTGATTCGCTCGCTGCAGGAAGCCGAGCAGCGCCTCAAGGAAGTGATTTACAAGCAAGGCCTGGTCAAGCATGGCTTGCGCGAAGCCACCGCCACGCTCAAAGCCACCATGACCCATTTCGTCAGCCGCATGAGTGATGTGGTCGCGGCAAACGACGAATATCAGGGCAAGATCGCCTCCCACATCGAGCAAATCAGCAACACCGAAGATGTGCTGGAACTGAACCGGATTCTTGAAACCTTGCTGGATGAAACCCGCACGGCACAAGCGGATACCCGGCGTGCCCACGATAAGCTGGTACTCGAGCGGGACACCGCGCAGCAGGCAGAAGGCCGCATCAAACAACTGGAAACCCAACTCGCCGAGATGAGCACCCTGATCCGCGAAGACCCCCTGACCCATAGCCTTAACCGGCGCGGATTGGATGATGAATTTGTTCGCGAAGCCTCGCGGGCCGACCGTCACAAAGCCCCGCTCTGCATTGCCGTGCTCGATATCGACAACTTCAAAGCGCTGAATGACAAACGCGGACACCAGACCGGCGACGAAGCGCTGATCCATCTGGTCACGGTTGCCAAGGAAGAATTGCGTCTCACCGACCAGATCGCGCGCCTCGGCGGTGAGGAGTTCCTGATCATGCTGCCGAGCACATCGCTCGAGGCTGCGGCAGTCATCATCACCCGCCTGCAACGCAACCTCACCAAAAAATACTTTCTCGACAACAACGAAAAGGTATTGATCACCTTCAGCGCCGGTATTGCCGAACGCGCGCAGGACGAATCGCAGGAATCCTTGATCGGGCGTGCAGACAGCGCCATGTATGAAGCCAAGCAAACCGGAAAGAACCGGGTTTGCCTGGCGCCCGGCGCGCCACAGGCACCCGTAATATGAAAATCATGCAGTTTTTTGCAAAACAGCCTTAACTTTCTCCAATACCCGACGATTCCTCACACAACGGCGGTTCATGCAGCTCAAGCGGGCAAACCAAAGTTGACGGCACCACCCCCTCTTTGGGGAAAAAACCGGAACCATCGACCCACATTAAAGGAGAAATACCATGGCACAAGTAATCAACACCAACGTAGGCGCCCTGTTTGCTGGCGCAGCACTGAACAAATCTGCAATCAGCCTGCAAACCGCCCAGGAACGCCTGTCATCCGGCCTGCGCATCAACAGCGCCAAGGACGATGCAACCGGCCTGGCTATTGCCACGGGTTATGACACCCAGATCCGCACCACAAACGTGAACATTCGTAACGCCAACGATGCAATTTCGACAGCACAAACCAACGATGGCTATCTGGGGCAAATCACCGAAAACTTGCAACGCATTTCAGAAGTTTTGACTGGCGGCGGTGGCTCGGCAGAAACAACGGCGCTTGTCTCTGAAAATACGCGTATTAACGCACTTATTACTACTGGTGCACCAACCCTTACTGCCTCGGGTGCTGGCACCGCTGGGCAAGTCGCCTCCGACCTCGCTGCGGTAGGAACTGCACGCGCTGCTTTCGGCGCCACCATGGCTACCAAAGCATCCGAAGTGGCCACCCTGCAAATTAGCGCAGTGAACCTGTCAGCTGCATTCAGCCGCGTCATGGATACTGACTATGCTGCAGAAACCACCGCCCTCGCCCGCAGCAATATTCTGCAACAGGCAGGAACGGCCATGCTGGCGCAAGCAAACCAGACACCACAAAACGTGCTGAGCCTGCTGCGTTAAACAGTTGATTAATGTAACTCACCCTGACCGGCCTGGCCGGTCAGGGACTTAGCGTGAAGGATGTCATCATGATAATCCAGAATACACCCCACATAAGTCAGGCCAATCAGCCTGGCATTTACACCAGTGGCGCCGCGCCAGTTCAATCTGTTGCCGACATCCCTGCCCAGAATAACGCTCCACAACCATCCATTGCAGAATTGAAGAGCGCAGTGTCAACGATTAATGAAGGCATGCAGCAAGCGAACCTTAACCTGCATTTCAGCATTGACACCGACTCCAAACGAACCGTGGTCAAAATGGTGGACACCAGCACGGGCGAACTGATTCGCCAATATCCAACCGACGCGACCCTGGCCATTTCACACGGGATCGAACAACTCCAGCAGGGCCTGCTCCTTAAACGTGAGGCGTGATCCGGGAGAATAAGCATGGCAACCATTTCATCTTCAACAACCTCCGCAATTGATGTCCGTGCCCTTGTCACGCAGTTGATGGCGGTTGAACGCCAGCCGATCAACAACCTCAACGCGAAGATCGCCAACTACGAAGTCAAGATTTCGTCCTTCGGCACAATTAGCGGTCTGGTGTCGGGCTTTCAAGCCGCATCGGCAAACCTGAACACCAGCTTGCAGAAACTCTCCGCTGCGCCTTCCGATCCCAGTGTTTTTTCCGCCACGGCCGCCAACACTGCGGTACCCGGTACTTACTCTGTAAACGTGAGCCAGTTGGCGCAGTCGCAAAACCTGGTTGCCGCTGGAAAAACCAGCAGCAACACCGCCATTGGGGACGGGACGGCCACCACGGTCACATTCGACCTCGGCACCATCAGCGGTGGCACGCTGAGCAACGGGATATACAGTGGCGCCACCTTCACGTCTAATGGCGGCGGCACCGCAAGCATCACTATCGATGGCACCAACAACACGCTGGAAGGGATCCGGGACGCGGTAAACGCAGCTGGCCTCGGCGTAAGCGCGAGCATCGTCAACGACGGTAGTGGCACGCCCTATCGTCTGGCGCTGAGTTCAAGCAGCTCGGGGGCAAGCAGCAGCTTCAAAATCACCACCAGCGGCGGAGACGGTTCAATAGACAGCCTGCTGGGCTATGACCCCGCCGGCACGCAAAACTTGAATCAGACCCTGGCCGCACAGAATGCCAACCTCACAGTGAACGGCATCGCGATTACCAGCGCGTCCAACAGCGTGAGCGAGGCCATTCAGGGCGTGACGCTGACGCTCAAAAACACAACAGCCACAGCAGCCACGCTGACGGTAGCGCGCGATACCGCAGCAATCAACACCGCGGCAGCCGGTTTTGTCGACGCCCATAACGCCCTTGCCAGCCAGATCAAGTCCCGCTCTGCCTATGGCGCCGCTGGCAAGGAGACCGGCGCGCTGGCAGGCGATAGCGCCCTGCGCCTCATGCAGGATCAGATGCGTGGAATTTTACTGACGCCCGCCACTGGTGGCACGTTGACCTCACTTACACAGGTCGGTATTTCGATCCAGCAAGATGGCTCGATGAAACTGGACAGCAGCAAACTGAATAGTGCAATTGCAACCGACTTCGGCGATGTCAGTAATTTGTTTTCGGGATCGACAGGATATGTTGCCCGGCTGGAAGCATGGGCCAAGTCATCACTTGCGTCCGGCGGCCTGATCGAGACGCGCTCTAAAAGTCTGAACACTCACATCAAAAACTACAACACTGAAATTGAAAAACTGGAAAACCGGATGTCGGCTCTCGAGAAAAAATATACCCGCGAATATACGAATCTGAATACCCTGCTTTACAACATGAACAACACCAGCGCATATCTGACGCAGCAACTGTCCAGCAGCAGCGGCAGCAACTAAACCAGGAGAAAGACGTGTACACACAATCAGCAATTGCCGCTAATGCCTATGCCAACGTCGGCCTGGAAACCGGTGTGGTTGCAGCCAGCCCACACCAGCTCATCATCATGCTGTACGAAGGCGCCGAACTGGCGGTGCGGATGGCAATCAAGCATATGAATGAAGGCGATATTGCGAAAAAATCGGCCGCCATTTCAAAAGCCAGCAACGTTATCCTGGAAGGTTTGCGTGCAGCACTTGACATCAAGCAGGGCGGCGACCTCGCGCTCCAGCTGGATGGGCTATACGCCTACATGAACCAGCGCCTGATGCTCGCACACATCAAGAATGAAACCGGGCCGCTGGAAGAAGTACTGGGCCTGCTGCGCGAACTGCACGCCGCGTGGCTGAAAATCAGCTCATCAGGCCAACATGCGCCTCATTCCACACACTCTATTGCAGCCTGAACCGGAGCCCCCCCCATGACCAGCAACGAAATGATCTCCACCTATGAATCCCTCTCCAACCTGACAGGCAACATGCTGAACGCTGCCAGCCAGGGTGAATGGGACAACCTGGCTGAGCTTGAGCAGCGCTGCCAGAGCTACGTGGGTAGCCTGATGCAGGCTGCACCGGTTCCCCTGAGCGAAAATGATCAGCGCACCAAGGTCGCGATCATCCGCACCATTCTGCAAAACGACGCGAAGATTCGCGCGCTGACCGAACCACACATGAACGAGCTCCAACAACGGTTGCACATGATGCGCACCGCTCAACGCAACGTAGAAGCTTACGGAGCGCAGCGGGCATAAGGCCTGCAGTCCTCATGCTTCCCGTTCAGTACCTGGCCCGTACTCTGGATGTTCCGTCCGCGCAGGACGCACTGAATCGGCCGGTATCCGGCTTGTTGAGCATACAGCCGGTATTGAATGCCACCGAACGTGACCAAGCCGCGCCGCGTGCAGCATTCGAACGCCTGAACATTGGCCAGAACCTGGCCGGCCTGGTGAGAAGCCAGTCAAAGGGGATTTCCCTGGTTGAAATCGATGGCCAGATCGTTGCCATGCGCCTGCCGCATCAGGCTGCTGTCGGCGACACCTTACGCCTGCGTTTCGCAGGCCATATGCCGCAACCGGTTTTCATGCTGGAAACGCCCGAAACCGCTGTCACCGACGCGCCCCAATTAAGCAAAACTGCACGCATGCTGAGCGACATCATGCAACGTGTTCCAGAACGTGCATTACCCACCCTTTCGCCACCCGGTCCGCTGCTGGCCCAGGCAACTGCCGTCCCCGCCGAATTGGCGCTGGCGCTGCGCACTGCACTGGTTCGCAGCGGTCTGTTTTACGAATCGCATCTGGCTAACTGGGTAGCGGGCCAGGACAGCCTGGACGGCCTGATGCAGGAACCCCAAAACCGGCAGGCAGCTGAAACTGCGCGTTCCGCCATGGCACTCGCCTTGTCCGATGCAAAGGGCGGAGCCGACCCCAAGATGGTCAACCCCATGCACACCTTGCTGACACAACAGTTACAGGTACTGGAATCGCCTCAATTGGCTTGGCGCGGCGAGTTGTGGCCGGGACATACGCTGGAATGGCAGATCAGGCAAGGCGTCGATCCACAAAACGATGGCTCGAACATAGCCTTTGCTAACGGGGAAAAGGAAGGCTGGGAGTCGCACCTCAAACTGACGCTGCCGAATCTCGGCACCCTGAACGTCTATATCAAGCTTGATGCGCAGCAGGCATTCAGCATCCGGATGGTACCGGAGCAAGCCGACACGGTTCCTCTGCTGGAACAACACCAGCCGCAACTTGCTGAACAGCTGACCGCTGCCGGATGCACGCTACACAGCATGAAGGTGGAACACGATGTCGGTGCCTGACAAGCAACGTGCTGCCGCAGCCATTGCCTATCGCGGGGGGGATTCCGCACCGCGCGTGGTCGCTAAAGGGCGCGGCATTGTGGCCGATACTATTATTGAGAAAGCAATGGCTTCAGGCGTCTACGTGCATGAATCGCGTGAACTGCTGGCATTGCTGATGCAAATCGACCTCGACAGTCACATCCCGCCGCAGCTTTACATTGCTGTGGCAGAACTGCTGGCCTGGCTCTACCACCTGGAAGAAACCGACAAACAGGCTTTGTCGAACCTAAACGCTTAAACAATGCCTTCCTCATCCATACTCCCTCATAACACCCCCCTGGATCGCGACGACGTTAAGGCGCGTTGTACAGTGAACACGAATACGGAAATTCTGTTTCTGCTGAGGGCAATTCAAAAACGCAACCTGTTGGTCAATCTGGATATACCCGGCAGTCGGCAAATCGTTGTCACGTCGATTATTGCCGTCAACAAGTCAGACAACACCCTGATTCTCGACACTGCCCGGGGCGATGCCCTCAACCACGAACT